>Ga0315268_10000076_pt1 | contig 107418 bp, 82 predicted proteins | sample C1_top_MG_FD_204535 | JGI IMG/M metagenome (GOLD analysis project Ga0315268, IMG submission 204535) | Sediment microbial communities from Yellowstone Lake, YNP, Wyoming, USA - C1_top | ecosystem: Environmental > Aquatic > Freshwater > Lake > Sediment | place: USA: Wyoming | collected 2017-08-01
ACTAGCGGCAACGCCGCGGCGCGAATGAGCGCTTCTTGCGTGGCCGCGGGCGTGAAGTGGTCATTCAGGCCCGAGAAGAGCAAGAAGGGCCGCGCCGCGCGGGAGCTGTTGGCGACGAGCGTGCCGGCGTAGCCGAGCGCATCGGCGGGGCCGAAGAGCAAGGCGATGAGCGACATCATCGGATGCACGCGGCTGATGTTGCGATCGGCGAACAGCGCTCCCGTAGCCTCGGCGAGGTTCAAAGGCTCGCGCTTGTTGAGGATGGAGAGCGCGAGCTCGGCGCCGGCGCCGCTCCAAATCGCCGCACGCAGATGCGGCTCCTCGGCCAAGTAGGCAGGCGCGATAACCGTGCCCTGCGAGTGGCCGAAGAAGTACACCTGCGCGGGGTCGAAGCGGATCTCGCCCGTGCTCGGCGTCGAGAGTGGCGCCGCTTCGCGCACGAGGCGCGTCAGCGAAAACAGGTCGGCGGCCCCTTGCAGGACGTTGTCGCGCGCGGCGCGGGGATTGAGAATATTGAAGAACAAACGCCCCGGATCGACGAGGTCCCATTTTTGCGGCTGCCACGCGGCGGGCGTCGTGGCCGCGTCCTGCCGGGGCCCGTGCATGACGTTGTCGAAGCTGATGACCGCGAAGCCCTGGTCGGTAAAGAGCTTGACGATGCCAGTCGGGTCGAGCGCAAAGTTGCGATAGTTGCCGCCCGTGCCGTGCGCCACGATGACGACCGGATAGGTGTCGCCCGGCGTGTGCGTGCGCGGCACGCTGAGCGCGAAGCACATCGTCTCATCGAAGGTCTTTTGGGGCAGGCCAGCGGCGTCGAGGGACAGGGCGCCGCCGTCGGCCGCGGTCGCGTAGGGCCGCGTGCCGCTCTGAAAGGCCGGCGCCTTGTAGGTGCCGTGCACTTCGTAGACGAGGGGCGAGGGCACGCTCGGGCAGTCACGCAAGGCAAAGGCGGGCTGGTGGCAGAGATAGGTCGCCGGCGCGGCGCCACACTCGAACGCTCCGGCGTCGAAGCTCGGCGCCGGCAGCGCGGCGACGGCGGCGCGCAGGCGTGTGCCCATGGCGCTCGGGTGCCCCGTCGTAAACGAGGACGCGACTGCGATGTCCGCCGCATCGATACTCTGGGCCGCGATCCAGTCACGCAAGGGCTGCGTTGCCAGCCGAACGGCGTCGGACAAGGGCTCCGGCGCCGTCGGATCCTTGGCAGTCGGCGCGGCGTCACCGGCGAGCACGCGGGCGAAATCTTGGTCGTGAATCGGTGCGCTGCCGCGCAAGTCACGGATGCCGGTCGTGACGACCACAGCATAGGTCGTGCCCGCCGCAAGGGCGACGCCGTCGAGCGGTGCTACGCCGATGCCGTTTTGGCACATGTACTGCCCGCGCTCGGGCTTGACGGCGAGCTGCAAGGGCACGTGCGCGTTGTAGCTCGGCGAGCGCTTGTCGATGTTGACGAGATAGACGGTGGCCGGGCCCCCCGCGGCGCAAAACGCCTCGGCGCCAGGACAGGTGGCCCCCGGCGCGCAGCCCGGCGTCACAACAGGCGGGTAGGTGCCGCCCGGCTCGAGACACAACGACGCAGCGGTGGGCATGTCGGTGAAGCGCACGAACACCGAGCCGTTGATGGCGAAACCGTCGGCGTCTTCGGAGACGGCCTTCAAATAGCCGCCGGCGACATCGATACCGAGCACTTCGCCGGGCGAGGCGTGACCGGCGAGCACGATGCGACCGGCCACGAGGCGCACGTCGTTCGGGAACGGCAGGCGATAGAACTCGAAGTCGGCGGGCACCGCGGCAGGCGGCGCGACGAGCAACTCGGAAGGCGGCAGCTCGTAGTAGGCGCGAAAAGCCCCCTGCTCTTCGTCCGAGCGCGTGCAGCTCGGGCCGAGGTAGAGGGGCAGCTTCTGGCAGGTCGGCGCGGCGAGGCCGACCGCGCAGAGATAGGGTCGGCGGCAGTCGGTCAAGCCCGCGCAGGCCTCGCCGAGGTCCTTGATGCCAAAGCGGGCGGGCGCGCCCGGCACGCCCGGGTTCGGCGCCCCGAGCGTGACGCAGACGCCGCTGTTGCCGTGGCAGACGAGCGGCGGCGTGCACTCGTCGGTGAGGCCGCAGGCTTCGTTGAGCGCCGCGCCTTTGACGCTGGCGCAGGCGCTCTGCGGACCACAGACGAGATCGGGCGCGCACTCGGCGTCGCTCGTGCAGGCGTCGCCGCGCCGCGGCCCGAGGAGGTTACTCGCGAGCTTCTGGCAGGTCTTGTCGACGCAGCCGAGGCCGGCGAGGCAATCGGAGGCTTGGGCGCAGGCTTGACCCTCGAGCGTCGTGCCGAGCTCGGGTCGCGTGGCGCTGGTACAGCTCGCGGCGCACGCGAGCAGCGCGAGGAGCATGCGGGCGCTATTCATCGGAGAACTCCCAACCCCACTCGACCTGCACGAAGAGCGTCTGCACCTTCTCGAACAGGTTCATGGTCTTGAAGTAGGGCGACGGCATACCGGTCGCCGCGTCGAGCACATTGGCGTTGCCGAGGTGATACTCGCTGCCCGGACTCGCCACCGTACGAAAGCTGCGCGAGTAGTGGGCATTGACGAACAGGACAGGCAAGATCTCGAGGCGCGCGCCGGTGAGCAGCACGGTGTCCTGCGAGCGCCAACCGGTGCGCGACAGGGCGTCGTGAAAGCTCGGCAGGTTCATGCCCATGTACGTGGCGAAGAACTGCAAGAAGCCCAAGGCCGGCGATTCGAGATGCGCGTAGAAGCTCGTGTCGTTGGCGCCGCTCGAGTCGGATAGGCCAAAGCCGACGCCGAGCTTCTTGGCACTGCGCTGCTTGTAGAAGAGCGCCCACGCGGCTTCGACGTTGTAGCCGTTGCGCCAGCCGAGCTTGGCGCGCGCGAAGCCATTGGCCGGGTCGCCGAAAATCGCCTGATACTTGGTCGGCGCAACCTGGTAGGTGGTCGTGTACGGGTGGTAGCCGTACTTTTGGATCTCGTACAGGCTGTCGAAGTAACTCGGCACGAAGCCATCGCCGAAGCCGCGGTACTCGGCGCGTAGGCGAAAGGCGCTAAGCCATTCGTCGCCTGCGTTCAAGCGCGCGAGCACGCCGCTCGAATAGCCCGAGCCGCCTCCTTGGTTGGTAAAGCGGTGCGCGTTGCCGTAGAGCTTGATGTCGGCGTTGCGCTCGTCGCGATAGACCTTGCCCTCGAGCGAGAGGCCCATCGCGGTCACCGCCGCAGTCGCGACATCGAAGCGGCCGGTCCCTGGATCCGAGCGCACGAAGGTATGGTCGAGCGTCGCGCCCGTGTACGGATCAAAGCCCGCGCCTTGCCCGAGGCCCTGCACGCAGTCACTCGCCCCCTTGGCCACGAGCACGCAGCGCGGCGCGCGCTGGTCGGAGGCCGCCTCGACGCCGAGCGAGACGCCCTCGTAGTAGGGCCCGCTGCCGAGCAGCGACAACGGCTTGACGAACGCGAGGCCGCCGAAAACACGGTTCTTGAGCATGATGTCGTTCGCCTGCAGCTCGACACCGCCATAGCGGCCGTAAGCGTCGAGCACCGCGCCGGTGAACGAGCGGTCGACATCCATGTCGCCCTGGTAGCGATTGACGAGCATGCCGTGGCCGATGGTCACCGGCCGCATCGTGTTGATGCTGGCGTAGACGTTCGCCTCTTTGCGCCCGAAGGTCAGGAAGCGAATCACCTTGGCGTAGTCGGACGCCTCGAGCCAGTCGGCCTTGCGCACGAGGAAGCTGCCGGGCTTCCACCGCCCAGCCTGCATGGCCTCCAAGCGCAGCGGCACGTGCAGCGACATCGAGACGCCGTTCTTCATGTACCACGTGAAGCCCGGATCGACGGTGAGGTAGTAGTCGTTGCCGATGATGTCGGGTCCAACGTTGACGCCGACATGATTGAAACGCGAGAGCAGCCGCCGCGTGCCGGGATAGATGAGGTCGCCCTTGATGAACTCGCGCCCGCTCGACTTCTCGGCGCCGGCACCGGCCGGACTCGCGACACCCGCCACGCCAGCGGCGTTGGCCTCGTTCGCCGCGGCGGCCGCGGCGCTGCGCTCGGCCCCGGCGACGGCATGAGCGGCGATGGCCTCGTCGGCGCCCGCCGCCATCCCCTCGGGCGGCAGCACGGCCCCGGAGGCGCTGGCGTTCGTCACGCGCGCGCCGTCTTTTGACAAAGCGCGCAGCGGCACGACTTGGCGTGCGCTCTGCAAGTGCGCGGCCGCTGCGCTCTCGGCGGCGGGAAGCGCGGCGGCGGGTGCGACCACCGCCGCGTCTTGCACGGCAGCAGTTTCAGCCGCAGGCACAGGCGTAGGCGCAGGCGCGGACGGCGGCGGTGCTGCCGTTGCCGGAGGTGGCGCCGGCGGCGCGCCCTGCGCAAGCACGACAGCGCGCAGGACAGCGGCGGCGGCTACGAACGAAAGGGGTAACGACATGGCAGGCTCCGGCGTCTTGGCGCGTCGCTCAGGGCGTCGACGCCGCTCGCGGTGGTTCAGCGACCGCGCTCGCCCGCGCTCGCTCAAAGGCTTGCAGCAAGGTGACACGGCCGCTCGGATCTTGATAGCGCCGGCTCTCGAGCTCGGCCCGCAGGGTCTGATAGGTCTCCTCGAACAGCCGCTTCGCATCGGCCACGAGAGTGCCGCACGCGGCCTCGCGTGCCGGGGCGCGGTCGGCATCGATTTGCCGCGCGAGCTCGACGGCATCGGTAGCGAGGCGCCCCTCCTTCTCGGCCGCGAGCCGCAAGGCGACGACCTTCTTCTGCCGGGCGGCGAGCTTGCGCTCGACGGCCGCGTAGCACTGCACGAGCTTGCGTGAGGCAGCGCCACGCGCCGGCCCGAGCTCGGCGTCGTTCGGACAGGTGGCCGGCTCGAGCGGCGCGCGCAAGGCCACGGCCGCCGGCGCGACTCCCCCCAACTCGGCGAGCTTGACGCTCGCGGCCTTCGGCCGACCGGCAGTCCAGACCTCGGCGACGCTCTCGGTGCCGATGCGCCGGATGAGCACGGGCTCGGCCTCGAGGTAAGCGAAGGCGCCGGGCACGGGCTGCGTCCAGGCGTCAGCCCAAGCCTTCGCGTCGCAGTAGTCGACGGGCGTCACGACGAGCCGAGCGGCGAAGGCACGCGGGAACGCCTCTCTGCCCACCTCGACGAGCACATAGCGCAGGCCTTTTTGCGGTTTGACGTTGAGCGTGACCTTGGCGGAGAAGCTCGCGCTGCGCGTCGCGCAAACTCCCTCTACGGACAACTCCTTCCAGCCGTCGCGCGGCGGCACGCGCCATTCTTGCAGGGCGAGCGAGCGCGGCGTCGTGCTCCACTCGACGGCCTCAACGCTCTCGGTACCCATCGTGCCCTCGAAGCGACCGAGCAGCAGGTAACAACGCCCGGCCTTCGCCTTGCCCTTGACAGCGCCAGACTTGGCGCGCAGGCGTCCCTTGCTCGCGATGGAGCCACCGAGCGCCGCGGCGATGGCGGTCTCGGCGGCGGGGCTCGCCTTGCCCCACGCCGTCTCGAGCTTGGCGAGCCCCAGGTGGTCGACGAAAGTCTTCGCAAGCTCGGCGTCTTCGGTGCCAAGGGCGCGCGTCGCATCGTCGAGCCCGGCCTGCGCGTCGGCGGACAGCGGCGACAGGGCATTGTTCTGCTGCCGCAGCACCGCAAGCTTGCTCTCGGCCGTGGCGAAGAGAGCGGCGCGACGAGCCGCCCGCGCCCGCTCGGCAGCTTCGAGGGCGCGCGCTTTCGCCGTGGCTTCGACCTCGTTGTCAGCCGCGCGCAGCTTAGCACTCTGCGTCCGATAGAACGCTACGTCGCTCGAACCTTCGGGGCGCGCTTTGTCGGCGAAGGTGGCGATGGCGGCATCGAGTTGGGCAAAGTCGCTCGCCGAGGCGCGCCGGCCCTCGGCGTGCGCGAGCAGGATGGCGAGGCGGGCCTCGTTGCAGGCGTGGCTGATACGCAGATGCGAAAGCCAGCCCTCGAGGTCGGCGAGGCCCGCGGCGACTTCGTCGTAGGCCATGGGCTCGGCGGCACGCAGCTCGGCCGTCAGATCGTGGCGCGCCAAGAGCACCGCCCGCTCGACCGCAGCGATGGCCTCGCCTTCGCTCGCTACGTCGCCGCCGACAACCTCCGGGAGCACGAGCCGCGCCGCGTTGAGCGCGTCGTTGACCGCGATGAGGCGCCCGTAGGGAGCATCCTGGGCCGCGGCCGTCGCCGCGAGGCCGAAGGTACACAACGCGGCGAGCAAGACGACTCGGGCACGCATGCCTCCCATCGATTGTCGGTCGCGCGCAGTCATTGCTCCACCCTCGTCAAAACGCGAGGTCTCTCGCCTATCATGCGACGCCCAATTGTTCTAGGACTGCACACACGAGAGTTGCCTTCTTACGCTTTCGAGGTCTGTCCATGCGTCACACGAACCCCCCTCTCATCCGTAGGCCGCTTGCCCCTGTGACACTGCGGCACATCTGCGCCCTTGGGGCTGTCGTCTTGACCGCCGGCTGTGCCCACGGCCCGCCCCGCGCCGCCGCGGCGACGCCACCGCCGGGCGGCTGGCGCACGAGCCTACGCGTCGATCATCCGCTCGTCGGCCGGGTCTACAGCGTGCAAGAGAAACGCTTCGTGACGCCCGCCGAGCTGCTCGACGCCGTCGCCCGAGCGCGCTTCGTTCTGCTCGGCGAGAAGCACGACAACTCCGACGCGCATGCCTTGCAGGCCTGGGCGCTCGCCGGCCTCATGGCTCGCGGCCAACACCCGGCGGTGGTCTTCGAGATGGTGCCCCGCGACCAGCAACCCGCGCTCGACGGCGCCGTAGCGCAGCCCGCACCGACCGCCGCCACGCTCAGCGAGGCGCTTGTTTGGAGCAAGAGCGGCTGGCCCGACTTCAACATGTACGCGCCCATCTTCCTCGAGGCGCTGCGGGGCGGCTTGGCGCTCGTGGCCGGCGACCTCGCCAAAGACGACCTCACCGCCCTGCGCGGCGGCGACTTGTCCGGGCTCACCGCCGAGGACCGCAAGCGCTACGGGCTCGATATGACGACGCCTGACCGCGTACGCACGGCCATGATCAACGAACTCAGAGACGGCCACTGTGGCTTTGGCGACGAGACGCGCTTTGGCAAGATGGTCGTCGTGCAGTGGGCGCGCGACGCGCAGTTGGCGCGGGCGCTCGTCGAGGCCGAAGCCAAGGCCGGCAGCGCGGTGCTCATCGCCGGCAACGGCCATAGCCGCAACGATCGCGCAGTGCCGCTGCATCTCGCGCACCTCGCGCCCGGCGCCGGCGTGCGCGCGGTCGCCTTCATCGAGGTCGACGTGACGGCCCTCGTGCCCGAGGCCTACATCGAGGCCGGCGACGCCGCGCTGCCGTACGACTACGTCTACTTCACGCCGCGCGTGGACGAAGACGACCCCTGCGCAGGCTTGAAGGAGCGCATGCAGAAGGCACCGCCGACACCGACCGCGCCTGCCGCGCCTGCTACGACCGTCGCGCCTACCGCGCCTGCTGCACCCGCCGCATCCCTCGAGTCGCCCAAAACGTAAGCGACGATGAGAGGGTGGTCACTGCGGCTTGCGGCGCGGATCCCCGGCGAGCTCGAGCGACGTGAGTGGCGGGTGCTGCAACGGCTTGAAGAAGCCGAAGAGGCCAAGCCAGCGCAAGAAGTTCCAGAACGTTCGTTTCCACGAGTAGCTCTTGAGGACCTTTTCGGGCAGGTGGTTCTCGGGCCCGAACTCGACCACGGGCTTGCCGTCCTCGAGCACGGCGCGGCCCGCGGCGTCGCGCTTGATCTTGTACTCGACCATGCCATTGGCGGGGCTCACCAGATCATCGCGAATGGCACCTGCGGCCTCCTTCGCGAAACTAGGCGACAGCACCACCGCTCCAACCTCGCTGTTGACGTAGCCGCTCAGCAAGTCGAGATTGTAGGTGCTCACCAGACTCACCTGATCGTCGGCCACCGCCGACTTGGCGTGGATCTTCCGCTCGCCGGTCGCGACGAAGATGCGCGCCGTGGGTACGCGCGCCAGGATGTAAGGCCAATCTTCGAGGAAGAAGGCCTGGGTCACGGCGCTGTCGGTCGACATCGGACTGTTGGTGACGATGGTGATCTCGACGCCGCGCTTGGCCGCCTTCTCGAGCTCGACGATCATCTCCTCGGTCAACACGACGTAGGGATTCTCGATGAGGAGGCTCTGCTCGGTATTGCGGGTCAAAGCCTCGAGCGAATCGACGAAGGTGTTGACGCGACCGCCGCTGACCGCGGTCTGGTCGAGGATCTGCACGCTCGCCGTATGGGTCGTAGCGGTGTCGCGGTAGGCCCGAGCGCTGCCGCGTAGCTCGACCGTGCTCGTCAGCTCGAGCGCCCATTTGCGCAGGCTCGCCAGCTCCTTCTCGTTCGGCTTGCGCGTGATGCCCTCGAGCGGCAGGCGGGCGAGCGCCTGCGCGACGAGGTCGTCAGCCAGCTTCTGCCGCAAGGGGCCACCCGCGCGCACGCCCTGCTTGTCGGCGTCGGAGAGAGGAGGCGCATTGAGGACCGAGTCCATCAAGCAGTAGGCGCCGATGAGCTCGAGATCGCGCTTGGTGACATTGACGATGTCGGCATACACGGGCGCCACGACACCCTTGCGCTCGAACTCACGCTCGAAGGCCACGGTGAGGCCGGCCGCCGGGCCGGCGCCGTCCATCAAGATATCGGTGTCGCGCCAGGCTTTGGGATTGTCGCGCGGGTCGACGAAGTAGTCGCGGCCGATGTTGCGCCCGCCGGTGATCGAGAGCTTGCCGTCAGCCACGATGATCTTGTCGTGATTGCTCGCCACGACGGCCTTCGGCGAGAAGATCTCGAACGGCCGGTGCCACACCGGGTGATAGATGCCGACCTCGGCGCCCTTACCGACGAGCTCCTGCAAGTAGTCGCGGCCGTGCAGCTTGAAGCCGAGCGAGCCGGTGGCGTCGGCCATGGCGTCGATCATCAGGCGCACTTTGACGCCCTCGTTCATCTTGTGCAGCAAGCTGCCGAGGTAGGCAAAACCAAAGGCATCGCGCTCGAGCGTGAAGTACTGCGTGTCGATGGTCTTCTTGGCGCTGTCGAGCACGTCCCAGCGCGCGTTCCAGGCTTCGAGGTTGTCCTCGGCGAGACGCACGGTGGCGACGCCGCCGCCGACCGAAGGTAGGTCCTTGAAGACGGCGCGCAAGGCCTGTCCCACCTGGCCCTGTGGGACGACCGCAGCGCGCGCGCTCGCATTGAGGGGACTGACGAAGCGCGCGGCGCCTTGCCGAGCAGCGTCGAGCGAGGCCGCGTCGGAGAGCGGCACGGTCGCGCCAGCGGACGACGTCGGCGCGAGCTGCGAACCCGTGGTGTCCTGCCGTCCGCAGACGGCCCTATCGACCTACCGCTAGCGCCACCGAGCGACGGGGTGAGCACGGAACGCACGTTGCTGGCCATAATATTCCCCTCTTTGGGCCCCCGAACCGCGATGACGCGGGGCCCGCAAGGGTATTATCGCCGCGCTGCGTTAAAGTTGCGCGTTTTCGCCAGCGCCGGCCGGTCCGCCAATTGACTCGAGCCGGTTGGACCGGCTCGCTGTTCTCGAAGGTGACGGCCAAGCCGCACGCGCAGGGCTCACTCCCTAGAGCGCTGCCGCCTTGGGCTCGACCTTCTTGATGAGCTCGACGTCGAGCGTGATCTGCACTTCGTCGCCGATGAGCACGCCGCCGCCGTCGAGCGTCTGGTTCCACACGAGGCCGAAGTCCTTGCGATTGATGGTCGTGGTCGCTTCGACGCCCGTCCTAACGTTGCCCCAGGGATCTTTCATGTCGGGAGTCGGCGCTGAGACGGCAAGCACCACGTCCTTGCTGACGCCGTGTAAGGTGAGCTCACCTGTAACCTTGAACTTGCCCTTGCCCGCCGCGACGACGCTCTTCGACTTAAAGGAGAGGGTCGGGAACTTCGCGACGTCAAAGAACGCGGGCGACTTCAAGTGCGTGTCGCGATCGACGTTGCGCGTGTCGATGGTGGTCGCGTCAATCGAGGCCTCGATCGACGAGGCGGTGGGGTTCTTGGCGTCGAGCAACAACGTGCCGCTCAACTTGCTGAACTCGCCGCGCACGTTGGACACCATCATGTGCCGCACCGAGAACTGCGCCGACGAATGTGCAGGATCGATCTCGTACGTCGCTGGAGCAGCCAGTGCGTTTGAGATTCCGAGTAGGAACACGCCTAGAATTGAAAGTGCGCTGTATCGCATGAAGGTCTCCTTGAAAGATCACCGGCCCTGGTGACCTGCTTACGATGCCGCGCCAACGCGATCGATGCGCGCCTACGGCGTGGCGCGCGGCCGCGACGCCTCGGCCGCAGTGCGCACTCCGAGCTCGGTCACCTCGTCGGCGACGATGCTCACGGCCTCGGCGAGCGTCACCGCCTGCAAAGCCTCGAAGCGCGTGTTGTCAGCCACCGCGTCGCCGTGGCCGCTCTCTTTGGAGCGCCGCATGAGATCCCCGACACGCACGCTGCCCTTGTTGCGCTCGGCGTCGGCGAGCTCCTTCTTCAGATTCGCGAAGCCCGCGTCCTTGGCGATGCGCTCGCTCGAGCGCTTGGCCAAGGCGGCAACCAAGCTGCTCGGCACCGGGCGCCAGGAATTGACCGCCGACTGACCGTTGGCGTCGGGCGACAAGAACGACGCCACCGCCTGCGCCGGCAGCGAATACTCGAGCTTGCCCTCGCCGAGGTCTCCCCCGTCAAAGAGCGTCGGCACGCGAATGTCGGCGCTCACGCCGTTGTGCTGCGTCGACTGGCCGCCCGGCAAAAAGAACATGCCCGTCGTAACGCGGATCGCCCCGATCTCGGCCGATAAGGGCACGACGACCTGCACCGTGCCCTTGCCGAAGCTGTGCGCGCCGCCGACGATGACCGCGCGGTGGTAGTCTTGCAGGGCCCCGGCCACAATCTCGGAGGCCGAAGCGCTCGCCGAGCTGATGAGCACCGCGAGCGGCCCGGTGTAAGTGACGCTGTCGTCTTCGTCCTCGAGCACCTCGAGCCGACCCTGGCGCGCCTTGGTGCCGACGATCGCGCCGCGCTTGATGAACAGGCCGCCTAAGTGCACCGCCTCATCGAGCAGACCGCCGCCGTTGCGCGACAAGTCGAGCACGACGCCATCCACCTTCTGCGCCACGGCCTCGCCGAGCAGACGCTTGACGTCAGCCGTCGAGGAGCGGCCACCGTCTTCGCCGCCATAGAACGACGGTAGGTCGATGACGCCGATCTTGACGGCGCGCGGGCCGAGTTTGCGGGTCTGGTAGGTGAGCTTCGCCGCCTGCGAGGCGATATCGATCTTATCGCGCACGATGGTGACCTTGAAGGTCTTGCTATGCTCGCCGCCGTCGCGCAACACCGTGAGCGTCACCTTGGTGCCCTTCTTGCCGCGGATGAGCTTGACCACGTCGGTCAGGTCCATATCGATGGTGGACACCGCCTGGGAGCCGCCGTCCGCGACCGCGACGATCCTATCTTTCGGCCGCAGGAGGTGAGTCTTGTCCGCTTGGCCACCCGGCACGAGCGACTCAATGAGCGTAAACCCGTCGTCCCAGCGTAGCACGGCGCCGATACCCTCGAGCGACAAGCGCATCTGGACGTTGAAGTCGGCAAGCTGCTCGGCCGACATGTACGCTGAGTGCGGATCGAGGGCCTGCGCGAAGGCGTCGGCGCACAGCTCGGGCAGCTCGTGCTTCTGTTGGCGCTCGAGGACGCGCTTGGTCGCGAGGGCGTAGCGATGCACGAGGTGCTGCTTGGCCGCCTCGAGCGCGAGCCCGGAGATGAGATAGTTCGAAATCTGAAAGTGCACCATGGTGCGCACGCGTGCCAAGCGCTCGGCGGCCGTCTTGGCGAACTGCCGCTCGTCGGCATCGAGAACGATGACCGCCTGCTCATCGAGCGTGTAGGTCGCACCGAGCATCTCCTGCACGACACGCTCGTCTTCTTGGACCCGATTTAGGATGAGCTGCCAGGCGTCGTCGAGCAGCGCGCAGTTGCCGCTTTGCATCGTCACGAAGACACGGCCAAGCTCGGCACGCAGCTTGACGACCTCGCCATCGAGCAGGAGGGTCTTCGACGGGTCGAGCTCCTTGACGAGCTGATCGACGGTGCGCTCCTGCATCGCGGCGTCGATGGCACGCACCGCGTAGTGATGCACCTCGAAGGCCCTAAACAGGTTCGGCAGCTCAGAGCACTGCAGGCCCTCGGCGAGCGCCGGTCCTGGCGACAGGAGCAGCAGCGCAAGCGAGGCCGCGCACAAACGAGTTTGTCTAGGCAGTCGCATCTTCACCTCGCAAGGTCATGTTGTAGCGGGTGCCACGGGGCGTGGCTAGCGCTCGTGCTTCACCATGCGCAAGAGCACGACCTCGCCGAGTCGCTCGGTCGAGAGCGTCCAGTCCACAGTGACGAGCGCGGCAGACCCGCGGTGGTAGGAGCGTGCATCGATGTTGGCCACTGACACGCCACTGCGCAAGGTCTCGGTGAAGGCGCGGCGGATGCCGCACCCATCGCAGTGCACGGTCTTGCCGCAGCCGCCCGGCAGGCGCGCGTAGGCGCATTCGACGACGTCGCCAACGAGCGGCGCCGCGCTCGGATCCATGCCGTGACCGAGGATCACGCGCGCCGCGCCGTTGTTCGAGATGATGGCGCCTCTCGAGTTGACGACCAAAATCGGCTCGGCGAAGCGCTCGAGAAGCGCAGCGAGCTTGCTCGGATTGCCCTGCAGGTAGCGCGTGCAGACATCGCAGAGGCCACGCGTGATCGGGGCCAACGCGGCGCTACCCTCGGCAGCACTGGCATCGCTTTGGCACCACTGACACACCTGCATCCGAAAGCCTCCACTCCCCCTCCGATATAGCTTGGCTTTTCCGCCCGCGCGCTGCAAGGATTGCGCCGATGAAAGAACAGTTGACGAATATCGAAATCCGCATGACGTATCTCGAGAAGCAGTACAGCGATCTCGACGGCGTCGTGCGCGAGCTCAACGACAAGGTCGAGCTCTTGGTGCACGAGGTGCGCCGGTTGCGCAATACCGAGGCCGACGCCGAAGAGGGCGGCCGCGACCTGCCGCACGAGAGGCCACCGCATTACTAGCGCGGGGGTGCGCGCTCGATGAGCAACGACGGACCGAACGACAAACCCCGCCACGGCAGCAAAGATGGCTCCGACGCCGCGCCGAGCAGCCCGACCCCGAGCCGGCCAAGCACGCTCGCGCGGCTCGAGAGCGAGGGCGCCCGCGTCGCTCCAGTAGCGCGCGCGGCGCGCAAGCCGACGGCCAAGGAGCCTGACTTCGAGCCGACGGATCCAGGCGACGGCACGCCCGAGAGCCTCGGTGTCGCCGCGCCGCCGAAGGCCACCCAAGGCGGGGTGCGATCGAGCGGCGCGCCGACCCAGCACGAGCATGGCCTCGCGACGAGGCGAGCGTTGAGCGCACCGCAAGACGACGCCGCCCACAGTCAGATCAACGCCATCATCGCCACGATGGTGCAGGCGCTCGTGACCAAATTGCGCGCCGAGTACTCGGACGAGCACCGCGTCTACGCCGAGCGCGTGCTGCTCGACAACGCGCTCGGCGAGGCACGGCGCATGCTCACCGAGCGGCGCGACGCTCTCGTGGCGCTGTTGCAGGGTCGCGAAACCGCCGACATCGAGCGCGTGCGCTTCGCCTGGGACGAAGCCATGCTGGCGCTCGGGCATATCTACCTGCACGAGGGGCGCTGGAACGCCGTGCCGCAAAGTCTCATCGGCGAGTGGCGGCGCGAGGCACGTGTGACCGAGGACGGCGAGCCCGTGGTCGTGACCTTTCTGCGTGTCACGAGTGTCGCGCTCTCGCCCTCACCCGCGGCGCGGCAGCTCGAAGAGGCGGCGCTGCCCGAGGCGATCGAGACGCTCTTGGCGCTCGTCGATTGGTCGCAGCAGTCCTGCCTCGACGCCGACCTCTCGGCCGAACAAGCGGCGAGCCTCGCACCGACGCGGGCGCGGCTGCTCGCGTTGCTCGACCAGGTGGCGCCGCCGCACCGCGAGCATTATGCGCGCGCCTGGAACAGCGCACTCGGGGCGCTGTGCACCGGCGACAGCAAGAGAGACGAGCCGCGCTACGCGCTCGGGCCTCGCCTGCGTGGGCTGTTCGTGCCCGCGAGCGGCGGTACCTGAGACCGACACTACGTCGAGAGCGACGCTTTGACGCCCCCGCAAACCGGGGTAGGATACCTCGATGTCCGTCTTTCGGCTGCATACGGCACAAGGCATCATCGGCCCGGTCAAGCTCGAGACGGTGCGCGATCTCATCGACAGCGGTGTCGTCGGTGCCGACGCGCTCGTCTCACGCGACACCGGTCCGTTCATGAGCATCAGCGCCGTAGCGGAGCTCGCCTCCCTGCTCAAGAGCGACGATCTGTCGCACGAGCCGCAGTACGCGGGCGATGTCGGCGTCGTCTCCTACTTCCGTCTTCTGCACCGCCTCTTCGGCGAGCACGCTGTTGGCCTGCTCTCCGTACGCGACGCAACGCGACGCAAAGATATCTACCTCGAAGCGGGTCAGCCGGTGTTCGTCGCCTCGACCATGGTGCGTGAGCGGCTCGGCGACTTTCTCGTCAGCATTGGTCGCATCTCGGGCGACCAGCAGCGCACAGCCGTCGACGAGGCGCGGCAAAACAGCGAGCCGCTCGGCGCGACGCTCGTGCGACTCGGCACCCTTACCGATGTCGAGATGCGTGACCTGTTGCGCGAACAGCAGATGGTGCGCCTCATCGACCTGTGCACCTGGGAGCACGGTCGCTATGCCTACTTCGCCGGTAAGCGCTATGAGGGGCCGCGTATCGACCTGCGCGTCGATTCCACACTGCTGTGGGTGCGAGCGGCGCGGGCCGTATCGGACACCGTCGTCGTCGACCGTTTGGGGGAGACCTTTCGCAAGCCCATCTTGAGCCTCGACTCCACCCTGCTCATGCAGTGCAGCGCCCACCTCGCGAGCGACGAGCGGCTCGCCGTGGCGCTCTTCGACGGCAAGCGCAGCGCCGCTGACGTGCTGCAGGCAGAGAGCGGCAACGCGGCGCGCCGACGGGCCGCGCTCACCATCCTGTACCTCTTCGCCGAGCTCGGCGGCCTGCGACTGCCGCAGCAGTCGTGACGGGCGGCCGGCTCGTCGTCGCGCCCTTTGTCGAGGGCCTGGCAACGCGCCCTGCGGGTGCGCATACTACAGCCATGCAGCGCGCCCTCTTCACCTCGATGTTCGTCGTCTTTGCCGCGGCCGTCGACGGCGGCTGCGTCGTGGCCCGCTCGACGTTCGTGCCGCTCGAGCATCTGCAAGGCTCCACGTGGCACGGGTACGCCCAAGCCGAGTACACGGTGGCGCTCGACAACGGCGCGGCGGTGGTAAAGCTGTGGTCACCCGGCGCGGTGCGCACCGCCAACGAGACCCGCGTCATCGTGGGCTTCCAGGTCGCCAACTCGGGCGACAGCGCTATCACGCTCGATCCGGGCGCCCTGCGACTCGACGCCATCGTCGGCGACGACGAAGTATCGGATCTGTCGAGCGCCGACGTGCAAGGCACGCTGACCATCGCGCCCCACGCCCTTTGCGAGGCGCGGGCGACGTTTGCCCTCGGCGAGGTTGCCCCGAGCGACCTCGACGCCTACCGCGTGCGCTGGCAACTTACGACGGCGAAGCAGAGCTACCTGCACGCGACCGCCTTCGCGCGCGCCTATCCGAGCGGCTACGGTGCAGGCCCCTACCCCTACGGCGGCTATCCCTACGGCTACGACCCGTTCTGGCGACCGTTGCCGGGCGGGTTCTTTGGACCGTACCCGGGCGGCTACTTCGGCGTCGGGCTCGGCGTGGACGTGTACGTCAGCCCCCGCTACGGACACGGCCGGCCGCACCGCGGCTATCGCCGCTAAACAGTGTCGCATGCAGCGCGAGCCACTGGGCAGATGACGCGCCGCGGCGCGTGCGTCACCTGGCGCTGGCGCACGCGGCGCGTCATTCGCGAATGCATCAGAGTCTATGCGATTCGGTTTAACTACGGGGCCAGCGCGGCATCGCACTGCTCAATCGAGCGTGCGAAGCGCGCCCGGATGTCATCACGCTCTTCGGCGCGTGGGGACGCCGCCGCCTCGCGCTCAACGGCGCTGCGCACCGCACCACAGGCCGCCGCAGGGGCATGGCGCGCCAACACCTCGGCCGCCGCCGCGCGCGTCGCCGGTTCGTTGGCGCTCTCGAGCACCGGCACGAGCTCGCGGACGAGTTCTGCGGCATCGAGCACGAGCGGGGCGCAGCGCAGCGCAGCGGCCCGCACGAAGAAGGGCTCGCGCTCGGACTCGGCGACCTGCAGCACCAAGGTGCGGGCCCGTGCGCCGCCCACCGCCGCCACGCCCGCGATCGCGCCGGCCCGGCGCGACGAGAGCTCTTCGCGGTTGTCGAGGACCTGCTGCAAGAGTGGCAGCGCGCGCACACCGACCGCTCGCCAGTCGGCGACGCTCGCCCCGACGTCGATGGAGCTCAAGTAATTGCGCACGCGAGCCTGCACCTCGGCGTCGCTCAGCGACGGATCGCCGAGCGCCGCGGCCGACGTCGCCAGATCGCGAGTCGCGGCCGTGACCGCCGTCGCCGGCTGCTCCACCGGACGCGGTCGACGCGTGCGCGGCGGCGTATACACGGGGGCGGCGACCACACCGAAGCTCACGAGCAGAACAGGAAGGGTCAACATGCAGACCTCCGTAGGAGAGAGCGAGCTAGTACACGGCCGGGTTGGCGTGCATGACGCGTTGCTGCTCAGCCGTCACGTCGCCAACCACCCCGGCGCCGTAGATCCAGAACATGAGGTTGTCGCCCCCCGCGCACGCGGCGCTCGCCTGACATTCGTCAAACCCCATCGTGTGCGAAGTCTTCGGCGCCGGGACCCAATCGTCGCAGGTCGAAGGCGTCGCGGTGCAGCTCTTACAAGGGCAGGTGGGAGTATCGGCGAGCGAGTCGAACATCGTGCCGTACTGTTCGGTAACGTGAAACAGTCCGAGAAAGTGCCCGACCTCGTGCGCTACGACGTAGGCGGTAACGTCGGCACCGCAACACCCAGGACCGGACGGATCGCAGTTGAGCGCCAGCGTTGCGCCGCAGTGGTTCGCGCCCTCGCGCAAGGCGACGGTGCTCACGGCGACGCCGCTCTGTAGACTCGGCGAGATGGTGGCGGGACCAGGCACCGAGCCGTCGATGCCGACGATCGACGTACCACTCGGCTGGTCGCTGGCGATGAAGCTCGACACCATGAAGACGTTGACCTGACGGCCTGCGGGCGCCGTCGTAAAGAGCTGGCCGAGGTCGCCGCACACCGTGGCGTCCTTGAGCCGCACTCCCGAGGCCACGCGGGCAGCCATCGCCGCAGGGACATCGACGAAGCGCACGGTGCCGAGTGACAGACCGCCGCGCGCCATCATCGTATCGAGCGACGCGAGCATGCGCTGCATATCGGGGTCGCCCAAAGCACTCGCGGCCGACAGACGCGGGCTGCTGCTCGACGTGAAGTTGAAGGTGAGGTCGAGCTTGCCGCCCGCCGCGGGCGCCTTCGGTTTGAGCAGAACACTCACGTCATACGTGCTCGTCTTGCTGCCACCATTCTTGGCGCAATTGGAGGCAAGCGTGCAGAGGTACGCCAGATCCGAGACGATGAAGCGCCAGGTGCCGACCGCAAGGCCCGCGCTCACGAGGGCGAGACCACCGGTCGAGTTCGGCAGCACGATGACGCCGGTGCCGGGCGCCTGATCGGAAAAATCGAGCGCTACGTCGACGGAATAGTCGGGTTTCGCAAACTGGTCGAGGATGACCGCGCCGCTCGCCGTCGTAAGCGTCCGCGGCGCGGCGCCGTTCGTCAACACGCCGCCGTCGGTGAACGTGGCGGTCGCCGGGGCCGAGATCATCTGCTCGACGATGGTCACGCTCTCGGTGCCAGCCGGCACATCAAAGCTCACCTCGGCGCCGACCTTGCGCGTGCCGAGAGCCAACACCGTTACGGGCGCCGCGGCCACGCTCGGGCTCGGCTTGGGCGTAGCGCACGCGGGCGCCGCGGGCTGACACTGCCCGTTGAAGCACGTCTGCCCAGCGGCGCAGGCGCAGCTCGACGGGGAACTCGAGCCGCAGCCGAGCCCGAACCCGAACACGAGCGAAGCGACACCGGCGAGAGCCGGACGCGGCGAGCGACGCGTACGCTCAGGGCGGCGCGGCCGGCAGACAAGCGAAAGACGACTCACGAACGGCTCATCCTCCTCACTCATGGACACGTATGGTCACCATGCGCAGGGCGCATTGTCCAGGCAATTGCGCCCCTCGCCTGGGGTTGACGGCGAAAATGCGTGCCTTATCAAGCGTGCTCTGCTAGGTACGCGAGCATCACTCGGAGGGTGTCCGTCATGTCTGACCAAATCGTCGAGACCACCACGCAGGGTTGGGGCTCACGCCTCATGGAATCGATCAAGGGCGTCGCCATCGGCTTGCTCTTGTTCGTCGTCTCGTTCCCGCTCTTGTGGTGGAACGAAGGCCGCGCCGTACAAACCTTCAAGAGCCTCGCCGAGGGCGCCAAGGCCGTCATCTCGGTGCCGGCCGACAAGGTCGAGCCACAACACGAAGGCAAGCTCGTGCATGTGAGCGGCAAGGCGGTCACCGACGAGACGCTCACCGATCCCGAGTTCGGCATCAGCGCCAACGCGCTGCACCTCGCGCGCCAAGCCGAGATGTACCAGTGGGTGGAGAGCGTCAAGACCGAGACCAAGAAGAAGGTCGGCGGCGGCGAAGAGACGACCAAGACGTACAGCTACCACCGCGAGTGGAAGAGCGAGCTCGTCGATTCGTCGAAGTTCAAGGAGCCACGCGACCATGAGAACCCGCGCAGCATGGCGATCGAGAGTCGCAGCTGGAGCGCCGAGAAGGTGACGCTCGGCGCCTTCGCGCTCACCGCAGGGCTCGTCGATCGCATCCGCTCGAGCGAGCCCATCGTCGTGACGGCCGACATGATCCGCGGCGCGACCGCCGAGCTCGGCACCGGCGCGCAGTCAGCCGCCAGCGAAGACCCCGGCGCCAAAGCCAAAGCCAAGAAGGGCCAAAAGGCGATCAAGGCCAAGCCAGGCAAAGCCAAGGGCAAGCCGGGCCCCGCCGTCGCGGTGGCGAGCACGGGCGGCGCCAAGGGCGGCGTCGTCACCCACCCCCCAATCGTCAACGGTGGTTTCTACATCGGTGCCGACGCGAGCTCGCCCGCGGTCGGCGACGTGCGCGTGCACTTCACCAAGGTCGCCCCCGCCGACGTGAGCGTCCTCGCCGCGCAGACGGGACAATCCTTCGCGGCCTATCAAACCAAGGCCGGCGACGCGCTCGAAGATCTGCGCCTCGGTACACTGACCGCCGCCGCCATGTTCGCCGCCGCGCAGAGCGAGAACGCGATGATGACCTGGATTTTGCGCCTGCTCGGCTTCATCCTAATGGCCGCCGGCATCGGCATGGTCTTGCGGCCGCTCGCCGTGGTCGCGGACGTGCTGCCGTTCCTCGGCGACATCTTGCGCCTCGGCATCGGCTTCGTCGCGGTGTCGGTGTCGCTGCCGCTGACGCTCATCACCATCGCCATCGCCTGGCTCGTGTATCGCCCGGTGATGGGCGTGGGTCTGCTCGCGACCGGCATCTTGGCCTTCGTGCTCGTCAAGATCATGGCGCAAAAACGCAAGGCCGCTGCCCATGCGGCGCCCGTCGCCGCGCAACCCGCCGCGTAGCGCACAACGCGCGGCGACGAGGCCGGTTGCGGGCCGCCGGCTATTCGCGCTTGGCGGTGTCGAGCTTTGCTGCTACAACATCGCCATGAAGAAACTCGTCCTCTTCGCCCTGTGCACACCGTTGACGTTGCTCGCCGGCTGCGGCAGCGACCCGCCGGCGACCAAGTGCGTCGCCGCCGGCTGCGACCCTACGCCCGCGAGCTGCCACAATGGCACCATCGACGCCGGTGAGGACTGTGACGGCGCGGATCTCAACGCCCAGAGCTGCGCCAGCCTGGCCGGTTTTTCGTCGGGGAGCTTGACCTGCTACCCGAACTGCAAGTTCAACACCGCGGCCTGCGTCAAGGGCATGGCGGTGGCAGGCATCTACGACATGCGTATGACCCTCGACCTGTCGGAGAAGCTGCCGCAGCTCGTGCTCGACCTCAACGCCATGCTCAAAGATCCGGCCGCCGCCTTGGCCGACGGCTTGACCACGGCGATCATCGCCCAAGGCAGTCCGTACTCGAGCATACCGGCGCCCACCCTCAAGGCCGCCCTGACGCTCATCCTGACGCCCTACTTCACCGGCTACGCGACGACTATGCCACCCGCCGTGCAAAAGATGGTCGCCGCGCTCGATGCGAGCGTCGACTTTGCCCGCAACGTGACCGTGCTCAGCACCTTCACCATCACCGTCAAGAACTCCTCACCCACCACCGCTGGCTCGTCGGCGACGAGCTCGGCCCTCAACCTGCGCGAGGAGTGGACCGACCTCGCCCTGCTGTGGAACTACGGCTGCGTCGGCACGGGTGTCGAGTGCGAGCAGCGCTTTCCCATCTTCAGCTTCAGCAACGCCGATGGCACGAGCAACGCGGTGAGCTACGGCGGTGAGGCGATGCAGCTCACCGACCTCAAGCCCAAGCTCAAGCTGGCCTCGAACGACAGTCCGCGTACCTTCACCTTCTCGTTCAAAGATGTGGTCGACACCTACTACTCGAAGGTCCTCATCCCCAAGATCACGCAGGACGCAAGCGGCCTCAACGCCAAGAGCGACCTCGGTGGGCTGCTCACCTGGCTCATCGATTGCCCGGCTGTAGCGACCGCCATCGCCAACAGCGACGGTATCACGACGGATGCGTACTACACGATCACACTTCCCGTCTTCGGTCTGCTCTCGGTGTCGAAGGCTCTACTCGAGTCAACCTGTACGGCCGCCTGTTCGGCGATCGGCGCCAAGTGGGCCACCGATTTGGACGCGGCCATCGATCTCGGCCAAGTGCAGGTCAGCGGCTATGGCGACGCCGTGTTTGCGGACACCGACCTCGACAAGAAGGCTGACACGCTGAGCGACGGCATGTTCAACGGCTTCGTCCAGCTCTTGCCGAAGAGCGGCGCCGCGGCGCAGACCTTCCTCAACGCCAACGCGACGTTCTCGGCGAAGCGCCGCTAGCCCTCTCGTCTCCATCCCTGCAGAGGTCCACACCGGCGCCGGGACGCTCCCCCGGCCGCAGGGAGGGGTGCCACGAGGCGATGCCGGCGACTCCTCACGATCGTCCACAGCCGCGCCGCTGCATGAGAACTTGAGAGTTGGGCCCGTTGCGGGCATAAGCTTCAATAGCAAATCTGCCTGTCTCCCAGGCAGGCCTAGAGGAAAATGCATGATCTGGTTGCATGAACGGGTTCTTCGCCGCGCTGGCGTGACGCTATGCGTCGGGCTGCTCTGGATGGTGGTTGGCTGCAACCTGACGGTGAGCAAGCTCGGGCACGAGGTGTCGGGGACGATTACCATTCCGTCGACCTTGAAGCCGATGGTCGCCAAGGACGTGCACGTCGGCGAAATCGTCCGCGACACGGAGCCGAATGGTCCGCCGGCCGCTGGGGCGCAATTCCAAGAGGTGCAGGGCAGCGTCCAAGTCGACGGCTACGCGACCGAGATCACCGGCAGCATGAGCGTCGACGATCCGCGCGACCGCTTCTCCTTGATGCTCTCGACGGCGGGCTCGGTGACAGTATGGTTCCAGCACGCCAATTCAACCGCGTGCAGCGGCGCCTCCACCAACGTCTTTCTCTTCCGCGAGCTCGAGATGGTCAACCAAGTCGGGTTCGTACAGATCAGCGGAACGAACAACGGCGCCGACAAGAAGGTGTTGTCGGCGCTCGCGACTGGCGCCGACAAGCTGATGCTCGCCTTGCGCTTTCTCGGCAATACCGCCTGCGACTACACGGTCACCATCTCGGCCGTCAGCGGCACCATCGTTGGCCCCATCTACGTCGGCGCCTATATGACGCCGACACCGTTCGTCATCGACGACCCCATCAATAACCAAAAACCCGGCGACCTAAGCCGCTTGCCGTTGGCGGGCGTCACCGCGCACACCCTCACGATCACCGCGAATGGCGAGCTCAAAGCCGACTTCGACAAGCTCTACGTGCCAGGCAACCAGACTGCCTTCATCTACGCCTACGCCGACAACGACGGCTCCAACGCCGGCCAATACGCAGGCCTCAACTTTACCGTCAACGGGCCGCCCTCGCTCGGCGACTTCGCGGCGGCTGGCGCCATTCAGATCGATCCGAAGAGCGGCGACATCAAGGGCCTCGATCTGACGCTGGATCTGAAGATCATCGACTCGGATTTCGACGGCCGACCGGACGGCGATCTCGATGGCGACGGCCTGCCCGACGACAACTGCCCGTTCGCCTACAACCCCGACCAAGAAGACGGCGACGACGACGGCGCCGGCGACGTGTGCGACAGCTGCCCGAGCATCTCGAACCGTGATCAGGCCAACACCGACGGCAAAGGCAAAGGCGACGCCTGCGACGAGGACCGCGGCGCGCTCTGCCCCTACATGTTCCTGCGCCAAATGGGCAACGCCTGCCCCATCGACTCGGACAACGACAAGTGGGACGACGGCTTCTTGCGCTGCCCAGACGAAAAGAAGGTCTGCTCGCTCGACGTGCTCGAAGTCGCGGCGCTCGACAACTGCCCGAATGTAGCCAACCCAACGCAGACCGACAGCGACGGTGACGCCAAGACCGACACGGGCATGTTGGCGAGCGGGCCCAACTTCGGCGGCGACGCCTGCGACGGCGACAACGACAACGACGGCGTGCCGAACACGAGCGACAACTGTCCGCTCAAGGCCAACCCGGACCAAGCCGATCAGGACGGCGATGGCGTCGGCGACGTGTGTGACAACTGCCTGAGCACGGCGAACAAAGACCAGAAGGACACGGACAAGAACGGCGTCGGCAATGCCTGCTCGGTCGATGCAGACGGCGACGGCGTCATCGATTACGGCGCCGACGGCAAGCCGGTCGATAGCTGCGTCGGCGTCGCCAACCCAAAGCCCGCGTGCAGCGAAAATGCGGAGTGCGCCCACGCGGGCGACCTGTGCATCTCCAAGGTATGCTCCGCACAGCTCGACACGGACGGCGACAAGCTCGGCAACGCCTGTGACAACTGTCGAGCAATCGCCAACCCCGACCAGCTCGACACCGACAAAGACGGCGTCGGCGATCTGTGCGACAATTGCCTGACCAAGGCCAACAAGACGCAGGCCGACCTCGATGGTGACCAGATCGGCGACGCCTGTGACCCGGACGCCGACGGCGATAACGTCACCGACTACAGCGCCACCGGCACCGCTCTCGACAACTGCATCGGCGTCAAGAATGCGCTCCCCGCCTGCCTCGGCGACGCGGACTGCGCCGGGGCCGGGGGGACGTGCGCGAGCCTATTCTGCGTGGCACAACGCGATACCGACGGCGACGGCGTCGGCGACGCTTGCGACAACTGCCCGAGCGTGGCCAACGCGGACCAAGAAGACGGCGACGGCGACGGCACCGGCGACAAGTGTGAGAAATGCCAGTGGGTTTACGACCCCCGCCCAACCTGTGCCATCAACGACGACTGCGCCAAGGCGGGGGGCAAATGCGGTGACGACGGGCTGTGCGTCTCGCCGCTCGACACCGACGGCGATGGGATCGGCGATGCCTGCGATCCAGACCTCGACGGCGACGGGATCTGCAACCCCGGCGTCAAGAACCCAGCGTGCCACGGCTCTGACAATTGCCCGAGCGTCCCGAATCCTAACCAGGCCGACAAGAACGGCGACGGCATCGGCGACGCTTGCACACCGTAGGGTCGCGTTCGACGCTCGGCACCCGGCAACTCATACGACCGCACTATTTCTGAGGACTGAAAATCAATGCGACAGCTAGCCAATATTGTTTCATCCGCGCTCCTTGCAACCGGGGTCTTGGTCAGCTCGACCGCGGCCTTTGCCTCATCGCAATCCGGCCAAATTACCGTCGTGGTCAAGACGGCCGACGGGAACCCCGCAGCGGGCGTCGTCGTCAAGCTCAGCGGCCGCGACCTCATCGGCGGCGAGCGTCAGGGCACGACCGAGGCCGACGGTATGCACCGGTTCAACAACCTGCCACCTGGTGCCTACAAGGTGACGGGCGAGCTTGCTATGTTCCAGCCGGCCAAGGCCGAGGGGATCGTCGTCGCCATCGGCCGCACGACGCTCGTCAATCTCACCGTCACGCCCGTGGCACCCGACGGCCAGGTGCAGGAGGTCGTGGTCGAGGCGAGCAAACCCGTGATCGACTCTGAGCGCATGGCTTCGGGCGCGTCGGTATCGGCGGATTTTGTCGAGAACGTGCCGACCGGACGTACCTACCAGTCGATCGCGCAGATGGTGCCCGGCGTAAGTGGCGGCAGCAACCCGAACGTCATGGGTGGCACGTCGATGTCCAACCAGTACTTGCTCGACGGCATCAACATCACCGACCCGGTGACCAACACGTTCTCCGCCAACTTCAACTTCGACGCCATTCAGGAGGTCGAGGTCATCACCGGCGGCCGCGACGCCGAGTACGGCAGCGCCATGGGCGGCGTCATCAACATCGTCACCAAGAGCGGCAGCAATGAGTTCGAGGTGGACGGCGCGATCCACTATGACTCGTCAGCCATGCAAATCAAAGGCGCTGACGAAAAGGGATTGAACAACAGGAACACGGTTGGCAACGTCAACGTCGGTGGCCCGATCATCGAGGACACCTTGTGGTTCTATACCTCAGTCGAGGTGCCGTGGAGCCAAAGGACACTCCCTGCGCCTGACCATCCTGTCTTCCCCGATCAAGGCACCAACCTCCACCCGACGCGCGAGTTCCTCGGCATCTTTCCGCTCGGCAAACTCACGTGGCAGGCCAGCGAGTCCTCCACGCTCAAACTCATCGCGCAATTGGATCCAGCGCGTATCAACAATCAATTGCAGGACGCGACCACTCACCCTGACGCCGAGAGCAAACGAACCCAAGGTGGCTATCGCTTCTCGCTCATTGACGAGACCTACCTGACCGAGGGTCTCTTTTGGAAGAGCAGCGCCGCCTTCTTCTACAGCTACCTCAACAACTATCCGATGTCCGGCAACCGCAACCTGGCAGGCCACTCCAACGTGGACAAGGGCACCAACACAATCAACTACGAAAACACCTACGAGGACACGCGCCAGCGCTACCAATTCGGCTCGTCACTCGAATATTCTCTTGACGACTTCATGGGCGAGCACCGCATCAAGGCCGGCGTCGAAGTCGAGCTGGCTAACAACCACGTCCTCAACACGCTCAACGGGGGAGGCTCCTACGAGGACAAGGGCCTCAACCCCGTCGACCCGGCCTCGGCCTGGGGCGCCGGTCTGCCGTACCAATACACGAAGCTTATCAACCCACAGAACACGACCATCTGGAGCGACACTGAGGGCTTCTACGTACAGGACGTGTGGAAGCCGCTGCCCGGCCTCACCGTCCGCCCCGGTCTGCGCTTCGACAGCGCACGCCTACGCAACTATCAAAACAAGGTCCAGATTCAGATCAACGCCGTGACGCCGCGAATCGGCATCGGCTGGGATCCGTTAGAAGACGGCAAGACCTCGCTGCGCGTTGGCTACTACCAGTATGCCGACACGGGGCACCTGACCTTGTCGGATTTTGCCGGCGGCAACAGCATCCTGACGCGGACCTACGATTACAATGGCGTCACCGAACAGTACGACCAGTTCCTGCGCGAGAGCGGCGGCCCCTCGGGCGCTGTGGGCCGCGATTACCTCAAGGACCCTTGGAATCAACAGCGACCGCGCACGCACGAGATCCAGGTCGGCATCAGCCGCGAGTTGCTCAAGGACGTCGGCTTCGACGCGACCTTCACCTATCGCTACGCGCACAATCTTTGGGAGGACACCGAAACGAACCTCATCTGGAACGCCGCGGGCGACCAGGTCATCGGCTACCGCGACGGCCAGCCGCATTACATCTGGAGCCTCGAAGCTCTGCCCGACGCGTTCAGCCGCTACTACGGCCTATCGGTGTCGATTAACCGCAACTTCAGTGACAACCTCATGATGATGGTATCGTACACTTGGTCGAAGACACAGGGCACCGAGCCGGGCGAGATCGGCACAGCCTTTGATCGACCGGCCATGCGCGCGTTCGAGTACGGCTACCTACCACAGGACTTGCGCCACGACCTGAAGATCCAGAGCTCTTACAGCCTGCCCTTTGGGATCATGCTCGGCGCTACCATGACCTATAACTCCGGAGGGCCGTACAACAAGTACTCGTACAATGCCTACTTCGCCGACTACGGCGATCGCTGGGCGCCACGCGGCTACATGTACACCACGGATGGCAAGCTCAAAGAGCTTCGCTATCCGGACCTCTTCATGACCGATGCCCTCGTGCAGTGGAAGCTCGACGAGTTTATCGGCGAGAAGGTCGAGCTGTCCGCGCAGATCTCCAACGTATTCAACACGCGCACAACGATAACGTATGAAACGCGCGATCTGCAGAACTCTCCGAGCAAGTTCGGCGATGTGACCGACAAGACCTCACCCTTCCGCGCTGCGGTTTCCGCGCGCTTCCGCTACTAGACTAGCGACAGGACGGCCACAGCAGTCCGCCCCGCCCGACGGCGCCGACGAACCCTTTATCGTCGGCGCCGCCTCCAACCCGACGAATGTTGCGCCCCGCCGCAATCCTCTCGCAGGCCAGAGCCCACTGGCAGCGCTGGAACACCCACCGCGCCTTTCGCATCGGCTTCGACGTCGCGTGGATCACGCTCGCGCTGCTCGCCCTGTCGGCCTATCAGACCCGAGGTCACCTCGACGAAGTGCCGCTGCCCGCTTTCGCGCTGCCCGCGCTACCCGCCGTGCCGGAGCAACCGGCGCTCGCCGGCAGCGAAACCGTCTCCTCCGCCAGCCTGCGCGGCAAGCCCGCCCTACTCGCCTTCTTCGCCCCTTGGTGCAGCGCCTGCGCCGCGCAGTCGCAGAACCTGTCGTGGGTACGCACGCTCGTCGGCGCACGGGCCACGGTCGTCGCCGTGGCGCTCGGCTATCAGACGGTCGATGACGTGCAGGCCTACGTCCGCGAGCACGCGGTCGACTACCCGGTGCTGCTCGGCGACGACGCGCTCGGCGCGGCCTTTCGCATCGAGGCCTTCCCAACCCTGTACTTCGTCGATGGCAACGGGCGCATCAAGCACTCGGCAGCCGGCTACACGACCACGCTCGGCATGCTCTGGCGGCTGCTGCTGTAGAGAGGCGACGGGCGTAGCGCTAGACGAGCCCCTGCAAGAACGTCAGCGCTGGGCACACGCGGATGCCGTCACGGACGTAGTCGCGCACACCGACGGCGGAGATCTGCCACGCCTCGGCCTGCGGGAAGCGCAGCTTGAGATAGGCCAACCCGCGCCCGATGTCGGCGTCGTTCCACTTGCACTCGATGAACGACAGCGGCTTACGCCCTTCGACCACCACGAAATCAACCTCGCGACCATCGACATCGCGAAAGTAGCGCAGCTCCACCTCGCGCCCCTGCGTATCCTGCTGATGGTGGGTCCACTTGAGCAGATGCGAGGCCACGAGGTTCTCGAAGCGCAGGGCCTCGTCGGGGATGAGCGACCAATCCCAGTGATAGTGCTTCTGCTCCTTCTTGACGGCGCGTAGCCGCGGCGCGCCAAACGGCGGCAGGCGAAAGATGGCGTAGAGGTTCTCGAAGATGCCAAGCCAGCGCGCGACGGTCTTGTGCGACAATTGCAGATCCTCGCGCAGGGCGTTCACCGACAGCGGTGCACCGACGAGCTCGGGCAAGCGCAACATGAGGAGCTCGAGCTGCCCAAGATCGTCGACGCGCTCGAGGGCGTTCACGTCTTCGCGCACGAGGCGCACGCGGTACTCGCGCGACCAGCGTCGGGCTTGCACCTGCGAGCCGGAGAAGTAAGGCTCGGGGAAGCCGCTGAGGGTGAGCATTTCCTTTAGGTCGGCGACGCTCGAGAGGGCGAGCTCCGCCACCGATAGGGGATGCAAGCGAAGATAGTGGTAGCGGCCTTGCAGCGAATCGCCGCCAAAGCGGTACAGGTCGAGCCGCGCGCTGCCGGTGACGAGGATCTTCGGGCGCGGCTCGCGATCGACGAGAGCCTTGAGGTAGTTGCGCCACCGCCGGTACTTGTGCAGCTCGTCGAAGGCCACGAGCTCGGTCGCGGGCAGCTCGCGGCGCAGGATACGTTCGCGGTCCTCTGGGTCATCCCAGCTCAGGTAGCCCGGTGCCCCACCGAGGAGCTGTCGAGCGATCGTGGTCTTGCCTACCTGTCGCGGCCCGCCGAGGAGGACCATTTTGCGGGCCAGATCGGCGGCGACCTGGTCGCTCAGGTAACGCCGTCGCTGTTCGTTGGAATTGCCCATGAGGCGAAAATACTCGCGAGTTAATTTGACCGCAAGTCAATTTCACCAGACCCGGGCTACATCTCGTAGACGAGACCCGCCTGCAGGCGCCACACCGACATCAGGGTGTCAACCGTGGTCTCAGGCTTGGTGTTCAGATTGCTGTAGCGATATTTGTGCGACGTCTCATCGTAGGCAACATCGACGGCCGGCACCATGTACGGAAAGCCCACCTCTTCGTACTGCCCCCAGCGCGGCTGCATGAGGTTGCCGAGGTTCTGGATGTCGATGACCAAGCGCACCAGGTGGCCGGGCGCCGGATGGGCGAGCTCCTGCGCGATGCGCATATCGACACGATTGACCCACGGGCTTTGGAAGGCGTTGCGCGGGGCGACTTGGCCACGGTACGCGTCGAGGCCGTGCTTGTGCAGATAGGCGTTGAGCTGCTCCTCGGTGAGGCCGTTGTCGAGGATGACGTCGCTGCCGTCACCCTTTGGCACGTAGAAGAGCATACGCTTGGCGCCTGCGACCGAACGGTCCTCGCCGAAGAGGCGGGCGAGATCGTCGTCGGCGCCACCGAAGGTGTAACTGTAAGGCTGGCCCGAGCGCAGCTCGAAGACGAGCGAGATACTCGACAAGAGCTCGCCAACGATGGTGCGCGACACCTCGGCCACGCCAACCAAGCGATGCTTGCGCTCGTAGTTCGAGGTGGCAAGCTGCGGGTTGTTCGGGTCGAAGACCGCCATGTACTTGTAGTTGCTGGCCGCGACCGAGCTCGAGCCGGGGCTGATCTCTTTGACGTTTTGGTAGGCGTAGCCGCCGTAAAGCTGCAGGCCGAAGTCGAACTTTCGGCGCAGGCCCGCGCTCAAAACGTGGCCGAAGCCACGCGTGGCGTTGGTGAGCACGAGGTCGGTGCCGCGCGCGGTGATGGGGTTGGTGGTGCTGTTGGGGTCGTAGTAGGATCGGCCGTCGGGCAGAGTGCCAAGCGCCTTGTTGCTCGGCAGGTCGCGGCGCAGGTCCTTCCACATCACGGCGTGGCGCACGATCGAATAGGTGTAGTTGAGGCTCAAGTCGAAGCCGCGACCGAGCAGCGGCAGCGCGAAGCCATAGTCGAGACCGATCGAGCTCTTCCAGGTCGAGGGGATCTTGAACTTCGGATCGAGGGCGTTGACGTTGCCGTTGCCGGGCACCAAGGAATTCTGGAGCGCAGCCGGAACGTTGCGGCCATCGAAACCATTAACGGCCGCCGCGTCCTTGCTCAGCGTGGGGTCCGCGCTGACCACGGTGACGCCGTCGTTGGTGTAGTTGTTCGACACCCAGACAATCGGCGCGGCGCCGCTGTACAGACCGAAGCCGGCGCGCAGATTGAGGGCATCGATGGGCGAATAGGTGACGCCGACGCGCGGCAAGACGACGCTGCGACCGCTTAGGGTTGCGGTGTTGGCATAGCCATATTTGTCGACGAAGTTTTGGTTGAGCTTGATGTTGTCCGAGGCCTGATAGGCTTCGAGCCGCAGGCCCGCCTGCGCGCTCAGCTCCGGGGTGAGCTCGACCTCGTCCTGCGCGTAGGCGGTGAACATGGCGTAGGACCAATTGGCCGCGCCGTCGCGGGCGTTGTTGGTGACGGCGTTCTGATAGGTGATGCGCGTGGGCCGCATGCCCTCGAAGGCCGTGAGTGTGTCGTATTCAGCCGAGCCGTTACTCGAGGGCACGTAGAGGTTGAAGACGTGCAGCTGCTCGACCTCGAGACCGCCGGAGACGAGGTGCTCGCCCATCAAGTAGTCGCCGCCCGCCTTGGCGTGCCACAGATTGTTCGACAGCTCGTTGGCGTGCTCGCTCTTCTCGGGGCCGAGATAGAGATGACCGCTCACGGGCCCCTTCTCATCACCGTCCAGATGAGTGGCGATGCGCGCATCCATGAAGTCGCGGCCGCTGAGGGGGTCCTTCTGCGTGCTGGTGAGCTTGCCCGAGATCTCGAGCTCCGTATTGAGCTCGGGCGTCCAGCTCGAGAACAGCTTGACCGCGGTCGTGTAGAGAGTCTGCTGATTATTGTACCAGTAGGAGGTCAGGTACAGATCCGAGGTGTTCAAGTTGGGTTTGAACGCGTTGATCGAATTGCCCGAGGTGCGCTGAAAGGTCGTTGTCAGTCGGTGCTCTTCATTGATGGTCCAGTCGAGCTTGGCGAGCAGCTTGTAGTCACTTTCGCTGAGCCCTTTGCTCACGACACCGGCATCGAAGCCGTAGACATCGCGCGCCACCTGCTGCGCTTTGGCCACCTCGCCGGCCGTGACGCCCGTGACTTCCGAGGCAGCCCCCGAGCCCCGCGGGCCAAAGCTGATAGGTATCGTGCCGCCGAAGCCTTCGGCGCTGACAAAGAAGTGCAGCGTGTCCTCAATCATCGGCCCCGACAGAGTCATCCCGCCCTGCATCTCGCGAAAATTCAGGCTGCCCGACCCCGAGCGCCACTCATTGCCGGCGAGCGCGCCGCTCGCGAAGTTGCCAAAGAGCGAGGCGTGAAAGTCGTTGCCGCCGCTCTTGGTGATGACGTTGATATTGCCGCCGACGAAGCGGCCATAGCGTACGTCGAAGGGGGACTGCTCGACCGAGATCTGTTGGATGGCCGAGAGCGACACGGGGCTGCGCAACGTCGGATAACCGTTCGCGTTCAAGCCGAAGTCGTCATCCTGACGAATGCCATCGACCGTGAGGCTGTTGAACCGATTGTTGGCGCCGCCGATGGACAGCGCCCCCGAGTTGGCGGTGTTGACGTAGACATCCGGCGAGAGCTTGACGAGATCCTTCGGATCGCGGCTGATGCTCGGCGCCGCGACCACCTGCTTCGCGTCGAAGGTGGCGCCGGGCGAGACCTTGCGCGTCATCGCCGTGCCGACGATCTCGACCTCCTGCACGCTCGCGGTCAGGCGCAGCGGCACGTCGCGCTGCACGAACTTGCCGACGCTGACGAAGAGCGGATCGGACGAGTACGGTGCGTACGTATCGGCGAGCACCGCGAGCACATAGGGCCCGCCGACCTGCACGCCACTAAAGGCATAGGCGCCGGTCTCGTTGCTCGTCGTCTCGGCGCTCGAGCCGTTGCCGGCGTTGGTGAGCTTGACCTTGGCGTTCGCCACCGGCACGCCGGCCTCGTTCTTGACGAGACCACGCACGCCACCGGTCGTCACTTGCGCCGCGGCGTCCCGCGGCAGCAGCGTCGCGCACAGGGGCAAGAGCGCCACGAGACCGACCGCGAACCACGAGGCGCGGCGCGGTGTGGTAGCGTGCGGATGGACCGGGGCAGTGCGGCAGCGGGTCATGGCATCAGCCTCCCTATTCGGATTGGTTTCGGCCCTTAAGAGCACGGCAGCGGTGGTCGCAGCAAGCGACCTGGATCCTCGGCCCGCTCTTGTGGCAAAGTGCCGCGCATGACGCGAGAAATCCTCGACACCGTTTTGTTGTTTTCGCTCCCCGCGAGCGGCAAGAGCGAGACCCGCACGTACATGGCCGGCCTGACGCCCGAGCAGTGCGTCAAAGACATGGCCATGGGGCCGACGTTGCAGCTCGACGACTATCCCTACGTGCACTTCATGCACCGCATCGACGACGAGCTCGGCAAGCTCGGGCAGCGCTTCGTCTTCTACAAGGGGCCGACCCGCCCGTTCCAAGACGACTGGACGTGGGGCACGCTCATCGCCCTGTTGAACGAAGACTACTCGGACTTACGCGCCGGCAGGCAGCACGAGGTGACGAGCGCGGCCCAGCTCATGTTCGACCGGCTCGATGCAGCGCGCGAGAAGAGCCAGATGCAGGCGGTGCTCGGCGACGTGCCGTACCGCGCGCGCCTCAAGCTCGCTGCGGCGCTCGAGCAGGAGTGCCGCGCCGATCTCGACGCCCGCAATCGCCAGGCCGCACAAGGCACGAAGGGCCGCACCATCGTCATCGAAGCGGCGCGCGGCGCGCCGAACGGCAGCGCTTTTCCGGTGACGCCGCCGCACGGCTACGGCAGCGCCTTCGCAATGCTCTCGACCGAGATCCTCGAGCGCTCGGCTGTCCTCTACATCTGGGTCGACCCGGCCGAGAGCCGGCGCAAGAACATCGAGCGCGGCCTACCCGACGGCCAAGGCTCCATCCTGCACCACAGCGTGCCGATGGAGGTCATGCTCGCGCACTACGGCACCGACGACATGGCCTGGCTCATCGAGCAGTCGGGCAAGCCCGACATGATCAAGGTCGAACGCGTGGTGCAAGACGGCCAGCGCTACGTCAACCGGGTCTACTGGCTGCCGGCGGCGCGCTTCGACAACCGCCAAGACAAGACCTCGTTCGTGCGCAAACCGAAGGCCGAGTGGAGCCGGGCCGAGGTGAAGGCCATCCACGACGAGCTCGGCCGCGCCATGAAGACTTTGCGCAACGGCATCAACACGCTCGGCTAAGGCGCACGATCGCCGGCCGTCCCCGACCCGGGTGCTCGTACGACGGGCGCATCAGCGCGACGGCGACGGCGGCGGGACGCGCCACGGGTGACGCACCACGAACGACGCGCCGTGCTTGGCGAGCTCGAGGTTCGGCAACGGCCCGCCAGCGAGGAAAGCATCGATGTGCGTAAGCAGCCGCTCGACGTCGGCTGCCTTCATCCACGGATTGGAGAGGTGCGCACCCACGTCGGCCGGCGACAGGCCGAGACGCCGCCCCTCCTCGACGGCCACCGCGTAGCCCTCGACCTCGGTCGGCCTGTCGACATACTCGAGCCGGTCGTCCCAAAGATCAAAGCCCTCGTCGAGCTGGCGCAGGTGCGTCAGCTCATGCAGCAGATCGAGATACAGATCCAAGGGACTGCCGCCCGCATAGTAATGGGCCGAGAGGACGATGCGCGGCGCCTCGACGTCGACGAAGGCATAGCCGCGCTCACCCGAGATGAGCACGCGCGCCCGCTCGAGCAAGGCCGCGCGCACGTGCGGCGAGGTGGCGATGCGACCGAGCGCGGGACTCTCGGCGACGAGCGGCAGCAGCGCCACGAAGGGATGCTCACCGGGCGCCAGCGAGCGCACGACGCGAGCGTAAGGGGGCAAAGCAGCGACGAAGTCCACGCGCGACAGACCATAGCACAGTTGTGGCGGCGCGAGCGGCGAGATAGAAGAGGGCGCAACGACGCCGCGCAACAGATGCGGCACGACGCGCCGCCGCGTGGCGGGGTATCTTTCTTCTTGAGGTTTACCCGTGCATCTTGCCCGCTCCTGCTGGATCGTTCTCTCTGTCTTCGCCCTTACCCCGGCCTGCGCCAAGCAGCCCGAGCCCGCCCGCGCCGCGCCGCCGCCGCCGCCGCCCGGGCAAGAGCAGGCCGACGCCTTCCTGACGAGCTACTTCGACGACCTGGCCAAGCTCGAGTCGACGAGCGCCATCGCCTACTGGCAAGCTGCGAACTCGGGCGCCAAAGAAGACTTCGACGCCTTCGCCAAGGCCGACCTCGAGCTCAAGATGCTACACAGCGACGCGTCACGCTACGCGAAGCTCGAGCAGCTGTTGGCCGAGCGCGCCCGCCTGTCGCCCTCGAGCGTGCGCTCGCTCGAGGTCGCGGAGCTCAGCTTCAAGGGCAACCAACTCCCCGCCGCCACGCTCGAGGCCATGAGCCGCGGCCAAGCCGACATCGAGCAAGCCTTCAACACCTACCGCGCCGAGCTCGGCGGCAAGAAGCTCACCAACAACGATCTGCTCGACGTCTTGCGCCAGGAGAAAGACAGCAAGAAGCGCCAAAGCGCCTGGGAGGCGAGCAAGGCCGTCGGGCCGAGCGTGGCGGCGAGCCTCATCGCCCTCGCCAAGGTGCGCAACGGCGCGGCCAAAGCGCTTGGCTACGAAGACTTCTGGGACATGCAGGTGCGCCTGCAAGAGCACGACCCGCGCCTCGTGCTCGCGATCTTCGACGAGCTCGAGAAGCTCACCGATGCGCCCTTCGCAGCCATGAAGAAGCGTCTCGACACGGAGCTCGGCAAGAAGTTCGGCATCAAGCCCGAGCAGGTGATGCCGTGGCACTACACCAACCCCTTCTTTCAAGATGCCCCGCCGATGGCGAGCATCGACCTCGATGACTTCTTCAAGAACAAGAAACCCGAAGCCATCGTCACGATCGCGCAGCGCTTCTACAGCGACATCGGCCTCAACATCGCGCCCATCGCCGCGCGCAGCGACTTCTACGAGCGTGAGGGCAAGGATCAGCATGCCTTTTGCATCACGGTCGATCGCAAGGACGACGTACGAACGCTCCTCAATGTCAAGGCGACCGACGAGTGGATGGAGACGATGCTGCACGAGATGGGCCACGGCCTGTACTACACCGGCATCGATCAGACGCTGCCGTACAACCTGCGCGAGGCGGCGCACATCTTGACGACCGAGGGCGTGGCCATGTTGTTCGGCGCACTCGCCAAGAACCCGCTGTGGCTCAAAGAGTACGCGGGTGCCGACGCGAAGCGCCTCGCCAAAGTCGAGGGCGACATCCTGGAGCAACGCCGACGCGAACAGCTCATCTTCGCGCGCTGGGGCATGGTGATGCTGCACTTCGAGAGGGCGCTCTACGCCAATCCGGATCAGGACTTGAACACGCTGTGGTGGGATCTCGTCGAGCGCTATCAGGGCCTCAAGCGCCCCGCTGGGCGAACGGCGCCCGACTGGGCCGCCAAGATCCACGTCGCCGTCGTGCCGGTCTATTATCACAACTACGTGCTCGGCGAGCTGTTCGCGGCGCAGTTGCGCGCGCAGCTCGCGAAGATGGCAGGCCACGCGGGGCCGACAGCGGCGTTGTCGTGGAATGGGCGCAAGGACTTTGGCGACTATCTCAAGCAGAAGGTCTTTCGCCCGGGTATGAGCGCCAAGTGGCCGGCGTTCGTCGAGGCGGCGACCGGCGCGCCGCTTTCGCCCGCCGCGTTTGCCGCTGAGATCAAGTAGGTGGGGCGGTGTGCATGACGCCGCCACTTATGAGCAGTCGCGTCACCGCGCCCTGCAGATCGCCTGCGGAGAAGGGCTTCGGCAGAAAGCTCGTACGGCCATCGGCACGAATGCCCTGGCCCGGCGCCTCGCCCGAGTAGCCGGAGATAAACAAGATCCGCAGCTCGGCAAAGCGCGCGCCGAACTGACGCGCGAGCTCGACGCCCGAGAGGCCTGGCAAGACGATGTCGGTGACGAGCAAGCGCGGCTTCTCGCTCTCGCGCTCGACGAGCGACAGCGCCTCCTCGGCGGTGCGCGCTTCGACCACCGTGAAGCCCATACTGCGCAGCACGCGGCAGACGATGGCCAAGATGGGCGCCTGGTCCTCGACGGCGAAGACGACCCCACCCGACTTGAACGCGGCCAAGGGCGCCGCCGACGCCCTGCGTGCGGGCGTCGCGTCTTGTTTCTGGCACGGCAAGAGAATCGTGAACACCGTGCCGACCCCGAGCTCGCTCTCGACCTTGATCTCGCCCCCCGCCTGATTGACGGCGCCGTAGCACGTGGCGAGGCCGAGGCCGGTGCCCCGCTCGCCCTTGGTCGTAAAGAAGGGCTCGAAGACGCGCGCCTGCGCATCGCGTGTCATGCCGGTGCCCGTATCGGTTACGGTGAGCACCGCGAACGTGCTCGGCTCTTCGGTGGGCGTGCGGCGGATGGCCTGCGTCGAGAGGCTCAAGGTCAAGGTTCCGCCCTTCGGCATGGCATCCTTGGCGTTGACCGCCAGGTTGAGGATGAGCTGCTCGAGCTGGTTCGTGTCGAGCAGCACCAACACCGGATCTTCGGCCGGCAGGATCACGAGCTCGATGCTCTCGCCGAGCGCCCGCCGCAGCATCTTGTCGATGCCGACGATGGCGGAGTTGAGCTCGATGACCGTCGGCTCGACGGCGCGCTGACGCGAAAAGGACAAGAGCTGGCGCGTCAGCTTCGTGGCGCTGTCGGCGGCGCGCAGCACCTCACCGAGATCGGCACGCCGCGGATCACTCGGGGCAAGATCGTCGAGCAGCATGCGCACGAAGCTGATGATGATGGTGAGCGTATTGTTGAAGTCGTGCGCGACCCCGCCGGCGAGCCGCCCAATCGAATCCATCTTCTCGATCTGCATCATCTTCTTGCGTGACGCCTCGAGCTCGGCCTCGGCGCGCGACAGAGCGCTCTCGGCGTCGCGACGCTCGCTTACGTCCGTGCAAAACGCCATGAGCTGCGGGCTCTCGGCGCCGAGGCTGTCAGCGGTCGTAGTGCTGCGACAAACGCGATTCGCGTACCAGCGCTTGGCGAGCCCTGCCGCGCCGAAGCGCGCTTCGAATTCACACACGTCGCCGTCGGCGAGCGCGCGAGCGAGCGCCGCCCTGGCCACAGGCACGTCCTCGGACTCGATGAAGTCGAAGACGCTCGCGCCGACTACAGCCGTCACGCTTGCGCCCGGATAGCCGCGATTGGCGAAGACGACGTGTCCCTCGGCGGTGAGGGTCAAGATCATATCCGGCGCCGCTTGCACGACGGTGCGGTAGAGCGTGCGACTCGCGTTGAGCTCACTCTCGGTCGTGCGCTGTCTCGTCACGTCCTCGTGCGAGACGACGAAGTAGCGCTCGGGACCGAAGGCAAAGCTGCTCACGGCCACGGCGAGCCGGTCGGTGCCGTCTGCCGTGCGCGCCGCGCACGAGCACTCGTACGTGAAGCGCTCGCGCTCCTTGGCGATGACCGCGTCGAGCCCGGCCGCCACCTCGGCGGCATCGCTCGGACTGATGCCGAGCAGGCTCGGGCGATACGGGGCACCGACACCACCCGCCGCGACTTCGCCTTGCGTCGGCGCCGGCGCGGCCCCGTGCCAGGCCTCGTTACCGGCGACGATGGTGCGACTGCGATCGAGGATGACGATGCGCTTGTCGAGCGCGTCCAAGGTGCGGGCGAGGATTTGCTCGGAGCGCCGCGCGTCTTCGTCGCGCTCAGCCACGCGCACGCGCAGCTCGGAGTTGTAGGTCTTGAGCTCGTCGCCCATGCGCTTGAGCTTGACGAGGCTGCGCACGCGCCGCGTCAGCTCGCCGTCGTCAACCGGCTTGTTGAGGAACTCCTCGGCGCCTGATTCGAAGGCCTCGGCGCGCAGGCGCTCGTCGAACGAGCCCGTGAGGATCACGATCGGAATGCTCGCCGACTCGGGGTCGCCCTTGAGTTGGCGGGCGATGTCGACCCCGGTCACGTCGGGCAACAACGCGTCGAGCAAGATGGTGTCGACGCGCTTGTCGCGCAGCAAGGCCAGCGCCTCCTCGCCGCTGTGGGCAACCAAGACCGCGAAGCCATCGGCGCGCAGGCGCCTGCCGTACGCGGCGCAGCACTGCACATCATCATCGACCACCAGCACGACGGGCAACGAGGCCGTAGGTGCTTCGGCGGAGTCTTTAGGCACGGAGGTCTTCGACATCCTGAATTCATATACAACACCTCGCCGCTTGCCTGCCAACGTCTGCGTGTGCGATTGCACACACCTAGCGCATGGCCCACACCATCCTCATCGCCGACGACGACCCGAGCGTGCTCCTCGTGCTGACGCGCGTGCTCGAGCGGGCGAGCTACGTCGTCGAGGGCGCCGCGAGTGGCGAGGCGGCGCTGCTCACCCTGCCGCGCCGCCCGTTCGACCTCGTGCTGCTCGACTTGCACTTGGGCGGACGCGACGGCCTGTCGGTGCTCGCCGCGATGCGCAAGGCCGGTCACGCGCAGCCGGTCATCATGATGAGCGGCCAAGGCACGATCGAGAACGCCGTGAGCGCCTTGCAGCTCGGCGCGCTCGACTTTCTCGAGAAGCCGGTCGACCCCGACCGACTGCTAACCCGCCTGCGCAACGCGCTGCGCCTCGACACGCTCGCGCGCTGCAATGCCGAGCTCGAGAGCGAGCTGCACGCGACCCAGGAGCTCGTCGGCACGAGCGACGTGATGCAGCAACTGCGTGCTCTCATCGCCAAGGCCGCGCCGAGCGAGGGCCGCGTGCTCATCACCGGCGAGAACGGCACGGGCAAGGAGCTCGTGGCGCGCGCCATCCATCGCGGCTCGCGGCGCGCCGAGCAGGTCTACGTCAAGGTCAACTGCGCAGCCATCCCAAGTGAGCTCATCGAGAGCGAGCTCTTTGGCCACGAGAAGGGCGCTTTCACCGGCGCCGCGAGCGCCCGGCGCGGCAAGGTGGAGGCCGCCGACCGCGGCACGCTCTTTCTCGACGAGGTCGGCGACATGTCGCTGCCGATGCAGGCCAAGCTCCTGCGCGTGCTGCAAGAAGGCGAGCTCGAGCGTGTCGGCGGCAACACGCCCATCAAGGTCGACGTCCGCGTCATCGCCGCCACCAACCGCGACCTCGAGCGTATGGTGCACGAGGGGAAGTTTCGCGAGGACTTGTTCTATCGGCTCAACGTCATCCGCATGGCGACCCCGCCCCTGCGCGCCCGCAAGGACGACCTCGCGGCGCTCGCGCGGCTGTTTCTCGATTGGGCGGCGCGCCGCAACCACCGCGCCGCGCCTGCGCTCAGTGACGCGGCGCTCGTGGCGCTTTCGCGTCACGACTACCCCGGCAACGTGCGCGAGCTGCAAAATCTCATCGAGCGGCTCGTCATCCTCGCCGAGGGCGACGCCATCGACGGGGCCGAGGTGCAGGCGGTGCTGCCGACGACGGGCGCTGCCCTCGACCGGCCGGGCGGCACGGCACGCAGCGCCGAGTACGAGCGCGGCACGAGCTTCGCGTTGCAGGTCGAGCGCGCCCAGAGGGCGATCCTGCAAGGCGCTCTCGTCGCCCACGATTTTCGTATGACCGAGACGGCGCTGGCGCTCGGCCTCGAGCGCTCACACCTGTACAAGAAATGCAAGGCGCTCGGCCTCGAGGTCGGTCAGGCGGCCGGGTCGAGCCGGCGCTCCTGAACCTCGATCTCGGTCGGCCGTTCCTTGCGCAAGCCCGACGCGTCGCACGAAGCCTCGAGACGCAGCGCCAGAAACGCCTCAGCGACTGCGGGCGCGAATTGCCCACCGATGCCGTCCTCGATGCGCTGACGCACATCGGCGAGCGGCAGGCCTTTGACGAACGGCCGGTCGGAGAGCATGGCGTCAACGGCATCGGCGACGGCGAGGATCTGCGCCCCGAGCGAGATGGCCGCGCCCTTGAGGCCATTCGGGTAGCCGCGACCGTCCCAGCGCTCGTGATGTTGCAGCACCATCTCGCGGATGGCGTCCATGCCCGTCACGTCGCCGATGATGTCGGCGCCCACCTGCGGATGCGCGTACACGTACTGCCACTCGCTCACCGAGAGCGGGGTCGTCTTAGCGAGCACGGCCGAGGGAACCGAGAGCTTGCCGATGTCGTGCAGGCGGGCCGCGAGCTCGACATCGCGCAGCGCGTCGCCGCTCAAGTTGAGCTCCACGCCGATGAGTCGCGCGTATTGCGCCACGTGCTCGCAGTGCTTGCCGGTGGCCGGCTCGCGCAGGTTGAGTACGCGCAAGAGCACGCGCGCGAAGGTGCCGCGCGACATGACCATCGTCGCCGTCTCACCACCCACCGGGTCGCGGTTCATCTCCATCATGGTCGCTTCCAAGCGGCGCGCGGCAGTGCGCTCCCACGACAGCTCGAGGGCGCGATTGAGCTTGGAGACGAGCTCTTCGTGCACCCAAGGCTTCGGGATCACGTACGAGATGCCGTGCTCGTTGAGCGCGCTTAGGGCGACGTCCAAATCACAGGAGCCGCTCACCAGAATGTACGTCGAGTCGGGTAGCACCACCTTGAGGCGATCTTGCAGCTCGAGGCCGGTCGTGTCGGGCATCCGATAGTCGAGCACCACCACACCGTAGGCGTTGTGCTCCGCCAAAGTGAGCGCGGCCGTCGCATTGGCGGCCACGTCGACCGAGAAGCCCTCGCGCTCCAGGCTGCGCGAGAAGGCCAAGCGAATACCACTGTCATCATCGACGAAAAGGACTTTGTCTTTGGAGTTCATGGCTGCGTTCCTCCGCTGCCATGACGGTGCACCTGGCGTGCCATCTTTGGGCCTGCACAGGACAGTCCTGTTTTCAGCCTCTTGCGCCCTGGTGCGATGACGACGACAGAGGCCAGACGAACGCCACTGTGTCTCGATGCCCACATGATCGTGTCCGCGCCCGCATTGACCGAGGCACACGGGCCTGCGTATCCTGCGCTGACGATGCGGGAGAATGCTCATGCGTGACAGCAGGATTGGGACTGCCCCTGCGCCCCCGAACAGCGCCACGACACCGGCGACCTCTGCTCGTCGCTAGACCGGCCATGGACCGCTGCCGCTTCGCGCCGTCGACCACCGGCCTCGCGCATCCGGGCACGCTCCTCGCTGCCCTGCTCGCCTGGTGCGACGCGCAGCAGCGCGACGCCGAGTTCATCCTGCGCCTCGAGGATCTCGACAAGGAGCGCTGCCAGCCGAGCTACAGCCGCCAAATGCAGTCCGACCTCGCATGGCTCGGGCTCACCTGGGACGCCCTGCACGAACAGCACGAACACGCGCCGGCCCACGCCGCAGCGCTCGACAGACTCTTGGCGCTCGGTCTGCTCTACCCCTGCGCCTGCACCCGCACCGAGATCCGCGCCCACGCCCGGCGCGCCGCCGACGGTGGCTTCGCCTACGCCAACACCTGCCGCCACCGCCCCATGCCGAAGGGCGGCTGGCGCGAGGCGACCGAGCCCGTGCGGGTACGCCTACCCGACGACGAGATCACGCTCATCGACGAAGGGGGGCTCGACCTGACGCAGCGCCCAAGCGAGGCCCAAGGCGACCCAGTGGTCGTGCGCCGCGACGGCGCCGTCGCCTACCACCTCGCCGTCGTGGTCGACGACGGCGCGGCGGGCGTCACCCGCATCGTGCGCGGCCGCGACATCGCCCCGAGCACGGCCACGCAGGTGGCTTTGCAGCGCTATCTCGGGCTCGTGACACCGACCTACCGCCACCATCTGCTGCTCCTCGAGCCGCGCGGCGGCAAGCTCGCCAAGCTGCACGGCTCGGTCGGCGCGCCCGCCTTGCGCGCCCGCTATGAGGCGGCCGAGCTCGTCGGTCTCTTGGCGCACGCCGCCGGTCTCGCGGCAAGCGCCGCGCCCATCACGGCACAAGCGCTCGCGCGCGCCTTTGCCTGGCCACACGTGCGCACACGCGACGCGGTCGTCGAATGGGATGGCACGCGGCTTTGCTGGCACGAGGCTGACGGTGAGTCGAGCCGGCCTGCGCGCCACGAATGAAAAGCCAACCATTACAAGAGGTTAGGTAATTTTTCTTGACGACCATGGGTCGTTCGTGGTTCCGTGCCGCGAGCTTTGCGACGCGGCATCGCCGGCGCCGAACGGCTCGCTGGACTAACCTTTGACACATCGCAGCAGTAGCGCGAGAAAGGGAATGCACGGTGCGTTTTGACCAACCCCTCATCGAGGCCACGCTCGTTCGCCGCAATCGCTTCTCAGCCGACGTGAAGCTACGCAACGGCAGTGAAATCACGGTCCATTGCGCCCACGCCGGCAGCATGACCGGCTGCTCGGACCCAGGCAGCAAGGTTTTGCTCTCGGTGCGCAAAGACCCGCGCCACAAGGTCAAGCATCAGATTGAGATCATCTACTCGGGCCGCACGCCGGTCGCCATCCACTCGGGCCGGCCGAGCACGCTCGTCGCCGAGGCCATCGCGAGTGCCCGCATCCCAGAGCTCGCCGGCTACGCCACGCTGCGCCGCGAGACGACGGTCGGCAAGACGCCGCGCGCCGAGCTCGTGCTCGAGGGCAACGGCCTGCGCCCCTGCTACGTGCAGGTCAAGAGCGTGACCATGGCACACGAAAACACTGCCTACTTCCCCGACGCGCTCGGCACGAGCGAGGCCGAACGCCTGACGGAGCTGACCGACCTCGTACGGGAGGGCAATCGCGCCATGGTGCTGTTCGTCGCCCAACGCGCCGATTGCCAGGATCTGCGCCCCGCCGATCACATCGATCCCGACTTTGGGCAGTCGTTTCGTGACGCGATCGCTCGCGGCGTGGAGGTCGTATGCTACCGCGCCGATGTGACGCGCAAGGGCCTCGATCTGCGCGACCGGCTCGCCATCGATCTGAGCAACTAGAGATACTTCTCGATTGTCTTGCGCACGTCGAGTCGGTGCACGAGATCGGTCAGGTAATCGAGCGTATCGGTCTCGAGCACGAGCGTCGGTGAGCGCGAGTAGCGCTCGAACCAGCGATCGTAGAGTTCGTTGAGGCTGCGCAAGTAGGCGAGCGGGATCGCCTGCTCTTCGGGACGGGCGCGCAGCTTGATGCGCCGACGGATGGTCTTGACCGAAGCGCGCAGGTAGATGAGCAGATCGGGCGGCTCGAGCGCGGTGAGGATGGTCTGATAGAGGTCGTTGTACACCGCCCAATCGCGCTCGTTGATGTACTTGCGCTCGTGCAAGTACGCGGCGAAGACCTCCGCGTCCTCGAAGATGGTGCGATCCTGCACGACGGTGCGCTCACCGCGCTGGTGCTCGAGATCCTGGTGGATGCGGAACTTGTGGGTCAGAAAGTAGACCTGCGAGTGAAACGCCCACGCCTTCATGTTGGCGTAGAAATCGACCAGGTAGGGGTTGGCGGCGTTGGGCTCGAAGAAGGGCTCGAGGCCGTAGGTGCGGCACACGAAATCAACGAGCGTGCTCTTGCCGCAGCCGATGTTGCCCGCAATTGCGATGTAGGTAGGTCGCGCCATCTCGTCTCTCCCCCGTTCAAACCGGCCGGCGCCGCGCCTGCGCCACGGCCCGGGCGAGCGCGTCCGCCGAGAACGGCTTGGCGAGCAAGAAGTCGACGCCGCGGGCCCGCAATTCCTGCTCGGAGGCGCCAAGCGACCAGCCGGTCACGAGACCGACGAGGATGTCGGGTTGGATCTCGCGCACCTTGCTCGCGAGCTGCCAGCCGCTCATGCCCGGCAAGTCGAGGTCGGTGATCATGAGATCGGCCGAGCGCTGACCGAGCAACTGCGCCGCCGCGGTCGGGTGGTTGACCACCAGGACCTCGTGGCCTTGCTCGGTGAGCAGATCGTGGATGACATCGGCGACGGTAGGGTCGTCGTCGACGACCATGATCGTGAGCGCGTCCCCACGCTCACCTTTCGTACGCCGCGGCGGCGGACTGAAGGGCGCGAAGGTCAGGCGAAACGATGTGCCCTGTCCGGGCTCGCTCGTGAGCTGCACCTGCGCGTCGTGGCGGCGCAGAATCCAATGGCTCACGGACAGGCCGAGACCGTTGCCGCGCTCGCCCTTGGTCGAGAAGAACGGCTCGAAGATGCGCTGCTGCACGGCCGTGCTCATGCCCATGCCGGTGTCCTCGACCACCACCACGGCGTTGCCGTCGTCGGTGAAGCAACGCACGGTCACCTCGCCCTTGGTGTCGATGGCTTCGAAGGCGTTGCGCAACAGGTTTTGCAGGACCTCACTCAGCTCATGACCGTTGCCCTGAATAACCGGAGTCGGCTCGAGAATGAGGCTCAGCTTGACGTTCGGGGGCACCTGCGTTTGCACGAGCCGCGCGGCCTCGCGCACGAGGGCACCCAAGTTCACGTCCTGCCAAGTATCGGTGCCCGCCGGTCGCGCAAACTCCTGCACGCGCTTGATCATCGCCGCGGCGTTCTTGGCCGCGCTCTCGATGACGGCGATGTCGTCGTCGATCGCTTCGTGTCGCTCGAGCTTCTTGCGCAGCGTCTCGACGCGGCCGAGCACCGTGCTCACCGAGTTGTTGAAGTCGTGCGCCACGCCGGCCGCAAGCTCGCCTAAGGCGCGCAACCGCTCGACCTGGGCTGCGCGCTTGCGCGCCCGCTCGATCTCGAGTTGTAGCTCTTGCGACGCCGTTACATCGCGGGCCACGCCGACGAGAGCGCGGCGACCTTCGACCACCGAAGTGCGACACGACACCTCGAAGCAAGCGACCCGACCGTGCACGTCGTGCACGACGATCTCGATGAGGTCGCGCGCCCCGGCGCTCATCCCGACCCGCGCGAGATCTTCACTGACACGGCCCTTAAACTCCTCGGGCACGAACTCGAGCAGCGAGGTGCCGCTCGCAGCGAGCTCGGCGGCGGGGCGGCCGAGCGCGGCGGCGAAGGCGTGATTGACGAAATGAAAAGCGCCATCGACGAGCACGAAGATGCCGTCGCTCGACGCCTCGACGATGTCCTCGAAGTGCCGAGCCGTCGGCCCACGCGAACCGCAACGCCGCGCGCGCATGGCCCGCTGCACGATGTTGGCGACCGTATCGGGCGCACACTCGGTGGCACCGAGGTACGCAACCGCACCGGCCTCGAGCGCGTCGTGACGGCGCGAGGCGTCGTCCTCGGGATCGAGGACGATGAGCGGCACACCGACGAACGCATCCGAGAGCAAGAACTCGATCACCTCCTCGAAATCGACCGCCTGCACGTCGAGGACCACGGTGTCGGGCTCGAGCTCAACGGAGCGCTCGCGAACGGCGACCGCGTGGCTAACGACCTGCACTTGCAGGCTCGTGTCGAGGCGCCACAAGCTCATCGGCAGAGCGCGGGTGAGCTCGGGGTCACGCGAGAGGATGACGACTAAGCCGCCGTTGCCCTCCGTCTCGTGGTCCCCGCGCATGAGGCGCATGCTACGGGCTGGGCCGTGCCGGAGCAAGACCTCGGGCTCTTGCGCCTCGAGCCACATGCCCCTAGGCTCGTGCCGCATGAGCCCCTACATCCTCGCCATCGACCAGGGTACGACCGGCACCACGAGCCTCATCGTGCGCGCCGACGCGAGCGGCTTGGCCATCGTTGGCCGCCACACGGTCGAGTTCCAGCAACACTTCCCAAAGCCCTCGTGGGTCGAGCACGACCTCAACGAGATCTGGCGGTCGACCGAGCAGGCCATAAAAGGGGCGCTCGAGGCCGCGCGGCTCGCGGCCAAGGAGCTCGCCGCAATCGGCATCACCAACCAGCGCGAGACCACAGGCGTCTGGGACAAGAACGGCGAGCCGGCGCACCGCGCCATCGTCTGGCAAGATCGACGCACCGCCGAGCGCTGCATGGCGCTACGCGAGGCCGGGCACAGCGGGCTCGTCAAGGCGCGTACGGGCCTCGTGCTCGACCCGTACTTTTCGGGCACCAAGCTCGGCTGGCTTCTCGACAACGTCGCCGGGCTGCGCGAGCAAGCAGGCGCGGGCAAGCTGCTCTTCGGCACCATCGACACGTGGCTCACCTGGAAGCTCTCGGGTGGTGCCGCGCACGTCACCGACGCCTCCAACGCGTCGCGCACGCTCCTCTACGACATCCACAAACAGGCGTGGGACGACGAGCTGTGTGCGCTCTTCGGCAACATCCCGATGGGGCTCTTGCCCGAGGTGCGCGACTCGAGCGGTATCATGGGCAAGACCCGCGGCCTCGGCGTCCTGCCAGACGGCATTCCTATCGCCGGCATCGCCGGCGACCAGCAAGCGGCCTTGTTTGGCCAGGCGTGTTTCTCGACCGGCAACGCCAAATGCACGTACGGCACGGGCGCCTTCGCGCTCGTCAACACCGGACGCAAAGCAGTCACGAGCGAGCACGGACTGCTCACCACGATCGCCTGGAGGCTCGGCGGCGAGACCACGTACGCACTCGAAGGCAGCACGTTCATCGCCGGGGCCATCGTGCAGTGGCTGCGCGACGGACTCGGCTTCTTTGCGAGTAGCCAAGAGATCGAGACGTTGGCGCGCACGGTCGACGACACCGGCGGCGTGGTCTTGATACCGGCGCTCACCGGCCTCGGCGCCCCCCACTGGCGACCCGAGGCCCGCGGCGCCATCTTCGGCCTGACGCGCGGCACGACGCGCGCCCACATCGCCCGCGCGGCGCTCGAGGGCATCGCGCTGCAGATCCACGACCTGCTAGGCGCCATGCGCGCCGACAGCAAACAACCGCTCACGGTGCTGCGCGTCGACGGCGGCGCCTCGGCCAATTCGCTGCTCATGCAATTTCAGGCCGACGTGCTCGGCGTCGAGATTCATCGTCCGCAAGTGCTCGAGACGACGGCGTTCGGCGCCGCTTGCCTCGCAGGGCTCGGGGTCGGCATGTTCTCGGACCTAGGCGAGGTCGCCCGCGCGTGGCGCCTCGAGCGTTCGTTCGCGCCGAGCATGAGCGCGGCGGTCGTGCACGAGCACGTGACGCGGTGGCAGGCCGCGCTCGGCAAGGTCTGATACGAGGTCGCCTAGCCGAGCAGGCGCTGCGCCACTTCGAGCGCCTTGCGGCTACGCGCCAAGATTTCGGCATAGCGCTGGCGGTCGCTGCCGACGTTCTGCTCCGCGTCCTGCATGCGCTCCTTGGCCGCGGCGAGATCGGCCTCGAGCTCCTGCACGCGCGCGCGGCTGTTCTCCTGAGCCGCCTTGAGCTTCTCGATCACATCGTCACGCACCTTGACGCTGTTCTGGAACTCGGAGCTGTTCTCTTGCTGCGAGCTCTCGAGATCAGTGAGGTGCGCGCGCGTCTGTTCGAGCTCGCCCTCGATCCCCTCGGCGCGCTGCTTCTCGGCGAGCAACTCCTCTTCGAGCTTGGCGACAGCGCCGTCGCGCTCCGCGATGGCCTCGCGCTGCGACTCGACGGCGCTCTTGAGCTTGTCGATGGCCCCATCGCGCAGCTCCACGTCATGCTGAGCTTGATCGCGCAAAGTCGCGAGCTCTTGCTGCACGTCGGCGAGCTGTTGGTCGCGCGCTTCCACTTCCTCCTCGCGCGCCGCCACCTGCGCGTCGCGATCGGCGATGGCCTCGCGCTGGCGGTCCACCGCCTCCTTGAGCTTAGTGATGGCTTCGTCGCGCACACCGACATCGTGTGAAGACTGCTCGCTCAACTGCTGCTTCTCGCTCGCGAGCTGCTCGCGCGCCGTCTCGAGGTCTTGCGTGAGCTCCGCCACGCGGCCTTCGAGCTCGGTCTTGTTGCGCGCCGCTTCGTCACCGGTCTCTGCAAGCTGGCCGGAGAGCGACTCGATCTGTTGGTCGCGCTCGAGGATCGCTTCGCGCTGCGTTTCGATCGACGTCTTGAGCTTCTCGATCATCTCGTCGCGCACGGCGATGTCACGCTCGAGCGCTTCGCGCGTCTCGACGAGCTCCTGGCGCACCACCTCCATCTCGGTGGCGAGGTCGGTGCTCTTCGTCTCGAGCTCGGCGATACGGGTGTCGCGCTCCTGTACCTGCGCGCTCAGGCCGGTGTTGTCGTCCTGGTGGCTCTTGCGCTCGCGCTCGAGGTCCTCGTTGACCGTAGTGAGCTCGCGACCGAGGGCCTCGATCTCTTTACCCTTGCTCTCGTTGATCTGCTCACCGCGGGCGTTGGCGGCCTCGATCTGGCGCTTGAGCTCCTTCTCCTGCTCGTCTTTTTGCGCGAAGGCAGCGGTGACTTTCTGCCCGTAGGCCTCAAACTCCTGCTTCTTTTGCTCGAGGAAACGCTCGAGCAGCACGAGCTTCTGCGACAGCTCGTTGACTTTGGTGGTCGCCTCGTCGGCCCGCCCGCGCTCGCGCTCGACGAAGGCCTCGAGTGTGTCCATCTCGCGCTCGCGCACCTGCCAGGCGTCGCGGAACTTGGCATGTTGCGCCTCGGAGCGCTTGAGCTTCTCGCGAAAGTACTCGACCTTCTCCTCGAGCCCACCGCGCGCCGAGGGCGTCGCCGTTGCGTCAGAGACAAAGAGGTCATCGAAGGCGGTGCGCCCGGTCCACGGGCCGCCAACCGCGGCGGGCGCTGCGGCTGGGCGTTTGGCGCCACCGCGCACGGGTGGAGGAGCCAAGGGCGGCGGGCCACCGCGGGGTGGTACGGCGGGCGGCGATGACGCGGCCTCGGCTGGCGCCGCCGCTGCGGCCGGACTCGGCGCGCGCGGTGTGCCTAGAGGCGGTGGCCCAGCGGCGGGCGTGGGCGAAAGGACTGGGGCGCCGGCGGGAGCCTTCTGCGAAAGTCCATCGAGGGCAGAATCAAGATCATCGAGGTCTAGGGCGCCGCCCATATCTACTCCGGCGTTCTCTCGGCACGAGCCGTCGTGACTGTATCAGGCCGCCGAGGGGTGTCAACAAACCTGCCTGAAATCGCATGTGAAAACCCGAAGAGTGCGGGCCGGGCGAGGCCCTAGCGTCCGCCCTCGCCGAGCCGCTCGGTGGCGACCCCGGCGGGCGGTGTGAGGGCGAAGACGCCGCTCGCAACCTCGGGTTCGAGCTCGAGGTCGCGCAGGCGCAACTCGACCTCAGCGTGCGCCGCGGGCACCCGCACATCGAGACGCAGGGCGAGCCCGTGCGCTTCGCGATCACCAAACTCGACCTCTGAGACGAGGTCGTCGCCGCGCCACACCTGGGCGCGGGTGGCCCGCGCGGTCGCGGGATCGATTTCGACGCGGCGCGTGTTGCCATGCCGGGTCCAACGCACCACGAAGACGCCGAGCCTGTCGTCGTACGTGAACTCGGCGCCAGCCGGCAGCTCGACGATGCCGAACAACAGCTCCACCCACTCGGCGGCCAACAGACCGAGCGGCGCGAATGGCAGCAAGCGGTCGATGTTGGCCGGCGTCGCCGGGCCGTAATAGAAGCGGGACTCGGCGATGTCGAGCGCCGAGAGCTCGACGCCATTGGTGGCGAAGGCTCTAACCACCGCGCCATGCGGCCCCTCGACATCGAAACGCAGACTCGCCGGGCGCACGGCAACGAGGCTCGACGTGGCGCGGATGCGACCACGTTCGCCCATGTACGTGAGTCGAACCTCGGCCGAGTAGCTCATCACGCGTGGGGAGGCAGCGTGCATGCGCGTCGCGAGCTCATCGAGCCCGCGCACGGCATAGGCCGGGGCAAGCGCGATGCGCCGCGCGCAACTCGCCGCGCCGACGAGACCCGCACTGAGCGCCACGAACAGCGCACCGCCGCTCCACAGACGCGACGAGCGACCGTGCTCAATCACGCACGCCTCCCGCTGCCCTGCGCGCGCAGGCGCGCCGCCACGTCCGCCGAGGGACCCGAGGCCAGGCCCTGCGCGAAGGCGCGGCGCGCTTCGTCCACGAGGCCGAGGGCTCCATACACCTCTCCTAAGTGCAGCAAGATCTCGGCATCGTTCGGCGCCGAATGATTGGCCTGCTCGAGAAGCCGGCGCGCCTCGGCGAATCGCCCCAAACGAAAGCACAGCCAACCGAGGCTGTCGGTGACGAAGCCCTGCTCGGGCGCGAGGCGATAGGCGCGGCGCAGCCACACCTCCGCCTGCGCTAGGTCGCGACCGCTGTCGGCGAGCAAGAAACCGAGCGCGTTGAGCCGCGAGACGTCATCAGGGTTGTCGCGCAGCAGCTGCGTCAGAACGTCGATGGCCGCCGTCAGCGAGCCGTGCCGCGCCTGCAGGTCCGCCCAGCGCAAGCAGAGATCGACATCGTCTGGCTCGCGCTGCCACAGCTCATCGACGAGCGCTACAGCGGCGGCGCTTTGCCCCGCGTGATCGAGCAGCACGGCCAAAGAGAGGTCGAGCTCGGTCGCCGGCACCGCGATACCAACGACGAGCTCATCACGCAGCCCGAGCGCCGTCTCGACCGCGAAGCGCCCCGCGAGAGTCTGGGTGAGCGGCAGCACCTCGTCGGCAGCGACTCCCGCCTGCATCGCCGCCCTGGCCTCGCGCACGAAGTCGGGTCCGGCACCGAGCGCGGCATAGCACTCGGCGCGCAAGCGGTGCACCGCGGCGACCGATGGTGCGCTCGGCTCGGCGAGCAGGTCCAGTCCGCCCGAGTAGTCGCGGCTGTCAATGAGGGCGCGCGCCAGATACAGCCGCGTGTCGAGGTGCTCGGGATGCTCGCGCAGGGTGTCGCGCAGTACGGCCACCCCCGCGGCGACGCGTCCGTCAAACAGGTCAGATGCCGCCACGCGCAAACGCTGGTCGGGATCCCCCGCGCTCTGCTGCAATGCCGCCTCGCGGTAGCGCTCGGCCTCCTTTGCCTTGGCTCGCCGCAGCAGGCGCGCCATCTGCAGATAGACTGTCACTTCGTCGGGGTAACGCTCGAACAAGGGCACGAGGGCATCGGCGCCCTCACGGTCGCGGCCGAGCAAGGACAACACCCTGACCTCACCGGCTACGGCGTGCTCGTCGGCCGGCCGCTCTTGACGGGCGTGGCGATAGTAATCGAGCGCCGCCGCGAGCTCACCGTGGTCCTCAAAGGCCTGCGCCATTCCGAGCGCCGGCGCATCGGTCTCGCCCGAGCGTTGCAGGGCGAGCGCCGCCACGGCGAGCGCGCCAGGCCGCTCCTTGAGCCACAGCAGAGCATCGACGTACCCCGGCGCCGCGGCCGAAAGCACGGTGTCGGCGGCAAACGCGCGCGCGAAGTGGGCCTTGGCATCGGCGAAGCGCTGCTCGTTCGCGCGCAGCCGCCCAGCGATGAGATTGAGCCCAGCGGCCTCGGGATTCTTGCGCAGCCCTTCGGCCAACACTGCCCGGGCGTGCGCCTCATCGCCGCTCGCGCTCCAAGCATCGGAGAGCCGCTCATCGATGAACGCCGAGTTCGGATCGTACATTTGCGCGAGCCGCAGATGTGGAATGGCGGCCGCGGCATGACCCTCAGACGCGAAGTAGAGTCCGCGCAACAGGTGGGTGAGCAGCACCGGGTCGGGACCCGCAGAATCGCGCGCGGGCGCGGCGATGAGACGTTCGGCGGTAGGGACCACGACGCCTTTCGGCACGCCGGCGCATGCCGCTGCGGCGAGCCCGGAGCCTACGAGCAGCCCTCGGGCCAGGTCGCAGCACGCGCGACAGCAGACCCTTCTCGTCGACCGCGCTCGCCAAGAGCCCATCTAGCCCCCGCGCTTCTTCTTACCTTTGCGCTTGTTCTTCGTGGCCTTGGCAGGTGGCACTGGCTTGCTCGGCACCGGCGAGGTCACTGCGGCAGACGGCGCACTCGCAGCTTCGAGCGTCACAAGGAGCTGCTTGGCACCGGCGTGCAAAGGGACTGCGGCGAGCAGCTCGCGCAGAGTGGTCTGCGCTTCGTCGCGGCTGCCGGAGCGTGCGAGCTCAATCGCGAGGTCGAAGCGCGCCCGGGCAAAGCGAGGCTGCAGCGCGAGCGCTGCAACGAGCGCCTTTTGACCCTGCGCGCGCTCGGCGGCGCTCGCGAGCCACAGCCGCGCCTGCAGATAGGTGACCCATAGCTCCGGGGGCTTAGCGAGATCGAGCGCGGCGCCCGGAGCGATGGCGAGGTCCAAGGCCTGGCGCAGGGCGGCGCTCGCCTCGGCGGCCCGACTGGGATCGACGCTCTCGAGGATGCCCGCCGCCGCGGCGAGCACGGCTGACCCACCAAAACGCTGGCGCGCCGGCTCGAGCAAGTCCCGAGCCGCTGCGAGGTCACTCTCTGCTTTGCCGAGGAGCTCACTTGCGGCAGGACTGCCGCGCACAGCGAGCTCACTCGCGCGGCGCTGCTCGTCACTGCCACGCAGCGTATAGGCGAGCGCCGCGTAGGCGACGGCCTCCGGATAGCCAGGGTCAATCTGCAGCGCCCCGCTAAGCGCTGTGAGGGCCTGCGCATAGCCTGAGTCGGTGTCGTCGAGGAGTGGGGCGCGGGCCTGATCCATCAGCGCGACGGCCGCGGGATCGACGGTGCGCTTGATGCCAACGAGGCGGCCGAGCGTCGCGTCAAAGAACCGCGGTGCAAGAAAGTAGCTGCCGACGCACGCAAGGAGGAGCAGACCCGCGGCGCCGAGTCCGACCTGCAGCCGCAGCCGCCGCTTGCGCCTCATCGCCTCGAAATCATTCGCCGGATCGGCAGCCGCGCTGTCGGGATCACCGAGCGAGGCGCCTAGAGCCATCAGATCAGCAGCCCCTGCGCCCTGCGAGTCCGGCGACGGCGCGAGGTCGTCACCGTCGGCAGGGGGCACGAGCGGACGGTTCGCGCGCGCGGAGACGGCGACAGCGAGCTCGACCCCTGCGCCCCCGCCGGTCTCGTTCGCCTCGTTCGCTTGGCCGGTCGGAGGATCCGCGACGAGCGCCTCCGGCTCGGCAGCAGATACTTCGAGCATGTCGGTCGCATCGAGTTCTTCGGTCGGCTCCGCGCTCGCATCTTCGGTGCCTTGCAGAAATACTCCGCCACTCGCGCTCTGCGACTCACCGACTCGGGAGCTCTCGGGGGCCGGGGCCGGCATGACCGCCTTCGGGCCCGCGGGCGGCGTCATCGAGGCGGCGAAATCGGGCAGCTTGGCACGCGGCGCTGCGACGGCACTCGGCGCTGCCGCGACGAAGAAGACCGCATGACACTGCGTACACTGGGCGTCGTAGCCGCCGGCCGGTATGGCCGAAGGAGCGAACTGGTAGACTGCGCCACACCCTGAGCACGACACCGAGACCACCGGCTCGCCGTCGTGATGAGGCGGAGCGTCGGGCGCTACGAAGAAGACGTTACCGCAGGTGGTGCACTGCGCGTCGTAGCCCGCCTCCGGGATCGCGGCGGCGTCGAATTCATAGGATGCCCCGCACTGGCTGCATGCAACTTGCATAGGTGACTCGGGGTTATTCACCCACGCCGACGGGCGGTCAACAGGTACTCGTGATTGCCCTTGGCGCCCTTGATGGGCGAATCCATCGTCTGCACCTCGACGAAGCCGTGCTCAGCCGCGCAAGTCTCGACATCACAGAGCGCCCGCAGGCGCGCCGCGTCGTCGCGCACGATGCCGCCCACACCGATGTGCTCGCGATCGACCTCGAACTGCGGCTTGACGAGCGCCACGAGCCGCGCCTCGGCACAGAGAAACGGCAGCACAGCCGGCAGCACGCGCCGCAACGAGATAAAGGACACGTCGATGACAACGAGCCGAACCTCGTCCTCGATCGCGTCGCGCGCGAGCGTGCGGATGTTGGCTCGCTCGATGACGACAACGCGCGCGTCCTGACGCACCCGCCACGCCATCTGGCCGTAGCCCACATCGACCGCATAGACACGCCGCGCACCGCGCTGCAGGAGGCAGTCGGTGAAGCCGCCGGTCGACGCACCGACATCGAGACACACGAGATCGCGCGGGTCCACAGCAAACCGATCGAGCGCCGCGGCGAGCTTGACGCCGCCACGCGACACGAAGGGCATGGGCTCGCCGCGCAGGTACAGCTCGGTCGTCGCGTCGAGCAGCTCGCCGGGCTTGTCGACCGGCCGATCGGGTCCGCGCATGACCACGCCGGCGAGGATGAGCGCCTGGGCGCGGGCTGCGCTCGGCGCGAGATCTTGCTCGACCACCAGCAGATCGGCGCGTCGTTTGCGGCTCGCGGGTCCCGGCATCGCGGCCGACCGCCTACGTGCCGCCGGTCGGAGAATAAGGCGCGGGCTTGTCGCCCTCGAGCAGGATCTCGAGTCGCTGCTCGGCGTCATCGAGTTGGTGGCCACCGAGCTTGGCGAGCCGCACACCCTCCTCGAACAACGCGAGGGACTCTTCGAGCTTGGCCTCGCCGCCCTCGAGCTGCTTCGCGATGGCCTCGAGGCGTTGCACGATTTCTTCGAAGGTGGGTGGGGTCGTGTCTTTGCTCATCGGCAGGCTCCGTCAGTAGGCTTGGTCCTTTTGGGGTTGTCGCGAGGTCGACCGGGAGCCTTGAGCGCCGTCGTCGCCGAAGTCAGGCAACACTGTCGCCGCAAAGCTGCCGGCTGCCACGCGGATGTCGAGCCGCTCGCCGGCTGCCACGTCAGCAGGACGACGCACGGCGCGGCCGCGCGGGTCGATGACGAGGGCGTAGCCTCGCTCGAGCACTGCGAGCGGCGAGAGAGCTTCGAGTCGTTGCGCAACGCTGCGCAGGCGGGCCCGGGATTCCGCGAGCTGCTGGCGGGTGAGCCACTCGAGGCGAGCGCGCGCGTTGTGGAGGCGGGTACGCACGTCCCGCAGGCGCAGCTTCGGATCGTGCCGCACCACGCGCGTCTCCTGCTCGCGCAAGGCGAGCCGACGGCGCATGAGCGAGCGGCGCAGCGCTTCCTCGTTGGCGAGGCGCGCCTGCGAAAGGCGCTGCGCTCTCTCGCGCAAAGGCGAGCGGGCATCACCGAGCTCGGCGCGCAACGCCCGCACGTGCATGCGGCGACGAGTGAGGTCGCGCGCCAAGGCGGCGTGGCCCCGCGCCACGCCATCTTCGAGCATCGCGGCAAGCTCGCTCTTGATCGGAAAGACGAGCTCGGCCGCGGCCGAGGGCGTAGGGGCGCGCACGTCAGCCACGAAGTCGCAGATCGTAAAGTCGGTCTCGTGACCGACCGCGCTCACGACCGGGATCGGCGCGGCGCACACCGCCCGCGCCACCTCCTCGTCGTTGAAGCACGACAGATCCTCGACCGAGCCGCCGCCGCGCGCCACGATGAGCACATCGAGGCCGAGGCGCGCGGCCTCGGTGCTCGCGCGGCGAAGGGCGGCGACGATCTGGGGCACGGCCTCTGCGCCCTGCACGCGGGTGGGCACGAGGAGCAGATTGGCGTTGGCAAAGCGACGCGTCGCGACCTCGATGATATCGCGGATGACGGCCCCGGTCGGGCTCGTGACGACCGCCACGCGGCGCGGCAAGAGAGGAAGGGCGCGCTTGCGCTCTTCTGCAAACAGGCCCTCGGCCGCGAGGCGCGCCTTTAGGGCCTCGAACGCCGCCTGCTGGGCACCCGCGCCGCGCTCGAGCAAGCGCTCAACGATAATCTGATAGCGCCCCTGCGCCCCATAGATCGTGAGCTTACCGCTCGCCAAGACCTCGAGGCCATCACGCAGCTCGACGTGGCTTTGCGCCGCCTCGCGCCGAAACCACACGGCGCTCAACTGCGATTCGCGATCCTTGAGCCCGAAATAATGATGCCCGGAGACGATCCGGTGCCCCGACACTTCACCCGCCACAGTCACGAGGCCGAAGGTCTTCTCGAGCAGCAGGCGCGCACGCAGGTTGACCTGCGTCACCGTGAGCGCCTGCGCCTGTTGACCGGAAGAGAGGTCGTCCATGCGGGCGGGCCGCGCGACTATTGGCCGGACTCGTAGGTCTCGAGCAGGGCACGCACCTGCGTAGCGTCGTCGGCGTTAGGATCGACTTTGAGGTACTGCCGATAGTAGCGCGACGCCTTGGCGCCGTTGCCACTCTTGGCGTAGGTTATCCCCAGGGCGCGGTAGCACTTGGCAAAGGTCGGGTCGATTTGAATGCAGCGGTTGAAGGCGTCAATGGCGCCGTTGAGATCGCCCGCTTTGAACGACGCGTACCCCTCGGCCATGGCCACCTTTGGATCCCCGACTGGCCTGGCCTCTCGTGGCGCCGGGGGTGGGGCGCGCGGCGCCACTGGGGGCGGTCGAGGTGGCGCGGCGCGAGGGGCCGCAGCGGCGGGGCGCGACGACGGGGCCGGGTGGGCCCTGGCGGCCGTGGCCTGTCGCGCTCTGTCTACTTCTTCGCGCAAGATGGCGATCTCGGGCCGACTCGCGTCAACGCTCGCGAGCTCATCGACATAGCCGAGCGCCGCGTCATAGGCCTCGCCCTCGAGCGCGGCGCGCGCCTTGTTGGCGAGGTCGGAGACGAGGCCACCGCGCACCTGCGTCGAGAGCGCCTGCGCTTGAGCGTGATAGACACTGGTGGCGGGCACCTGCTTGAGATGACGCCAGGCACCGGCTATGTCGCCTTGACTCACCGAAGCGCTCGCCGCTTCGAGCGCGCCCTGGGCGCGCCCTTCGTCTTGAGCGTGCGTGACGAGCTGCTGCGCGGCCGCGCTCTGCGGGGCCATCGCGAGCACCGCGCGGCCAAGATCCCCGGCCTTGTCCCAACGGCGCTGCTGCAACTCGGCGTTGGCGCGATTGAGGAGCGCATCGGTCTCTGCCGAGCCCGTGCCCGCAGACAGCACCTGCCCCCCTGCCGCGATCATGTCCGGCAGGGCTGGCGGCGCCTTCTCGCCCCCGGACGACACGACGACGATAATGAGAATCAAAGCGAGCAGCGCCACGCCGCCGATGGCGGCAGGGACGACCGGGATGCGCTTGAGCGTGGCGAGGGTGCCGCGCAGCGCGGCGTTCGTGACCTCGTCGTCGTCATCGATCTCACGAGCGGCGTCGGCCGCGGCCAGCCCGCCCCGCTCGGCCGCCTTGAGCGCCGAGGCCTCCTCGCCGTTGAAGGCGTAGGTCTGACCGGGCGGCACGAAACGAAAGCGCACGTGCCCTAGCTCGACGAGGTCGCCGCGCTTGAGGTCTGTCTGCGCGTACTCCTCGCCGTTGATGAGCGTGCCGTTGGCGCTCTTCATATCGACGAGCGTCACGCGCCCGGCCTGCACCAGGATCTTGGCGTGATGACGCGACACCGAGCGGTGGTCGACGACGATATCGTTGTCGTCGGTGCGACCGATGACCACCTCCGTCTTGGTGATCTCGTACTCGCGGCCGGCCAAGTTGGTGCTCACACACACGAGCTTCGGCTTATCGCCGGCGAGCGCGCTCGCCTGCTTCCCGGCGAGCCCGCTCAACATCTCAATACGAATAATCGCCGTGGCCTCGTGTGGATCCTCGGCCTCCTCGCCGCGTGCGGCCTCGGCACGGGGCTGCTCGGAGCGCGAGGCCGACCGTCCGGCGTCGCGGGACACGGGGGCCAAAGGTGCGGTCTCACGTGGCGCTAGCGACGGCGAGGCACTCGCGGCCGCGGCGCCCGCGTGCGGCAAGGCTTGCACCTGAGTGACCGTGTTTTCGCCCGCCGGCATCCGAATTTCAGGTTGGGTGGTCTCACGCGCCGGAGCGGTGGTGCGCTGCGTCGCCTCTTCGGCGCGCCGCAGTAAGCCCTCGCCGCGCAGCTCGAGATGAAAGTCGCCGATGCGGATGAGGTCGCCCTCTTTGATCTCGCGGCGTCCCGCGACGCGGTCACCGTTGACCCACACGCCGTTGTACGAACTCAAGTCTTCGGCGAAGACCGCGCCGTTGTCTTTGAGCAGGCGGGCGTGGCGCCGGGAGACGTTGCGCTCGTCGAGGCGAATCGTGTTCTCCTCGACCCGCCCGATGCTGACCTCACCGAGGTCGATGGGAACGACGCTGCGACGTCCCTCGTCATCCTCGATGATGAGCTTGAAGTTGGCGTTTTCCGACACGCTCACGTTCTCCACTATGTAGCGGGCGACGCCCCACGCGAGACGGGCCCAACCGACCGAACCGTAGCACAGGCTCGGACTTGAGCTCAACGCACCTGTGCACGCCTTTGTTCTACACCGCACGAGGCGCCACTGGCGCCGTTGTGGTATGAAGCCGCCCATGAAGCTCGAGGATCTCGACCTCTCGCGTCACGAGCGCGACGTGCTTGGACGCTACGGCTTCGACGCACCGCGCTTCGCCGAGCTGCGCGCCGCGCTGTCGCAAGGCAAGTTCGAGCTCGCGCGCAACGAGCTGCGCCATCCCATAGCCCCGCCCACCGATGGAGACCTAACGCAGCTGCCCGCCGATGGCAGCGCGGCGGCCAAGGAGTGCGAGGCGCTCGGTCGCGAGGCCCTCCTGCGCGGCGAGGTTGCCGTGGTGGTGCTCAACGGCGGCATGGCAACCCGCTTTGGCGGCGTCGTCAAGGGCGTGGTCGAGGTCACCGACGGCCAGAGCTTTATCGGCCTGCGGCTCGCCGACGTGGCGCGCGCCGAGGGCCTCGTGACGGCCTTCTTGATGAACTCGTTCGCCACCGACGCCGACACGCAGGCGCACCTGGCACAACACGCCTTCTTCGGCCTCGGCCGAGAGCGGGTGCATGTGGTCACGCAGGGCATTTCGATTCGCCTTACTCCCGAGGGCGAGCTGTTCCGCGACGACGCGGGCGCCGTCTCGTTCTACGCGCCAGGGCACGGTGACCTGTTCGCCGCGCTCGCTCGATCGCGCGACTTCGCGCGCTTCGTCGAGAGCGGCGGCAAGCTGGTCTGGATCTCGAACGTCGACAACGTCGGCGCAACGCTCGAGCCGCGGCTCATCGGCGCGCACCTGATGGCCAAGCGACCCGTCAGCGTCGAGGTCGCTCGCCGCGCCGCGGGCGACAAGGGTGGCGCCCCGGCCAGGGTTCGCGGGCGCGTCGAGGTGCTCGAGGGCTTTCGCTTCCCACCGAGCTTCGATGTCGGCAGCATCCCGGTGTTCAACACGAACACCTTCCTGCTCGACGTCGGCGCTGTCAAAGCCGACTATCCCCTCACCTGGTTTCGCGCCGACAAGAGCGTCGATGGCCAGGCGGTCGTCCAGTTCGAGCGCCTGATGGGCGAGGTGACGGCTTTTGTCGACGCGACCTACCTCGTCGTGCCACGCGAAGGGCCGACGGGCCGCTTCTTGCCCGTCAAGACGCCCCAAGATCTCGAGCACATGCGACCGATGATTCGCGCCCGCTTTGCGTTGCGCTGACTCGCCCGCAGCACAGGCGGGGAGGGATGAGCCGCAACCGGACCCAAGCTGTAAGGGGGACCGCGGGGACTCTTCCGCTCGGCCGAGCGAAAGCGGTATAAGGCCAAGCGAGGGGGGACGAAGCGGCCGCGATAGCCGCGCACCCTCCACAAACGAGGCGATCCATGACCGGACTGTACAACACTCTAACGTTCTGCGGACTCTCGACCGTGATGGCGACCCTTGCGCTGCAGGCGACCCCGGCGCGCGCCACCGAGCCCAAGGCTGACGACGCAAAGTCCACCGCGGCGCCCGTGCCCAAAGACTACGAGATTTCGGTCGCCCTGCCCGATGCACTCCCCGTCGGCACCGCCACTGATCTGCGCATCACCATCAAGCCAAAGGCACCCTACGTACTCAAGGTGCAGACGCCCTTCGAGGTCACTCTCAAGCCGTCGGTCGGCCTCGTCGCGGCAAAGACCAAGCTCACCGCCAAAGACTTCCTCGACCCGAAGAGCGAGGCCAAATCGATCAATGCCTGCGTCACCGCCGGGCAGGCCGGCCCGCAGACCCTCGCCGCCGAGTTCATGTTCTTCCTGTGCACCAAAGAGATGTGCGCCCGGCGCACCGACAAGCTCGAACTGCAACTACCGGCCAAGTAGCGCGCCCGCGCGCCCCGGCTGAGCGGCTAAGAGCGCCGCCACGTCGATGCCAAAATCGTCGATCTTGCGGTGGATGGTCGAGCGCGACAACCCGAGCGCTGCGGCCGCCTCGGTCTTGTTGCCGTGATGGCGAATGAGCTCAGCGACGATGGCTTCGCGCTCGAGCTCGGCGAGCGTGCGCTGCCGCGTGGCGCTCGCGATCTCGACCCGCGAGTGCAGCGTACTCGCCGCGAAGGTGATGTCGTCGGCTGCGAGGACGTCGCTCGCGCGCAACAACACGGCACGCTGCAGCACGTTGCGCAGCTCGCGCACGTTGCCCGGCCACTCGTGCCCAACGAGCTTGCGCACGGCCTCGGGTGAGAGCGACAGCGCCGCGCCGGCCGGCGAGAGCTGCGCGACGAAGTGGCGAGCGAGCAGCGGGATATCGTCGCGCCGCTCACGCAAGCTCGGCAACTCGAGCGTCAGGACGTGCAAGCGGTGATAGAGATCCTCGCGAAAGGCGCCGCGCTCGACCTCGCGCGCAAGATCGCGATTGGTGGCGGCGACCAAGCGCACATCGACCGAAAACGAATCGGCCGCACCGACGCGCCGCACCTCACCGCTCTCGAGCACGCGCAGGAGCTGAGGTTGCAGCTCGAGCGGCAGCTCGCCAACCTCGTCGAGAAAGAGCGTGCCCTCGTGCGCCGCCTCGAAGGCGCCCTTCTTGCGCGCGACCGCGCCGGTGAAGGCGCCCTTCTCGTGACCGAAGAGCTCCGACTCAATGAGGCTCTTGCCGAGCGCGCCGCAGTTGATGGGCACGAACGGCGCGGCGGCGCGCGCGCTCAAAGAAGCGACGAGGCGCGCTGCGACCTCTTTGCCGGTGCCGGTCTCGCCGCTGATGAGCACCGGGGCGTCGCTCGGCGCAATGCGCGCAAGTCGCGCCCGCAGGCCCTCGATCGCGGCACTCGTGCCGACGAGGCGGTGCTGCCCACCCTGCGCCGCGACCGACTGAGCGTCACGGTCACGATCCCCGTCGCCGTCACCATCGACGACTCGGCGCGCGAGCGGCACGAACACCACCCGCCCGAGCCGTAGCTGCGCCGAAGGCGGCACCTCGCCGTGCGTCACCTTGCGCTCGTTGACGAAGACGCCGTTGCGACTGCCGAGGTCGCGCACCATGATACGGCCGTGCTCGAGACTCACTTGGGCGTGGAAGCTCGACATGTACGGGTCGTCGAGCACGATGTCGTTGCCGGGATCGGCGCCAATCGAGAGACCGGTCACGCCGAGCGCGAACGTGCGCCCGGGAAAGGCGAGCGGCGCCGTTAACTCGAAGTCGGCCACGGCGGCGGCGACCTCACCACCCGGCAGCGTCTGGGTGCGCACCCGCGTCGCCGCCGCATCGTCGAGCGCGACGAAGCGCACCGTCGCGAGCATCGGCCCGAGCTGCACGCCATCGCCGTTGGCGAGTTGCACCTCGCCGCTTTGGCGCTCGCCGTTGACCTCGGTGCCGCGCGCGTCGCGATTAACGAGCGTCAGCGTCCTGCCGACGCGCCGCAGCAAGAGCTGCACGGGCGCCACGCTGTCATCGGGCACACACAGATCACACTCGGAATTGCGACCGACGGTCATGACGCCCTCATCAACCGCATGCCAGAGCAACTCACGGCCATGGCTCGCCAAGGACAAACGGATGTGCATCAACCCCTCCCCGAGGATCGCGCCTCTACTCGCGCCCACCCGCATGGCATAGGCCGTAGCGCAGACGTGGGCTGCCGAGCGTACCCGAGAGCGGCACGCTCAAGAAGCCCTCAGGGCTCTTGCGCAGGCGCACCTCGGCGAGCTGCGCGGCGGCGCGCATCTTCGGATCGCGGTCGAGAAACTTCGCCTCGGGGCGCAGCTCCACGCACGCCTCGAGCGAGCTCTGGGCAAACTCGGGTCGCACCGCGCTCGAGCCCGACAGCCGCACTTCGATGTCGCCGCCCTTCTGCGTAAACGACGCGACGCGCATGCGGCCGGTGTCGAGCGCAAGCTCCAAGGCTATGTCTCCGACGCCCACGCGGGGGATGGTCACCCCCTGCACGGCGCCCTCAACGAGCGCGCCCGCAAGTTTGAGCGCCCCCTTGCCGACGCTCTTGCGCGGATCGGGGCTCCATTCCGCGGAGATCTCGCCGTTGAGCACGCCCCCGAGCTGCACGCCGAGCAGCGGCGCGAGCGCGGGCGGCTCACCGAGGTCAAAGTCGTCGAACGCGAGCGACGCAAAGAAGCCCTTGTCGCTGTGCGGCGTAAAGCGCGCCGCGACCGTTCCGCCGCCGGTGTCGACCACCGCGTCGAGCGAGGTCGACAGCCACAGCAAGGGCAACAAGCGCAAACGCGCCCGCACGGCCTTGAGCTTAATCTCGCGCGGCTGCTCGCCCGCCTGCGCCATGCGGATGCGCACGCCCTCGGCGGCGATACCGCTCAAGCGGTAGGGTGATACCGAGTCGAAGCTGACCGTAACGCTGCCCTGCGACGCCTTGCTCACTTCTTGCGCGAGGCGCTGCCCGACGGCGTCAGCCGGGAAGGTGAGGTAGAGGCCAAAGACCAACGAGACGAGCGCAAAGGCGCCGTAGCCCACGATCACGAGTATCTTGCGCCCACGCATCGCTACCACTCTCGCACGAGGTTCGTCATTCGCGCTACGTCTTTACCCGATAGGTCATCACCGTCAACTCGACGTCGATGACATCCTTGCGAAACGGCCGCACCATCTTCAGGCGCCGCACGATGACCACGCCCGGCGAGGTCTCGAGCCGCGAGAGAAAGTCTTGTAGGCGGTCGGCGGACAAGCCCGTGGCCCGCAAATCGACGCGCGACTCGTAGACCTTGTCCGCTGTCGGCTCGCCGTCTTCGGGTCGCAGCTGCCCGATCTCGACTCCGGTCTGCCGTGCCACCTCTTCGACCACCGAGACGAGCCGCGTCGTCGTGCGGCCGACCTCGCGCAGGCGCGCCTGACGCAGAGCCTCGCGGCTGCGGTACTCGTCCTGCAGCGCCACGACCTGTGTGAGTTGGTCGGTCTTGACGCGCACGCGTCGCTCGGCGCGATCGATGGCCGAGGAGACCGACAGCGCGATGGTCACGAGAACGAGAAAGAGCACGAAGGCCGCGCCGCCGAGCACGGTCATCTGCTCGCGCTGCGTCAGGCGACCAAAGGTCTCACGCGCGTTGTCGAGTTGCAGGCGCAACGACTCGAGCAGCTTCTTCATTCGGCACCTCCGGCCGGCGCGTCCCCTGTTGGCGGCGCGCCCGCGGCGACCTGGTCGCGCGGCTGGCCCGGCGTCACCCCCGAGGGACAGGTCACCTTGACCGCCAAGTTGAATTCGACCCGCCCACCGTCGCGCACCTTGCGCTGCTTGCTCACCTCGACCTCCTGCACACAGGGGTCGCGCTTGAGCGCGGCGGCGATCTGCTCGGTGCTCTCGAAGCTCGCCGCCTCGCCCTTGCCATTGATGCGATCGGCGTCGCCAGCGCGGCCATCGACCTTGAGCTCGAGGTCGTCGAAGCTCGCGTCGATCTCGGTGCCGATCGACTTCGACAGCATCTCGAACAGCGTCGCCGCCGAGTACGTCGGGATGATGACGCCGTCGCTCGAGCCCGGCGCCTGGCGCAAGGTGGCGAGCGCGGCGGTCGGATCGCAGATCTCGCGCCCGACGATCTTCTTGGTCGCGACGCAGAACGCGGCGTTGAGACGCGTCTCTTCGGCCGAGAGCATCGAGTAACGCACGATCGAGCCGACGATGGCGAGCGCGAAGACGATGCCGACGCCGGTCGCGATGCGCGTGACGTGACCACGATAGAGCTGCATGTCGCCCTGATAGGCGAGCTCGCCGCGGCGAAAATTCAGGGCCAAAGAGCGCCCGTGCCGCAAGATGGCGAGCGCGAGGCCGAGTGCGATGGCGTACTCTGGGCCCACCACGATCGGCGCCGGCCCCTCTTCGTCCGCCGCGACCTGCACCTCGGCGCCGCGACCAAGGGTCGCAAAGCGCGCCAGATGTGCCTTGGCGAGCAAGGTGCCGACGCTCTCGCCCTTGCCACTCTTGGCGTGCAGATGCGGCCCGGCCGCGTCGATGACAGCCTGGAGATCCACGAGCTCGACCGGGATGCCGAGCTTCTGACGCAGGAAGTCGCACAGGCCGGGCAAGCGCGACAGGCCACCCGTCAGGAGCAAGCGCGTCGGCGCATCGGCGACAGCGAGCGACTTGAAGGTCGTCGATAGCCCGGTGACGAGCGCGGCGAGGCCTTGCGCCACGACCTCCTGCACCTTGCTTTGGTCGTGCGCCCCAGGCCCGAGCAGCTCGAGCTCGCCTTGCTTGGCGGCGCGCGCGACGGCGGGCTCGACAGCAAACGCGCGGGCAAGAGCACGATCGATGTCGAGCCCACCCGAGCGCAGGGTGCGCGCGTAACGCAGCCCATCGCGCACGACCGCCACGTGGGTGACGCTGTCGCCGAGCGCGGCGATGGCCAGCGCCTCGTGACTATGGTGCGGCGCGAGCTCAGCGAGCCCAACCTCACCGAGCACGATGGCGCGCGGCTCGAGGCCCGCGCCTTCCGCTTCGGCGATGAGCCCTTCGAGGGGCTTCTTCGGCATGAGCGCCGCGAGCACATCGGTCGTGCCGCCCGCGTGGCCCGCGACGTGCCAGGTGAGCGCGGTGTTCTGCATCTCGTAAGGAACTTGGTTCTCGAGCTCGAAGGCGAGCGCCGACTCGACCTTGCGCAGATCAGCGAACGGAAAGTGCAAGACGCGCGTCGAGACGAGACGCGGGTCGGCGGCGATGAGCACCGAGTCGATGGCGCCCGGCACCGCCGCGTGCACGGCGGCGAGCACGTCCTTGCGCTCTTGGCCCTCGGCGAGTGCCACCGTCGCGACCTGCATGACCGTGGTCTTGCGCAACGTGGTCTCGAGCACCACGATGCGCGCCGCCTTGGCCGAGATATCAACCCCTACGATGCGCTGTGCCATCACTCAATCCTGTAGTAGTAATACTGCCCCTCGAACGTCTGGTACACAGCGCGGATGCGCTTGCGCGCGTTGCCGAGCTCGCCCTCGGCGTCGATGGTGTACCACGTTGTGCTCGAGCGGTCGGAAAAGACTTCTTGGAGACGCCCCGTGTCGAGGGGCAAGCCAACCTTCTCGATCATGAGCTTCAAATTAGCGACCGTCAGCGGCATGAACATCGCGCCGCCGAGGCTGCGCATCTCGAGCAGGGCGCCCCAGAAGAGCCCCGAGGTAAGCATGAGCATGGCGTCCGCTGGAGTGCGGGCAAGACCGGCGAGCGCGATGGCGATCGTGACATTGTCGGCCGTCGCGAGCTCAACCTGCGGGCTCGCGTTGTAGATGGTCACGCGCTCCTTGAGCAGGTCGTACAGCTCATCACACAAGCCATGCACGAGCTGCACCTCGGCCACCGAATCGAACGGCGCGTCCTTGACGCGATAGGGGTCGCGCAGGTTCTCGTAGAAGCGCTCTTCATCGCTCACCTGGTTGCCGGACTGCGTCTTGTCGGTGTCCATCCAATCGATGATGGCGCCGACGAGCTCGAGCGGCGTCTCGGCGTGCTGGCCGGCCGCGTCGTCGTGCTGAAAGAAACGCTCGAGCTTGGGCGCGCCCAAAAAACCGAGCATGAGCTTCGCTGCCGCTTGCCCCTCGCCATTGCTGTTGATGCGCATCGAGGCGAGCGAGATCTTGGCGTGCTCGCTCGTGCCCGTAGCGCGGCAGTCGCCGGCGAAAAAACCATCGCCCTCGGCGGCCGGCTCATCGAGGGGCGACTCGCCGGCGGCCTTGGTGATGGACGATAGGAGACTGCACTCGACCGGAATCATCTCGAGGAGCTGGCCAATCGGCGGCATGGCCTCGGGGGTCATACCGATGAGCCCGCCGAGTGTCGCGAGCGAATCCGTGAGCACGCGTGAGTTCTTGAGCAACAGCGCGCGTAGGCGCAAGGCCGACAGCGCGTTGTACTCGGCCTGCACCTCGTCACGCGCGTTGACCGCGAGCTGCAAATCGACGCGGGCGTTGAATTGAAAATCGGCGACCACGCTCGCCACGAGCGCCAGCGTCGACATGACGACGAGCATGGCGACGCCGCGCTCGGCACGCCGGCGAGCGCTCCTCGGGCGCAGCGGCCCTCGCTCGCTGCCACGGCCGGGCAGCGGCGACCGCGACACGACGCGTCGCGCAAGGATGGCCTTCAATCGCCGCATCGCACCGCTCCCTGACCGCCGATGAAGATCGGGCGCTTCAAGAACACGCGCGTCTTGGTCACAAAGGTCTCGTCCTTGCCGGCCGGGTCTTTGGCCTTCAACTCGAGCTTGACGAACATGGGCAGGCGGCCCTTGTAGTCGGCGCGCGTCGTGTCCCACTCCTCGTCCCAGCGGTCTTCTTTGGCATCGTAGAACGAGAACTTGAGCTCGGTGATGTCCTCGCCAATGACCTCCTCGACGCCGCCCTCGTCGGGCTCATCGTCGATGCGCGACTGCTCGCGGCGAATCAACACGCTCTTGCTGCTGTCCTCCTTGTCGTGCCCGACCCAGTAGCCGAGCTCGTTCTGATCGGACTCTTTGGCGTCCTTGACGTGCTTGTCGTGGCTGAAGCTCGTAAAGTCGAGGCGCATGCCGGCGCCCGTGCGCTTGGCGATGAACGCTGTCATGGTGCGCGGCTCCTCGCACAGGCGGTGCTCGGACAAGAAGGCCATCGAGATCTCGCGGCTCATGCGCAGCATGGCCTGGCGGATGCCGTGGTAGTGCGTGGTGACGCGCTCGGCTTGGTTGCGCGCCGACATCGAGCGCGCGAAGACGCCGTAGGTGAGCGTGCCGATGAGCGCTAGGATCGTCAGGGCGATGAGCGTCTCGACGAGGGTGAAGCCGCGCGGGCGCGAGCGGCGCTTGGTCAAGAGGCGCACACTCACGGGGGTCGCCCTCCAGGCGGAGAAGGCGGCGCTCCTCCGGGCGGACGAATCGGGGGATCCGTATTGAGCCCGCCCGGCACCTGCGCCGCCGAGCCAAGATCATCCTTGGTCTCGACAGCCCGCACGCGCATCGACTCTTTGTACTTGCCGTCCGGCCAAGTCACCGTGAGGTCCACGATGCGCATGTTCTGGCCGATGCCCTGTATCAGGCCCTCGATGGGCGCGCCGAGCCCCGCCAACATGCCATCGGCACCCATGCCGCCCTCGTCGCCCTTCTTGCCCTTGGCGCCGCCAGCCGCCTCGCCGCCGAGGTCGCCGAGACGCGCCAGGTCGAGCTCGACCTCCATCACCTTGGCCTTCCACTTGATCTCGGCGTGACCCTCGTCGTTGAAGTCGCCGTTCTCTTCTTGATCCCCGAGCGTAAAGCCATCGTCGAAGAGCTTCTGCTCGATGTCGATCATCTTCGAGCGCGCGAGCAGCGTCGCGATGGTGATGTTGCGCGCCCGACCCGCGGCGGCGAGGCTCGAGACCTGCGCGTCCATCAGGACGCCCAAGCTGATGCCCAAGATAGCGAGCGCCACCACGACCTCGAGCAACGTGAAGCCGCGTTCGGCAGCACGCGACGCGCGGTCGTGAGGGTCGATCGATCGGCGTAGCAAAGCATGACGAGCCGCGCGTTCGGGAATCGCAGCCGCCTGTTCGGAGAAGCGCTCGCGACGCCTCACTTCGGCACCTCGACATACTCGCCGACGATCTCGGTCTTGCCGGTCAAGGCCTTCACCTTGATGGAGAAGATGTCGCCCGCCTCGTTGGTCAAGTGAATGATCGCCCGGTCGGTGTAGCCGTGCGCGTAGAAGTTCAAGTAGGCGGTGCCCTCGAGCAGCGGCTTCGACATCCCCTCGACCCACACGTCGAGCACCCGCACGTCGTCACCGAGCTCGAGGTCGTGCCCGGCCGAGTGGAACTTGGCGATGCCCTCGCTCCCCCCGTCGCCGCTGCCGCCGCCGCCCGAGTCGCTACCGGCGCCGCCCGAGCCCCCACCCGCCGCGCCATCGCCAAAGAGCGCTAAGAGCTCAGCCGGCGGCGGGGCCTCTTTCGGCGCACCGTCCTTCGACGAGTCTTTGCCCTCGCTCTCGGCCGCGGGCGGCAGTCGCATGCCCCCCGAGAGCAGGGCGGCCATGCCGGCCACGGCACCGCCCTTCGGTCCCCCCGCTGTGCCCTCTTCGACCTTGATGACGTGCTTGTCGAGCGGCAGCACGAGGCGGTACGGCACGCCGTTGAGCGCCGAGCTGTCGTAAGTGGCGCGAATCGTCCCCGCGAGCTTGGCCGAGGCCGTGCGCAGCTCCGCGCGGCCGACGTTGGAGAGCGCCGGCACGACGACGGCCGCCGCCATCGCCAAGATGGCCACGACTATGGTCACCTCGACCATCGTCATGCCGCGCTCGCCCGCTCGCGTGCTCATGCCTCTGCTCCGACGCGCTTCGAGGGCCCGCGCCTCAGCCCCGCGCCTGCGGCTACTTGCCGCCCTCTGCGCTCTTCCAGTTCGTCACGTCGTCGCCACCGCCGGCCACGCCGTCGTCGCCGTAGCTCATGATGTCGAAGCTGCCCTGGTTGTTCTGCCCGGGGTAGATGTAGACGTAGTCGCGGTCCCAAGGATCTTTCGGGATCTCGCGCATGATGGGCGCGCCCCCGCCCTTCGGCGAAGCGAGCGCCTGTAGGCCTTCGCTCGTCGACGGATAGTTGTGGTAGCTCAGCTTGTAGAGCTCGAGCGCCTCGCCGATGTTCTTCATCTGCGTGTGCGCCGTCGCGATCTTGGCCTTAGCGAGCTGGCCGAACACCGAGACGCCGACGATGCTCGTCACGAGACCGATGATGATGACGACGACCATGATCTCGACGAGCGTCATGCCGCGCTCGGCGCGCCCGCCTATCCCAGCCTGCGCCTGCGTCCGCGTGACCGCGAAGCGCACGAGAGCCTGACGACCGAACTTGATCCACTGCTTTGCCATGAGGAGAACCCTTTGTTTAGGCCCGGGGCCGCACTAGCCGGCGAACGAGCTGATTTGCAGCATCGGGACGAGAATCGACATGACGATGAACATGACGACGAGACCCATGAAGATGATCATCACGGGCTCGAGCACGCTCGTCATGGCGCGCAGGCGCGCATCAACCTGTACTTCGTAGGAGCGCGCCACGTTGTTGAGCATGGGCTCGAGCTGCCCTGAGCGCTCGCCAATCGCGATCATGTGTGTGACGATGGGCGGGAACTCGCCCGAGCGCTTCAGAGGCGCGGCGATACTGTCGCCTTCCTTGACGGCATCGCGCGCCGTCTCGATGACGCCGAGCAACACGGTGTTCTGCACCACGTTCTTGACGATGTCGAAGGAGGCGAGCAGCGGCACCCCGCTGCCGAGCAGCGTCCCCAAGGTCTTGCAGAAGCGCGCGACGGCGATCATGCGCACGAGCGAGCCGAAGAGCGGCGCGGTCAACACGAACTTGTCCCACCACGGCCGGCCGCGCTTGCTGTCGATAAAGCGCCGAAACCCCCATGCCGCGAGCACGAGGCTCGGCAAGAGCACGAACCAGTAGTCCTTGAGGATGGTGCTCGCCATGATCATGAGCTGCGTCGGCAGCGGCAGCGCGACCTTTTGCGACTCGAAGATCTTGGCGATCTTCGGGATGACGAAGACGAACAGCACGCCCGTCACCGCCGAGGCCATGCACATCATGATGACGGGGTAGATCATCATGCCGACGAGCTTGCCCTTTAGCTCCGCCTGCGACTCGGTGAAGTCGGCCAAGCGGTTGAGCACGACCTCGAGCGCGCCCGAGCTCTCACCGGCGCGCACCATGTTGATGTAGAGGTTCGTAAAAACGCGCGGGTGGGCGCCGAGCGCGTCGCCGAAGCTCGCTCCCTCGTTGACCTTCTGCTTGACGTCCGCCCACACCGACTTGAACGAGCTGTTCTCGACCTGGTCAATGAGCGCGACCAACGAGTCGACGAGCGGGATACCGGCGCCGACGAGCGTCGCGAGCTGCCGCGTCGCGACGGCCAAGTCCTGCGTCGAGACGTGCTCGCCGCGCAGGTTGAGGTTGAACGAGCGCTTGACGCCCTCGCGCTTCTGCGGATTCGTCTCCTTGAGCTCGGTCAAAAACACGCCGTCGCGCTTGAGCAAGAGCTTGATGACGCGCTCGTTGTCGGCGTCGCGGGTGCCTGTGACTTGTCGGCCCGCCGCATCGAAGCCCTTGTAAGCGTAGACGGGCATTTAGCTCACGTCCTCGCCCGTGACGCGCAGGACCTCGGCGCTCGAGGTGATGCCGGCCAAGACCTTGCGCGCCCCGTCTTCGCGCAGCGTGCGCATGCCGCTCGCCATGGCCTTCTTCTTGATGGTGTTCGAGTCGACGTTTTGCAGAATCAGCTGCCGCAGGTCATCGTTCGGCAGCATCATCTCGTAGATGCCGGTGCGGCCGAGGTAACCCATGTTCAGGCAGTTCGGGCAGCCCTTGCCGCGCCAGAATGTCGGCTTCGGCCCGACCATGTCGGGCGACAGACCGAGCTCGAGCACCTCTTCGGGGGCGGCGGCGTAGGGCTCTTTGCAGTGCGGGCAGAGGGTGCGGATGAGGCGCTGCGCCATGATGCCGATGATCGAGCTCGCAACGAGAAAGGGCTCGACGCCCATGTCGACGAGACGCGTGATGGCACCGGGCGCGTCGTTGGTGTGGATGGTCGAGAGCACCAAGTGGCCGGTGAGCGCCGCTTGAATCGCGATCTCGGCCGTCTCCAAGTCGCGAATTTCGCCGACCATGATGACGTCAGGGTCGTGCCGTAGAAACGAGCGCAGCCCGCTCGCGAAGGTCAAGTTGATCTTCGGGTTGACCTGCGTTTGGCTGACGCCCGCGAGCTGGTACTCGACCGGGTCCTCGATGGTGAGGATGTTGAGGTCGGGCTTGTTGATGACCGACAGGCAGGCATACAGCGTCGTCGTCTTGCCGGAGCCCGTCGGCCCAGTGACGAGCACGATGCCGTGGCTCTTGCCGATGAGGCCGTTCATCATCTGCAGATTGTCGGGCGAGAAACCCAAGTCGACGAGGTCGAGCAAGACGTTCGAGCGGTCGAGCAAGCGCATGGTGATGCGCTCGCCGTGCGCGGTCGGGGCGGTGGCGACGCGGATGTCGATGTCCTTGCCGGCGATCTTGACGCGGATGCGGCCGTCTTGCGGCAAGCGCTTCTCGGCGATGTTGAGGCCCGCTTGGATCTTGATGCGGCTCGCGATGGAGGCCTGCAGCTTCTTCGGCGGGCGGATCTTCTCATGCAGGATGCCGTCGACGCGGAAGCGCACGAGGATGTCGCGCTCGCCCGGCTCGACGTGAATATCGGAGGCGTGCTCTTTGACCGCTTGCGAGATGAGCGAGTTGACGAGACGAATGATGGGCGCCTCGTCGGCCGAGTCGAGCAAGTCGACCGCCGCCTCGATGTCTTGCGCGAAGGTGTCGAGGTTCTCGTCATCGGCGAGATCCTTCATCGCCTTGTCGGCGTGCGCCGTGCCGCGATCGTAGGCGCGGTTGATGGCGTCCGTGACGACCTCGCTCGTCGCGAGGTGCAGCACGAGCGGCGCCGCGACGAGCGTCGCCAAGTCATCGAGCGCGCCGAGCATCATGGGATCGCTGCACGCGACGAGCACCGAGCCCGCGTCACTCGTGCCCAAGGCGACGAGCTTGTACTGCTTGGCGAAGTTGATGGGCACGACCGTGATGAGCGCGTCGGGGATCGAGCGGTCGTCGATCTTGTCGAGCACCGGCAGGTCGAGCTGCGCACCGAGCGCGCCGAGCAGGTCGCGCTCGGAGACGAGGTGCTGCGCGACGAGCACCTCGCCGAGGCGCCCGCCCTTCTCGGCCTGCAGGGCGAGCCCAACGCTGAGTGTAGCCTTATCGAGCACGCCGCGCGCCACCAAGAGGTCGCCTAAGCGCTGCTCGCTAAACGATGACGACGCGTGGCCCGACGAGAGGGCGGCGGGCGCGAGCGCGGCGCCGGGCGCACCCGCGTGACTCGAGACAGGCTCGTGTGACGACATGGACACCGCGGCTCCTACTGTCCGTCCGCCGGACTCGGCGGCACGTCGGACGTCGCCGGCGCCGAGCGCTCGGGCGGCAGGTCGATCTCATTATCGTTGCCGCTCGGCGCGGTCGCTTCGCCGGCGCCCTTGGCGTCAGGCCGCGATGACGCGGACCGAGTGGGCCCGCCCGGGTTGGCAGCGGGTGCCTCGAGCGTGCCGGCTGCAGCAGGTGGCTCGGACGGCTCAGCCGGCGGAGAAACGATGGTCTCCCCCTCGCCCGCGCCGCCGTTCTCGGCCTTGTTCTGCTCGCGGCGAATGCGCTGCACTATGCGCGCCAAGGGCCCGCGCTTGCGCGAGAAGTCGATGAAGGCGCGGTACTCGGGCGTGTTGCCGTAGTACTCGGCCGCGAACTCGTCATACTCCTTCATCTTGCGCTGAAAGATGGCCTGAAAATCGTTGGCATCGCGAATGATGTAGGGCGTCAGGACGAGCAGCAGGTTGACCTTCTCGACCTCCTTGGTGCTCTGCTTGAAGAGCCAACCGATGAGCGGCAGGTCACCCAAGATCGGCACCTTGGTCTCGCTGTCGCGCACGCGGTCGCGCATGAGGCCGCCTAAGACCACGGTCTGCTGATCGTCGACGACGACGACGGTTTTGGCTGACTGATTGGTCGTCTCCGGCTGCCCGGTCGCCTGGTCGCGGCCGGCCACGTCTTCGACCTGTTGGTCGATCTCGAGGCGGATCTTGCCGCGCTCGTTGATCTGCGGAGTGAGCTTCAACTTGAGCGAGACATCGATGCGGTCGATGCTGCCCATGCCCCCGAGACCGCCGAGACCGCCCAAGCCCCCGAGCCCGCCGAGCATGCTTGCGGCGTTCGCACCGCTCGCGCCGGCAAGCCCAGAGGTCGCCGCGCCGGCGAGCCCACCGAGGCCGCCGAGCGAGTTACCGCGGTTGAACGGGATCTTGCGCCCGACCTCAATCGACGCCTCTTCGTTGTCGGTGGTCAGAACGTGCGGCGTCGCGAGCACGCGCCCCATGCTCGAAGTCTCGAGCCACTTGAGCATGACGCCGAAGCTCGGGACGTGGAACGTCTGATCGCCGACCGGCACCGAGATACTCTTGCCCATGATGCCGACGAGTGAGCCGCCAGCGACGCTCAGCACGCCGAGCGGCGACATGGCCGCGCCGAGCGTCGGGCTGCCGCCAGCGCTCTGCGCGAAACCAAACGTACCGGCGCCGCCCATGCCGGGAGGCAGGTCGTTGACGCCGAAGCGCATAGGCGCATGGTAGTTGAGCGCAAACTCGTCCTTGTTGGTCACGTTGACCTCGAGGATCGCCGCCTCGATGTAGACTTGGCGGCGCTGCTTATCGAGCTGCTCGATGATACGCGACATCGAGCGATAGTCGCGGCCGCTCGAGACGATGATGAGCGAGTTGGTTGACTTGTCGGAGGTGATCTTCACCTCGCCCTCGAACAAAGTCGCGCTCTCGGCCCCACGCCCGCCCGGCTGCTCGGGCGTACCCGGCGCGCGCGGCGGCCGGCCCTGTTGCTTGCCAGGCTGCCCTTGCGAGAACGACGACAGCGTCGAGGCGAGGTCCTCGGCCTTGGCATTCTCGAGATAGTAGACATGCACGCGGCCTTGCTCAGAGTCCGAGACCGGGATGTCGAGCTTGCCGATGAGGCGCCGAATCGCATCGAAGCTGCGGCGGTTGGCCTTGATGATGAGCTGATTGGTGCGGTCGTCGGGCACGATCTTGGAGATCTGCACGTCGCCTTCCTCACCGGCGCCCGGAGATGCGCCGGGCTGGCCCGGCTGCGGCGGCGTGCGCGCTACGGCGCCAGGCCGCGGCGCTCCGCCCTTCGCGGCCACGTCGAAGATCTGCGTCACCTTCTCGGAGATCTCGGTCGCCGTGGCGTATTGAATCTGCACAATCTGCAGCTCGTCTTCGAAGCCCGGCACATCGAGCGCCTCGATGATGCGCCGCACGCGGTTGAGGTTGTGCGAGTACTCGCTGATGATGAGCGAGTTGGTCGGCTGAAAGGCTTGCAACTCGGCGTCCTTGGTCATCAGGGACTTGATGACACCGCTCACCTGCTGCGCATCGACGTGGCGCATCGGCAAGAGCAAGGTCACCATCTGCTCCGTATTGCGCCGGCAATCGCCGTCCTCGGGGCCGATGCAGGTCGGCACCGGCTCCTTGATCGTGTCCTTCGCCTGCAGCAGCTTGTAGAACTTGCCCGAGCGCACGATGCTGATGCCGCTCACCTCGAGGGCCGCGAGGAAGACCGAGTAGGCCTCGGCCGCCGTAATCTTGGTCGGCGACAAGATGGTGATGCGCTGGCCCTTGATGTTCTCGGGGATGATGAAGTTGCGCCGGGTCATGTCGGAGATCGCCTTGACCACGTCGATGATCTCGGCCTTCGAGAAGTCGAAGCTGAAGCGGCCACGCTTGGCGCGCTCCTCGAAGTCGATGGGCTCACCGTTCTGATTGAGCGGCACGACGGGCGCGGCGACGGGAGCTGGGGCGGCCGGGACTGCCGGCACGGGTGGCGGACGCACGGCCACAGGAGCAGCGGGGCCGGGCGGGGTGGCGCCTGGCACGCCCGGGGGCGGCAGACGCGGCGCGATCGGCGACGGCAGGGGCGGCGTCGCGACTCGAGCGGCGCCTGGGGGCACCGGCGCGTCAGGGCGCACAGGTGGACGGCGCAGTTGCGGGTCGCGGCGCGGCGGTCGCCCAGTGCCTTCCCCGTCGTCGTTCGGCGCCGTCGCGCCCTGCGCAATCCAGAGCGGCCGTGACCCACCCCCCGTCGCGCGCGGCGGCGCGCTCGGCGCGAGCGCGCCCGCCAAACTCGTCATCATCACAAAGAGCAGCATCCACCCACCAACTTTCTAATTCGTGTTGCGCGCGCAACGCACGAGCTCATCGCCCGCGCGCAGCAGCACCGCGCCGCTGACAATGGCTGTGACCATGAAGCGCTCGCCCCCAACCGTGAGCTCTTCGCCTTGATGCACGATCTGCGAATCGTCACCGACCTGCATGATGGCCAAGGTATCCGCCGAGCGCTCGGCAATGACGATGACACGAACGGCCGCGGGGCACACACGCGCCACCTTGGCCGGCGCGACCGTGACGCTCTGCCACGGCGCTTCGGCGCCCGGCACCCTGTCCCACGGCTCGGGCTCGAGCGCGGGCAGAGGCAGAGGCACGACCCGCAGGCCATAGCGCGGCCCGAACGCCCGCGCGGGGACGACGAAGCGCAAGGCACCACTTGCGGGCCCTGCGTCCGTCACTTCGAGCGCTGCCGAAGCTTGCGACGAGGCGTCTGAGCGCGCGGCGTCACACGCGCCCCACGGCATGCCGAGGCCAAACACGACCGCCATCCCAGCGCGACAAAGAGACGCGAGGCCCATCATCATCAGCCGCCAATCGAGTAGTTGACGGTCATGGTGCGGCCGCCGCGTTGCAGCTCGATGCCGAGGCTGGTCGCTTCTTTGAGCTTGCCGTAGATCTCGAGCGCCTTGTCGGGGCTGTTCATCTCGTAGCCGTTGATGCGCTGAATCACGTCGCCGTTTTGCAGCCCGATCTTGGCAAAGATGCTGCCCGGCTTGATCGAGAACAGCTTGAAGCCGTTGGCCTTGCCGTTCTTGAACGACGGCACGATACGCGCCTGGGTCGCCACTTCGTTCAAGTTCGTCAGAGCCCTATCGACCTCGGCGCGCTCGACGTTGTACTGCGTCTCGCTGATCTTGGTGACACCCGCGCCCCCGTCCGGACCAGCCGGGCCACCGGCGGAGTCGGCCGGCGACGACACGACGGTCGCAACTGACGCCACGGCCATCGGACTCGCGTCATCGGCGGCGCAGCGCTCGAAGTGATCGCGCCGACGCACGACGATGGCCCGGTCGAGCACGTCGACGAGCACGGCGTCGTCCGCGATGTGATTGCGCCCTTCGTTGACCGAGAACACCGTGGTCTCGTTGTTGATGAACAGCACCGCCATCGACCACTCGGGCGCGCCCTCGGCGACCATGGTCGCCCGCACGTTGGCCGCGACCGTACACGGCTTGAGCGCCGCCGGATCATAGTTGCGCCCCATTGCCAGGGTCGGCTCGACGGGCACAGCGCCACCGAGCGGCGACATCACTTCGCGCTTGGCGGCCATGAGGTTGCGCTCGGCGATCATCGTGAAACCCTGGCGCGAGGGGCCGGCTGCCCCTTGCGGCAGTACCGCGCCTCGCCCTTCGTCGAGCGACGGCACGACGCGAATGCTGCGCGCCAGGACCGAGTTCATTGCCCCCGCCACGAAGTACGCGGCGAGAAGGATGAAGAGCAGATTCAGCGCCCAGCCGTGCGTACGCAGTAAGGTCGCGATGCGCATGCCCAACATGATTCGAGACGTCCTTCCGCGAGTCGACGACGATGCTTAGCTACCCCGCCGGGGGTTACGGGTCGAGGTCCAGCAAGTTTCACGCCATCCATACATTCTCGCGCGATACCAGAGTGTTGGAGGGAATCTTGGGCGCCGGAGCGCGACCCACGACGCGACAGAATGTCAAAGCGAAGCGGCGCGAGGCCAGATGATTTGACAACCTGTCATTTCAAAGCCAAACGACGCGAATGGCGGCGACGCGCGCGCGTCAACGGCCGGGGTTTGACTCGAACGGCACGAAGGGAGGAGAATCAGGCCATGACGCTCAAGTCACTGCTCGTCGTCGATCCAGTGGAGAGTGTGGCGCGACACATCGCCGACCAGTGCGAGCGCCTCGCCACTGAACGCCGCATTACGTTGGACGGCCGCTCGGCGCTCGAGCAAGCGCTCGCGCACGCGCCCGAGATGATCATCCTATCGCTCGAGACGCGCAATCCCGAGGCGCTCGAGCTCACGCACACCCTGCGGCAAAAGATGCCCGAGGTCTTTATCCTCGCCACCTTCCGCGAGCTATCCGTCCCCTCCATGGAAAAGCTCGGCAAGCTCGGCATCGACGACTTCATCGCGCAGCCGCTCGACTTCGCCGCGGTGTTTCGCGCCGCGTCGCGCCACTTCGGCGTGCCTTTTCGGCGTCACGACCGCCATGCCGTGGCGCTCGACATCACGCGCCTCGACGGCGTGGTCATCGGCCGCACACGCGATCTGTCGCTCGGCGGCATGCTTTTCGACGCCTTTCACCCCATCAACCCCGACGAGTCGGTGCTCGTCGACCTCGGCGTACCCGGCAAGCCCATTCGGGTGCGCTGCCACATCCTCGCTGTAGAAGGTCAGGCGCCGATGAGCGTGCAGGCGCGCGGCGAGTTCGACAAGCTACGCGGCACCGAGCAAAAACGGCTCGTCGACTACCTCGCCACGGTAGCCAAGAACAACCCCGCGAGCCGCACCTAGAGACCGATGCCGAGCCCCCACGAAGCGGCGGCCCTGCCCCGCATCGACTTCAATCGCTCGGGCGTCGTCGGCCGCGAGCATGACTATCTCGGCGAGGCGGTCGCAAGCCGGCACCTCTCTGGCGATGGCGAGTTCACACGACGCTGCCAGGCGCTGCTCGAAGGCGAGCTCGGCAGCGGCAAAGTGCTGCTCACGACCTCGTGCACGCACGCGCTCGAGATGGCGGCACTGCTGCTCGACATTAAATCGGGCGACGAAGTCATCGTCCCCGCGTTCACGTTTACTTCGACCGCCAACGCCTTCGTCTTGCGCGGCGCGCGACCGGTGTTCGCCGACGTGCGTCGCGATACACTGAATATCGACGAGCGCCAACTCCCGTCACTCGTGACCGAACGCACACGTGCCATCATCCCGGTGCACTATGCCGGGGTCGGCTGCGCCATGGATGCCATCGCTGACGCGGCGAAGCCACGCGCGATCAGCATCGTCGAGGACAACGCCCACGGCTTGTTCGGCAGCTATCGCGGCAAGCCGCTCGGCACCTTCGGGCGCCTCGCCACGCAGAGCTTCCACGAGACGAAGAACTTCTCGTGCGGTGAGGGCGGCGCGCTCGTGCTCAACGATGCCTCGCTCGTCGAGCAGGCCGAGATTATCCGCGAGAAGGGCACCAACCGCAGCCGCTTCTTTCGCGGTCAGGTCGACAAGTACACGTGGACGAGCCTAGGCTCGAGCTTCGTGCCCTCCGACCTGCTGGCCGCGTTTCTCCTCGCGCAACTCGAAGAGCGTAAGATCGTGCAAGCGCGGCGGCGCGCCATCTGGGAGCGCTACGACGAGCGGCTGCGCTCCCTGGCGCGACGTGTCGAGCTCGGACTACCGACGGTGCCCGCCGAATGCGCGCAGTCCTACCACCTCTACTACCTGCTCATGCCGAGCCTCGAGCGCCGCCAAGCGCTCATCGCCCACCTGAAGGCCGAGAACATCATCGCGAGCTTTCACTACCAGCCCCTGCACCTCTCCGACATGGGCCGGCGCTTTGGCGGCAAGGCGGGTGACTGCCCGGTGGCCGAAGAGGCCGGCGACCGACTGCTGCGCCTGCCGTTCTTCTTCGAGCTCACCGAGAGCGAGCAGGATCGAGTGGTTGAGGCCGTGCAACGGTTCTTCTAGTCACAACTATCCTAGGGATAGCCGACCCAGGCGTGTTGTGCTACCTCCGCAGCTGCCGGAAGTAGCCTGCCACGAGCCGTCGGGCGGGGTAACCCTTGAGGAGGAGACAGTGAAGAGGGCACGCCTGCTTGCGACTCATCTCCCTGTTGCGCACTTTGCCCTGGCCGCGCTGGCGCTCGCCGGGTGCCAAGTTTCGGGCTCGGTCGCGGGTCCGGACACAACCTCGACGGGCGCGGCCGGCATCGTGCTCGCAGACGCCACGGGCCTAACCACGAGCGAGAGCGGCACGACTGCCACGTTCGGCGTGTCGCTAGCCGCAGCGCCGCGCGCCGATGTCACGATCGCCGTCACCTCGCAGGACACGTCCGAAGTGGCGGTGAGTTCTTCGCTCGCGACCCTCACCTTCACGGCCGCCAATTGGAGCACGGCGCAGCGCGTGACGCTCGTCGGCCAAGACGACACCGTCGTCGACGGCAACATCGCCCTCGCGGTCACGCTCGATCCGTCGACGAGCGCCGATGCCGCTTACCAGGCCCTCGCGCCCGTCAGCGTCCCGGTCACCAACAACGACAACGACACGCCCGGGTTGAACGTGACGCCAACGTCGTTGAACACTGCCGAGGGCGGCGGCGCAGTCACCTTCACCGTGCAGCCGACGACGCAGCCCGCGGCGAGCATCATCGTCAGCATCACGAGCGGGGATACGAGCGAAGGCACGCTGAGCCCGGCGCAGCTCACCTTCACCGCCGCCAATTGGGCGACGGCGCAGACGGTCACGGTGACACCGGTCGACGACACGGACCAAGACGGCACGCTGACCTACAGCATCGCGCTGAGCCTCTCGATGAGCACCGAGGCGAGCTATGCCGCGCTCGCGGCGCTGAGCGTCACCGTCGCCAACGCCGACAACGACACACCGGGCCTCGCCATCAAGCCGCTCGTGCTCACGACGCACGAGGGCGGCGCTGAGGTCACCTTTACGGTGCGGCCGCGCTCGGTGATCGCGGTCGGTGACAGCGTGAGCATCGACCTTACGAGCCAGAACACCGCCGAGGGCACGCCGAAGAGCTTCACCGTCCAACCGAACGCACAGCCGGCGCCCGGCACCACAATCTCGCTGAGCATCGCGAGCACGGACACGAGCGAGGGTACGCTCGGCACGTCGCTGTTGACCTTCGACGACGGCAACTGGACGGTACCACAGGTCGTGGACGTCTATCCGCAGTCTGACGGCGTCGTCGACGGCGACATCGTCTATGCGGTGACCCTCGATCCTTCGGCGAGCACGACCGTGGGCTACAGCACACTCGGCGTGCAGAGCGTAGAGGTCACCCACCTGGACGTCGACGGCGCGATCACGGTCACCGACATCACCGGTCTCGTACCGTACAACGGCACGATCACCGCCGGCGCGGTCAGGCGCTACGTCATCACGGTGACCTCGGGCGCGCTGTATAGCGTTACACTCAGTGGCTTGTCGGCCAACGCCGACCTCATGGTCTACAGTGACAGCGGCTTTATGTACTGGCTCGGGGATTCATGGAACGCCGGCAGCGCTGACGAGCTCGTGTCGGTCATGGCGCCCGGGACCACGCTGTACCTCGAGGTCGACGCCCAGGCGGCAGCCGCCGACACCAACTTCACCCTCAACGTGCAGCCGTACGTGCCGCCGACGCCAACTAACCTAGACGGCACGCTGCCGCTCAGCGGCACGCTCGTGCACGGCACGACGCGCTATTTCGTCACCACGGTGACCCCCGGCTCGGCCTACTCGGTGACCGCTACCGGCCTCGCCGGCATGGCGCGGCTGCGCGTCTACAACGACGACAGCAACTTCATCATCTACTCTTGCTCGCAGACCAACTATGGCGCGGGCAGCGTGCGTTGCGACGTCACGGCAAACGGCCCGCTCTTCTACCTGACACTCGACGGCGTGAGCCTTAGCGCCGACACCGGTTTCACCCTGGACGTGCAGCTCTTCGTACCACCGACGCCGACCAACATCACGAGCGGCCTGCCGTATTCGAGCACTATCGCGAGCGGCGCCATGCAGTACTACGTCGTCGACGTGAGTGCCGGGCCGCAAACCGTGACGCTCACCGGCCTGACTGACGATGTCGATCTCTTGGTCTACACCGACAGCACATTCCTGACGACCGAATGCAGCTCGACCCACGGCGGCACGAGCGACGAGTCGTGCACTGCGGACGGAAGCAGCGGTCACGTCTACATCGGCGTCGACGGCGCCTATGTTGGCACCACCGCCAACTTCACGCTCGGCGTCGTCGCGCTACCGATCACGCACCTGACGACCGGCGTCCTGCCCTACACCGATGTCGCGGCACCCGGCACCGACAACTTCTACGACCTGGCGGTGACGGCCGGCCACCAATACCGGATCGACCTCACGGCGCTCTCCGCGAACGTCGAGCTCGGCGTGTTCGCGAATGCGCCGACGCTCGGTGCGGCACTCGCGTGCCTGTCGGCCCATCCCGGCACGGCGGACGAGAGCTGTACGGTGACCGCCAACAGCGCCCTGCTTTCCTTCATCACGGGCAACGCGTCGGTCGCGGCGAGCTATACCATCGACGTCACGGATCTCGGCCCGTAACGAGCACGAGAACGCCAAGTCGGGTGGCCGAGAGCGTATGACTTTGACGGGCTATCCGTGCGCCATTCTAGGAATGCAACCTTGGGTGACGGTCTATTGGGTGACGGGGTCTACCTCGATGCATGGGGCCGCGTCATCGTGATGGCCCCCGATTCGGTCGGGAACGTGCACGCCGGCCTGCACATGAATCAGCCGGCACCGTCGCGTTGGCTTGACGGCGCATCACGTCGGGCTAGTCTTCCTGGGAATTCGCCCCAGGGCTCGTTTCTAAGGGCTGCTCAGCGAAGCCGACAGCTTCATGGCAAACCCGGTCGCCGCCGGCTCGCTTCGCCATGTACATGAGCGAGTCGCCCTTTCGCACGATGACCTCGGGGTGCGCCGGAGGCACGCACCACGTGACCATCCCGATGCTGGCCGTTACATCGGCGTTGTGGTGACTTGCCGCGTCAGCCACAGCTGAGCGCAAGCGTTTGCCCACATTGACGGCCTCGGCAACGCCCGTGAACGGCAGCAGAACGACGAACTCGTCCCCCCCCATGCGCGCCAGCAAATCCGTACGGCGAAGCTCGTGCTGCAACGCCTTTGATACGGCCGCAAGCACGGCATCGCCAGCGGCGTGACCCTGCAGATCATTGACTGGTTTGAACCGGTCGAGATCCAAGAACGCCACAGACAACGGCGCCCCCTGTCGTCGACAACGCTCGACCTCGCGCTGCGCGGCACCACCAAAGGCCCGTGTGTTGAGCGCTCCGGTCAGTGAGTCAAGCTGGGCGAGCCGTCGTGTCTCGCGCAGCGTATGCGAAAGAAGGCGATGCACGGCCAGCAGGTAGGAGAGCAGTCCAAGGGCGAAGAAGCGAGCCGCAGCGTTCCACACAGCCGCGGCGTCACCGACCGGCGCGTTGATGAACATCCAGCCGGCAGACACCGCGGCCGCAACAAGCAGCCCGCCCAAGAAGCCTAGCTGCCACGTCGCCCACAAGACGGCCAACGCATAGAACGGCAGAGCCGAGTAGCGCGTCCCTGTGGACTCATCGAGCAAAAGGGTGATCGCGATCACCGCAACGACGGTCACGAGGCTGACGACTCGCCAGGACCTACGCCCATGGTCGCCGGGTGTTGCATCGTGCGCTGCCGGAAACAGAAGCTGCAAGACGACGGGCGTGACCGCCGTGCCCTGTTCCGAAGCCATCGCTTGAGTTTGTTCGAGGCCCCGGGGGGTCGTGAAGGCGGTCGCGGTCGACCTTACCGGAAACGCTAGCGCGCTCCGACCAACACCGCCATCGGCCACTTGCCCGCCGGCACGCGGCGGATGAGCTTGCCCGTGTCGCCGGCGAGCACGGCGACGTCATTGGCGGCGATGTTGGCCACGTACACCTTCTTGCCATCGGCCGTGATGCCGATACCCGCAGTGTAGCCGCCCACGTCCTCGATAACTTTGGTGACATGACGCGTGCCGACGTCGATCATGATGACGCTGCCGCCGGCGCCGGTAGTCACGAGGAGGGTCTTGCCATCAGCCGACAGCGCCATGCCAACGAGATAGGTCTGCCCGAGCTCGACGCTACCGACGACCGCGTGCTGCACGGCGTCAAGAATGGCGACGCGCCGGCCGTCACGCTCACCCACGAACGCGAGCTTGCCATCGGCTGAGAAAACTACGACGGCCGGCGCCAGACCTACTGCGGCCATGGCAGCGAGCTCACTTAGGCTGCGCACGTCGATGACGCCGAGCTTACCTTGGCTCGCCACGTAGGCGATGGCACCGTCGGGCCGCAGGGCAATGCTACGCGGCCGCGGCCCGATGCGCAGGCGCACGACGGCGAGGGAGACGAGATCCATCGCTACGACTTCGCCGGCGTCGAAGCTCGCGACGAGCAGCCGTTTGCCATCCGCGCTCACCGCGACGCCTTGCGGGTCGCGCCCGACCGGCAGCGTGCGCAGGACCTTGCGCGTCTCTGTGTCGACCACGACGACGCCATCGGCCGCGGCGTCACGGGTGCCCTTGGCCACATCCTCGCCGGGGGCAGGCAACGGCGAGCCCGTGGTCGTCACGAAGAGCAGCCGCCCGTCGGCCGTGAGCGACAGGCTATGCGGGCGCTTGCCGACGGGGATGAATCCCGCGATGGTGTCCTTGCCACTTGCGTCGATGACCATGATGTCGCCCGACTTCTCGTTGGCGACATAGACGAGCGATCCGCCCGACGAGCACGCGCTCATCGCGAGCACCCCAAAGACGAGAGCACGCATACCGACCTCTCCCCTGCCCGGCCTCAATAGCCGATGCTCTTGAAGACGAACGGATAGCTGACGATGACCTCGCCGCCCTTCGGCTGCGGGAAGCGCCAACCCCTAATCTTCTCGAGGATGCAGGCTATCGCCGCCGAGGAGCCGAGCGTCGCGAACTTCTGCCGCGTGCTACGCACGGCGCCGCTCGTACCGACTACCCACTCGACCTCGATCTTGCCCGAGAGGCCCGGGTTCTGCACGAGCTCGCGCTCGTAGCAGCGCTGGATTTGACCGACGTTGGCGTTGATGACCTTCTGAATAGCGTCGCGATCGAGACTGCCCTGACCGACCGAATGCATCTCTTGTGGCACCTTCTGCACGATGCCACCGACCTGTCGATTGCCGCCGCCAGCGAGCGCCCCGGCGCCGCCACCGCCGCCTCGCAACAGGGCCGTGCCGCCCTTGGTGACGAGGCCCCCGCCACCGCCGCCGATCATGATGTCCGAGGTCGCGAGCTTGCCAACGAGGCCCGAGACCCGAAAACCACTCGCGCCGGCCGGCGCCGACGCCGCCGAGAGATTGGACACCGCGGCAAGCGCCGCGGCGGGCCCGGGCGCTGCCGACGAGCCGCGCTTCGAGAGCAGGCCGAGCACACCCGGGGGCGCCTTGGCGGTGCCACCGGCCTTTGGATGCTTGTTGGCCGCGGCCTCCATGGTCTTCGCCACCGGCTGCTGGGCGGTCGCCTTGGGCGTCGGCTCGACCACCTTCGGCGGCGCGGCCACGGGCTCTTCGAGCTTGACCTCGCGATCGAGCGTCACCTCAGCGAAGCTCTCGGTCGCGGCGGGCGGCGCCACCGGCTGCGCCGGCAGGAAGATGCCCACCAAAACGACGAACAGGTGCCCACCCGCCGAGCCCAGAAACGATCGACCGACGAGCCGGTCGGGACGCAGCCGCTCCCTGAGCGAGCGCTCGTCGGCCGCGAGCTGCGGCGGGCACGCGAAACGTACGCGGTAACGCGTCGCGGCGCTCGTCAGACGCGCCTCGTCACCCTTGTCGAGAACGAGGGAGCGGCGACCCTTGCGCCCGACCTCAACCGCTTGCTCGAGCGGGGCCGAGCTACCCTGACGACGCACGGTGCCGGTCATCTCGGGCGTCGGCTCGAGCAAACAGCGCCCGTCCGGACGCACGGACAACAAACGAACCCGCGGTCGCAGACCGAGCTGCCGCGCGCGGCGTGAAGCGTAGCCCAAGTGATAGGCCTCGCCGCGGGCAATCTGCGCCACGTCGATGACGAGACCCTCGCGCACCGCCACGACCTCGACGTGTGTCGGCTCGTCATCGAGCTTCTCGGTGGGTGCGGCGAGCAGGTTCGCCGCGAGCGAGAACGAAGCGCGCTTGTCGAGCTCGAGGTCTTCCTCGTCTTCATTGTCGTCCCATTCGACCGGCGCCGAACGCGGAGCGGCGCGCGGCGGCGCGGCTGGCACTGCTGGCACTGCTGGCACTGCTGGCACTGCTGGCACTGCTGGCACTGCTGGCGCGGCTGGCGCGGCCGGCGCTCGTTCGCGGCGACCGCGCGCCGGGGCCGCAACGGCGGCGGCGACGAGCGGCGCAGGAGCGCCAACGACCACATCGGTACGCGTCGGCTCGTTGTCGGCGGCCGGCTCTGGCTCAGGGTCGGCCGGTGCCGACGCAATCGACTTGGCACGCTGGACCGGCTGGCGAGAAGCCACCGCGGCAGACGCGACGAGCGGCGCGCTACCCGCAGCGCCGCGCTCGATGCGCGTCGGCTCGACCACCTCGTCCACGCCCGCGCCGACCACCCGCGGCTGCAATAGCTTGAGCTTGAGCGTATAGTCGCCGATGGCAACTTGGTCGAGGCGGCCGATCTCGCCGCTCTCGACGCGAGCGTCATTGATATACACGCCGTTGGTGCTGCCGTTGTCGCGGATACGAAGATGCTCGCCATCGTGCTCGACCACAGCATGACAACGCGACACCTTCTCCGACTCGAGCAGCAAGTCCACTGCAGTCTCGTCGCGCCCTATCGTGAAGCGCGGCTCAGCGAAGACATCGACGCCGAGGAACTGCCCAGCCTTGAAGATGAAGACCTGGACGACCGCGGCGCGGTGCGTGCTCAAGGACGCTCCCCTGCGCTCTTGTCGAATACGGTCTTGATGATGCGCCCGCGGAAACGACGCTGACGATTGACGAGGCTCGAGATACCAGTCTCTTGGCGCTCGAAGATGTACACCGAGCCGGACTTGGCCGTCTGACCCTTGATGAGGCGCTCATCGAAATTGACGCGCGTCGGGCCGCGGTAGTTGTCCGCGGCCGAAACACCGACGCCCGCGGCGAGAACGCCGAACCCCACGACCAAGACGAGACAGGTGCGCTTCATCGGTGACCCTTGTGCAAAAATGTAGCGCTATTCGCGTAGCCGCCGCAACAGGGCCGACAGCATCGATTGCGTTTGCCGACCGGCTCGCCACGCGCTAGCCTTGTGCATCATGCGCAAGAGACGAGATATCGACGCCGGGCTCGAAATGCTCACGGCGCTCGCAGCGCTCGTTCTCGCGGGCGCGGCATGCACGCGCCGCGCGCCGCGCGATGTCACTCCAGCCGAAGTGGAGCCCCCGCGCTGGCACTTTGAGCGCGTCGAACACGGGCTCGGCACCTCGACGTTGAGCGGCGCTTGGTCGCGCAACGACGGCGTGGTCTTCATCGTCGGTGCGGGCGGCATGATCGCGACCAATCGCCCGAGCGAAGCGAACCCGGACGGACACTTCGTCAGAATGGCGTCACCGACCACCGAGAACCTCACCGCCATAGTTGGCGTGGCCGACGGCGCGCGCTTCGGCCTGCCCGCCCTCGACGGCGAGCTCTTCGCCGTCGGCTGGCACGGCACACTCCTGCATTTTCACCCCAACCCCGACGGCGATTCGGCGACCGACGACGGCGCGTGGCAGCTCATCGCCGGACCCACCGGGTCCTCGCTGACGGCGAGGCTACGCATCGATCCACAGTGTCCAGACTACGACGGCGACGGCGTGCCTGACGACGGCGACGGCGACGGCTGGTCAGGCGGCGACGCCGTGTGTCACGCCGGGCAGAACCAGGCCTGCGACGACAACTGCCGCGGCTCGGCCAATGGCCCCTCGCGCCCGCTCATCGACACGACGGCCGATCAATGCATAGGCCCTGGCGACGGCCCGTCGCCGAACCCGACGGATTGGCAACGCGACGCGGACGATGACAGCGTCGGCGAGGCGTGCGACGACAACGACCACAGCCCCCGGCCGGCAAGCGTCTTCGCCGCGACGCTCTTTGCCGTCGCAGCGCGGCACGCGGGCACAACGTTGACGGTGGTGGCCGTCGGCGAAGGCGGCGCGGTCGTCTCCTATCAGGGTGGCGACGGCGCGGGCGGTGGCGCCCTCACGGTAAGCGACGCCCGCGCCTGGCTCACCGAAGACGGTCTCGCGTTTCGCTACAGCAATGACTGCCCGAGCGGCACGCCGGTCGGTGCCGCGTGCGCGGGCTCAGGTCGCCTGCCACCCGCCTGTCCGGCGCAGTGCAATCCACGCCGCACGACCTGCAGCTGCCCACCGAACGGCGGCCAGTGCTGCGACCCTGCGGCCAGCACGGGCGCCGCCTGCGTCGATGGCACCTGCCCGGCGGCGCCGAACGCTTGTGATGCGACGAGTGGCACGTGCAGCGCCTTGTGCCCGCAGTGCTTTCGCCGCCTCGCCCATGCGCTGCGCGCCGTCGCCTTCGTCGGCAACGACGTCATCGCCACCGGCGCCGACGCCACCGTGGTCGTCGGCAACCTCAGCGACTTTTCGGCGCCGTGGAACGCACCGAGCTGCGTGCCGACGCCGAAGCCGCTTGACGAAGCTCCGGTGCTCACGGCCGCCGGCGCGAGCGCGGCTGGCGTGCTCATCGCAGGCTCGGGCGGAGCGCTCGGCCGTTATCCGGCCGGACGCTGCCCGTTCGCCCCGGTCGGCGGCGCGCCGGTCACGTTCTTGTCGGCGGTCGCAGTGACGAGCGACAGCAACGGCTTTGCGGTCGGTGATCGCGGCGTGGTGCTCGCCGTGCGCGGTAGCGTCATCGAGCTGTTGCCGAGCGAAACGACCGAGAACCTGTTTGGCCTCACCGTCACGAACACGAGCGACGGGGAGCGGCTCTGGGCGGTCGGCGCCGGCGGTCTCATTCTCGAGATGGGGTACTACTGATGGGCGCGCGCTTCGCCTGCGGGCTTGTCACGCTGCTCGGGCTCGCCACCGCCTGCACCAAGGCCGATATCTACGCTTCGAGCGGCGAGGACCTCGCGGCCGACCGTCTTACGATCACTGGGCAGCTGTGCACCGAAGACACCGCGGGAGCGCGTTTTCCAGTCAAGGTTCTGCTGCTCATCGACGGCTCGCTCGGCATGTTCACCGCCGACCCGAACGCTGAGCGGCTCGCCGCGCGACACGGGGTACGAGCGCTGCTCGCGCGCTATCGCGACCAGGCGCACGTCAGCTTCGGCTTTGTCGCGCTCGGCGATAGCAGCACCGCCGTGCCACAACCAAACGGCCAGCGCTTCTTTCGCCCCGCCGACCCTGAAGTCGAGCAGGCCATAGCGGCTCTGCAACAACCGCTCGGTATGCGGCGCAGCATCGAGGCGGCGATTGCGCAGGCGGAGAGCTTCATCACCTCCGATATCGCCGGCGCGAGCGCTGGTGCGACATTGCGCACGCGCTACCTCGTCTATCTCTTGGTGGCGGGCCCACCCGCGCCCGCCGAGCCCTTGGCCGTGCTCGCCCACGACGTCGAGCACTTGCGCGCCCTCGTGCGCGCGCAAGGGGCGCTCGAGCTGCGCTTCGACGTCGGCTACCTCTACTATGGGCCACGCACCCTCGATCGCGGCGATAATCCGTACCGCTGCTTTTCACCCGGCGACGCCGCCGCGCCGGCTTGTTCCTGCGACCCGACCGCGCACGGCTCTGCGTCCTACTGCGCCGTGCTTTGTGACGCGCCCGCCGACGAGACCGCGGCCGAGCAGGCGCGCAGCGTATACCAGAGCATCGCCACCGTCGGCGAAGGGGCGTTCGTCGAGTTCCCGTGCGCGACCTCGGTCAACCTCGACGCCGCCGTCGCGACACCGAGCGTGCGCCTCGTCAAGAAGGACCTGTTCGCTTTCAATCGCAGCATGCGTCTGACGCCGGCCGGACCCGCGACCGACAGCGACGGCGACGGCCTGAGCGACGAGGAAGAAGGTATCGTCGGCACCGACCCGTTGCTCTACGACACCGACGGCGACGGTCTTGGCGATGGCCTCGAGCTGCGCGCGGCTCCAGTGCAGAACCCACTCGACCCGCGCGATCGCCCGAGCGGCTGCGTCGATCCGGCGCTCGTCACACCGCTGCCCGATCGCGACCTCGACCTGCTCAACGACTGCGAGGAAGGCCTGCTCCTGACGAACCCCACCCTGCCCGACAGCGACGGCGACGGCCTCATCGATAGCCTCGAATTTCTCACCGGCATGGTGCCAACCTCGGCCTCTGACCGCCTGCTCGACTTCGACGGCGATGGCGTGGCCAACGGTGCGGAGGTTCTCGCCCATACCGACGCGCGCGGCAACGACGGCGCACTCGGCCAGAAGCTCGGCTACCGCACGAGCGTCACCTCGCTCGGCTTTCGCCCGGTGGCGGCGATGGAAGACTCGGTCGTGCTGCCGGGCGTGTTCTTCAAGAGCGCCGGCCCGGGCGTCGTCGGCGGCCAAGCCGTCCTCATCTTCGACGCTTGCGCCAACACGCTCGCCTGGTCCGACGCCCGCCGCCAAAGCTCCCCGGCTCTCGAGCCGCTGCCCGTTGCGCTCGACCACGGGCGCGGCCTTTACACGCTGCCGGCGCAGGCCACGCTCGCCGATGGCACAATCGTGGCCGAGGCGAGCATCGAGGTCGAGGTCTATCCGGAGCTCTTGCCGCTCTGCGCAGGCGGCGGCGTCATCACCGCGACGCCGCTCGTTTCGGTCTCGATGCGCAGCTGCTACGATCTGCGGGTGAGCAACATCAAGCTCGTTCTGACCCGAGCGGCCGACGGCGCGCCTGCGGGCGAAAACCACGTGCTCGTCTCCTTCACCTCGACCCCTATGGACAGACTCACGTCCCCAAGCCTCGCGAGCCTCGCCGAGGTGCGTGTCCGCCTCGCCTGCACTGACCCGAATGACATGTCCACCTGTGCCCGGCAGCCGGCCGGCAACATCGAGCTTACGGATGCTGACTTCGTCTCGGCAGCGCCGTAGCGGCGCGCCTCTCGCGCTCTGCGCGTTGCTCGGCGCCACGTCATGCAGCGCCGGCTCCGCTGCGGACTTCATGTCCGGTCGCGGCCTCGACCCGTGCATTCAAGCGCTGCCCGCCTGCCCGGGCCTACGCGCCGAATGCGTTCTCGACGACACGCGCTACACCGAGCGCACGTTTCCCGGCGATTTTCGCTTCCTCGTTCGCGCCGAGCCCGACAGCAAGATCGAGATCGACCTGTACCTGACGCAACAGCGCGACGCCGGCCTCACCACGCGAATCGATTGGAACGAGCCTGGCTGCGCCGACGTCTACACCTACGACAGCGGCGGTCGCGACCTATTTGCCGAGGCGGCCGACACGAGCATCATCAGCAAGAAACAAACCATTCGCGAAGGTGGCGAGCACCTCATCGAAATCCAAAGCGACATGCAGGCCAAGGTTCTCGTCGGCGTGCGGGTGTTTTTACCCAACACCGAGTAACGAGACGCTTCGCGCTCGAGCGCATGGCGGCGGCCGCGCTCCTCGCTGCCATCGGCTAACCTCGCGTCGTCGGCCGACGCTACTTGAGCGAGTCGCAGGGGGCGTAGCCGCTTATCACCGCTACGTCCATGCGCCACAAAGAGGCAGGGGCGAGTTGCGCCCAGCGCTCCTCAGGGTAGGCGCACGAGTGCTTGGCGCCATTGACGACCTCGACGAGGTCGACCTTGTAGGCCTCGTGACGGGGGCCCTCGCGCTCGCAGCCGATGCAGGTGCCAGTGCGCGCGAGCGTCACATTCGGCCAGGCACGCGGCTCGCTCGGGGCGCCGCCCGACGACTCGACCGAGCGCACGCGGTGCCAGCGGTCGACGACGAAGCGACAGCGGTCATCGTAGACCGGCTCGCTGCGGTACTTGGTGTGGCACTCCTCGCTCTCACTGAACGTGCCATCGCCGCGATCGCGGCGACGCGTGTGACACTCTTCGCCGTCAGCGACATCAATGTGGGAGCGCACCTCGCGTGAACGCGAGACGCGGTAGGCCCCGACAGGCATGCTGTCGCACCAGCTCGAGTCGGAGACCGGCCCAAAGGCCTCGATCTCGATCTCGCGCGTCCACGAATGGCCCTCGACGCGCACCTGCTGCTCTTTGGTCCAGCCAAATGCGACGACGAGGCCGGCGATGACCGTCGCCGCAACAGCCGCGCCGATGAGGAGGCCGCGCCGACTCTTGGGCGGTAGAGGCGGCGGGTTCCCCTGGCCACCACCTGCAGCGTGCGCCTTGTGCTCGGCGTGCTCGCGCTTGGCGTCGGCGGCCGTCTCACCAGCGAAGGCGTCGCCCACCTGATCATCGCGTCGCACGACCTCCTTGCCGCCCGCAAGCGGCGCGCCGCAACCGCCGCAGTGCTGCGCCGCCGCGCTCGCCGGGGCCTGGCAAGCCGGACAGATTCGATCAACGCCGACAAAGACGTGATCCTCGACGGCCACCTTCTCGGCATCCGACGGGAAATATCGGCGCGTCGGATCTTGGGGGCTGCCGCACGAGGGGCAGTGACGGTGGGTCTTGCCGAGCAGCTTCTTGGTGCCGCAGGCTGCGCAGTCCCACAGCATCTCGTAGATCTTTTCCATGGCCGCAAGCATAGCGCATGGTCGCAGGGGGACAAGCCCCCGCCGCCGCCCGCACGTTTGCTCGCTCGCTTACGAGCGACGCCTGGCCGCAACGCCCATCACCCACACCACGAAGACACGGGGCAACAGACGCAGAGCGGTCACGAGCACTTGGTACTGCCAGCCCGGCACAACGATGAGCTTGCCGCGATCGAGCCCATTGAGTGAGGCCCGCACGACTGTCGCGGCGTCTGTCCACAAGAAGCTCGGAATCTTGTCCATACGCAGGTCGGCGCGGGCGTGGAACTCGGTGCGTGTAAAGCCTGGGCAAAGCGCCTGCACCGCGACGCCCGTGCCCCTGAGCTCGAGAGCGAGGCCTTCACTGAACGAATTGACGTACGCCTTGCTCGCGCCATAGATGGCGTTGGCGCGCGAAGGCGCGAACGCGGCGACCGACGACACGTTGACCACGGCGCCGTGCCCGCGCTCGATCATGCCCGGCAAGACGGCGCGGGCGAGCAGTGTCGGTGCGAGCATGTGCACACGCACCATGTTCGCTTCATCCTGCGGCGTTGCCCGCACGAAGCGGTGACGCAGGCCGAAGCCAGCGTTGTTGACGAGCAGGTCGATGGGCGGCGCCGCCTCGAGGCGCGCCGCGACCCGAGCGAGGTCGGCATCGAGCGTGAGGTCCGCGGCGAGAACCTCTGACGCGACGCCGTGGGCATTCGCGAGGTCCCGCGCCATCGCCACGAGTCGCGCACGGGTGCGGGCTACGAGCACGAGGTCGTAGCCGCGCGCCGCAAGCGCGCGCGCGAACTCGGCGCCGATACCGGCGGTGGCGCCGGTGATGAGCGCCCGCGGTTTCGCTCCAAGCGGCTGCTCGACGATGCTCATAGTCACTCTCCGTCACCGGATACTGACAGCCCTGGTCTGCTGACCCAAGCTATGATTTGCACGCAGCGTGGGTGAGGACTCTAAGCAAGCGCTGCTCGGCCTGCCGCCACGCCTCGGTCGCTACGAAGTGACGGGCCTGCTCGGCCGCGGCGGCATGGGGCGCGTCGTGCGCGGACACGACCCGGTGCTCAAGCGCGACGTGGCACTCAAGCTCGTCGAGCCGAGCGCCATCGACGCGAGCGAGCTGCCCGAGCTGCGCTTTCTCTTTCACCGTGAGGCCCGCGCCACGGCGGCGCTGCGCCACCCGAACATCGTCGAGGTCTACGACTACTCGGGTCCCGACGCCGACGTGATGTTTCTCGCCTGCGAGCTCATTGACGCGCCGACCCTGCGTGACGTGTTGAACGAGCGCGAACGCCTCCCGATCGGCGTCGCCGCGGCCTGCGGCTACGAGCTCGCGCAAGCGCTGGCGCTCGCGCACGAGCAAGGCATCGTGCATCGCGATCTGAAGCCCGAGAACATCTTCTGGACGGCGGCGGGGCGAATCGTGGTGAGCGATTTCGGCATCGCCAAGGCCTTCGACGGCGGCGCGCGCCTAGGCGCGACGCTCGAGTTCGGCGCGACCAGCGTCTACGGCTCGCCCGCTTACATGGCCCCTGAACAACTCGCGAACGGCGCGCTCGGACCGCACACCGACCTCCACGCGCTCGGGGCAGTGCTGTTCGAGATTTGCGCCGGCGCCCAGGCGTTCGACGGCGCCGACATGCGCTGCGTCCTCGAGGCGGTGAGCTCGGGCCGACGCGCGCCCCTGCCCGACGAAGTAACCCTGCCCGCCGCGCTGGCGCTGCTGCTCGACGAGCTGCTCGACCCCGATGCCGCGCGTCGCCCACGTGACGCGGACGAGGTGGCCGAGAGCCTGCGCCGCGTCCTCGATGGTCTCGGTGTCAGCGACCCGCGCCGTGCGCTGCGCGACTTCGGCCAAGAGCTCATCGCCGAGGAGAGCGCCGCCAGCGCGCCCCGGGATGCGAGCGCCGTGACCGAGGTCGTGCAGACGGCCGCAACGACCGGGCGCCCCCTCCCCGCAGCCTTTTGGCTCGCGCCGCTTCTTGTCGGCACGCTTGCGGGCGGGCTCGCCACGCGGGCGTGGCTCAACCAAGGCCCTGCGCTCGGCGCCGCGAGAGGGCGGCCGCGCGAGTCACGACCCCGCCTCGTCAACGGTGTGCACGCTCGACTCGAGTTCGACGGACCGCAGGCCGAACTCTTCATAGACGGGATACTTCGGGGCAGCATCGCCGCCGGGGCACACGTTCTCATGCCGCTCGGCGCGCACCACGTCGAGGTGCGCTCGCGCGACGCCAAGCGTGAGCTCGACGTGCTCGTTCTCGAGGGCACCTCGCCGACGTTCGACTTGACCGCCCCAGCGAGCCCCTAGGCGCGGCCATGATTGCCGAGCGGCTCGCGTGGCAGGCAATGACGCGCCGCGGCGCCTTGCGAGCGCACAGACCGCCATGTTAAGCCTGACGCTGCACCGGCGGCGCGACTCGCTGCGCGCCGATCGATTCGGCGCCGCGCCGCCGCGACCCAACGGGAGGAGTCCTCATGTCAGCCACGATGATCGAAGTATTCAACCCCGCGAACGGCGAGAAGATCGGCGAGACGAAATCGCACAACGCTGAAGAGGCGCGCGAGGCCATCAAGCGCGCCAAGAAGGCGCAAAAGCACTGGGAGGCCATCGGCGTCGACGAGCGCATTCGCGTCATTCGGCGCTTCAAGGACATCCTGCTCGACCGCGCCGAAGAGATGAGCGAGGCCATCGCGCGCGAGAACGGCAAGGTGCTGCAAGAGGCGCTCGAGATGGAGGTCTTTCCGGTGGCCGACCTCGCCGCCTACTTCTCAGGCCGAGTCAAAGACCTGCTCGCCCCGCACAAGATCCCGCTGCACCTGCTCAAGCACCGCCGCAGCTACATCCATCATCGGCCACGCGGCGTCGTGCTCATCATCTCGCCGTGGAACTTCCCCTTCGCCATCCCCTTTGGCACCGTGCTGATGTCGCTGCTCGCCGGCAACGCCGTCATCCTCAAACCCGCGAGCCTCACGCCGCTCATCGCCCTCAAGGGGCGCGAGCTGTTCGACGAGGCCGGCCTCGACGCCGATCTCTTCCAGGTCATTCCCTGCCCGGGCAAGGTGGGCTCGGAGATGATCCACATGGACGTGGACTACGTGCAGTTCACGGGCTCGACCGAGGTCGGCCGCAAGGTCTACGAGACCTGCGGCGGCTTGCTCATGCCCTGCGCCATGGAGCTCGGCGGCAAGGACCCCGCCATCGTGCTGCCGGACGCCGACCTCGACATCGCCGCCGGCGGCCTCGTCTGGGGCGCCTTCGCCAACGCCGGCCAGGTGTGCGCCGCGGTCGAGCGCGTCTACATCCACGAGACCATCTTCGACGAGCTATGCACGCGCATCACCGAGCGCACGAAGCAGCTACGAGTCGGCGACCCCCTGCTCGACGGCACCGATGTCGGGCCCATGACCGACCCGAGTCAGATCGAGATCGTCGCCCGCCAAGTCGAGGACGCGGTGCGCAAGGGAGCGAAGGTGCACTGCGGTGGCAAGCGCCTCGATGGCCCGGGGCGCTTCTTTGCGCCGACGGTCCTCACCGACGTGACCGACGACATGGACGTCATCAAGAACGAGACCTTCGGTCCGCTGTTGCCGCTGATGAAGTACGCCACGGTCGATGAGGCCATCGAACGCGCCAACGACTCGAGCTATGGCCTCGACGCCTACGTCTTTGGTCGCGACGCCCGCGAGACACGACGCGTCGCCGAGCGGCTAGAAGCGGGCACGGTGATGATCAACGAGACGCTCATCACCCACGCCATGCCCGAGACGCCCTGGGGCGGCGTCAAGAACAGCGGCGTCGGCCACGTGCACTCCGACGAGGGGCTCAAGCAGCTCTGCATCCCCTACCACGTCAACGAAGAGGTGGTACCGACGCTCAAGAAGAATCCCTTCTGGTATCCTTACTCGCACGCCAAGTACCACGCCTTCGTCGCCATGGCGCGCGCCGTCGATCACGGGGATCTGACAGCCAAGGTGCGGGGCGCCGCGGACCTCGTCGGCAGCGCCTGGCGCATGTTGCGCAGCTAGACCTGCGCCGGCGGATGCCCGTCCTGGCCATGCGCGTGGCCATGCGCGTGGTCATGGCCGTGATCATGGCCATGGTCGTGCTTATGGGGCGCAGCCCCTGGCGGCGCAAAGTCGACGTACATCGGAGCCCCACGCGCCGCCGCGAGCATGCGGTCCATCACCGGGCGCCACAAGAGCACGCGCCGCACGAAGGACACTTTGACGAGAGTGTTGATGAGCCAACGCATCACGAGATGAAAGACGCTCGTCTGGTCGTCGAAGAGGTAGTTGCCGAGCTTGCCCGCGTCGATCGACGCGAGCGCGAGCTTCTCGATGAGGTCATGGGGCACGTACGGCCGCTCGGCGCGCATCTCCATGTGACACGAGTCGGTCGGGCAGAAGCGGCCGCACACGCCACAGCCAAGGCACGTCTTGGCATCGACGACCGGCCGACCGCTCGTCATGGCGATGGCGTCGACGGGGCAACGCGACGCGCAGGTGCCACACTCGTTGCAGGTATCGGCGTGGATGGCCGCGACAAAGGCCGAGGGGCTCACGAGACCGGTCGTGCCGTACTGCTTGTACCCGAGCAGCAGATCGCAGCAGCAACCGCAGCAGTTGCAGATGACCGCCAAACCGCCGCGCGTGTTGTCACCAATCTGCACGAGGCCGGCATCCATCGACTGGCGGACGAGGCGGTGCGCTTCTTCCTTCGAGATTTGGCGCGCGATGCCGTAGTCGGCGAGATACTTGGCCACGTCGTTGAAGGTCAGACACACCTCCATCGGCGAGTCACAGGCCTTGCCCATGTGCTGCATCTTGTGGCGGCAGTAGCACATACCGGTCGTGATGCAGGTGGCGCTGTCGATGCCGGCGCTGACGCGATCGTACGACAGCACTTCGGAGGTCACTTCGCCGAGCTCTTCTTCGTGCGCGAAGACGCGCGCGAGCGCCGGGTGCGCCGCACCCTGCTGCTTGATGAAGTCGCCTTCGACTTGGCAGTACTGGTAGTAGAGCTCGGAGAGGCGCTTCGAGTCGAGCTTGCCGTCGGTGCGCATGAGCGAAAACTCGAAGAAGCCCAAGACCGGCGGCGCGAGCACGTAGCGCGTCACGCCACCGCTCTCGAACCCGTACACGACGCCGCGGTGCGCGACCGCCTCCAAGACCTCGCGCGCCTCGGCCGGCGTCTTCTTCCACACCTCACCCATGTGCTCGGCCGTCACGGGCTTGAGGGGCATCAAGGCGCAGAGCTTCGCCTCATCGGGGCTCACGAGCGCCTCGAGAATTCGGCACAGCGTCTCAGACGTGTAGGTGCCTGGCACGTACTGCTCGAGTCGGCGCGCCAGACGCGAATAACTTTGATAGCCCAGGTGTCCCATGCGGCGCCTTAGACCATTTACAGGTACTGCTTGGCAATGCCGATTGCGGCCGCCAGAACACCCGCGACGAGTTAGACCTGCGTGTTCATCGTCTGCTTGATGCCACTCGTTGCCTTCTCGATCACCTTACCGGTGAGATCGAGCTCTTGCGAGAACTTATACACACCGGCCTGCATGGCCAAGAGCTCCTGCGAGTTGAACTGACGACCCGAGAGCGCGACCTTCATGATCTGAGTCATCTTGTCTTGGCCCGAAGAGAGCTGATCGAGCATGGTCGCCATCTGCGAGCGCTCGCTGCCGCCGACCGCGGTCACCCGCTGCGATGGCGACGCCGCGTCCGTGCGCGCCTGCATGAGGACGTTCTGCGCCTGCTGCGCGGCGTTGATGTGCGTGGTCGGCGAAAGGGTCGCGACCTGCTGCGCCGGCTGCACGGCCTGCGACTGCAAGGTGGCCTGGAAGGCGTCGTTCTGGCCACCGGGCGTCTGCCCTGTGCCCTTGTTCTGCATCTCCTGCTGCGCCTTCTGCATCTCCTGCATCAGCTCTTGCGCGGCCTTGCCGATGCCACCACCACCAGAAGGATCGATCATGACAGCCTCCATCTATGTTGAGCCGGTCGCTCCTGCCGGCGACCGCACTGTGTCAATCTGGGGTACCGTTGCGCGATCTCGGCGCCGTCCCCTACCAGGTACATTATCGCGACCGACCAGACGCGGTTGACTGTTTTTTAGCGCCGCCTGAGCCCGAAGCTAACCCAGCGAATCTTCTAGGATTCTGTGCATCTTCTCGATCACACGCGCATGCAGGCGACTGGTCCAACTCTTCGACAAGCCGAGCGCCTCACCGATTTCCTGGAGGCTCTGCTCCTTGTAGTAGTACATCTCGAGGAGCTGGCGTTCCTGGTCGGAGAGCTTCTGGATGGTCTGGCGCACGAGCGCACGCGCCTGCTGAAGCCCAAGGTTTTCCTCGGCGAGCGGGTTCTTGTCGTCGCGCAGCTGCATCCCTTCGGCGGCATCGAGCGTCGTCAGGTAGACGGCCGCGAGGCCCTGCACGGCTTCGGCGAGATCCTGCACCGCGTGCTCGAAAGGATTTTCGGGCGGCGCCTCGCCCGCCTCCTCGGCAAAGGCAACTTCAGACAGGTACTCGTTGGCGCGCTCCTCGAAGCGGGCGCGGGCGTACTCGCTGCGGCTCATCCACCCCATGCCGCGCAAACCGTCGTAGATGGCGCCGCGGATGCGGTAGTAGGCGAAGGTCATGAAGTTGGCGCCGTGCGCCGGATCGTAACGCTCCGCCGCCTCGAGCAGACCGATAACGCCGTACTCGACCAGATCCTCGAACTCGATCTCCTTGGCGACAGTCTTCTTCACTTTGCCGGCGATCGAGCGCACGAACGGCAGGTACTGCTCGGCGAGCGCGCGCTTGTCCATCGTGGCCGGATTAACCGCCGCGGGCTTCGCCACCGCCGACTTCGCCGGGGCCGGACCCGCCGCGGCGGCACCCGACTTGCCACTCGCCGACGCAGCGCCCGGCTTGCTGCTCGCCGCCGCGCTGGCTGGAGCAGCCTTGTCCTTGGCCTTGTCTTTGTGCGCGGCTTGTTTCGCTTCGCCCATCTGACCCCCAACGACCCCCACGGACGCCTGACTCACCCGAGGTTGATCTTGCGCGCCCCTTCGGTCACGTCGTCGACGAGCTGCGCGAACACCGGCGAGCCGTCGAGCTGCTCGGCAATCGTGTCGAACATCTTCTCGAGATCCTGCTCGTCGGCTTCGTCGAAGATCTTGCCGATGCGCTTGTGCTTGATGATCGCCCGGGCAAACAGGCGCGCGCGATCCTTGCGGTCGGCGCGCGGGTTCTGCTTGACGATGGCCGCGAAGGCGCCGGCGAGCGCAGCTAGGTGTTCGGAGGTGAAGTTGATCTTCCCGGCGAGAACTTTGCCGGAGATGGCCTGAAGCTGCTTCTCGAGTTGTGGTCCGGCCCGCTCGAAGCTGTCGACCACCTTCGAAGGGACCTTCTCTTTGCCCGCGGCCTCGCGGAAGCTCTGCACGCCGTCCTTGCTGCGCAGATCGACCGGCTTCTGCTCACCGGCCGCCTGGCCGACTTGCTCCGGCGTGGGCCGCCCGCCACCAATTCGCGTCATCGTTCACCTCGAGCCGAGCGAATGGAGCCCGCTCGCCCGCTCTAGCCAAAGATTCCGAGGCCGTTGGCCTCCTTTAAGGCCTTGGCAAATTGCCCGGCCGAGCCCTCAGGATCGAGCGTGATGGCCTTGTCGAGCCAGCCGAGCGCTTCGCTCTGCTTGCGCAAGAAAAGCAGCGTCTCGCCGACCGAAGCGTTTGCGGCCGCGGACTCGGGGCGCAGGCCGACAGCCTTCTGGTGCGCCTTTAGGGCCGGATTGAAGCGGCCCATCGAAAAGAAGAGGTGGCCGAGCGCCATGTGCGGCACTTCGCTCTTCGGGAGGAGCGCCGCGACGCCCGTGAAGACCTCTTCGGCCTCTTTGTTCTTGCCGAGCTCCATGTACAGGTAGCCGGCCTCGAGCAACAGCACGACGTCCTTTTGCGGCGCGTCGATAATCCCATGGACCATGAGTTCGTCGGTCATCGTCAAGAGCCCCTTGCACTAGCCGCTGCGGCTGCGGCGATTGAACAGCCGACTATATACAGGCCGTGGGCAAAAAACAAAAGGCCGGTCGGCGGCAAGAAGCGAGGCGCAACGTGAGGTGCGGCGCCGCGAATGGGCGCCGCACCCGCAACGTGACGACTGACTAGCGGAGATTGCTGATCGAGTTCTTGGCCGTGTCGTGCTTCGTCTTCATGATGTTCGAGATCATGGTGAAGCGCCGGCTCTCGTCCTGCATCTTCTGCTGCAAGCCGAGGTACTGCATGTTGAAGCTCTGATTCATCTCCTGCATCTTCTCCATGCGGCCCATCATGTCGCCTTGCGCACCGCCCGCGACCGTCGTGGCACCACCCGAGCTCGTCGCGCTACCGGCGCCGGTGCCCGTGCCGACCGTCAACGTCTGCGCGTTGTTGCCGATGCCGCTCGAGACGGAGGCCGTCTGCGCGCCGGCCCGCGACTTGAGGTCACCGACGCCCGTGATCGCCGCCGACAAAACCGCGCCGCCCGGAATGAAGGGCGCCGCCAGTTGGCCGGCCTGCAACACCGCGTCTGCACCTTGACTGAGGCCGTTACCCATCACATGGCCAAAGCTCGTGTTCGCCGTCTGACGGGCGCGGCTCTGGTCGATGGAAACGCGAATCCCTGTATTGTTCGTACCGATTGTGTTGTCAGCCATAACGTTCTCCTTGTGTCAGCTCGATTGCGGTCAGCTTCAGGCGCGTGGCCTTTGCCGACTCACGCTAGAGTTATCTATGCGTTGGCCATGCGTTGCGGTTGAAAAAAAAGCAGGGGTGCGAACCCGAGGGGTGCTATTTGCCCGGATTGGTCTGCATGGACGCCTTAGTCTGGAACAGGTAGTCCATTAGCTCGGACGTTCGCGTAACGGCCACAATCGCCTTCTTGGCCGCGGCTTTGTCTTTGTTACTGCGCCCCTTCTTCTCGACCTCGGCCAGCTGCGAGTGCAGGCGATCGAGGCTCGAGCGCACGGTCGCGGGATCTTCCTTCTCGAGAATGCCCTCGATCCGCCTGAATCCGAGCGAGTGCGCCTCGCTCTCGGCAGCGGTGGTGTCGCCGCCCTTGGCGATCTTACGCGGCGCGGAGGCGCTAGCGGGCTTACGGGTATCGGCAATCTTGAATGACTCGAGTTTGCTATCTGCCATCTGACACTCTCCTCATGAACAAGGGGATCCGGGAATATTCGACAACAGGGTGCCCGCGCAGGCTTCTTCGAGATTGGACAAAGCGTTGCAGTTGACGTCGAGGGACAAGCGGTCCACCTGCCGACGCTTGTTGATCTCCTCTTTGGCCCACGCCTTGGCCGCGGTCAAATCGACCGCACACGCGCCTGGACCCGTCGTGGACGCGGACGGCGGCGGCGCAACGGAAGGCAAAGCGCCGAAGTCCCCTTCCTTGTACACGAAGGCACTCGTGGCCACGTCGCCGAGGGCAAAGGTCACGACCGCATGGTCCGTATCGGGCACGCTCGAGCACAGATCGACCGCCCCGATATAATAGCCGAGCGGAATGGACGTGCCGCCCGGGCGATTGTACGCGTAGCTGACGAGCAACGGCCGCACCGTGCCGACCACGACCCCTTGCATCGCGCCGCTCACAGTAAATTTCACTGCATCGACCGTGAGCTGCGTATCGTCGAAGCCACCGCCGATCGTAAGGATCGCCGACAGCGACTCCCAAACCTGCGCGTGCTGGCCACAGCTCGCTAGGGCGGCGGCCGTCCACGGGGTGGGCAGACGCAACTCGAGGTCGCTCGGCGGCGCCTCGGCCGGCCCGCAAGCCGACAGCCAAAGCGCAAACACAGCCACCGAGGTGTAGACTCGCGTCATCTCATCGTCTCCCGAGAGAGACTGGCCGCGGTCGGATCCGGGCCCGTGACGACCACGCGAACGCGGGTGGCGGGCCCGGCCGGCGCGCGATCACCGCGGAACGCAAAGAAATAGGCGCCCACACCCGAGCCCGCGAGCGCCACCGCGCCGAGGCTCGCCCACAACGCTGGCGAACAGTACAGCGGGCGCTCGGTGCGCTCGCACGGGCCGGGGGCAGCGCCAGGCGGCGGCGAGGTCGGCCCGGGTGCCGCGTCAACACGGCTCACCCCGAGAGCCGGCACGGCCGCCGGGGCGGTGGCACGTGCAGTCGTGCTCGCAGCCACGGGGCGCGGCGCGGCCGACGAGCGCGGCGCAGGGGCCACGTCGGTAATCTGGCGACAAGGCTCAACCTTGGCCGCCGCCGTGATGTGCACGGGCGCATCGGTGCTGCCAAAGCGCGCTGGACCATTGCCGTTCTCGTCGAAAACCTCGATGAAGTAGTCGAGCGACCCCTTCAAGTCTTTCGACTGCAGCGTCGCCCGAAAGTCGCCCGTGCCGTCGACGCGCTCGAAGGCCACGTTCTTCCAGGTGTTGCTCCCCGAGCGATAGATGACCTTCGGGTCGAAGAGCTGCGAGTCGTCTTTGAACCGCGCCCAGATGACGAAGGGCTGCCCTTTTTGGTACTGGTCGCACGGCTCGTGCTCGATGGACGGTGGCAACACGTCCTCGACGGCCTGCGCCGACTGCGCGGCGGCGATGAGTACGGCCAAAGCCGCTAGGTGGCGCAGACGGCTCATTCTACGGCGGGGAGAAGCGCAGGCTGATGCGCAGCTTGCGGCCCTCTTTGGGGTTTTCGAGTTCGAAGACCGTGGAGGCCTCGCCCGGCGTAGGGGGCAGCGGCGTACGGCCGAGGCCGATACCGCCCTTGCTCTTGACGATCGCCCACGGCTCGGCATTGACGACGTAGACGATGTTGCTGCCCCCGGCGACGCGAAAGCGGATCGTGACCTTGAACGGATCATCTTTGACGTCGGCACCCGAGCCGAAGGTGAGTACGCCGCCGGCGCCCTTGAGCTTGAGGCTCTGCCCGGCACTGCTGCCATCGAGCAACACCTGCACAGGCGGCGTCGAAGAGACCTGGATGTTGCCGAAGCCCGCGGCTGGCCCAGCCGGTGGCGGCGGAGCTACATCTTGCGGCGATGGTGGTGGCGGCGGCGGCGAAACAGGTGGCGATGGGGGCGCGGGCGGCGGGGCGCGTGGCGTGACGGAGGCGACAGCGACCGTCGCCGGGGCGGCAGCAACGGGCGCGGGCGCAGCGGCCGGGCTGGCGGCGGGCGGGTCGGCCCGACGATCATCGACTCGATCGCGCTCGTTGCGACCCTTGCGCCGATCGCGACCGCCGCGTCGATCATCGTCGGCGACGGCTCCCGCACGCAACGCAGGTGCGGCGGCGGCAGGACTCGCGGCGGGCGACGCGGCCAGAAGGGCAGGGGAGGCGACCGGCGCCGCATAGGGCGCCGAGCGAGTCTGGCCGGTCGAGACTGAGGGCGCGATCTCGTGCACCATGGGCGCGGAGCCACCGCGTCTGGCGTTGGCACGCAGAATCAGCGTGACCGCGACGACCGTGCCGACGAGAATGACGGCGAGCGCGGCGATGAACGGCGCGTGCGAACGACGCGCCGGCTCGAGCATGGCCGCCGCGGTCTCGACGTCGTCTTCGCCATCGGCGAACTCGTCGTCGTCGGCCCGCTCCTGCTCATCCGCCACCGCATCTTCCTCGGTGAACTCCTCTTCGAGCGCCGCCACGTTGAGCGCCGGCATCGCGCCGTGTGAGGCGCTGCGATTGTAGGAGCCGGAGCGGTGCTCGTCCTTGCTCGCCTGGCGCATGGCGGCGATCTGGTTATCGCTTGCCTGGCCGGTAGCGACGATCATGCGCTTTTCGGACTCGATCTGCTCCGCGAACAGCTCCACCATGAAAGCATTGAGCGACTCGGTCGGCGCCTCGAGCGCTCCGGAGGAAATGAGCTGCTGCAAGTCGTTGCGCATGTCGGCGCAATCGGCGTAGCGCTCGTCGGGCTTTTTGGCGAGCGCCTTGGTGATGATGGGCTGGAAGGGAGCGAACTTTGGATCCACCTCGGCGATGGGCGGCGGGTCCTTGCGCTGGATGGCGTCGAGCGACATGACGATGTTCGACTTGGCGAACGGATTGCTGCCGGAGAGGCTCTCGTACAGGCATATGCCGACGGCGAAGATGTCACTGCGCTTGTCGAGCTTCTCGGCAGCGCTCTGCTCGGGCGACATGTAGACGAATTTGCCCTTGATGGTGCCGGTCTCGGTCTTGTGCTCCTGCATCTCGCTCTTGGCGATGCCGAAGTCGATGATCTTGACCTCGCCCGAGTAGCTGATGAGCAAGTTGTGCGGATTGATGTCGCGGTGAACGATGCCGAGCGCCTGCCCCATCATGTCGGCCGCGTTGTGGGCGTAGCTCAAGCCACCGCAGAGCTTGGCGATGATCTCGGCCGAATGCGCCGGTGGCATGCGCGCGTGGCGCGCCTGCACCTTGTCGATGACGTCGCGCAGGCTCTTGCCGGCGACGTACTCCATGGCGATGAAGTAGGCGTCTTCGATCTCGCCCATCTCGTAGATCTGGACGATGTTCGAGTTCGAGAGCTGCGCCGCGACGCGCGCCTCAGCGAAGAACATGTCGACGAAGTCTTGGTTCTCGCAGTGCTGCGCGAGGATGCGCTTGATGACCAGCAGCTTCTCGAAGCCAACCGGCCCCTTGAGCTTGGCGAGGAAGATCTCGCCCATGCCGCCTGCGGCGATCTTCTTCAGCAAGAGATACTTGCCGAAAGTCGTGCCTTCGCCGCCGGACATAATGCTTACGTCGTCCCTCATTCCTAATCGCCGATAGGCGCTAGGAGCTTAAGTCTATCCTTTGCGCGGCCCAGCAAGCAACCCTTTGGCGGCCAGGAAACCCGCGCTAAATCACGGGGTCGAAGCGATCGCCTAAGACCACTTGCCGGCCCGCGACAAAGGCCGACGCCGGCATCGCCGCCTTGCCGGCGGGTTTGAGCTCGAGGATGAGCAAGGAGTCCTCGCCACACGCGACGACGAGGCCCCGCTTGCCCGCCTCGAGGACGGTCCCTGGCTCGCCCGCGCGCCCGGGCTCGACCGCCGCCGAGAGGACCTGCACCCGTACCTGACCACGGCAGGCAAAGGCCCCGGGCCACGGCTGCATGGCCCGCACACGGCGTTCGAGAGCGGCGGCACTAAGCGAGAAATCGAGGCGACCGTCTTGCTTGTCGAGGAGCGGAGCGTACGTGGCGATGCCAGTCTGCGGCGTTGGGGCGAGGGCGCCGCGCAGGATATCCGGCAGCGCGTCACACAGCAGGGTCGCACCGAGCTCGGCGAGCTTGACCGATAGGGTGCCGGCGGTATCGGCGGCGGCGATAGGCAGGGCGCGCTGCACGTACACCGGCCCGGTGTCGAGACCTTCGTCCATGCGCATGAGGGCGACGCCGCTCTCGCGATCCCCCTCGAGGATAGCGTGCGCGATGGGCGAGGCACCGCGGTGACGCGGCAGCAGCGAGGCGTGCACGTTGATGCAGCCGAACCTAGGTAGCGCGAGCAGGCTCGGCGGCAGGATGCGACCGTAGGCGGCGACGACGACGAGGTCGGGGGACAAGGCGGCGAGCGCGGCGCGCGTCTCCTCGGCCTTCATCTTGACGGGCGTGAGCACTTGGACGCCCCGCGCCGCAGCCGCGACCTTGACCTCGGCCGGCGTCAGACGCTGTCCGCGCCCGGCTGGCTTGTCGGGTTGCGCGACGACGCCGACAACCTCGTAACGCCGCTCGTCGGCGAGCAGCGCGAGCAGCGACGGCACGGCGAACGCCGGGCTGCCCATGAAGATGACGCGCACGCGGGGCTGCATCGGGCGGGCCGTCAACCGTACGCTTGCGGCGCGGCGCTAGAGCACAGCCGACGAATCACCGCGGCGCTTCGGGGACGCCGCGGCCTCGGTTTCGGTCTCGTCGCCGTCGCCATTCTCGCTCTCTTCGTCGATGAGGCGCACCATCTTGCGGCGAATCACGTCGCGCTTGAGCTTCGAGAGATAGTCGACAAAGACGCGGCCGTTCAAGTGATCGGTCTCGTGTTGCAGGCACACGGCGAACAGGCCGCTCGCGTCGAGATGAAACTCGTTGCCATCGACGCCGATGGCCTTGACGCGCACCGACGCCTTGCGCTTGACGTCCTCGTTGATGCCGGGCACCGAGAGGCAGCCTTCTTCCCAGATGATCTCCCCCTCGCCTTTGACGATGGTGGGGTTGATGAGCGCGATCGGGCCGGCAAAGCCGCCGGCACGCAGATCGCGGCGCACTTCTTCGTCCTCTTTGCTGCGGCCCTTCGGATCGAGATCGATGACGATCACGCGCTCGGCGACGCCGAGCTGCGTGGCGGCGAGGCCAATGCCACTCGCCTTGTACATGGTCTCGAACATATCATCGACGAGCGCCTTGATGGCACCGTCGACGTTGGCAACCGGCCGCGCCGTCTGTTTGAGAGCTGGATCCGGCCAGATACGGATCTTACGCACGGCCATCGAAAAGCCTCCGTGAAGTCATGTACTGCTAAATGTCAACACCAAGGCGGGTTAGTCAACCCGTCGGCCACGACTTTGTCGCGGGGCGGGGGCGCGCGGCGGTTATTCGAGATCGTCGTTTCTCCGCTGGGCCCTTGACGCGTGCGCGTCGCGGCGGCTTCCACACGCCAGCGCGCGCGCCGCGTCAAGGGCGGCGCGACAATCCGAGTCATCCGGATCGGGTACTAAGGCGCGCCGCCGAGCCGCTCGAGCGCGAAGTCGTTCGCCGAAAGCCCGACGTTCGCCTGCGCATGTTCGAGCAGGAGCTCCGTGACGCTACCCGTGCGTTGATCCTCGACCCGCAGGTGCATGGCGAGCGCGAGACGCGGCGTGTGCGCGAGCTCCCGGTAGACACTCGCTACGATGACCTTCGCAAGCGAAGCGTCGGCGGCGAAGAACTCGCTTCGCGCGAGCTCAAAGGTGGCGCTCTCAACGAAGTGCCGGGCGCGTGCGTAGCCGAGCCCGATGCGCGCGGCCTCGCAGGGCGGCGTCGACTCGACCACGTAGCACGTCCCGTGCTCGCCCGGGCATGGGGCCGTGCGCAAGAGGCGATGATTCTGCGCCAAAGCGCCGGGGCCGGCCAAGTCGGCATAGCTCATGCTCGTGCCGAACATATTCGCCGCTTGGCTCTCACCAAGGACGCGCCGGGTCTTGCGATAGCGAGGCAGGTAGAGAAAGATCTCGAACAACGCGTCGGCACGCTCGACGATGAGCAGGGCCTCGCCGCGCACCTCGGCGGGCGCGACGAAGCGCGCGAGCGAGCGGTAGTGAACGCCGTCGGGGTCGAGCCGGCGCAGCAACGTGAGGCGCTTGACCTGCACGCCGCTCGGACCGCTCGTCGTCAGAGTGGCGTCGGCACGCAGGTCGCGCACGCGTCCGAGCTCGTCAACGCGACGCATGATCTCATCGCCCGTCAGCTCGCGTGTGTCGGATGCAGCAGCGCCACGCGATGCGGCCATGACCGCCACAGTCGCTACGATCGTCACGAGCCCGACGACGACGACGCGCCGCGGTAGCGCAGCCACGAGACGATTGCTACTCATGCGCCAAGGCCTCGTGTATGGGGACGCCGAGCGCCCGCTCGGCCGCGGCGAGCCCGGCGACGACACCGACGAGCGTGCCCGCCGCGCATACGAAGGCGAGCGTGCCCCAGGGCAGCGCGAGCTCGAGCACCCAGCCGAGCGTGCGCGCCAGCTCGCGCGCGAGCCACAGATACCCGACGAGCACGCCGAAGGCCGCGGCCGATACGCCGCCAAGCGCACCCAAGAGACCCGACTCGAAGAGGAGCATCACGAACACTTGCCGGCGCGACATACCGAGCGCACGCAGTTGCGCGAGCTCACGCCGTCGCGCGAGCACGCCGAGGACGCCTGAGTTGAGCAGACCGAGCAGAGCCACGAGCAAGGCTGTCACGACGATGGCGCGCGAGTAGGCAAAGCTGTCACCGAGCACGTCGCGCAGTTGCGCCCGTAGGCCGTCGGTCGTCGTCGCGACGATGCCCCGCGTCGCGCCGAGCGTTGCATCGATGCGCCGCCGCAACTCCTCGGGTGTCGTCGCAGCGTCGGCCTGCACGGCCAGGGCGCTGCGCAGCGTGTCCTGCCAGTAGTGCACATAGACCGGGCGGGCGATGAACACCGTGCCGTTCGGAGAGGCGAGGTCGTTGACCACGCCGATGACGCGAAACGACGCCGGTCCGCGGGGTGTCTCGAGGGTCACGGCGCCGCCCGTACCTACATGGAAGCGCTCGACGAAGGTGCGCGACACCATCATCGCCGCAGGCGCGCTCGACACCGCGAAGAGGGCTGGGCCCGCGACCGCAGGGTCCACGTCGACGAGGTCAAAGCCGCCAAAGTCGACGGCCGGGTGTGGCTTGTCCCAGGCCTTGAGCACGATGTCGACGCCCTTGTGCCAAAGGTGCACGGCGCGAAACCCATAAACTCCGATGCCGTCGACGACGCTCACTCCGGGCACGCGCAGGAGCTCACGCTCGAGCTCTTGCGGCAAGGGCTCGACCTGCAACGAGACGATGCGGCCGTGCGAGGTGACGAGCACGGCGCCGGGCATACTGCGCTCGATCTGACGCAGCAGCGTCACCTCGAAGGTGCGTTGCACGGTCGCGAGCACCGCGACGAGCAACAAACCAACGACGACGCCGACGAGGTTCGTGCTCGTGCGCTCGGGGTGCCGCAGGAGATTGTCGCAGGCGAGATGCAGGATAGCAGAGCGCGATGCAGCGCGTGCCGTCACCCGGCGCACGGCGCGTACGGCCGCCTCGACCGCGAGCGGCGCGGCGAGCACGGCGCCACCGGCAGCGCATGCGGCCACGAGCACGCGCCAGGCGGCCGATGGCGAGTCGAGGGCGGCGAGCGGCGAGACGGCTGC
>Ga0315268_10000077_pt1 | contig 106504 bp, 97 predicted proteins | sample C1_top_MG_FD_204535 | JGI IMG/M metagenome (GOLD analysis project Ga0315268, IMG submission 204535) | Sediment microbial communities from Yellowstone Lake, YNP, Wyoming, USA - C1_top | ecosystem: Environmental > Aquatic > Freshwater > Lake > Sediment | place: USA: Wyoming | collected 2017-08-01
CTCGAGTTTGGGATGTTCTCACAAACTTACTTTACCCGAAAAGCCCTGCTTTTAGTTTAGATTTGGCGAAGGTATTGTTTAACCGCATAAAAATTAAAACTGAAGTTACTGTTCTTGATCTTTGTGATACTCCATTAATGATTTCGAAATGGTATGCTGCGAAAAGAAAGACTGAAATTTACACCGTTAAAGAAGATATTATGAAGTATTCTCCCACAACTAAATTTGATTTTGTCGCTACGGATGCATTCTTGACCAGATTCAGTCATAATGAACAACGTAAAGTTCTTCAAAAATGGGCTGAATTATTGAAAGGAACGGGAAGGATTGTAACAACAGTTCGGTTGGATCCGTCAGCCGAATCAAACAAACCTGTCAGACCATCAAATAAGGAGATTGAAGATTTTGTGCTCCGAGCGGAGAGACTTGCAGAATTGTGGCGAGAATTTGTTCTTTTAGACCCGAGCCAAATCGGTCTATTAGCTCGTGAATATGCTGAGAAAATAGAAAGTAATGCGGTCAGGAATCGTCAAGAACTAGAAAAAATGTTTGACGATGCTGGGCTTGTATTTGATGCGTATGAAGAAACTTTGGTAAAGGGTGAAATGATTAGCACGGTATATGCTGAAATTGTCGCAAAGAAAAAGAAGAAGTGACTGAACTTGTGTAAAGGTGTTGGGAGTATCTTATGCCGTCTACTAAAATTCCAAGTACTCAATTAGCTCAAGCAATTAGTCAATATTGGCAATCCTACGGGGAGCATTTAAATAAACCGCCCGAAATGTTTAGAAAGTGGTCAGGGAATGATGTTAATTTCTTCAGAGCAGTAGGGGAAGCAACATATAATTTACTTAGCGCTTTTGGGGATGTTGAGAAAATTTTGGATAACAGTTTTAGCCGTCAATCTTTAGAATCGGAATTTGTTTTTGCTCCAGCACTTGGAATCAAATTAGGTTCATTCCGTATTTGCATTTACCCTTTAGTAAGTTCTGGACCATCTGATTCTAAAGCGCAGACTGAGTTTTATGCTAACCTCAATCGTAATCTTTTGAATTTCGTTGTCATTCCTAATCGTCCTACACCTGATGATTGTATATCGGTAGCTTCGCTAAGACTTAAGGGGATAAATATTATCCTTGTCGCTCCTGACGATATTGATGCTTTAGCCTCAAACCTATGGGCGTTAGGAGAAATGACTCAATACAAGTATTTTCGTGTTTTATTACAAGGGGGAGTGGACGCCGATGCGGTTTTTACGGCATGGCAGGTTAATAAATTTCGAGAACAAATATCTACCCGAGTTTCGCCTAGAATCCCAACGGCCAATAAGTTCATAGAAAATCGGCAAGATGATCCTCAAAAATGGATTACTCATCCCAAGTTCGAAAAATTGCTTGAGGCAGTAAACTCCAACTCTTGCGTTTTTGTGGTTGGAGAAAGCGCGTCAGGAAAATCAACGCTGGCTCTTAGTGTTGGCCTAAGGCACGAGGCTCGGGGTTCTAAAGTATTGTATATCAATATCGCCACACTAACAGATCAACAAGCGTTTGAAATCGGTTATTACCTTTTTCAAGAATCCCTCAAACAAAACAACAAACTGATTATCATACTCGACGATTTACATTGCCGCCCTGAAATTGGCTTGCGCCTTCTTAGTTACTTGAAAACTTTTTCTATTGCCGCTATTGATATATGTGTTTTGGCTATATGCTGGCCGCACTATTTTGAAGATTTTAGAAAAATACGAGAAGATGCTGCTGTTATCAGAATTGATGCGGCAGATGTAAAGAAAGACTTGCTTTTAAAATTCGGTGATTCTCTTTCCCTAAAAACTCAAACCGAAATATCAGAATTTGCTGGAAACGACTTGCTTATATTGCGGCTCACTTTGGAGACCATTAAAGAACATGGCTTAATAAGTGATTACGGAAATCTTGCAGAGCAGATATGGATGCAACGTAGCCAAGGATTGCGTGGTGATAGGGCATCATTGACTCGCGCCGTATTGGTAGCCTCTCTATTAGGGCAATATGAATGCTATGTTTCTGAAGAGTATCTTCGGTCACGGGCAGGAATAAACAAGACTCAGATCGAAGAACTACTACGAATTAAGTTGTTTTTACAGAAGGGTGATAGATATTCTCTCCCACACAGATCATTTGCTCGCCTACTGACTCGTTTATTAGATAATCAGAAAGATATTTGGGCTTGGTTTAGATCCAAAAAAGGTATTTATAATGCCCCGCAATTTGTGTTAGATTATCTCGAATTCTTGGATCCGAGTGAAGTTTGGAAAGCATTAGAATTGATGACTAAGACCGAGGGCGTAAAACCAGATGTGAGCAAGTCTCAACACGATATGTATTTTATTATACAAAGCTGGAAACATATTGACACTTTACTTCAAAAACTGCATGAGCAACAATCTCTTGATCCAACATGGGGGAAAACCATCTCCTCTATGACTTTTGCTTGTGAAGCTCTGAGCGCTGTCGGAGAAAGTGAAAAAGCACAAAGGAGTGTAGATTTCATAAGGAGTTTATATCATCTTGAATCGGGACAATTAAAAGTGGCTGTTGAGAATTTGTCTACCGTCAAAGATTTTGCGCAAATTCGCTTAAAGATGGAGAATGAAGAAAAAACACAAACCTTTTCGCACTATTCATCTACGGAGATGGCTAAAAATATAGATATTAATCTTGTGCATGAAAATTGGGCATGTGGACTAATATTATGTGCAGAATCTGCGTTACAAGGAAATGACAATGAGCATATGCAAATTTTGGCAAATGCGGTAGAGGCACGAATTACAAGTGACGATAATTTTTATCCATCTCGTGTTCCTTGGATTACAGCGAGGGTCCTAATAGGTTTGGGACGAGCTGGAAGGACAGTTGAGAATAGTGATGTTGTGCAGCGAGTAGCTGAATGGCTTATGCGTAGCCGTAGTGAAGGAGGAGCTAGAGAAGCTTCTTTTTGGGCATCTGGAACGGGAACGTGGAATTCCAGTTTGGAAGTAACAGCAATGTGTATTACTGCGCTCTGCGAAGTTGGGGTTTCTCCAAGCCATCCAGTTTTGACTGAAGCACTAGAGTGGCTATTGGATCAGAAAAAGCGTTGGACGGATATTGGACATGAACTTGATGGTGCTGTTGCCATTGATGCGTATTTGCAGATGAATAGACCTTGGAGCGAAATTGTTGATCAGATTAGTTGGTTGAGTTCTTGGGCGGTTGGACAGGTCATTTGGATGTATGCAACTGAGTCTTCAGATAAAACCTATGAGCAATCATGTCGTGCCGCCCAGGTAGCCGCATTTCTTATTAGATCCATGTGGTCAATCTTGCGCAAAGATTTGGCGCGTTTACTAATTGCTCTTGGCGTATTCCATGAAAATGATCGAGCATCATTTGCATCGCTTGCTTACGAATCAAGAACAAGTAAATCTGTTGAAAGGAGCACCGTTATGTCAACTATTACATTTGAATGGGATGTAGCATTATCTTATGCAAGTGAAGATCATGTATACGTAGAAAAGGTTGCAACCTGTTTGAAAAATAAAGGCATTAAGGTGTTTTTTGATAAATTTGAGCAAGTAGATTTATGGGGTAAGGATTTGTATACTCACTTAGATGAAATTTATCGAAAAAAAGCAAGGTTTTGTGTTATGTTCTTGTCTGAAGATTATATTAGAAAAATATGGCCGAGTCATGAAAGACGTAGTGCGCAAGCTAGGGCATTTGAAGAAAAACAGGAATATCTTTTACCTGTAATGCTTGATAAAGTTGAAGTTCCAGGTTTACCGCCAACTATTGGATTTGTTGATGGAACAACCAACTCGCCAGCCCAAATTTGTAGAATGATAGAAAAGAAAATCCGCTCCTAAACATCCCTCTCATCATCATCTCTCGCCGCATCCCCTGCTGTTTAATTCACCGTCAACGTCTTGGACAAATTCCTCGGCGAAATCATAGCACAGCATGAAAAGGGTTCCCGCCAAACCTTTCCAAACGGGGAAACAAAGACTTCTAAATGTCTTTGTCAAAACATTTAGAAGTCTTGGGGAAAACATCGAGAAGTTTTTTACGCCTTCTCGAACTCAATCGTATCCAGAACCTTCTTGAATTCCTTGCCAGGGATAAAGCGCGGCAAAACGGTGTTGATTTGCGTAGCGCGCACCGCCTCGGCGGTATCCGCGCCTTCGGAATTGCTTTTCAGCCAGAAATTGCCGAAATCGCCCAATTCCACAATATTCCCAGCCGCCAATTCCTGCGGGATGATGGTCAGCAGGGCTTCCAGCACCGCCATTGTATCCACGCTGGAAACAGTGGAAATCTGTGCAATTTGCCCTGCCAGTTGGCGCATGGTCTTGCGTCCGCTGGATTCGATGGACGGATAGAATTTCTTGGGCGCTTCCGCATTGGACGGATTCCCGCGCTGTACGACATTGAATTTCACGGTCATGGTAGCCTCCTTTGGCTATGAAAATAGGTGGTCGGTTTTGGGGAATGGCTTCTTCAAGCAGGGGTTTCCCCACGATGGTCGGGAGTATAGCATAAAAAAATACTCACAGAAACGGTTAACCAACCCCAAAGACCTCCGCTCCCTCGAAGGTCTCTCCAATTACCAATTACCAATCTCCATTCATCCTTCATCTTTCATCCTTCATCCTTTCTCCCTATTCCCCCGTCGGCACCCAAATATTCTTCACCTGCGTCGCCTCATGCAAAAACTCGTGACCTTCGCCCTGCTCGCGATCCATCCAATCGCGCGGCAGGCCGTAGCCGACCCACGTCCGCTTCATGTTGGCGGTGGACTCGTCCTCGACGTGGTAACTGCCTTCCGCCGAGCCGAAGTACCAGACCGCGTCCACGTCTTCGTGCTGGACGAGAGTCTTGGTCAGGTGGTCGCGGTCGCCTGTGACGATGTTGACCACGCCGCCAGGCACGTCGGACGTATCCAGCACCTGATAAAAGTCCGTGGCGCTGAGCGGGAAGCGCTGGCTGGGGATCATCACGACCGTATTGCCGCGCGCGATGGCAGGCGCCATGAGCGAGATAAATCCCAACAGCGGATATTCGTCGGGGCAGGCAATGCCGATCACGCCCACAGGCTCATTCACCGCTACCGTGATTCCGCGCAGGGTGGTCTCCTGGATGGTGCCGCCGTATTTATCCGCCCAGGCCGCGTACGTGAACAGCCGCTCGACCGCCGCATCCACTTCGGCACCCGCGGACTTTTGCGTGCGTCCCGTCATCTCGACAATGCGCTTGACGAACTCTGCGTTGCGCGCGTCCAAATTCTCGGCGATGAAATACAAAATCTGCGAACGGTTGTAACCGTGCCGCATCGCCCAGCCCTGCCTGGCTTCGATCACCGCGTGCGCGGCCTCCACCGCGTTGCGGATGTCCTTGCGGTTGCCGTCACCGACCTGGCCGACGATTCTTCCCTTCGCGCCTGCTGGTCGAGTAGGGGCGTTCTTCCCCGTACCGAGACCCGTCACCGCGATGGTGTACGCGCCGTCGGGACGAACCTGCTTGCCGCCGACGTACATCTTCGGGGTGCGGTCGACGGGGGGCAGACCCTGTCCATTTGCCCGACCAGCCTCGGGTCGCGCGGGACGCGCAGGGGTGTGCTCGCCCCAAGCCTTCGCGCCCGCTGGTCGAGTAGGCGTGCCCGTCGCCGTATCGAGACCCAAGTCTGGCCGCGGCCTCTCCATCCATTTCGGTCGGACGTATTCGAACAGTCCCTCGCGCCCGCCCTCGCGACCGAATCCCGATTCGCGATAGCCGCCGAATCCGCCCGCGGCATCAAACACGTTATGACAGTTGACCCACATCGCGCCCACCTTGATCTTGCTGGCCGCGTCGAGCGCGAGATTGATGTTCTCGCTCCACACACTTCCGCCGAGTCCGTAGCGCGTGTTGTTCGCCAGCGCGATGGCTTCCTCGGGCGTGCGGAATGTTAAAGAAACCAGCACGGGACCAAAGATCTCCTCCTGCACCGTCGACGCGGCAGGGTCGAGGTCCGTGATGAGCGTGGGCTTGTAGAAGAGTCCCTTCGTGGGCAGGGGGATGTCGGGCTGGAAAACTTTGCCGCCTTCCTTCTCGCCCATCTTCACCCAATAATCCACCGTGTCCCATTGGCTCTTGTCCACGATGGCGCCCATGTCAATGGACTTGTCGAGCGAGTCGCCCACGCGCAGATGACTCATGCGCGTCTTCAATTTTTGGAGGAAGCGCGGCGCGACATTTTCCTGGACGATGAGGCGGGAGCCTGCGCAACAGACCTGACCCTGATTGAACCAGATCGCATCGACCACGCCCTCAACGGCCGCGTCCAAATCGGCATCTTCAAACACCACAACGGGACCCTTGCCCCCCAACTCCAGCGAGATCTTCTTCCCCGTCCCCGCGGTGAGATGACGCAGCGTGCGCCCGATCTCGGTGGAACCCGTGAAGGCGATCTTGTCCACGTCAGGGTGTGTGACGATCATCTCGCCCGCCTTGCCACTGCCCGTGATAATGTTGACCACGCCTGGCGGAAGTCCCGCCTCGGCGACGATCTCCGCGAACAACAGCGCGCTCAGCCGCGTGTACGAGGCAGGCTTGAGCACCACCGTGTTACCCATCGCGATGGCGGGCGCGATCTTCCACGCCAGCATCATCAACGGGAAGTTCCACGGGATGATCTGCCCGATCACACCGACGGGTTGGTAGTCGCGCAGTTCGGTTTCCATGAGTTGCGCCCAACCCGCGTAATAGTAAAAGTGACGCGCCAACAGCGGCACATCCACATCGCGCGACTCGCGGATCGGCTTGCCGTTGTCCATGCTTTCGAGCACGGCCAGCAAACGCGCATGCTTCTGGACGTTGCGCGCAATCGCGTACATGTAACGAGCGCGGACGACGCCTGGAGTCTCGCTCCACGCTTCGAAGGCCGTCCGCGCCGCGGCGATCGCGGCATCCACATCCTTCTTCTCCGCCTGTGCCGTCTCCGCAAGAAGTTCGCCTGTAGACGGATTGAATGACGAATAGTACTTCGCCGCCTTGGGCGTCACCCATTCGTTGTTGATGAACAGCCCAAACTTGCGTCCGTGCTCCTCCAGCCAGGCGTTCACAGCCGAGGGAGACTCAGGGGCGGGACCGTATTCCATGGTTTTGAAGAGGTCGAGTAAATTTGACATAGGAAACTCCAGTTTTGAACCGCTAAGCTCGCAAAGAACGCAAAGATTCTATTTTTTCGCAGTCAATCAAGCATCGAGTGACATCAAATGCTTTTGATATGCTTCGATCAAATTCGATTCGATTTCAGCGTGCATCGGTGTTTCTTTGTAGGGATTCTTCTGCGCTTCTGTGTGAATATAAGTCGCGCAGGTTTCGCATAAGAGATAGCCGATCAATACGCCGCGCGGGCGATAGATAAATCCGTTGATTGCCAGTTTAGCCCCACCTTTTATATCCTTCTTACCTACTTCATGCCGCAGGCAGGCGGGACAGAATTGTCCGTCGTAGAACCAGAACGACTTTACAGCGCTGCCGAATTGTGCCTTGCCGTGCTCAAACATCGCCTTCATCAATTCATCGGCAACGGAATTCTGATCGGGGGCATCGGTACGATGGGTGCGTTTGGAACTCATTGGATGAACCACATTGAGGGCGGTTTTATGCGCGCCGCGGCGGATGGGAGTCCGTGCGGGGAAAGTGGCAATTGATGATCGGGCATGTGCGGAAACCTGTCAGGTCGAACTACTTTTCGTAAGGTTGTACGGTCCGTAATTCCTTCAATACTCGATAATGCTTAACGTTGAAGGTCGCGAGTTCGGCATTAACGCCAATCGCGGTTTCGGCAATCAAAGCATCAAGTAAGCCAATATTGTCACTCAAACGATGGGATGAAAAACTTACCAACGCTCGGTTACAGTCATCTTCATCAGGCCAAAAGAGTGGATATGCTGATAATGTCTTTTCCAGTTGCCGTTGCTCCTTCGCGTTTTGACACCCCTGAATTAATTCCATCGCCACCAGCCCAGGGACACCAATCTCCTGTGCGGATTTCAACCATTCTCTGGCAGGTTCATAACCGCGCAGAATATCCACCATGACATCGGTGTCTAGCAAGATCATGAGATTTGTCTCCGCGTTTGCGCTTGCGCCCTTAATTTTCGCGCATAGGTCACGCTATCTTCGATATCTTTTCGATCTGCCCACATGCCGACCAGTCCAGACTTAAGCAAATCCTTACCCGTCATGGGTTTATTGACCTGTCTCACCTTCTCGATCAAGCGAGTGGCAAGCAATAACTGTTGGTTCGGTGTCAAACCGTCCGCTTGTTTGAGTAATCGTTCAACTGTATCAAGAGTCATATTTGCTCACTTTCTAATTTTTGCTAACGACTGGCATATGCGATGTCGTCTTGAAGATCAGTTTCATCGTATTGGCGCGGGATATTGCGCTTGCCAAGCAACAAACCAAATTCCAATTTGGTCATGTCGGCCAGTTCAGAAGCCTTTCCAAAGGAAAGAATGCCCTGCGTGTATAAGCTGAGCGCCAGTTCCGTTTTCAATTGACGTTGCTGTTCCTTGCGCGGGATGCGGATCGCGCGTGCGACAGTGTCAGGTATTTCTATCAGGATTGTCATACAACACCTCTTTTTTCAAGAGTAATACTACTCTAATTTTATCCCATCGGCATGTGATTCTTTGCCGCGTAGTGACCTGTGAGATAGTGATACAACTGCCGCTCCAAATCGGTTAGCAGGCTGGATGCACCAAAGCGGAACAAATCATTCTTCAGCCACTCGTCGCCGAGTTCTTCCTTCATCAGCGACTGCCACGCCATGGCCTGCTTCGCGGAACTAATTCCGCCCGCGGGCTTGAACCCGATCTTGTAGCCGAAGCGATCGAGATAGTCGCGGATGGCGCGCGTCATGACGAGACTCACTTCCAGCGTGGCATTGACCGATTCCTTGCCCGTCGAAGTCTTGATGAAGTCCGTACCTGCCATCATCGCCACGAGGCTGGCTTGATAGACCTGCTTGAGTGTGCCGAGATCGCCGGTGGCTAAAATCGTTTTCATATGCGCCGCGTCACCGCAGGTGGCGCGGAATTGTTTGAGTTCATCGTACAGGGATTGCCAGTCACCGGTGAGAACGTAGTTGCGGGCGATGACCACGTCAATTTCCTTGGCACCCGCTTCGATGGCCTGCTCGATCTCGCCAATGCGCTGAGGTAGGGGCGTCTGTCCCGCGGGGAAGCCGGTCGCAACAGAGGCAACTGGAACCCCAGAACCTTGAAGCGCCTCCACCGCGTCACGGACGCGATTGGGGTAGACGCACACCGCGCCAACGGTTATTTTCTCGCCATTTAATCCAAGTCGTTCAAGCATATCGGGGCGGATCGGTTGTCTGGCTTTGGCGCATAGCCGTTTGACGCGGCCGGGGGTGTCATCGCCGCCGAGCGTGGTCAGGTCAATGCAGGTGACGGCGCGTAACAGCCACGCCGCCTGCCATTCCTTTTTGACGGTGCGGCGACCGGGCAGGGCGGCAATGCGTCGTTCCACCGCGCTCTTGTTGATGTGCGCGCCCATCACCCAGTCAAGGTCAAGAGGTGTACCGGGGTTACGAGTGTTAGATAAAGTCATGGATAAACCTTTTCTGATTGTATAATGCAAATGGTTTGCAAAGCATATTTCCGTTAAATATATCACAATGTTGTCTTACCCAATCCACAAATGAGTCTGCTATACTTCGCCATATCTTATGGAACCAAAGGAAAATAATATGACCACAACTCTTCAATCTCCCAACCCAGATGAGTACGCTTCGTTTTATTCCGATTACATCGAATGCGCGCGTAAAAAAGGCGATGTGATCGCGGCTCTTCCCAAACAAATTGATGACGTTAAATCTGCACTCGGGCATCTGACTGATGAACAAGCTCGCTTCAAACCTGGATCCTTCGGCGTTGCTCAGGACAAGCCTTCGGAATGGTCCATCAAAGAAGTTCTCGGACACCTGATTGATGGAGAGCGCGTCTTCTCGTATCGCCTTTTGCGTATTTCACGCAACGATCAGACTCCATTGCCCGGTTTCGAGCAGGAAGATTTTGTCCGCGAATCTGGGTTTGATAAGTTTCCGTTGGAAGATTTAATTGCTGAATTTGAGTCTATGCGCCGTGCAAATATTTTGGCGATCAAAAATATGCGCGACGAATCCACGCGCAGGCTTGGCGTCGCCAGCGGAGCGACCGTCAGTGCGCGGGCATTGATCTACATCATGGTTGGTCATGTGGAACATCACATGGAAAGTCTACGAGAAAATTATCTGCCAAACTTGAAGTAATGTCGTAATTCACATCGTTTCAATCAGCGCGGAAAATAAACGAGACCTCCGATTTTTTGAATTCGGAGGTCTCGCTATTTACTTTTTACTGGTTTATTTTATACAGGCTGACTTGCTTTCGCAACGATATCTTCCAACATCTTTGTTGTTAGCGATTTTGGACGTTCAATCGGCTGACCAAGCGCGCGCGCCCACACGTAATTCGACGTTACGCCAAGGGCGCGTCCGACGCCAAATAAAACGGTGTAGAAATCAAATTCGCGCACGCCGTAGTAATACTGCAATGTGCCGCTGATAGCGTCCACATTCGGCGCGGGATTCTTGGCTTTGCCTTGTTCCTTCAAAACGGCAGGCACCACATCGAAGACCATATCTGCAAGACGGACAAGTTCATCTTCGGGGAAATTCTTCTTGGCAAATTCCATCTGCGCGGTGAAACGCGGATCAGGCACACGCAAAACCGCGTGACCATAACCTGGAATGACCTTGCCATCGTTGAGCGTATCCCATGCAAATTTATACAAATCTTCGCGTGAGGGGACGCCGCCAAACTTTTTGTGAACATCCAGCAACCAGCCGAGACATTCCTGATTCGCCAGTCCATGCAGAGGACCGGCTAAACCGCACAAACCAGCCGAGAATGCGAAGTAAATATCCGCCAGCGATGAACCAGCCAGATGGGTGGCGTGAGCGCTGACATTTCCAGACTCATGGTCAGAGTGCAGGATGAAATGTAAACGCGAAAGTTCCGCGTAACCTTTTCGGTCTGATACGCCCATCATCTTTGAAAAATTCTCGCCGTAATCCAACTTGGGATTGTATTTTGGTTTCTTCTTCTCGCCAAAATATTTATAGCGATAGATGAATGCCGCAATCACTGGAAGTTTCGCGGTCAGGTTCATGCTGTCTTCCAGCGCGGGTTCCCAGTACGCGTCCTTCTTCATGCCCTCGTGATACTTCTTCGTGAAGGCTGAATCTCGCGCCAAAGCCATGACTGCCTGCGTGAACAGGATCATCGGATGCGTATCTTTCGGCATTGCCTTGAGCATCTTGTAAACATAATCGGGAAGTTCAGAGCGACTAGCCCATTCAGACTCCACTTCCAACGCTTGTTCACGAGTTGGAACTTCGCCGATCATCAACAAATAAAACAGACCGCCCACGAGCGGCATCTTGTTGCCGCGCGCTTTTGGCAGGGCATTTAAAACTTCGGGGATGGACATGCCGCGCAAACGGATGCCCTCCGCGGGGTCCACAAAAGAAACGTCCGTCAGCAGAGATTTGATATCGCGCATCCCGCCGACGATTTGTCCAACGGTAACTTGATCCACAACAACGTCGGCATGTTCCTTGGCAAGCGATTTAATTCGCGCGCGCCATTCGGGAAGTTGTGCTTGAATTTTTTCATGTAATATCATATAAGCTCCTCGGTCGAAAGTCAAAAGTCGAAGGTCAATTCAGGACTTTCGACTTTCGATGATTTAGATGGTTACCAATTTCTTCAACGCGTCGTGCGTTTCTTTCACAGCCTCAGCGGACTTTTCAAACGCGGCTTTTTCTTCCGAATCGAGTTTGTATTCGACGATTCTCTCGATGCCCTTGCGTCCCAGTTGAACCGGCACACCGAAGAAAATATCCTTGAGTCCGTACTCGCCGTTCATATAAGCCGCGCATGGAACGATCAAATGTTTATTTTTGAGGATCGCTTCCGCCATTTGTGCGAGAGCGGCTGAAGGTGCATAGAACGCCGAACCAGTCTTGAGCAGGTTGATGACTTCGGCGCCGCCTTTACGCGTCCGCGTGAGAATGGCATCCAAACGGTCAGCAGGCAAATAGTCCCGGAGAGGAATACCGGCGACGTTTGAGTGTCTCGTAAGCGGAACCATCTCGTCGCCGTGTCCGCCCAAGACATAGCAGTTGATATTTTCCACGCTCACGCCGGTTTCCATCGCAACAAACGCGCGCATACGCGCTGAGTCCAAAATACCGGCTTGACCGATCACGCGTTCACGCGGCAGTTTGGTTGTTTTCAAAGTGAGATACGCCATCGTATCCAGCGGATTGGTCAGCACGATAAAAATTGCATCCGGCGAATACTTGAGTGTTTCGGTCGCGGCTTTGCCAACTATGCCGGCATTTGTGGTCAACAAGTCGTCGCGGCTCATGCCGGGCTTGCGCGCAATCCCAGCCGTGATAATGATAATGTCTGAGCCTTTGGTCGCGGCATAATCATTTGTGCCAACGATTTCCACATCCTTGCCGATGATGGGCATCGCTTCCTGCATGTCCAGACTTTTTCCTTGCGGCATACCTTCCACAACATCCACCAATACCAGATCGGCGAGTTCGCGCTCTGCCAGCCAATGTGCGGTTGTTGAGCCTGTCATGCCTGCGCCGATAATTGAGATTTTGTTCATTAGTCCTCCAAAAAAATATGATTTTGAATTGTAGTCGAGAGTCCTGATTGCGAAAAGATAAAAATTTCGTTTCTTAGGATTTTATTATGTAACGCCTACATGTCATTGCGAGCGCACTTTCCCGAAGGACATCGGGACGATGCGCGAAGCAATCTCCTCGCTCAAGTGGGGATTGCTTCGACATCTCACTACGTTCGAGAACACTGTCTCGCAATGACATTGTTCATTCCGCTTCGAGGAATCTCGTCGCCTGAATCGCCGCCGCCGCGCCCATGCCCGCGGATGTGATGACTTGACGGAAGTGCGGATCCGCGGCTTCACCTGCCGCGTACACACCCTGCACGCTGGTTTCCATTTTATCGTTGACTTTGATGTAACCTAAATCGCTCATCTCCAATTGTCCCTTGAACATTTGCGTATTCGGCGTATGACCGATAAAAATAAACAGACCGTCGGTTTGAAATTTGGATTCTTCATTTGTCTTCACATTCTTAAGTTTCAGCGCCTCGACTTTTTCCGCGCCAATCACTTCGCTGATAACGGAGTCCCAAATAAAATTAACCTTTGGATGTTCTTTGGCGCGCTTCTGCAAAAGCGGACTGGCGCGCAGTTCCGCGCGGCGATGGATGATGGTTACAGAAGCCGCGTAGCGCGTGATAAATAACGCTTCTTCCAATGCGCTATCGCCGCCGCCGACAATGACAACTTTCTTTTCCTTGAAGAACCAGCCGTCGCAGGTGGCGCAATATGAAACGCCGCGACCGGTCAACTCCACTTCACCGGGGATTTCCAAATGAATCGGCGTGGCGCCCGTTGCAACGATCAAGGAAGCGGTTTTGTATTCGCCATTATCCGTGGTGACCTTAAACGGACGCCGCGAAAGATCAACCGCGTTGGCAAGGTCGAATTCGGTCACCGTGCCGAAATGTTCAGCTTGCTTCTGAAATAACTCACCCAATTGCGGTCCGCCCACGCCATCAGGAAAACCCGGATAGTTTTCAATCGTAAACGTCAGCGCGGCTTGCCCGCCAAGTTGCATGCCGGTTAACACAACGGGCGCGAGTTCCGCGCGCGCCGCGTAAAGCGCCGCCGCATAACCGGCAGGTCCCGATCCGAGAATTAGTACTTTAACTTTTTTTGCATTTTCGTTTATCGCCATTTTTTATTCCATCAATTTTTATTTTTATCTTTTTTCAAGACGATTCTTCCAGCCCGCTTATTACGTTAGCATTTTATCAGATTGACATGCAAAAAATAAAACTTTGATTTATATTGGAATTGACGTAAAATTAGAAAAATCATTTTCGTTTGGAGGAACCATGAGCAAAGAGACTGAGCCCGTTATTCTTTCGGCAGTCCGCACACCGATTGGAAAATTCCAGGGGATGTTGAGCGGTATCCCTGCGACGAAACTCGGAGCGATCGCGGTCAAAGCCGCGGTCGAACGCGCCGGGGTTGATCCAAAAGATATAGAAGAAGCATTATTGGGAAGCGTGGTGCAGGCTGGTTTGGGACAAGCCCCAGCGCGTCAAGCCGGACTTTTGGGCGGGTTACCGGCTACGGTCAGCGCGACCACGCTGAATAAAGTCTGCGGCTCAGGACTCAAAGCCGCCATGCTGGCATCGCAAGCCGTGCGCGCCGGTGACGGTGACTTGTTCGTGGCAGGCGGATTCGAATCCATGAGCCGCGCGCCGTATCTGGTCAATGGACGATTAGGCGAGTTGAAATTTGGCAACGCGCAATTGACTGACGCTTTGCTCAACGACGGTTTGTGGGATCCGTTCGAGAAGTGGGGCATGGGCAATGCCGCCGAATTTATCGCGGACGAGTACAAAGTCACGCGCGAGGCGATGGATAAATTCGCTTTCGAGAGTCATCAGAAGGCAGTCAAAGCCATCGAGGCGGGAAAGTTCAAAGCTGAGATTGTGCCGGTGGAAATCCCGGGGCGCAAGGGTGAAGTCACAGTCGCGGATACAGATGAAGGTCCAAGAAAAGATACGTCCATTGAGTCGCTGGCAAAATTGAAACCGGCATTTAAATCCGATGGCAAAGTAACTCCGGGCAACGCATCCAGCATGAACGATGGCGCGGCGGCAGTTGTGATTTCGTCGCGCGCGTATGCCGAGAGCCACAATCTCAAAGCGCTTGCAAAAGTGATTGGATATGCCCAAGCCGCGCTTGAACCAAAATATTTATTTGCCGCACCCGCGTATGCGATTCCAAAATTGCTCAAGAAAATTAACTGGAAGTTAAGCGATGTTGATCTCATCGAAGTCAATGAGGCATTTGCCGCGCAAGTATTGGCGGACGGGTACGCGCTCGCCGATCAAGGCTGGGACTGGAATAAGGTCAATGTGAATGGCGGCGCGATCGCGTTGGGACATCCGCTTGGGGCAAGTGGCGCGCGCGTGTTGACCACTTTAATTTACGCGTTGAAAGATCGCGGATTGAAACGCGGCATCGCGTCGCTATGTCTGGGCGGCGGTGAAGCGGTGGCGATGGCGGTGGAAGTCGAATAACCGTTATTCGATACTCGATATTCGGTCGCCGAATATCGAGTATCGTTTTTTTTAGGAGATAACATGACCATAAAAAATATTTTCATCATCGGCGCGGGGACAATGGGCAACGGCATCGCGCAACTTGCCGCTACAAGCGGATATACCGTCTCGTGCATGGATGTGATGCCAGCCGCGCTTGATAAAGCAAAAGCCGTCATTGAGAAATCCACAGCCAAGCTGGTTGAAAAAGGAACGATTACCGCCGAGCAAAAATCTGCGACGGAAAAGATCAGCTATGTCGGCAACATGGATACGATCAAGGACGCGGATTTGGTAATCGAAGCCGCCACCGAAAATCCCGAATTGAAATACAGGATTTTCCGTGAGATGGATGCAGGCGCGCGTGAAGGCGTAATCCTTGCATCCAATACTTCTTCGATTTCGATTACAAAGATCGCGGCGACAACGAAACGCGCCGATAAAGTTATCGGGATGCACTTCATGAATCCCGTGCCGTTGATGAAGCTGGTCGAAGTCATCCGCGGACTCGGTACCTCCGATGAAACGACAAAAATCATCATGGAACTTTGCAAGGCGATGGGCAAGGAACCTGTCGAAGCCAATGACTCGCCGGGATTTATCTCCAACCGCATTCTCTGTCCGATGATCAACGAAGCAATTTTCGCCTTGCAGGAAAATGTCGGCACACCGGAAGCGATTGACCAGGTGATGAAGCTCGGCATGAATCATCCCATGGGACCGCTGACTTTGGCTGATCTAATTGGTCTCGATGTTGTATTATTCGTGATGGAAGTTTTGCAAAGGGATTTGGGCGAAGATAAATATCGTCCCGCGTATTTGCTGAGGAAAATGGCGGACGCCGGATATTTGGGAAGAAAAACTGGGAGAGGTTTTTATAACTACAAGTGAGTAGTGAATAGTAATCAGTGATTAGTTAGACCAGCCGTCAGCGTTTGCTGATGGTTGGTGACGTAATGCAAAAATCAATTAGGAGAAATCAATGGCAAGGAAAAGAAGACGCTCAAATTCCGAACTCGGTGAATATATCGCAAAACTATTCGTAGGTCTTTTTCTCATGGCTTATGTGCCTGTAGTGACATGGTGGAAAAGCATTCCACAAAGCGGGAAAATTTTTATGCTATCAGGAATTACCATTGCCCTGCTGGCAGGGATTGGCGCAATAGTGATGTTTTCAATTTACAGAAAACGCGAGCGGACTGACGCATGGCGACGCGCAATGTCAGGCTGGCAAAACGGATCACAAACATCAACCATTGTCCAAAAACAATCGGCAATCTATATGTCTGATGTTGAACTGGAGAAATTTGCGGCGCAGGTTTATAAAAAAATGGGATACCGCGTCCAGCATGTTGGAGAGACTGGCGACCATGGCGTGGATGTAATGATGACAAATCCACAAAATCAAAAAGAAATCGTACAATGCAAACAATGGAATAAGCCAATCGGCGAACCTGTCATCAGGGATTTATATGGAGCAATGGCACATGAAAGCGCAGTACGCGGCTGGCTATGGGCGCCGCGCGGTTTTAGTGATCCTGCAAAAAAGTGGGCAAAGGGAAAAGCCATTGAATTGGTTGATGATAATGAAATTGGGCGATTGATAGGATTGGCTTTCGGTAAAAGTAAGTAGCACAGGAGCATTTGCGAGATGTTGGTAAAGTCCCAATGACCAAACAATATCCAGATTGCCCTGTAAATCTGTGATGTTCTCAAGGGAATTACCGGCTTTTGATGGTTGTATTTCGTCACCTTTTGTCTTATTATAGTGTTAGTGAATTTTCGGTTTCCATTTCAAGGAGAACAATCATGTCACGTAAAACATTCGCTCAAGTTTTCGTCATCACATTGATCTTGCTGGCGTTTCTTGCAATTCCGGGAAAAGCTCAGGCAGGCGGAGGCTGTGGCAGTACTTACTTTGTCCAATGGGGAGATACGCTTGAAGCAATCGCATGGCGCTGTGATACCACCGTTTCCGCTTTATATGCCGCCAACCCCGGCATCAGCGGATACCTGTACGCCGGTCAAGCTCTTGCGATTCCCGGCGGCGGCTACAACTATTATGCTCCGGTCAATTACAACGGTACTTACGTCGTCCAGTTTGGCGACACGTTTTCCGACATTGCCAGTCGTTACGGAGTCAGCATAAACGATTTGTGGACCGCCAATCCGTATATCTGGAATATAAACTTCCTATATGCCGGGCAGGTAATCCAGGTTCCTGCTTCATCATGGTATCCAATTATGCCAGTTCCCACCGAGACCCCAACTTCGCTTTCCTATGGCACAGTTCCTTCGGGGACCGCGCACGGAACGATCAATTTATCCAATCAAGCCAATGCAGATATTTATGTTTCCTTTCAAGGCACAACCAGGGACGGCGTCGAGGTCATCAACGAATACTGGGTAAGCGGAAAAATGAAAGTTAACATTCCAGCCGGTTGGTATAACTACGTTGCCTGGGTTGGCGGTCAGAAATTCGAGGGACAATTCCATCTGAATGAAGATACGGGTCGTTCCATTATGTTTTATGAAAAAAAGGTTGTTGTTGAATAAAACGTACGCGTAGGGCGACGCGCATCGTAGATGCGTCGCCCTACATAAAGGCGGGTGAATATGGCGCAGGATGCACATCCCAAATTCGATCCGAACAAACGCCACAGGAAATCCATCCGCCTGCAGGGATATGATTATTCCTTTGCAGGCGCGTATTTCGTCACCATCGTCACGTATCAACGCGATTGTTTGTTTGGCAAAATTGAAAACGGGGAAATGCTGTTGAATGACTTCGGCATCATCGCGGACGAATGTTGGCGCGCCATACCCGAACATTTTCCATTCGTGGAATTGGGCGCGCATATCATCATGCCGAATCATGCGCATGGGATTATTGTGATTCGCGCGGACGAATCCCCAACCATTAACGGTATGACGCAATACGTAGGGGCGAGGCATGCCTCGCCCCTACAAACACCGCCGCGCGGCACACCACCCCATTCATTGGGCGCAATTGTGGGATCATTCAAATCGGCGGTGACAAAACGCATCGGACGCGAACACAACGCCACCGGTATCTGGCAAAGGAATTATTATGAACACATCATCCGCAATGACCGTGAAATGGACAACATTTGGCGTTATATCGAAGCCAACCCCGCGCAATGGGATGCTGATGAAGAGAATCGCCCGTCCGCGTGATAAACAAACGCCAGGAATTTTTATGGATGCATGAACGCTTTGCGGGAGAGTATTAAAATTCTGGAGTCTATAAACTTGCTGATGGACAGACTTCATATTTCGGTTAATTTATGAACAAACGCCGCCGCCTTCTCGAAAAATTGGTAAATATCTACCCGCCGCTTCTCGGCGCGGGGATACGTTCGCGGAACATTGACGAGCGTACCATTAGTGTGCGGTTGAAGATGAATATGTTTAATCGTAATCTCGTCGGCGTTCACTTTGGCGGATCGCTGTACGCGATGTGCGATCCGTGGTTCATGCTCATCCTCATGCGCGCGTTGGGAAAAGATTACATTGTATGGGATAAATCAGCCAAAATCCAATTCTTGAAACCCGGGCTTGGTACAGTCACCGCGACATTTCACGTTTCGCAGGAACGCGTGGACGAGATCCGCGCACAGGCGGATACTCAATACAAGGTTGAGCCAATTTTCACGGTGGATATATTGAACGAACAAGGCGAGGCGATTGCGCGTGTTGAAAAACTTCTTTATGTCCGCAGGAAAAACGGAAGATAGGTTGATTTCAACAGCATCGTCCGTGTGACGATATATTTCAACCCAGCCGATAACGCAATATCCCCGACGATTTGGCTATTACTGGGAAATGACGAATCCAATAAAAGGCTTTTAAGCGCAGCTCAGGATGGTCGAAATAACACCATTCGTCCAACATGTGGAATCCATCGCCCCAAGACTCAATATCCTTAACATGCTTCAATCCCCAGTGAAGGTGCGCGTTCATTTTGGAAAGTTTAAATTGAAAATTATCCGCCCAAATGACAAAGGGAGTCATGAAATCGAATACGAACTCCGCGCCGGGGAAATGATCGCGCAGTTTGAGGAATAAAGATTTAACTTGCGCTTCTTCAAAATACGGTAAAACGCCTTCAGCCAAAAAAAGAATCGGATGACGAATATTCACTATTTCAAACCAATCCTCGTCAAAAATCGAACTGGCAATGAGATGGTATCGTTCGGATTCATCTCCGATCAACTCACGCCGCAGCTTGATGACTTGCGGCAGGTCAAGGTCAAACCACTCGACGCGGCCATTATCCACGCGCTCAAAGCGTGTATCGAGTCCGCATCCGATGTGGACAACTACCGCATCAGGATTCCGCGACAGGAATTCCCGCGTGAATCGATCTGCCTCGCGCATCCGCATAATGATCGCCACTTCGTCATGTGACTGCACTTTCGCCCGCGAAAAATCATAATTGATGCGCTTGACCATTTCCACGGCTTTATCGTCTTTGATCATCGCATCCGGACGCTGAGACTCGTATGCGCGCGCGTAGAGCGTGATAAGCAAAGTTCTGGAAATGCCATCTAGATTTTGGGTTATTTTTTCAGACATGGCTATTCCTTTCCTGCTGGATTATCATCAATCCGAACTCATGACAGCATGACCGGTATACAGGATGGCTAGTAAAACTCCCGAAACAATCAGGCTGGCATGGAATTGGTAAAGGATTTTGCGAATAGTTTTTGGAACAGCATTCCACTTGAAAAGCAATCCGGTGGTCACCAGGATACCTGTAAGGATCAAGCCCCATTCGGGAAACGGGTTGGCAATGCAGGAAGATAAAGTGAGATGCAAAACCCCCAGTCCTAACGCCGTAATGCTCAAATAGGTATGGAGAGGCATCAGGTATTTTCTCTGTGCATTATTTACACGCCGGATGATATTTTTGACCGTCTCTCCGATGGGCGCATAGCGAATGACCGTTTTGGATATCAAATCAACGCCCACCGGGACGGTTGACGCGCCGAAAAGCCACGCGGTCGCTTCCCCAGTAAATTCGTTGCCGGTGTTATTCCGCAAGGTGTCGCGATAGGAAGAGAAAGCCCGCATAAAGTCGGGGATGGCTCGTTCACTTTCCGCCAGTTCGTCCACGAGAACAGTCAGCAAGGCGAACCCGGTCAGTGAAATTATCAACAGCCCAATGAACGTCAAACCGAGAATGGATCGGGATGTCTTAATGGAGGTCATGGAAATTTCTCCTTTTATCATTCATCTTTATCGGAAAAGATAAATCGTTTGAATGGTTTAATTTTGACGCTCTCGGCAAACAAGATATTAATTAATCCGGCTAGCAAGAGTAATACAAATTCCCAACGGTGAAGCGGCGCGAATTGAAACACACTCCGCAGGGCGGGGACGGTCAGAACCAAAGTCAGGAAAAATGCCGCGCCTCCCGCCAACCACCAAAGCGCCTTGTTGGGAACGCGCAAAGATTGGATGATGGATAATGTCCGTGAGCGGTTGGCGAAAATCAGGCTGACGTTACCGACAACCAAAGAGACAAAGGCAAACATGCGCGCCTCGCCTTCGCCAAGTCCGCGCAACAGCCCGAAGGCGTAGACGCTTGTCACCACCGCCATGATTCCGAGACCTTGGATTAATCCAGAAAGAACCATCGAACGTCCGAACAGCGGCGCGTCCAATTTGCGCGGCGGACGCTGCATGATGTCGGGTTCATCATTTTCCATTTCAAAGACAACGGTGCAAGCCGGATCAATGATGAGTTCGAGGAATAACACATGCACCGGCAATAACGCCAGGGGCCAGTTGAGAAAGACCGGGATGAGCGACATGCCCGCGATTGGAATATGCACCGAAAAAATAAACGCCATCGCCTTTTTGAGATTGTCAAAGATACGGCGTCCCATGCGGACTGCGGCGACAATGGATGCGAAGTTATCGTCCACCAAAACCAGCGCGGCGGATTCGCGCGCAACGTCTGTGCCGCGCCCGCCCATGGCAATGCCGATATGCGCGGCTTTAAGCGCCGGCGCATCGTTGACTCCGTCGCCGGTCATTGCCACGACCTCGCCGTTGGCTTTCAATGCGATGACAATGCGAAGTTTTTGTTCCGGTACGGCGCGCGCGAAAATGCAGGTTTTCTTGATGCGTTCGCGCAGTTCATCGTCGCTCATTGCATCCAGTTCCGCGCCGGTGATCATTTCATCGAGCGGTTTCAATCCAATCTGGCTGGCGATGTTGCGCGCCGTGCCGGGATAATCGCCGGTAATCATGATGATGCGAATTCCGGCGTCATAACATTCCTTGACCGCGCCCGGTACTTCGGGTCGAATTGGATCCGCTAACCCCAACAAGCCGATAAACTTGAAGTCAAAGTCATGTTGTTCAACGGGCAAATCCACCGGGGTAAATTCCGCTTTCGCCACACCAAGCACGCGCAAGCCCTGGTCAGCCATGCGATTGATTTGTTCGCGTAACGAGTCCATCTGAGTCTCATCGAAGTGACATAAATCGGCAATCGCTTCGGGGGCGCCTTTCGCCGCGATCACAAAAGCGTGTCGGCTGGTTGAACGCCAAACGTGTGACATCGCCAAAAGTTTTTCGGAGAGCGGATACTCGTGCATCAAATGCCAATCGGCATGAAGATGCTCCGTGTTGACCAGCGTACGTCCGCCCAATTCCTTGATGGCTTTTTCCATTGGGTCAAACGGATCCATGGGTGTCGCCAAAATTCCAAACTCAACCAACTCATGGAAATTTTCCGGCAGGGAATGTTGTTGCATTTCAATTGGCAATATTTCGCCGCCCGCCATTACATGCGTAACTGTCATGCGGTTTTGTGTAAGCGTTCCGGTTTTATCGGTGCATAACACAGTCGCCGCGCCAAGCATTTCCACTGCCGGAACGCGCCGTGTAAGAACGTGATGTTGTGAAATGCGCCATGCGCCGAGCGCGAGAAAAATTGTCAGCACCACCGGAAATTCTTCCGGCAGAGTCGCCATCGCCAGCGTCAATCCCGCTAAAAACCCGCGCAGCCAATCGCCGTGCATCAGCCCATACGCGATCACCACCACGGCGCACATGGAAAGTCCGATGATGGCGAAAGTGCGGACAATTTTGCCGGTCTGCTGTTGAAGATTTGTATCTTCAGGCTGCAGGATTTGGAGAGCTTTGCCGATCTTTCCAATCTCGGTGCGGATACCGGTTGATCGAACCTGAGTCACGCCCTGACCTTTGACAATAAGCGTGCCGGAATAAACGAACGGCTGATCGTCGCCGCCGGGACGTCCCATTTCCAAATGACCGTCCCAATTTTTCTTTCTCACCGGAACCGATTCGCCGGTTAATAAAGATTCATCCACGCTGATATTTGATCCTGTCAATAAAACCGCATCGGCAGGAACGCGGTCGCCTTCGACGATTAATACAATGTCATCGCGCACAACTTCGCGCCCGGCGATGCGTTGTTGTTTGCCATCGCGTATCACCAGCGCGCGCGGACTCGAAAGATCGCGCAGAGCCTCCAGCGCGCGTTCGGTCTTTTGCTCTTGATAAAAAGTTATGCCGATGATGACGACTACAAAGCCCATCAACATCAAGGCTTCTTCCTGGTCGCCGAGAAATAAATACAACAGTCCGCAGGCGATCAACATCAGGAACATCGGCTCGCTGACTACTTCCAGCAGAATGTGCAGGAAGGTGCGTTTTTTTGCGCTTGGCAGTTCGTTGTATCCATCCACGCCCAAACGTTCAAGAACTTCCTGCTCACTCAATCCTTGAAGCATATCCTGTTCAAATTTGTTTTCCATGATCAATCCTCTTGAATGTGTCTCACCCCTTGTTTGAACAGGGCGATGATATGTGGATCTTCGACGCGATAATAGACTTCCTTGCCATCTTTGCGCGCCACCACCAGCCTCATTTGACGGAGTCCGCGCATGTGATGTGACACCGCCGATTCGCTGATGCCCACCAGTTCCGCCAGCGCGCCGACTTTTTTCTCTCCGCTCAACAGCGCGGACATGATGCGCACGCGGCTGGTATCGCTGAATGAACGAAAGAGTTCCGCCACATGCGCGGCGGAATGTTCATCAAGGGTGTCTGTTTTGTGAAGTTTTACTGGCATGAAGCGCTCCATAACAACTGAGTATATGTTCAGGTGTTGACATTATACGCCGATGGCAAAAATTCTTCAAGTCCATGTTGTCTTTCAAGTTTGAGAAGTATAATCAGCCAAAAATTACAGAGGAAAACTATGAACATATCCACTTACGATTACGTCATCATCGGCTCGGGCTTCGGGGGCAGTGTCTCTGCAATGAGATTGACTGAAAAAGGTTATTCTGTTCTTATCCTTGAAAAAGGAAAACGCTTTGACGATCATGATTTTCCCAAGACAAATTGGAATCTTCCAAAATTCTTATGGCTGCCTGCTCTGCGATGCTTTGGCATCTTTCATATGACTTTCCTGAATGGACAACTGGCTTTACACGGAAGCGGCGTCGGCGGTGGAAGTCTGACATACGGCAACGTATTGATGGAACCGGATGATCGTTTGTTTCAGTCGCCGCACTGGCATCATCTTGCTGATTGGAAAGCGCTCCTCCAGTCGCATTACCAAACTGCGCGCCGCATGTTGGGCGTCACACCCAATCCGCGCCTGTGGTTCGCGGACGAGAAAATCAAAGAGATCGCTGACGAATTGGGATGCGGCGAAACATTCCGCCCAACAGATGTCGGCGTCTTCTTTAGCGACCCAGATAAAGAAGGCGTGACCGTTCCCGATCCATATTTTGATGGCGCCGGTCCCGCACGCGCAGGATGCAACCATTGCGGCGGTTGCATGGTCGGCTGCCGCTATAATGCCAAAAACACACTGCCCAAGAATTATCTTTATTTTGCAGAGAAGAACGGCGCTGAAGTTATCGCCGAGGCAACAGTCACTGATGTTCGACCTTTGACGTCAGCCACTGATGGCGCGCGTTATGAAGTGGATTATCACAATACAACCGCATTATTCATAAAACCGACAAAAAGCGTACGCGCGCGCAATGTTATTTTTTCCGCAGGTTCGCTTGGTACCCTCGAACTGCTCTTCCGTTGTCGTGAAGTGACCCGCTCTTTGAGCCTGATCTCGTCCCGCCTCGGAGATAATGTCCGCACGAATAGCGAAAATATCCTAGGTGTAACAGATCGCAACAAACACATTGACCATTCGAAAGGCATTGCCATCACATCCATCTTTCAAGCGGACGATGTGACACGCATCGAGCCGGTCAAATATTCGGACGGGTCTTCCTTCATCCGCACCTTGACCGCGCCGTTGATCGTCGGCGATCATCCCATTTTGATACGTTTCATAAAAACCCTTGCGGCTATCTTTCGCCATCCGATTGATTTTCTGTACGCCAAATTTTTCTCGCCCTGGGCGCGTCGCACCACCATTTTCCTCGTCATGCAGACTGAAGAGAATCTTACTCATGTGAGATTGGGACGCTCGTTATTCACATTCTTCCGCAAGGGACTGGTTCTCAGACCGGATGCGGATCACCCGATTCCACGGCAGATCCTGATTGGGAATCGCATCGTTCAGTCTTTTGCAGAGAAAACCAACGGCATTGCGCAAGCGGCTTTCACAGACAGCCTATTCAACTTCCCGACCACCGCGCATTTTATGGGCGGCGTTCCATTTGGCCGCGATGACAAGGAAGGCGTCATTGATTTGAACTGCGAGGTGCATAACTACCCCGGTCTCTACATCATTGACGGTTCGATCATGCCTGCCAATCCCGGAGTCAATCCATCGCTGACGATCACCGCGTTGGCTGAGTATGCAATTAGCAAGATCGAGAAAAAACTTTAAACACAAAGTGCACGAAGGAGCACAAAGGAATTTCTTTTGGTTTTTCCTTCGTGCACTTTGTGCCCTTCGTGTTTAAGAAAGAAAATTATGACAAACTTCAATCCATCCCGCAGCTTCGCGCTCGAACTTGACGCGCAAGATAAACTCGCGTCCTATCGCGACGCATTCGTTATTACTGACCCCGATCTCATCTACCTCGACGGCAATTCGCTTGGACGTTTGCCCAAAGCCGCCATCGAGCGCGCCAAACAAATCGTTGAAGAAGAATGGGGCAATGATCTCATCCGCGGTTGGAACAAAGGCTGGTGGGAAGCGTCCGCGCGTATCGGAGATAAAATTGGACAACTCATCGGCGCCGCGCCCGCGCAAGTCATCGTCAGCGACACGACATCCATCAATTTGTTCAAACTCACGATGGCGGCGCTAACTCTTCGTCCCGAAAGAAAGCGCATCATCACCGATACGATGAACTTTCCATCCGATTTATATATCCTGCAAGGTTGCGCGCAATTGCTTGGTAACAAACATGAGATCATTCGCATCGGTTCAAAAGACAACGACCTCACGCCCGATCTCGCTGCGCTTGAATCAGCCATTAATGAAGATACCGCGCTCGTCACGTTATCGCATGTGTTATTCAAAAGCGGTTACTTGTACGATATGAAAAAAATTACCGAGATGGCGCATCGCAAAGGCGCGCTCGTTCTTTGGGATTTGAGTCATTCCGTTGGCGCGCTTCCCATCGAACTCGATGATTGCAATGCAGATTTCGCGATCGGTTGCACTTATAAATATCTCAATGGTGGACCCGGCGCGCCCGCGTTTCTTTATGTTAATAAATCCTTGCAAGAAAAATCATCTTCGCCCATCTGGGGCTGGTGGGGTCAAAGCCAACCCTTTGCCTTCGGTCTCGATTATTCTCCCGCGTCCGGCGTGGCGCGTTTCAATGCAGGCACTCAACCGATGCTTTCTTTACTAACGATGGAATCGGCGCTTGAGCCTCATCTGCAGGCAGGCATGGATTCCATCCGCGCCAAATCCATTATCTTGACTGATTACGCTTCATTCCTAACCGACAACCTGCTTTCCCCATTTGGCTTTTCTCTCGGCTCCCCGCGTGACTCCGCGGTACGCGGCTCACACGTCAGCATCCGCCACGCGGACGGTTACCGCATCAACCGCGCCTTGATCGAAGAGATGAACGTCATCCCAGATTTCCGCGAACCCGATAACCTTCGTCTCGGCTTTGCGCCTTTATATCTTTCATTTGCAGATGTTTGGGAAGGCTTCGATAGGATCAAACGTGTGATGGAAGAAAAACGCTACGAGAAATATCCGAAGCAAAAATTGACGGTGACATAAATGTCATTGCGAACGAAGTGACCGCGCGCGAAGCGTGCCTTTGGCAAGCAATCTGCGTGGATGTTTTTATTTCTTGAATCCCAAACTTCTTGCAATGATACCGTCCATAAATCGCGCGGGCAATAACATTGGAATAATCCAGTTGACGAACGCATTCGGGACAACTGCATAACGGACACGCGGTCTCGATGCGGTAAGCGCGCGCAAAACAACCTTGCCGACTTTTTCAGGCGGATAACCTTTTCTTCCGTGCTGTATCATGTATTTTTGAAATCTCTCTGCGAACTTTCCATATTCCGTATCTTTGTAAAAAGAGACGTCCTCTTTTTCCCCTTTATCCCAAATGGGAGTTGCCACCGCGCCCGGTCCGACAATGATGACGTCAATCCCATAAAGCATTAATTCCATGCGAAGCGATTCAGATAAACCCTCCAGCGCATGTTTGGATGCCACGTAAGCGCCCACGAATGGAGAGCCTCTTTTCCCGCTGGATGAACTTATGTTGATGATCCTGCCGGGTTTTCCCCTTAGCGAACGATCCGCGCCCAATAATGGAAGAAATGCCTGTATGACAATGAGCTGTCCGATCAGGTTGATTTCAATTTGCCTGCGAAAATCATCAATGGGTTGGTGCATCAATGGAGCCGGGACTGCAACGCCCGCGTTGTTGATAAGCCCAAAGAGAGTCTCTTCGTTGAGTTGTTCGCTGACCTGCTTCGCGGCGGCATGGACATTTTTTTCGTCGGTGACGTCGAAGATCAATGGGATGAACGCCTCGCCGAATTCAGATTTAAGCCGTTCTGCATCCTGTGTTTTACGCACACTGCCAAACACGCGGAATCCGTTTTGGATTAAAACTTTTACGATACTCCAGCCGATTCCTGTGGAAACGCCTGTAACGACAATGCTTTGCATAAATTTCTCCTTTTAGACAACTCATCCGAAATCTCTTTTTCAAACTATGCTGAATTTTTATCTCATTTATAACCTATGAAGCGAATCCTTTCGGCATGTTTATATCATCATTACACCCAAGCAGATTAATATCATCTGCCCGTTCAGGATAAATTTTAATAAGGCGCTCGCGAGCGCCGCCCTCAAACATGTCGCCTGTAAACCCCGGCGCCATTGTACAGCCGTAAAGGGAATACCTGCCTCCCTCCACCATGTGACCTGCCTGCCAAACTCCTGCCGGAACGATAAACTGAACATGTTGACCTTTGAGCGGATCGTTGCCCATGATCACATCTTTGGCGGAACCATCTGGGTACAACAGCGCCAACCTCAACGGGTCTCCTCCATAAAAATGCCAGACTTCATCCACGGGCAATCTGTGGAAAAGGGAAAGACTGCGCGGCTCATCGCAGTACATTCCGATCATTGCCGTGCCAAATGGCTTGCCTCCATCAAATTCCTGTGTGGAACGATAGGTACTGACGAAAAGGGTTCCTTCCACAGGAAGCGGTTCAAGTTTGAAGCGTTCGATCAAAACTTTTACTTCTGGGTGCATGAAATTCCTCGTATGAAAAATAAATTTATACCCAAGTGGGACTGGCGCAGGGAATGTCGAAGCGTCCCATACTCATCTCCTCCTCATTCTCTTTCCCAATCCTACCTTGCCCTAATCTTTATCTGGTTATTAGCTCTAAAATTCAGTTATGGTATCATGTGATACCAAAGCACAATTATGGAGAATCTATGTTGTCAGAACAATTAAAAGACTTTCGGTTATTAAAGGGATTGACGCAACAAGAACTAGCAGACCTAATAGGAGTAACAAAAATTACAATAGTTCGATGGGAAAATGGAACATCAAAGCCATCTGCTCTTGCGGCTGAGAAATTAGAATCACTTGGTAATCGAAAACTTGATTTACATGAAACCAAACAGGTTTCTGTCCCAAGAATAAATCTGTTAAATAAAAACGCTCTTAGATCAGGAGCGCAGGATACTCTATACCTAAAAAATAAAAACAACAAATTTACACCGTCTTCTTACGTTACAAACGGTCCAAGCGATCAATTAAAATTTTTCGGCAAGTTATATCAATTACAAGAAAACTCACCTCTAGCTAAAACGAATAAAGAATATCCTGCAAGACTATCTTCCGTAGAGTCTGTTGAAGGTCTATGTGAGAGAACAGCACAATCCTTGCTGGAAAATCCGTCAGCTACCGCCAAGCATTGGAACGCAAATTATGGTCCGCATGGTTGGCATAGATATGTCGGAAGATTCCCTTCTCATTTAGTCAGAGCATTAATTAACCATTTTGGTCTTAAACCAGGACATCTATTACTAGACCCGTTTTTGGGAAGTGGAACAACCTTAGTTGAGTCGCGCTTGCTAGGAATTAATGCAATTGGCATAGAACTGTCTCCATTGTCGTGCATGGTTTCGCGAACAAAAAGTCAGTTTCCGCAATCTACAAGCCATTTGGAAGATTTACTAGAGGAGTTTGCAATTTTTTACCAAAAGAAATTATCTCTTTTTCTAAAAGTGCATTCATTATCTGATGTAAAACATGAAGATGTAATAAATCGAAAAGGAAATCTAGTTCCTGATTTCCCTAACTATCAAAAATGGCTAACTCCAGAGGCTTTACTAGGGGTTTCAATTGTTGTTGAATTTGCAGCCAGCCTTAATGGGTACGACAAAGATTTCGTGTGTTGTGCTCTATCTTCAAAAATGCGTAGCATTGGCAACGTGGATGTTGATGTTGTAAGAGCTGAATATAGCAAAAATCCAAGACTGAATGTAGATGTTTTTCATCTTGTTCAGCGTGCGATGAGAAAATATATTTTAGATATTCAAAAATCCGTCGAAACCCATAAAGCGCTACTCACATCGCCTAGCGCTGTTCAAGTAGTAAATGGTAGTGTTTTGGATACCAAAATTTCGAGTAAATCTATTGATTGCATTATCACTTCTCCACCTTACGGAGTTGAATCGCTAAGCTATTTTCGTACTCACCTTTTAAGCTTTAGATGTTTGAGCCCATTCCTAAACTATGACCCATATTTTGAAAATGAAAAATCTATAGGGTCTGAGTTTTTATCTAAACACAATGGAAATAATGCGGGAAGCATAGCGTCAAAAAGAAGTAAAACATTCGGGAAGTTTTTTAATTCTAACAACGCGATTGATTCGGGTAATTACGCCAAGCGCCTTGGCGGCATGTTGCGTTTTTTTGACGATATGACATTGTTAGGAGAAAGATTTAATAGTTGGCTACGCCCTGGAGGAAGAATTGCTTTTGTTGTGGGCAACAAAAGATTGGGAGAGAAAACAATCCCAACCGATAAAATAATAGCTGAGTTGTTTGATTCTTTTGGTTTAGGTTTAGATGAAAATATAGAACATAAACTCAAGTGGAACAATAGCAATTCTGAGGTTCCTTGGCAAGAGAAAATAATTCAAAACGAATATGTTATGCTCTTTACTAAAAGAAAGTAGGCTTGATGGCTTTTCGCGAAGATTTTATTCACTACCAAATTAGAAACCATCTCAGAAGAGCTGAATGGGTATTGTTAGCTGGTCAATATCCTAATGGCTCTGATGATGAAATTCCCTCTTTGAATATTATGGACCCTGAGTTAGCCCGCGATAAAAGTCCTGATCACAGAAGGCATAGCAAAAACAAATTAGTCCCCGATCTTGTTGCTCAAAAGAGAAACAACATACTAGTTATAGAAATGAAGCCAAGATACTCGGCGGACGACGAAAGCAAGCTCTTTGAAATCATAAATACTCGTCGGAACGACTTTCTGGCATCATTAAACTCTTTGCTAAAATCAAGGGAAATTAAAATACCTTACTCGCTCGAAGAACTGGTATTAATACCTGCACTTGGATTTTCATCAAACAATCGATACCTTCGCAAAAACGACATCTGTTATTTTTTAGTCGAGTCGGATATTGTGCACTTTTTGGGAAACAATCAAATTGAGTCCCTTGATTGAGGTCAGTGTGAAATATAACAAAACAGAACTTGCCGATAGAATATTTTCACTTGATTGGGAATGTAGTGAAGAAGAAACCAATCATTTAACTCATGGAATTCACAGATATTCAGGAAAATTTATTCCACAAATAGCTTTGCAAGCAGTCAATCTATTAACGGAACCTGGAGATGTAGTTGTTGATCCGTATTGTGGATCGGGCACTACGCTGCTTGAATGTGCAACATCAGGTCGCTATTCAATCGGTCTTGATCTAAGTCCGTTGGCAATATTGATTTCAAGAGTCAAGACAACACTTGTTGAACCCGAATTGATAGAAACTTTATATCAGCGTCTATTCGAAAAGCTGGCTCCTGTGTTGAACATAAGAAAACAACAATTAAGTCTTTTTGATAATCCATTAAGCGTTGATCGAAGATACGAAAGTGCTTTTTCAGATTGGCGAATGTCAGATAGCTGGTATCAGAAATGGTTCCAGAATGATGTTTTGCTAGAATTAATTCTTATTCATAATGCAGTTTTGGAAGAATCAGATTTCAGATTAATGAATATAGGGCTAGTTGCCCTTAGCGACATATTGCGGAAAAGTAGTAACGCAAACAGCTCTTATCCAAACGTAATGTATGACAAAAACAAAAAAGCTGTTAAGCCAGCACTTCCGATTTTTTTTGAGCGATTGCGAGAAATTTGCAAAATGGTAATATCACTCAAAGACTCTTATAACAATATATGCTTTACACCTAATGTCGTTAGGGGTAACGCAAGGAATCTTCCAATATCCAACATGATTGACGCAGTAATCACACATCCGCCGTATATAGCAAGCATTCCTTACGCAGAGTATGGTGCATTAAGTTTGACGTGGCTGGGGTATGACTCTAAAAAACTTGACAATAACCTAACTGGTGGAAGACGCACTTCGAATAATGTCGTTTCAAAATTTACAGAGGGCTACAATGAAATGATACAAGAATCTTGGCGCATCCTAAAACCTGGCGGTTTCATGTTCCTGTTGGTTGGAAACCCTACTGTAAAAGGCCAAGTAATAGACTTATCGGAGTTGTCCACAAATTTGGCTCGTGACACTGGCTTTGAACTTTGGGTAACGCATAGCCGCAAAGGGGTTAACAGGCGCGCCAATCGCATGGGTTATGAAACTTTATTATTTTTCAATAAGCCTACTTAAAGATCAGCTTGGTACACAAGTTTATTCTTAAACAATATTGCATCTGCCACAATTCGAAAGAGACGGATGTCTTTTCTGTTTGAATTTGCTATTACTTGCCAATCTGAGTGTAATATGTTTGGAAAATGTAATATCAATTTTCTTGTTCGCTCCCTCATTCCGCCGCAATACAAATAAGCATACAATAGTGCGGCACCAGTATAAGGGTCGGAGCGTATGTAATTCATGCCAATTTTATAAAAGAGAACTTTATCTTTCCTTTCCTGCACCTTTGCGTATTTGGAAATATCAATGACATTCTCCCACAAATTGAGAACAACAGAATCAGGAGGCAAATCGTACTGTTCTGGATTTCTAACATCCGCTTGGATAAATTCATTCCTCTCGTTTTCTTGTTCCTTTTCAAACTCAGAAGTATTCAAATGTTGACCAATACCTTCAGCACTATGTTCTTCGTAAAGATTGAAAAACAACTTCAGATAAGCCCGAACTCTTACATCTTTTTCAGGTGTTTGTATTAGTTCACAGTTTTGATCAACAATCCAGTTGATGGATGTTATGGCAGCATTCTCAATTTCTGACATTTTTTAATTGCATAAAAAAGTCTGAGATTCATATATCTTGGACCTGCAGTGTCATTACCGTGTTTGTAAGCTTTGTAAGGACCAAAGTATACACTGGGCACTTGCATTTGGGCAGCAGCCACTAATCTTGCAAACCTTTGACCTACGTTGTGACCACTCGGTACTTCCCTAGTTCTTTCAAGAACCAAAATAGGCGAATTATTGTCAATCAAAACTATATCGGGTCTATCATAAGAGAGAACCTTAGCGATTTTTTCATTATTTGGATTTCTTGGAAATGGAGCCATTGTGGCATTATTGAGTTTTGGGTGCAAGCCCTTAAACCATTCGCCTTCTTGAATACTATCATATAGAATTTCCATTTTTTCTCCTGACTACTATAAGTGACAAAAAAATCCCCCTGCTCATATTTGGGCAGGGGGATTAATTAGGGTAAAGATTGGTTTAATCATTCAAGTAGGTTTGCAATTGGAACTTTAAGGGCAATTGCTATTTTTTCGATGTTGTTCAAGCTTATATTCCGTTTTCCTAATTCAACTTCACTAATATACGATCTACTCAAACCAGATTTTAGTGCTAATTCCTCTTGGGTCAACCCTAAAGTAAGCCTTTTTTGCTTGATTTGTTGTCCTAGTTTCTTGGTAGCAAGAATTTTATTTGGCATGCTTTTATTTTACATGATTATTTTTGCATTTGCTTCAGCAGACTTCCACGAACTAAGGCAGCGCTTTAGCCTGCACCGAATCCAATCAATCCACCGTCAGCGCCTTGGACAAATTCCTTGGGAAATTATAGCATGGCACAAAAAAGCTTACCGCCAGACCTTCCCCAAGGGGAAACCCAGGACTTCTAAATGTCTTACTAAAAACATTTAGAAGTCTTGGGGAAAACATTTAGAAATGTTTACGCCTTCTCGAACTCAATCGTATCCAGAACTTTCTTGAACTCCTTGCCAGGGATAAAGCGCGGCAGGACGGTGTTGATTTGCGTAGAGCGCACGGCTTCGGCGGTATCCGCGCCTTCGGAATTGCTTTTCAGCCAGAAATTGCCGAAATCGCCCAATTCCACAATGTTGCCCGCCGCCAATTCCTGCGGGATGATAGTTAGCAGGGCTTCCAGCGCCGCCATTGTATCTACGCTGGAAACGGTGGAAATCTGCGCAATTTGCTCCGCCAGTTGGCGCATGGTCTTGCGTCCGCTGGATTCGATGGACGGGTAGAATTTCTTGGGCGCTTCTTGGTTAGAAGGGTTGCCGCGTTGTACGACATTGAATTTCACGGTCATGATAGCCTCCTTTGGCTATGAAAATAGTTTTGACTTCGGGGGAGTTGCTTGTTTCTAACGGGATATCCCCCACGGTTAAGGAAAGTATAGCATATTTACGTAATAATCACCTAATGTGCAACTTCATCTGTTGCCTTTGTTGGACGCAGATGAACGCAGACAAACGCAGATTTTTTCTTTTGAATCAGCGAAATCAGCGTTTTTCAGCGTCCAAAACACAGATTTGCGAAAAGAGTCGCACATTGGGTAATAATCATCAATCCACCGTCAGCGTCTTGGACAAATTCCTCGGAAAATCGTGTTCTCTCCTCAAATGAACCTTGCCCATCCGCGCCGCTCATGAGACACGGACACATACTTTGCACTCTCTTTCCCAATTCCATCCTGCCTCGAACTTCGTCTGGATTTTCATGCCGCATCAGCGTTTGAGAAGCCGGTACTCGCGCCAGATCAGGAAAACGAAAGCCAAATCAAAAAAAGTAAGAAATACCAATCCAAATGAATACTGATAACTCACGCGATAGAGTTGATAGGCAATGAAAAGACATAAAAAAATGATGGTGGCTGGATATGCCCATGACTTGCTTCTTAGTAATCCTGTCACCAACCATAGTTTCGTGAGGCCGTGGATGATGAGATAAGCGCCTCCGAAAAGGCGCATGTCCAAGGGTATGTTTGCCACAGAATGTCTTAATAGTAAGGCGATCATGTCGCGCGGATCTTCAACGAGTTCATGCTGTGTGAGCGAAACAACCAATTGGTTTAACATCAAGTTGCTTGCCAGCAATAAAATGAGTCCGCCGATTATTTCCAGGATCGCATCGAATCCTTTTATCCAAATCTCCATTTCGTATGCCCAATGAAGGATTTTGTCGCGTAAGGTTTGATAAGTCATATTTTCTTTTGTGACGGTCTGACCTGGGATGCTCTGCCTGTCCTGAGCGAAGTCGAAGGGTTCTTAACTGGCATGGAATGATTCTAATACAAAACCCTACCCTAACCATCCCCTTCAATACCTTCATCCTCGCCTTTTTGCCTTTTCAATCATAGTCCGCGCCGCAACTGGTTTACGAAAAGACCCCCGAGTTCTTGAGAAACTCGAGGGTCAGGACTTGCGGCGATATATGCAATTTACGGTGTGACGGTGATTGTCGCTTTCATACTTGGATGAACGCCGCAGTGATAGGAATAACTGCCTGCCTTGTCGAAAGTGAACGAGAACGAGTCGCCTTGATTGAGGGATGCGCTGGTAAACGACCCGTCGTCAGCGGCGACAGTGTGCGAAGCGCTGTCTTCGTTTGTCCATGTGACCGTTGTGCCAGCCTTGACCTCCAAAGTTGACGGATTAAAAGCAAAGTTTGAAATTTTCACTTTCGTTTCCGCTCCCACTGGCGCGCTGGTTGGAGGAACGACGACAGGCGCGGATGTCGCGCCGTTTGAGTTCCCATAATTGGACGAAGGCGCGGAAGTAGCGCCACAGGCAGAGAGAGCGAGAGAGCCGACCACTAACATCACAAACAAAGTATTGAATTTCATTTTATCTCCTATTGTATATTGTGGAGATGGTTTGATTTCCATATTAATTACTGATTCAAAATTAGGACAAGATAAGAAGATACAGTAAATCGCCTGTAATACTCCAGACATTCCTTTCCCGTCTTGACGCAAACAAAAAGGGGCGATTACATGCGGGGGAACCGTCCCTTTTGAATAGTAACTTTATCTGTGAACCGAGCTTACTCGATATGCGGTGTAACCCAGTCTTCGATCGGACCGGTATGATTGAGATAATCCTGAGGACCGCTGACAGGCAGCCATCCTGTGGTGTATCCATTTGCCGACTGGGAGATAATGACCTCCACCCATGTGCGCCGATGCGCGTCGTCTTTGGTGACGGAGTTCGTTCTGTAATAGTAGGACATGCCTTTTGTATGATCGTCTGCCAATACGATTTTCCCATCGTAATTGGGTTGGTCGCGGATATTTACCCCTTTGGCAGCGATGACAGTTAATAGACCGTCAAAATTGGGGGCTTGGACGGGAGCAGGCACATACGGTGGGGGAACGTACGATGTCGCGGGCATATTAATGACCTGCCTGGGGAAGATCAAACTTGCATTCCAGATTTGCGGGTTGGCAGCCAGAAGGGCGCTTAGGCTCACCCCGCTGCGCGCTGCAATTTTCCCAAGAGTATCTCCCCATTGGACGGTGTAGGTTCCGCCAGCGGATGAATAGTCAGGATAATAGTTGTATCCGGTTGGGATGTAGAGCCCCTGCCCGGCGTATACCCACCAGCCAAGCCCGGGGTTGGCGGCGCGGATGGCTTCCACGGTGGTGCCACAATACGCTGCGAGCCCGCTCAATGTATCCCCCCATTGGACGGTGATATAGCTGGCGCAATTGTTCCACGCTAATGCGCTGCCTGTTGAAGCAAACGATGAAACCAGAATTGCAACGACCACGACCCATTGGAGCATTCTTTTCGTTTTCATGCAGACCTCTCTTTCTACGGATGATATTTGTTGACTTGTTTTATCAATATAAGAATACTCAAAAAAAGCCACTTGTCAATAAGCAATTTCTGAATTTCCCTGTCCCCTCCGCGATCTCTTTCCCAACACTTTGTTTGGCTTATTTCGTTGCCTAAAACTGATTCGTAAGTACCTGATGGGAGCTTGATGAGAGCTCAATGAGACCTCGATGGGAGCTACTTGAAGGCAAAATTATGCTTATTTTGGGTGAAACTTAGGCTTCAAATCTTTATTGTATTTGTCCAAATATCCGCCCATGTGACATGGACAACTCCTCCGCAATTTCACCCCCGTGCGGACTAAAGTCCTCCCTCAGTACATGGAAGCCTTTCGGGCTAATCACGCGAGTCCCCAATCAATTCGCTTATTTTCACCACCGCGGGCAAGTTCTTCACAACCTCATTATTCCGACCCCCACCCATCCTGCCTCAAAATATTCTGTCGGATTTGGAATTACACTCATAATCGTCAAAAATAAAAACTTCCGATGAATTCATCGGAAGTTTTTATTAGTTTAGTATTCCACAGCCCGTTTCAGGGACTTTGCATTCTTCACCCAGGCTTTGACCAGGCTTAGCGCTGGCAATTGATTCACGAGATTCTTTGTCGCGTTTATCTTTATCATGGATTCATGCAGCGCCTCAGGTTTGCGTTTGGCAAGTTCGACGACTGTATCCACGCCCGCGGCCTCCAATAGGTCAGAGTATTGTGTTCCAACTCCTTTTACGCGGAACAAGTCTGCACGGTTGACCCATTCAAGGATTGTCTTCGAAGAAAATCCTGTGGCTTTGGCAAGTTCCTGGCGGCCTTTTGTTGTGCCGCCCATCTTCAACAGACCATTTGTACCTCGAACGCCTGCCTTATTGAGTTTTGCGGCATTAGCGGGACCGATCCCTTCGATTTCAACAAGTGTAGTCATATTATTATCTCCTTTTATTTCAAGTATAGCATCATAATAATGGAAATTTTGGAATTACGAAAGCAATTTCCTGATTTTTCCCACCACAGCGGACAAGTTCTTCACAACCTCTTCATTCCCAAAGCGAACCGCCCTCAACCCCAATGCAGACAGCGCCTTTTCCCGTTTGGTATCTTCCTCCCGCTGTAAATCATGGATATCTCCTTCACGATCTCTTTCCCAACCGCGCCGCGCATCCGTAATCTGAGGCTACTGATAATGATTTGACACGCTAAACGAAAGACGAATCGTCAGTCCATGCCTTTGCGTACATACCTTTACATAGTTGCAATGATGAGACGGTTTTTTTTGCTTTACAATTCAGGAAATTTCGCCAAAGGAAAACCCCATGTCATTTGAATATTCCCCCTATATCCTGCCTCTCATTGCCGCCGTAATTGTTTCGAGCTGGGCGCTATTTTATGTATGGCCGCATCGCGAAGCTAAAGGTGTAAGGATGCTTGTTTTTTTGGCGGCAGGCGTCGCAATTTGGGCATTCGGTTACGCGTTGGAGATTGCCGGTGCGGATCTTACGACAAAACTATTCTGGGGTAAGTTTCAATATTTTGGAATTGCGACAATTCCAGTGGCATGGTTGTTTTTTGCGTTTACTTATACCAACCAATCGTTTCAATTGACGCGCCGCACGGCGGGATTACTGACCATTATTCCGCTTATTACCCTTCTGCTTACATTTACAACCGAATTTCACGGATTGGTTTGGAAAGAATACGGCATATTTCGAGAGGGCAGTTTTTCTGCTCTTCAATTGACTCATGGAACCTGGTTCTGGGTTTATTGGGGGTATTCTCAACTTTTGTTGCTAATTGGAACAGCGCTTATGTTTCGCTCGCTGGTTCGAGAACGCGGTGTGTTTCGGGGGCAGAGGATTCTGTTTTTCATCGCTGTTCTTGCTCCTTGGATCGGAAACATTCTTTACATCACTGGTAACAGCCCCATCCCATATCTTGACCTGACTCCTTTTGCATTTACGGTTAGTGTGGCGGTTTTAACTTGGGCGATCTTTGGATTTCATCTTATGGATATCGCCCCGGTTGCGCGCGACCTTGTGGTTGATTCCATGCGCGAGGGGATGGTCGTGCTCGATGTGCGCGGGAATATTGTAGACATCAACATTGCCGCGGCGCGCATGATCGGTGTCCCAGTTGCGATTGCGATTGGCAAAACTGCGGACAGTGTCTTTCATCCCTGGTCCCATTTGGTTGAGCGCTTTCGTAACGTATTGGAAGCGAAAGATGAAATATCTGTGGGGGATGGTGAGGCAAAACGGCGTTATGAAGTGCGGCTTTCTCCATTACAAGATCAGCAGGGACAACTTGTGGGTCGCGTCATTATGTTGCGTGCAATGGATGATGAGATACCGCAACCTCGCTTTGCAGCCAGTGGTGCGTCTCAAAGCAATATACAGCCTCAAGTTCAAGCTAAGGTGAGTGAAAGCGACCTCGAAGATCGCGCACCAAAGAAGCAAAATCCAATATTGGGGACATTGGTCAATTTCTATTATGCTCCAGAAAAAAAAGATCTCGCTATTCCGAGTAACATTAATCCTGCCTGGCACCGAATGCGCGAACGTCTCTTCACCATTATCCTAAGGTTTGCGGCAAGTGCAAGGACAGCATTCTTTTTATTCACTGCGCTAACTACATCTAGACTTGGCTACACAGATTTTGTATTTGGGACAATTATTGTTTTTCTTTGGGTAATGGGTGTAGCGCGGAATATAAAATATGAGTTGCGTGTGAATGTGTTCCTTACTCTGATCTATTGTCTTGGGTTCGTAGAGATGATGAACTATGGTTTCTCGATGCAAAGCTCCATCTTCTTTATGACTTTTGTCATCGTCTCGGCAGTATTGCTTCCGCGACTTCGCGCCATATACGCCTTGGCAATTTCGCTTGCCACAATTGGTATATTCGCCGTATTAATCGATTCAAAAGTTTTCATTCCTTTCAAGATTGCAGTTGATGGCGTACTTTCATCTAATTCGGTAAATACCATGGCGACCAGCCTGCTGGTATTTGGAGCCAGTATGTCGGTAATTCTCGTATTTCTTATCATGCTTCTTGAAAATTTGAACAGTGCCTGGCAAAAGGAGTCCCAGACATCCAACCTTTTGCAGCAGGAGCGTGACCTGCTCGAACAACGCGTAGAGGAGCGCACACGTGAGACGGCAGTGGTGCGCGATGAAGCCTTGAAAAACGCCAATGAGTTACGCAAATATTTCCGCGCAATTGAACAAAGCGGCAATACCATCGTCATCACTGATGCAAATGGAAATATCGAGTACGCCAATCCAAAATTTGAAGAGTCAACGGGGTATTCCATTACAGAAGCAAAAGGCAGCACTCCGCGCATCCTAAAGTCGGGCAGGCAGTCCGCCGAGTATTACAGCCAGTTGTGGAAGACCATCTCCGCAGGAAATATCTGGAAGGGCGAGTTCCTCAACAAACGCAAGGACGGTTCGCTGTATTGGGAAAACGCGACCATTGCGCCGGTGATGGGTGAAAACGGAACGATCACGAATTATGTCGCAGTCAAGGAAGATATTACCGAGCAAAAATTTTTGCAGGACCAACTGCAAAAACAGAACGACTATCTTTCCATTCTGCACCAGATCACACTGGACTTGCTCAATCGTCGCGAACTCAACGATCTCTTGCAGGTGATCGTGGATCGCTCCGCCGCCCTGCTGGATGCGCCTTTCAGCGAGATAATGTTTGGAGAAGGCGATACCCTGGTGGTGAAAGCCTTTGCTGAGAACCAATCCAGTGTGAAGGGAGAACGTGTCACGCGTGATCAGGCAAAGCTCTCATGGCAGGCGTTTGATACCCATCAACCCGTTGTTCTTGAAGATTACGCTACATGGGAATATCGCCGTGAGATATATGAATCCCATCCATTACACGCTACCGCTGAGTTCCCCATCATGGCAGGAGATCAATGTTTGGGTGTCCTCTCTTTGGGACGTTTTATACCGAATTACAGGTTTACCGTCGAGCAGATCGAAACAGGCATTTTGTTTGCGCGTCTCGTTGCGCTTGTGTTGGATAACGCGAACCTGTACGAATCCGCAATGAGGGAAATTGCCCAACGCAAGCGTACTGTAATCCTTTTGCTGGAAAGTGAAGCGCGTTTCCGCCAGATCGTGGAGAATGCCAGCGACATTATCTACCGCACGGATAATCGGGGAAACTTCACCTATGTCAATCCTACCTCCCTGGTTATGATGGGATTTGAGCGGGAAGAAGAAGTACTGGGTAGGAATTATCTTGATCTTGTTGTTCCTGAGTTCAGGAAAAAGATGAAACGATTCTATGATTACCAATTCTTCAAAAAGGAAAAGAGCACATATTACGAATTCCCCGCGCTCAACACCGACGGTGAAGTGATCTGGTTTGGACAGAATGTGCGGCTTATTGAAGAGGGTAATGAGATTATCGGGTTTCAAGCAGTTGCGCGCGATATTACGCAACTTGTAAAAGCGCGCGAAGCTCTTGCTCTTTCGCGCGACCATGCCTTGGGCGCCAGCCAATTCAAGAGCCAATTGCTCTCAAGAGTCAGCCATGAACTTCGCACGCCGTTGGGTGGAATTTTGGGCTACGCAGAACTGCTACAATACAAGGCGTTCGGCTCGCTCACCGAAAAACAACTTGGCGCTGTTAAGAACATCATCGAAAGCACAAATTATCTCACCCGCATTGTCAACGATCTGTTGGATGAATCACAAATCGAATCCAAATCCATCAGCCTGCATAACGAATATTTCAACCCCATTGAACTGCTTGAAAAAATAAAAAATACCATGTCCACGCTTGCAGACAAAAAAGAATTGACCTTCCGTGTTGAGATTGACCCCGACCTGCCCAGTGAACTATATGGCGACGTCAACCGTCTCCAGCAAGTCATCGTTAACCTGGCGGGGAACGCCATCAAATTTACAAAAGCGGGGGAAGTCAGCGTCAGCCTCAAACGTCCCGCGCCCGCGCAATGGTCCATTGAAGTACGCGACACCGGCGCAGGCATCTCCGTAGATGAACAGCGGAATATATTTGAACCTTTCCGCCAGGTCAACAACTCGATCACTCGTGAAAATCGCGGTTCAGGGTTGGGACTTGCCATCACCAAGCAACTCATTGAATTAATGGGCGGACAGATCAGCATTGAAAGTGAAGTCGGAAAAGGAAGCCTTTTCACTGTTACACTTCCCATCACAAACGCCCCTGGAGAATAGCATGACACAACCTTATGCTCTTATTATCGAAGACGACCCCAAATTGGGAGTCATCTATCAAACCACCTTGCAACAGGCAGGATATGAAACCGATCTTGATGAAAACGGGAATCGCTATCGCGCGCTTCTTGCCGCCCGTCAGCCCGATCTTGTGATCCTCGACCTTCATCTTCCCTTTGCATTTGGCGGCGACATCTTGGACGAGATCCGCGCCAAATATCCGAATATGGTTATCGCAGTTGTCACCGCCGATTTCATCAAAGCGAAAAACCTCACTGGAAAAGCCGACCATATCCTGATCAAGCCTGTCAGTGTCGCCAGTTTGTTAAGGCTTGCCGAATCGATAAGGAGCGAATCATGAATAATCCTCTTGCTATTATTATTGAAGATGACCCCCAACTCAGTCAGGTTTTTATGCTTACATTATGTGAATCGTTTGAGGTTGAAGCCATCACCAATGGCGCGCAAGCGCTGGCGCGGCTCTCGGATGTTGTTCCGTATCTCATCATTTTGGATATCAACCTGCCTGGCGTATCGGGGGCGCAGATCCTTCACTCCATCCGTACTGACTCGCGTTTTGACGCGACACACGTTATCCTTGCCACAGCAGATTCCCACCAGGCTTATGAACTTCAAGACAAAGCAGATATTGTCTTGTTAAAGCCTATAAGCACCATGCAATTACGCGACCTTGCTGAGCGGTTAAAGTAGATAGTGCAAACGAGTAGACAAAGAGCCAGGAGATCTGATTTGGGCAACAATTTAAGACTAAAACCAAATGATCCATCAGACTTTTGCGATCCGTTGCACATCCCCTGCCAACCACTCACTGTGCTCGGGTATGCTTCGCGATCTCCCAATCCTAAAGGGCGCTGCACGAGGGGGATGAGCTAATGCCTTCTAAAACTTATGCGCCTTGCTATGGATAATCAACAAATCCATCACGCAACAAGTCCCCTTCCCAAACCTGCCCTGAGTGCTACGCGATCGAAGGGTGGGAAGGTCGCGAAGCACGCCGAAGGCGACGAGGGATAGTCGCCGCGCTGAGCGCAGTCGAAGCGCAATGGAAACCCAGCGACTTACAGCCCGGGAAAAAGTTGAATCAGCCAGGTCCGCTGTTCAAGAAATTGGAAAATGAAGTAATTGAGGTTGAAAGGAAAAAGTTAGGGAAGTAGAAAATTGAAACTCGGATGTCGTTGCGACATCCGAGTTTTTCTTAATTGCCTTGTGAAGAATGGCAGAGGAAGACGCGGAGTTTACGGTCACTGGTGGGCATAAGAAATATTTAGATTATTTTTTTTGCAAAGATTCAGCTAATATTCTAATTGACGAGTTTTTATCTTCGGCTAATATGCTAATTTGAGATCGAAAATGTTTCTTTAAATCCTTACTGTAACCTATCGATTGCAGAGCACGAAATCGGACTCTCGATTCAGTATCAGACAGCAAATGTAATAAAGCATTTCTTACTTCAGGATCATTGCTACAATTCGAATCAGTTATGACTTTTTCACCAAGAGCAATGGCACATGCAACTTTTTCGCCTGGGATTGTCGAGTTGGCAAACTTAAGAATTTCTTCTGTTCCCAGTTTCATAGCGAGTCTTTTAATCTCATCAGCAGCTATTTGCCTCATTCGCAAAGGTTTCCCAAAAAAATCTCCTGTACGAATTTTAAATTCTTGAATATCAGAGAGTTCATTTTTGCTTATTTGTTTAGATGTTTTATCGGATTTAGAATTTAACAGTTGAATTCCAAGAGCATTTGCTCGCAATTTCAAACTTTCCAATGATAGGTTATAAGCTTTGTTTTTATTCTGATCAGGGAAATAATCCACGTATTGCCATTTCTTTAATCGACTAGGAATTAGGCAATTATCAAATCGCACAGGAATAATAAAGATTGTTCCCTCTGGTTTTTCATCCGCAACATCTAAAACTTTACGCAACTCTTTTTGAACATATCCTTCTTTCGTAACTGAATTATTCGATAAAAACACAATCACCGCGTCAGCAGTTTCCACGGCTTTCTCGATTTCCATATCCCACTCATGGCCTGGCAAAAGTTTCTCTTCATCCAACCACGGATCAATCCAGCCTTCGGCAGTGAGTCGCTGGTAGAGTTCGCGGACGATGGGCTTATCCTGCGATGCGTGGCAGAGAAAAACGCGGAGTTTGCGGGGTTCAGTCATGTTTAATGTTGAAAGGTTTGAAAGTTATCCGACCTGATGATTTAACCTGCAACTTTTGAACGTGAGAAAGACCTATTCCTTGATCTTTACGAAAAACGCTGCTGAACCGCCGGCTTCCTTTGTGCGGATTTCAAAGCGTTCCTTCAAACTCATCATCATGCGCGAAAGTTGTTTATGTCCGTATGTGCGCGGATCAAAGCCCGGGTCCAGTTGATAAAGCGCGTTGCCCATGCTCGCGAGCGAAGCCCAGCCGTCTTCCTGTACCGCCATTTCAAAGGCTTGTTCCAGCAAAGGCATCGGGTCGCCTTCCACGCGCGGTTTTTCTTTTGACTTTTTCTGCGCGGTCTGCGCGGTGGCTTTTTTCTCCGCGACCAGATTTTCAGTGTAAACAAACAAATCGCAGGCATTGACAAAAGGCTTGGGCGTTTTCTTTTCGCCGATACCCATCACAAAAATTCCCGTCTCACGGATGCGTGTCGCCAGTCTGGTGTAATCGCTGTCCGAAGAGACCAGGCAGAATCCATCCACAACGCTGGCGTGCATGATGTCCATCGCGTCAATGATCATGGCGCTGTCGGTGGCGTTCTTGCCAATCGTATAACGGAATTGTTGGATCGGCTGGAAAGCGTGGAAGTTCAACGTCTCTTTCCATGAATTCATGTTGGGCGTGGTCCAATCCCCGTAAATGCGCCGCACCGTCACTTGACCATGCCTGCCAGCTTCCACGAGCATTTGAGCCAGCAGGTTGGGTTGGGCATTGTCGCCGTCAATCAAGATGGCGATCTTTCGTCTAAGTGAGATTATCTGTTCGTCAGCCATGTCTCGAATTATACTTGAATACCGATTCCATTTGATGAACTGAACGCGGAATCCATTCGAATCCGTTTACCGTTATGCCTGTAGATTTGTTTCATGGACATTTCGCTGCCTTTGACGCGCCGTCCATTTCCAATACCGTATCAATGAAGCAAGCCGCCGCAGGAAGATATAAAGGATAAGAATACATAACTATGCGACCGACATTGAATCCAACATCGGTAATAAATGTGAGGATTAAGAGAACAAACAAGCTTGAGACATCCGAGATATGAAAAGAACTTTGTTGCCGGGATTTGATCGCTAATATTACGATTAACGACAGTACGATTACAGGCAATATATCCAGGACTAATCCTTTTAGCGAAAGAGAATCTCTTATCGTGGATTGTAAATTTGTCAGGTATAAAGTCGGATCGGTTTGGTTCTCACTGCCCGGCACCTTGAAGATGGCGATCATTGCAAAATAGCCGACAACGGCAAAAAATGAAGAGAGCATTTGAATATAATGAGTAAACCGCCGCCGCTGTATCATGCAGATTATGAAACGCGCTGCAAACAAGACGGCAAATATGATCGGTATTTTTTCATTTATCCCTATTGACGCTAATACGAGTAATACAAAGATGGGAGGATTATTCAGCAACAGCGCGAGTAAGCCAATGATGAGGATCGCGAATGGGTCAATCCCTGTTTTTGAAACGAAATTACCAAGAAAGAAGGTCAAGAGACTCGCAATCAAGGAAGACGCCTGAGTTGCATGATATTGTTTTCTTGCTATTGCATAAATTACCACTGCGATGAGGACAAGCGATAAGTATGAGATGAAAGATAAGGCTTGTGTAGCTCTTAAATAGGCAGTGTCAACATTTGATAGGTTTGAAAAAGTGTATAAAGGGAGAATGCGGTAGAAGGGAATCGCTATCGCGTAAGATATGATCCGATAAGCAAATGGCGCGCCTGGCATATTATCGCCCTGTCCCAGCAGAGAAAGTATATATGGCGCGTAATCATCTCGAGCAATTGTGTTGAACGCGGCTGTTCGATATATATCAAAAAATATAGGAGTCGTTGCCAACAGAAGTGTCAACAGACCCGCAAAAATTAACGCTTTCTTTTTATTTTCAGTCATAGGTATTCTCCGTTGTGTAGTTAATGAGTGACCTTACGCAAGGTAATCCAATTTCCTGCGTCTTCGCGGCGAATCTTTTTCGGCTTGCCTGAGTTAGATTATAATGGATATGACGGTTTACACAAAAATCTTGAAAACTGAATAGGCTATTCCGCCAATGGTCGAGGATTTTCAACGGGAAGTTTTGCGTAAACCCTGTAAAAATGTTTTGACGGTGGTTGATAAATTAACGGCGCCTCTTGCAAATTCTATTTGTTGTGCCTAAGATCGCTTAAGTAACCATCGTCCAGACTAATCGGTTGATTCAGTAAAAGTTATTTTATTTTCATAAGGAGAAAATCATGAAACTAAATAGGAATAGACAGGTATTTCACCTGATCCTTGTCCTGGCTGTGGCTCTTGCATTTAGTACATTCCAGGCGCAGGCGGCGCCTCTGTCGCAAGATAAGAATCCGCTTGTGTCGGAATTGGCGCTGAGTCAGAGTATCAGCGCGGGAGGCATGCACTCTTGCCGAGTGATGAATAACGGAACGTTATTTTGTTGGGGAGATGATGGTTTTAACCAAGTCACAGATACCCCCGTTGGCGGAACATACACTCAAGTCAGCGCGGGCGGAAGTCACTCTTGCGCGTTGAAGAGCGATGGTACATTGGTGTGCTGGGGAGATGATAGCTTCAATCAAGTTACAGATACGCCTGCTGTCGGAACATTCATCCAAGTCAGCGCGGGCGGAAACCACTCGTGCGCGTTGAAGAGCAACAGTACGTTGGCGTGCTGGGGAGACGACAGCTTTGACCAACTTACAGATATGCCTGTCAGTGGAACGTTTACTCAGGTCAGCGCGGGAGATAATCATACCTGTGCGCGGAAGAGTGACGGAACTTTGAAGTGCTGGGGATTGAATACTTCTAATCAATCCAAGCCTCCCACCGGAACGTTCATACAAGTTAGCGCAGGTGGCAAATATACTTGTGGAATCAGGGGCAATGGTACGCTGGCTTGCTGGGGACAGAATAGCAGTTATCAGGCAAGCCCACCATCTGGGACATTTTCCCAGATAGATGCGGGTTGGAAACATGCCTGTGGATTACGGAGCGACGGCACGTTGGCTTGTTGGGGCTTGGATGCCGATGGTCAAGCCACGCCGCCTGAAGGCACATTTCTTCAAGTCAGCGCGGGAACCGCTCACACCTGCGCGGTGAAAATTGATAGCTCAGATATATGCTGGGGCGATAATACTTATAAGCAGACTGCCAGACCTATAATTTCAGGGAAGGCTGGAGTTGCCGGCGCGGTCCTGCATTATACGGATGGTGCGGCAAAGACGGTCGTCGCTAATTCAAAAGGACTCTATTTCATTGGCGTCTCACACGGCTGGAGCGGAACAGTAAAACCTGCTAAATCAGGCTACATTTTTTCCCCGACATCTCGCGCTTACAGTAATTTGAGCGGAAACAAGGCTAGTCAAAATTACACAGCCTATAAATTGGCGGTCTTTTATTCCATTGGCGCATACGATGGCTTGATCCGTGAATCAGGTCCGGCTACATCCAAAGGCGGCACATTGAACACATCCGACGTCAGTATCTACGTTGGCGATGACGCGGCTAACAAACAATTACGCGGGATTCTGCATTTTAATACAGCCAGCTTGCCTGATAATGCGGTTATTGCATCTGTCACGCTCAAGGTCAAGCAACGGGGCGCGATAGCGGGCGATCCATTTGGTGTACTCGGAGCTTTCTCAGTGGACATTCGTAAACCATATTTTGGTACCACTCATCATCTGGTAATTAGTGATTTTCAAGCCGCAGCCTCGACGGGCGGATCGGCGATTGCCACATTTGCCACGCCGCCTGGCAGCGGCAATTGGTATACTGCCACAATAACGCCATTCACTAATGTCAATAAATATGGATCAACTCAATTCCGCTTGCGTTTTGCTATAGGCGACAATGGCGACTCCATCGTAGATTATCTAAAAATCTATAGCGGCAATGCGCCGGCGGCATATCGTCCGAAGTTATACGTTAAATATCGGACGCCGTAATAAAATATCGCTTGCAGTTATTTATACAAAGCGCACAGAATATTTTTCTGTGCGCTTTGTCGTTATTACTCACCTTTCTCAGCCTTTACACAATCTTTACATTCGCTTTATGGATACTTCACCGCCATCTCATAAACTTGGGGCATAAACAGGTAAAATACAACCATGCCCAATTATAAAATCCTTGTCATAGATGATGAACCATCCATTGTGAACCTTGTCAGCGCGTATCTTAAGCCGGAAGGTTATGAAGTTTATACGGCGACCGACGGACCATCGGGATTAAAAGCCGCGCGCGCCTTTAAGCCTGATCTGATCGTGCTGGATTTAATGCTCCCCGGCATGGACGGGCTTGAACTGCTCTCGCGCTTGCGCCGCGAATCGAATGTCTATGTCATCATGCTGACCGCGCGTACCGAAGAAACCGATAAGATCGTCGGGCTTTCTGTCGGCGCGGATGATTACGTGACCAAGCCGTTTAGTCCGCGCGAATTAACGGCAAGGGTCAAAGCCGCGCTGAGGCGCATCCAAACGGGAGCAAGTTCGGGGTCCGAAAAGAGCGTGTTCTCCTTCAAGCATATCCGCATTGACGCCGGCGCGCGTCAAGTCACTGTGGACGATCATCCAATTGAATTAACGGCGATTGAATTCGATCTCTTGAAAGCTCTCGCTGAAAATCGCGGACGCGTTTTAACCCGCGAGCAATTATTGGAGAAAGTTTGGGGCGGCGAATATTTTGGCGAAATGCGCGTGGTGGATGTGCATCTTGGTCACGTGCGCCAGAAATTGGGAAATACCGATCTGCTCGCAACCGTGCGCGGCGTTGGCTATCGTTTTGACGACGAACCTTTGTAGGTGAATATGAGCGACTATATCAACAGCCGTCTTGGCATAAAACTTTTGTTGTCATATCTCGTGGTGATTTTTGTCGGCACGCTTGTACTTGTGATTGCCAGCCAGTTTACCGTGCCGACCGCTTTTGGGCGGCACATGAATGGAATGGGTATGATGAATGGGCAGGGGATTGGAACAGGTATGATGGGAAATGGTGCAGGTCAAGGTGGAACTCAGTCGGGCTTGTATCGCGAGTTTCGCCTAAGTTTTTTTGAGGCGCTGAAATATGCGGTAACCGCCGCGATCATAGCCGCTGTGGCGGTTGGCATATTTTTTAGTCGTCGTGTGATCGCGCCATTGCGCGCGGTTATGGTTGCCGCACAACATATATCTGACGGTCATTATGACGAGCGCGTACAAGTATATGGAATGGATGAAATTTCTCAAATGGGCGAGCGTTTTAATCAAATGGCTGAAAAACTTGAACAGGTCGAAGCCATGCGGCGCCGTTTGATCGGCGATGTGGCGCACGAACTTCGCACGCCGCTGACTGTCATCAAAGGTTCAATGGAAGGTTTGATGGATGGCGTTCTGCCCGCCACATCTGAAACTTATTCCGAAATTCATCGTGAGACCGATCGTTTGAATCATCTCGTGGATGATTTGCAGGAACTCAGCCGCGTCGAGGCGCAGGCATATCAATTGGATATTCGCTCAGTGGATGTTTCCAACCTGACAGCCACAGTCGTTAAACGGCTGGCTCATCAATTCGATGAAAAACGCGTCGCTCTAACATCAAGCCTGCCGCGCGAACCCATGCATCTTCTAGCTGATGAAGACCGCGTCATCCAAATCCTCACCAACTTGATCGGCAACGCGTTGCAATATACATCTTCCGGCGGACAGGTTTCACTGGATGTAAGCCGCGTTGGAAACGAAGCGCAGTTCCTTATAAAAGATACCGGCGTTGGGATTCCTTCCGAACATCTCGCGCATATTTTTGACCGCTTCTATCGCGTGGATAAATCGCGTTCGCGCCAAAGCGGCGGCGGTTCTGGCATCGGCTTGACGATTGCGCGTCACCTCGTCGAAGCGCAAGGCGGGCGCATTTGGGCTGAAAGCGCCGGCGAATCAAAAGGCAGTGTGTTTGCTTTCACACTGCCTTTGGTCAAATGACGAATCACGGAGTAATCGGCTTTATCACGCCAGCGTCAGACGGCGCGCCGCCGGTCAAGCTGATGTCGGTGCAGGATTGTTTATCCACGCGTAACAGCAGAACGTCGCTGCTTGAAACGTCTACTTGAATCATTGTGCTTTGCTTATAAGTGGAATCCACAGTCAGCTTTTGTGTCACCTGATTCCCAACCGGCAGATTATCCACACAGCGTTGTTTGTCCGGGTGTGTGCGTCCTTCGTCAATGGCGCGCAGTAACGCGCAAGTGTTGGGGAGATCCGTGTTGCCGATATTTTTTACGGTGACGTATGCGTTGGTTACTTCGCCCATGCCGTGAGTAATATCAATGCTGGTGTTACATCCGAGTATTGTGACCTCGACCGCTTGAAATGGCGTAGTAGTAAAGGTTGGAGTTGGCGGTTCTGTCATCGTTACAGTAGGCGTTTCGCTTGGCGTGAGTGTGACCAGGTCAGGAGTCAATGTGAAGGGAAGCGATGTGCTTGTGCCGAAAATAATGACAGGCGTGGCACTCACAATTCCGGGCGTGCGCGTGGGAATATTTGTCCATACCGGGTACGGTTGCGGGCTCACGCTCCAGTCAATGCACGCTGAAAGTAAAAAGGGAAATATGATAAAGGCGAGTCTCTTTTTCATGTTCTGGCTCCTTGTCCGCCTGATTGTATCCTGTCTCGGCTCTCTATAAAAAACAGCTTTGCATCCTTCGACTACGCTCACATCGTCCCGATGTCCTTCGGGAGGACGAAAAATCCCCGCTACCTTATTTGGAAAATTTGGCTCTTAACTCTTCCTGGCTGGGCTCAACCAGGATCGTGCCATCGGGAAAGATGATGGTGGGCACACTGCGGTTCCCGTTGTTGATGGTCTTTACAAACTTTGCGGCTTCTTCATTATCTTCCACGCCTACGTTTACATACGCAATTTGATTTTGTTCAAAGAAAAACTTTGCGCGTTTGCAATCGCCGCAATATTCCGTGGCGTACATGACAATACTGGATGGGGAGAGGGTATAAAAGTCGCTCATATGGTAATTATCGCATATTTTTGTTTTGGGATTTTGCATAAATTCTGCACTTAACAAAAATGAAAGGTTCGGAGTATAATTATTTTAGTTGACGCTGTCTTATTGAATTTCTTGTCGGGATTTTCGCTTGTCATTGCGTGAAGCGAAGCCTCTGTGATTTTAGATAGTAGAGACCCTTTGCTACGCTCATATTGTCCCGACACCAGCGCCTGGCGCAAGTGCAGGTGCGCCCTTCGGAAGGGCGACATGAAAAAACGATGTTGAGCGAAAGCTCACTTATAAAAGCTATAACGAATAAGAATGTTTTTTGAGAAATCGTTATATTGCTTGTTTATGACACGCATGGAGATTGAAATGGAAACTAGACTATATATGAGAATGTTACAAAAAGGTTGGTGGGTGATTTTGCTCACAGCGCTGTCAGCGTTAATTATTTCGCTGATCGCTACATATTTGGCTGTGCCTGTGTACCGATCTACCGCGAGATTTATCGTTGCCCCAAATTCATCTTTGACAAGCGGTCAAGCTGTACTTGATAGTTTGAATGTCCTTGACCGGGTCACTGTGGTAACTACTTATGCGGAGATTATGAACAGCGAGCGCATATATGCCGATACGCTGGCGTTGTTAAATCTTCAACCCAAGGATATAGTTGGCTATAGTTATCAGGCAGTTGTTCTCCCCAATACAAGCATCCTTGAATTGAGCGCTACAGGCACAAATCCGCAAACTGTAGCAATTCTGGCTAACTCGGTAGGATATCAATCCATCGCGTACACGCAGAAAACGAACCAGGTCTTCGACATTAATTTCCTGGATGTCGCCACACCATCAACGATTCCGATCAGTCCACAGCCATTGCAGGATGTAAGTGTCGCGTTTGTGCTTGGCCTTGTCGGGGGGGCGGCATTGGTCATTTTACGGGAGCAGTTACGGATCCCGATGGAATCGTATCGTCAGCGCCTGCGGTTGGATAATGTCACCGGCGTCTATAACAATCGCTACTTCCCGCGCCTGGTTGAAGAAGAACTTGCTGAAAATCCTGACGGCTTGCTTACGTTGGGCTTTATCGAATTGAATGGCTTGCGCGATCTGCTTGGCACTTTACCGATGGCAAGCCTGCATTGGATATTGAAAACGGTGACCGATTCATTGCAGAAGGAATTACGCGGCAACGATATGATCGGGCGCCGTGATGAAGTGACTTTCGTTGTTATGCTGCCTAATACTTCGGGTATGTCGGCGAACCGAATTTTTGAAAGAATATATCAGGCGCTTTCTGTTCCAACGGAACCCGATCAATTGGGGTCCACAGTATCTCTTGAACCTCACATTGGCGGGGCTGAATATAGTAACCATATTACAACTCAGGAATTATTTGAAAAAGCGGATACTGCCCTGAGTCAGGCGCGCCGTGATAATGCCAAGCCGGTTTATATCTGGACCTTAAAGAATCCATTCTGGGCTGCGGTGACCGAAGAGTCAGCGTCATAAATTTGTGTGTTCCCTACTTCATAATAAATGTCATCGCGAGGCGATTTATGCCGACCGCGGAGCGTGCCTTTGGCAAGCAAGCTCCTTTGGGAAATGACGTCAAATTATAAAATGTACAGTAGAGATATTGTGTCAGGAAATAATGGTGTGTAATCATGAATCTTGATTTTGCTACTCTTTTGCCGTTGGCGATCCTGGGGCTGTTTCTGTTGGCTATCGCAATTTCAAGACCTGAGTTGGGGCTTTCGGCGTTAATTATCGTAGTCTACACCAACTTGTCTGATGTTCTCATCACCCGCTTTGGATTTCCATCAATTACCCAGCCATTGGTCGGTTTGCTTGGCGTTGTCATACTTGCCCGCCGATTTATCTTTCAGGATACTTTTGAAGGATGGGCTCAACTGGCTGTTTTGCTGGGAATTTATATGTTCCTCGGATACCTTTCCGTTTTTTATGCGTCTGATGTGGCGCTGGCAAGAGAGACTCTGATCTATTACCTCAAGAACGCCATCATTGGCTTGATCGTTATTTTTCTTTTGCAAAAGCAGATCCATTTAAAATGGGCGATTTGGTCGTTATTAGGCGCCGGAATATTTATGGGAACAATTTCCACCTATCAAGTATTTACCGGCAATATCAGCAATGCCTACTGGGGATTTGGAACGGTATTGGATAACGGCGGAGGAGATTTTCGTCTTTGGGGTTCCATCGGCGACGCCAATTATTATGCCCAGATCATGGTGACGCTTCTTCCATTTGCAATGGAAAGATTTATGCACGAAAAGAAAATTGTCCTGCGGTTTCTGTCAGGCTGGGCAATATTCGTTTTATTAGTCACGATCTATTACACTTTTTCCCGCGGAGGATTTCTGGCTTTACTTGTAGTCGGTTTCCTTGTTATGGCAAGACAACCTTCGCGTCCTTATGCCGGTATTTTGTTGTTAGGGATTGCGCTTTTCCTTGCCTACCAATATCTTCCCACTCAATATACACAACGCATCACATCGTTATTTCAATTGGTGCCGGGCAGTAATACTTCCGCAAAAATAGACGTATCGTTGCAAGGGCGTACCTCGGCAAATATTATCGGTTGGACGATGTTTACCGATCACCCGGTATTGGGAGTTGGCGTTGGCAACTACAACGCCAACTTCAACTATTACGCGCGCCGATTAGGTCTCTCAAGTGAAGCCGGCTCGGCGCATAACTTGTACCTTGAAATCGCGGCAGAGCGCGGCATACTGGGTCTCTTATCTTTTGCAGCCATCATTTATTACACCTTCCGCGTTTTACAACGCACAAAAGAATCCTTCTTAAGGAAAAAATTTCAGGAAATGGCAAATATCTGCGACGCATTGACGTCGAGTCTCGTCGGTTATCTTATCGCGTCGACATTCCTGCATGACGCCTATATCCGCTACCTCTGGCTCTTGTTGGGAATCGCATGGTCGGTGCCGCAGGTATTCAAGTCTCTGGCAGGCGAGTCGCTGGCTGAAGATACATTGGATAGTTTAAAAATGGCATACAATGAATGAAGCGTCTCCTCGTTCAGATCTTGGAAAAGCGACAATTCATGGCGCTGCTTGGAAATATCTAACTTTTTTTAGCGGTAAATTGATGATCCTTGTCAGCACAATTCTGCTGGCGCGTTTACTTTTAAAAGATGATTTTGGCTTGGTGGGATACGCCGTCACCGCGATCAACTTTTTAGACATCATTCGCGATCTTGGGATTGGTCCGGCAGTCATCTATCATTCTGATGATGAACGAACGCCCACAACCGCTTTTTGGATCGGCTTACTTTTTGGCTTGGTACTTCTCGGAGTAGCCTGGGTCGGCGCTCCTTTTGTCGGCGCTTATTTCCGCGACCCGCGCGTCGTTCCGGTAATCCGCGCGCTGGCTTTTACATTTCCAATTAATTCATTGGGAAACACGCATGCTTCCGTATTAAGCAAAAAGCTGGCATTTGGTCGAAGCGTTTTACCAGATTTGTTAATGGCATTAACCAAAGGTATCACATCCATAGCATTCGCATATTTTGGATTCGGCGCGTGGAGTTTGGTGTGGGGACAGATCAGCGGTTCGATTATTTCCTCGCTGACTCTTTGGTTTGTCACCCCTTGGCATCCGCGCTTTTTCTTCGATTTGAAAATTGCGCGTTCGCTTATGAATTTTGGCGTCAACATCGTTGGCATGGATCTGCTGAGTGTGCTTTTATTGAATCTCGATTATTTGCTCGTCGGGCGTTATCTTGGTTCTGAATCGCTTGGCGCGTATACACTGGCGTTTCGATTGCCTGATCTTGTTATCTTGATGTTCGCGCGAATTATTGGAACCGTTATTTTCCCGGTCTTTACGCACATGCGCGACGTTCCCGGCAGTCTCGGGAAGGGATTTATATTGGTGGCTCGATATGTATCTCTGATCACTGTGCCGCTGGGATTAGGTCTGGCGCTTGTCGCGCGTCCGCTTACCATCACTTTATTCACCGCCAAATGGAGCGAAACAATCCCAGCTTTGCAAGGGATCGCTTTATACAGCATGTTCCTTTCACTTGTATATAATGCCGGTGACGCGTATAAGGCGGAAGGAAGACCGCAGATTATTACATGGTTGGGCTTGGTTCAATTGACCTTGCTTTTTCCAGCCTTATGGTGGGCTGTCATCTATGCCAAATCAATCGCGGCCGTCGGCTGGATGCAGGCAACTGTCGCTTTTATCTGCGTGACGTTGAATCTATATGTCGCGACGCATATGTTAAACATATCAATCTCTGACATCATCAACGCGTTTCGTCCCGCCATCATGGCTGGCGCGTTAATGTCTGGAATCGTTGCAATGGTTTTATTTGCGAGTTCAAATTTGCCGGCATGGCAACAACTTTTATTAGGAATAATTTCTGGCGGCTTAACCTATTGTCTGGCTTTGTGGATTTTACAGCGTCAGGTCGTTCTGGAAGTCGTACTTCGGATGCGTTCCGCCGTCAGTCATGGATAATTATGCATATCGCTCATCTCATCGATTCGCTTGAAATAGGCGGCGCGCAAAAACTTCTCTTGATATTTGCTGAAGAGGCAAAAGCGCGCGGCATTAAAGTCACAGTGATTAGCCTCACCACGAAATTCGCCAACGACAGCATTGTTGCCGAATTAAAATCTTTGGGCGTGCGCGTTGTATTTCTTACAATTTATAAATTGTACGATCCAACCGCGTTACCGAAACTGCTCATGGTCTTACGGAAGGAAAAAATTGATGTGATGCAAACGCATCTTGGACATTCCAATATCCTGGGAACGATGGCTGGTATGCTGATTCATATACCCGTAGTGGCTACTTTGCATAGCACACACGCGCATCGGACTGGAAGATTGTATCGCCTGCGTGCGTTGATCGGACAGTACTCCCTGCGATTTGGCGCTCGCCGCGTCATCGCGGTTGGGCAGAAAATCAAGGAGATTTATCTGGAAAGATTGACCTCAAAAACCATAATAGATGTGGTTCCGAATCCGGTAAAACGGATTCCCGATCTTGATCGAAACGTGCGCCAAGCGCTTCGTCAGGAAGTTGCCGGCGATTCCGCCAGATTTTTGATCTTGTCGGTCGGCAGGTTGACTCCTGAAAAAGGACTCCATGATTTGTTAAACGCCTTTGCCAAAGTCCGCGTAAAACATCCATCTGTAATGTTGATTATTGTAGGCGAAGGCGAAATGCTGGAGCCATTAAAATCCCAGGCTGTTTCGCTTGGCATTGCGGATGATGTGCGGTTTACCGGCTCGCGTAACGATGTGCCAGGCTTGATGTCCGCGAGTGATGTATATGTCAGTGCGTCATATCGTGAAGGTTTATCTCTTGCAATGTTGGAAGCCATGTCTGCCGGATTGCCGATCCTGGCGACCAAAGTTGGAGATACTGAATTACTGCTGGATGAAGATCGTGGGCTGATGATTTCTCCCCATGATGTGCCTGCCTTAACCGATGATTTATGTTACTTGATCGAAAATCCGCAAAAGATGAAAGAGACCGGCGGCGCCGCCCGCCAATTTGTAGACGTCAATTATTCTCCAGGTCCATGGATGGAAAGGTTGCTTGGTATTTATGAACAAGCTCGAAACAATACCTAACGCGAATATTAAAGGCGTTTTGATGCTCGTTAATTATTTCCTTCCTTTGCCGGTTGATGGCGCTGAACGTCAGGCAGATCATCTGGCAATGTATATGGCGCAGCGCCCATTATGGGTGGGAATTCTGACTCGAAGAATAGGACAACTTCCGAAGTTGGAGCGGCGGGACGGATTTGAAGTAATCCGAATTCGACAATTTGGTCCCGGTAAAGTTAAGACATTTACTTTTACTTTGGGCGCGATTTTTGCCATTTTTGCCCGGCGGCATAAATTTAATATTTTGCACGCTCATCTTGCATTTTCTCCAGCAGTGGCGGCGACTATTGCCGGGAGATTGTTGGGTAAGAAGGTGATTATTAAATTTGGCGGAAGCGGCGTCTTTGGCGATGTGGGGGTTTTGAAATGTACCTGGCGCGGGCGGCTTGCGCTATATATCTTTCGTAAAGGGGCGGATATTTGCGTCGCGCTTTCAACTGAAATGGAAAAAGAAATGCTTGACGCCGGTTTTTCCCGCTCTCAGGTTATTCGCATGGTGAATGGAGTTGATGTGGTGAAATTCTCGCCATCTGCTGATAAAAAAATCGAGAAGGAAATATTACGCATGACAGGAAAAACGGTTTTATTATATACCGGCAGATTGACTTCTCAAAAAGCCTTAAATATTTTATTGCTTGCTTTTCAGCGTTCGGCGGCGGTCGTTTCTGATTTGCATTTATTTCTTGTGGGAGATGGGGAAGACAGAACTATGTTGGAGACGCTGGCTGTCAATCTTGGGATTCAAGATAAAGTTACATTTGTAAAATGGACTAAAGATATTAATCAATATCTACGCGGCGCGGATATTTTTGTTCTGCCGTCAATGGGCGAAGGTATCTCAAACAGTTTATTGGAAGCCATGTCAACTGGTCTGCCTTGCATTGCCACACGTGTGGGAGGCTCTGGCGAAACTCTGGGATATGATAATGATTGTGGATTGTTGATCGAGTCTGGCAATGTTGACCAACTGACTGAAGCGATCACGCGTCTGGCTTCCAATCGTCAGGAGGCTCTTCAATTGGGATCGCGCGCCCGCCAAAGGATTCTGGATCATTACGATCTTTCAATTGTAGGCAGTCGTTATTATAAACTTTATGAACAGATTGCAGTGGAAATTTGACGCTAAATTAATTTTCAAAACGCTTTATCAAAGGGAATTGTCGTATGACGGATAAGATTCACGTTTTTCAAATTACAAAGACGCTGGGCGGCGTAGGGACGTATGTGCGCCGATTGGTCAGCGCTTTGGATAAATCCCGTTATCGTTTTACGGTTGTCTTTCTCGCGGAGGGTTCCGATGAAATGGCGGCTGACTTGAACAAAATTGAAGGAGTGAACGCGATCGGTATTCCAATGAAGGATTATATTGATCCTTTTGCAGATATTTCGATCTGTTTGAAAATTGCGAAAATATTGCGGAGCGACAAGTTCGATCTTATCCATGCCCATACTTCAAAGCCCGGATTTTTTACCAGACTTGCCGCCATTGGATTGGATATTCCGGTGATATACCGTCCCGCGAGTTTTGCCTTTCATGAAAATGCGTCTCGATCTCAAGCGATCTTCTATGCGTTCCTTGAGCGTTTTGCAGCGCGTTACTTAACGGATCGAATTCAACTGGTATGCAATGGCGAACGCAAACTGGCGAGACAATATTCCGTTGGCAGAGACGATCAGTTTGTTGTAATTCATACAGGAATTGATCTTCGCCCATTCGAGATTTCGATAGACCGCGCTCAGATACGCGCAAAATTTAACATCCCACCGGATGTTAAACTGGCTGGTACTATCGCCCGACTTACAGAACAGAAGGCTCCCTCTGATTTCATTCGTGCGGCTGCGTTGGTTCATGTCCGTTATCCCCAAACCCACTTTCTCTGGGTGGGGGATGGTCCCTTGGAGAACGAAGCCCGGGCATTGGTACAAGCGCTCGGATTGCAAGATGTGTTTCATTTTGCAGGCGCTCATAAAAATAGCGATATACCGGCGATCCTTTTGTCGCTTGATTTTTTTGTGCTTTCATCCCATTGGGAAGGTTTCTCCATTGCTGTTCTCGAGGCGATGGCGGCTGGACTGCCTATAATTGCAACAAGAGTAACGGGAGCCGCTGAAGCAATTGTGGATGGCGAGACCGGCATTCTGGTAGACATAGGAAATGTGCATGGATTGGCAGAAGCAGAATGTAAATTGATTGGAGATGCGAAACTTATCGGGACCATGGGCATTGCCGCGCGAAAACGCGCAGAAAGCGAATTCCCTTATGCAAAGATGCTGGACCGTGTTGAAAAAATGTATCTGGATTTGATTGAAAGAAAAAATCATCAATATATTAAGGCAAATGTTTGAACAGGAATATGAATTTTGCAGTCTGTCTATTGAAACAGAAGGAGATAATCATGTTTATCAACAAATTAAAAAACGTTTTTGCTGGTCTTGTCCTGCTGGGATTCCTGGCAGGCACAGTCAATTCGGCAGGCGCACAAAACGCAACCGCCGAACGATCATCCGCGTTTGCCGCCCAGGATGGAAATTTGATCACCTTCTCACAATTTGTAACTGATGAGATATTTCTGAATGGTCCGTTCGACGCGGAAAGTATTTACTTTAGCCTGCCTTCGAACTGGCGGCTGGTAGCGGGAGCCCAGCTAAATCTTGCCATGGCAATTTCGTTCAATCAAAATGTTCAAACCGCATCCGGGATAGCTCAAGGATCTGCGGGAAGCATTACTGTCACATTGAATGATGTTTTAGTCGGCATTGTGCCGGTTACCTCGGCTGGAGAAACTGTTTTTCAATTCCAGATGTCGCCGGCGGCTTTCGCCGCCACCAGAGACGATGGGCTGTATCAACTGCGATTTTTCCTTAAGAGCGGTTGGACGTGTGAAGTTGATGAGAATATGCTGGTTGTGATTCACACAAGTTCGAGTATGAATTTGCCGCACGAATCAGTCTTGCCCAATACCAGCCTCGTTAATTTCCCATCTCCGATCTATCAATTGGATTCCATCTTTACAACCCCGGTATTGGCGGTCATTCCAGACCGCCCAACCGCGGCTGAATTGAAAAGCGCCATGACAATTTCAGCCGGTTTTGGAAACCTTTCCTCGAATAAATTGGTCATGGATATGAATACGGTTAGCCAATTGACCACTGAGCAGATAACGAACAATAATCTTGTGTTAATCGGAAAAGCCGCAGTCCAATTTTCTGACAAGCTCAAATTCCCTCTGCCTGCAAATAACGGCGTCTTTTCAAATTCCGGCGGCAATACGGATGATGGTATCGTTCAATTGATCAATTCGCCGTGGAGCGAAGATAAAGTTATATTGCTTGTTTCAGGGAATACCGATACAGCCACAATTAAAGCCGCGCAGGCGGTTAGCACAGGCAGTCTGCGCTCAAACATATCTCCCAATGTGGCTATTGTTGATACGGTGAAAACTGTTCCGATTCCCACATCTCCGCGCATAGATCAAACATTGGCAGACATGGGCTATAGAGGGAAGGATCTCAGGGATGTCGGCGTTAATTATGCGGACTATAAGTTCTATATCCCGCCCGGCAAGACCATCACAAAAGATGCGTATTTCGAACTGCAATTTGGACATTCATCCCTGCTTCAGTATGACCGCGCTGGTATTGTTGTAAGCGTAAATGGAAAACCGATCGGCAGTATTTCGCTGACAGAGGCAACCGCTCGTCAGGCTGTCAATCAGGTCCGTTTTTCCATTCCCCCGTTGGTAGTCTTGACAGGTAATAATTCTCTTGAAATAAAAGTCAGTCTGATTCCTGTTGATAAATGTATTAGCCCGGATTTAAATGGCGTATACGCTAACATTTGGCCCGAATCGAATCTACATCTTCCGCTTGTGCAAACCGTGGCCAGCCCAATGGCAAACTATGATTTGATTTCCTATCCCGGTCCATTTGCGTATGACGCCACGCTTAATACAACGGCATTCGTTTTACAGCGCGATGATATTGTTTCCTGGCGCGATGCGTTCCACGTTGCCAGTTATCTCGGTGATAGCTCCAACGGACCAGTCACAACGCTTTCCGCGTTCTATGCAGATGAAATACCTGAAACCGAGCGGTCAAAATATAACTTTATTGTGATCGGACGACCCAGCCAATTACCGATCCTTAATGAGATTAATAACCTTCTCCCCGCTCCTTTCGATTTCGGGAAGGACGTAGCTCTTGAACCCGAAATGCAGGTGAAGTACCGAATTAGCCCGAAGGCGACAGTAGGTTACGTGGAATTACTTTCTTCTCCATGGAATAGCGATAATGTCGTTCTTATTGCCGTTGGTAATGATATTCAAGGCGTTAGTTGGGCGGCTTCACATTTGATAGCGCCATTAAGTTGGGCGCTTGCGGGAAATTTTGTGGTAATTAACGATCGGCGCGTGTATACGGCAAATACAAATATGACCACGATCACGCCCGGTATTGGCGCCACGCAAGTTTCGGCTTTGGAAGTTGTGCCTCCGGCAATCGGCAATCCAGGAGCTTCAATTCCTTATCGCCCGGCATGGTTATTGCCGGCATTGATATTTTCGGTGGCGCTAATTGTGATTACCATCATTGCAGTTATATATATCAATTGGTTTCGCAACCGTTCCGGCGTTTCCAAACGTTAGTTCCCGAACAAAAAGAGAAATGGCGTAATCTGATGAACGGGCTTGGTTTTGGAAAAGATCAAGCCCGCAGAATTCTTTATTGGGAATTTCGGTCACGATTCTGAAATCCTATTAGCTTGCTGAGGAATAATTATTAAGAGTTTTGCGTGAAGTACGGATTTTTGTCATTTCATATTTGTTAACTGTTTCAGGATAATTTTGTACTAGAATCCAATATGTAGCGTAATTCAACTTTGTTTGTCATGAAGATGCGATGGAATTGTGAATATGTAAATTCTTATGGGCGCAAAAAAAATATCCAGGAAGCAGGCTAAAATGAGAGAAGCTATTAATAAGACCCTTAATGCGCGCGATTCGCGCACAAAATTTTTAGGCGTTTTTTCTTATCGAGGCAATACCCGTTTGCGGATGGTCGTTCTTTTGCTAGGCGCCGATATATTCAGCTTTCTTTTATCCGGTTTTTTTGCGATCGGGATGCGTATCTTTATTTTTAATGAACCCTTGCGTTTTGATCTTTTTTTGCAAACTTTGCCTATCATGGCAGTCAGCCTATTCTTTTACGGGTTGACCGGTCTTTATCCGGCTGTTGGAATGAGCGCGGTTGAAGAATTCAAAAAACTTGTTTCCACAACGACCTTTGTTGTGCTTGCTCTTACCGCGGTAAGCTTTTGGGTGCGCAATGCGAATAGTTTTTCCCGCTTAACCCTAACCCTGACCTGGCTGTTCAGTATAGTAGTTCTGCCGGTCAATCGCGATCTGTTACGAACAATAGCAGTCCGTTTGAAGGTTTGGGGGGAACCGGTCGCGATCATTGGCTTTGAAAAACAGGGCGAATGGGCGTTGGAGTTTTTTCAAAAAAATGCAAAACTTGGACTTAATCCGGTCGTGATATTAGACCCATCAGGGCGCGAGTCATATTCCCACCGTCAAGTCAGGGTATCGAAAATTAACGCTTTATATCCAAAGGAAGGGGTGGGCAATTTGACGGATGTGAAGACTGCCTTGATCATGATCTCGGATGTTCCCGAAAAATTTATGTCTATGATTTCAAGCAATCAGAAAGGGGGATGGGAACGTTTGATCCTGTTACCGAACCTTGAGCAGATTAGCAGTTTCGGCGTCGTGTCGTTTGACTTTGGCGGTGTGTTGGGACTCGAAGTCCGTCACAATTTACTTGACATGCGTCAGCGGGCTATTAAGCGGATAATGGATATCCTGCTTTCGATTGCGCTTGGAATCTTTTTTCTGCCGATTGGTTTAATGATTGCATTGTGTATTAGATTGGATTCGCCCGGTCCCGTTTTATATTCTCAGGAACGCTTGGGCAAGGATGCCCGCAAGATCATCATTTATAAATTTCGCAGTATGAAATTAAATGCGGATAATGTGCTGGCTGAGTATCTTTCCAAAAATCCATCCGCAAAAACGGAATGGGAACAGAATCAAAAATTGCACAATGACCCGCGCATTACCCGCGTAGGTAAGTGGATCCGAAGACTTAGCCTGGATGAAATACCGCAACTTTTTAACATCCTGAAAGGCGATATGAGTCTGGTGGGTCCACGTCCAATTATGTTGGAACAGGAAACAATGTATGGCGATCATATTGAGGTATATACCAACGTCCGCCCTGGCTTGTCCGGTTTCTGGCAGATTTCAGGACGCAACCAAACCAGTTTCCGTCAACGCGTCGATTTTGACGCTTACTATGTCCGCAATTGGTCTATTTGGCTGGATGTTTATATCATTGCCCGCACGATCATGGTTGTTCTTTTAAGACAAGGCGCTTATTGATTTCTTCTCTATGAAAACCTTGAGTAAAAAATCCCATGTCGGAACATGGTTCTTTGGCATTTTAGGGATTGTGATATTTATTGCCATGGGATTTAATTTATATGGTATTTGGCGGCAGGATCAACTTGAACACGCCATCCTTCCAGCATTTCCCGGCGCGGAAGGATTCGGCGCGGCGACCGAGGGTGGAAGATTTGGACGCATCGTTTTTGTCACCAACCTAGCTGATACCACTGACGTAAACAGCCCGGACTACCCCGGCAGTTTTCGCTGGGCGGTGGATCATGTCTGGAAAATGGATCCGCTCAACCCGTATGGAGAGAGGCGGATCGTCGTCTTCCGCGTGGGTGGAATAATAAATCTGGCAGATAGACTCATCGTGCGGAATCCATATATCACGATTGCCGGTCAAACCGCGCCTGGAGATGGAATCCTGCTCAAGGGGGATACATTTGAAATTGCAACCCATGATGTGATCGTGCGCGGTATTCGGGTGCGCGTTGGAGATCAGGGAACGCCGAATTGTTGCCGCGATGGGATCAATGTCGGAACTTATTATGCAACCAGCGATGTATATAACGTGATCGTGGATCACTCGTCAATTAGTTGGGCGGTGGATGAAAATTTTTCCGTGTGGAGCGAATCATCAGATAGTCATACAGTGCATGATATTACGGTTCAATGGAATATTATTAGCCAGGGACTTTACGACAGCATTCATGTGGATGAAGGTGTTGTAGACGGTACTACGGATCCTCATAGCATGGGATTAATAATTGGCAATCGGGGCAGGAACATAACCGCTCATCACAATTTATTGGCGCTTAACGATGGTCGTAATCCACGAGTTGACGGTATTGACGGGGCTGAAATATTGAACAATTTAATTTATGACTGGGGATTTGCGGCTTTGGAATTTGGAGAGGGAACGACAAGAACGCATATTCTTGGGAATTATTTCAAAGCAGGCGCTTCTTCTGCCAGTAATGAAATATCCATACCGGATTTAATATCAGCGCAGAGTTTAATATTTTCTTCCGACAATATTGTTGATGACCGCCGATCTGCTCCTGAGTCTGAAAATATCCGCGTCGTTTCACCTGAAAGTTTTTCATTTGCAGATAAAACTGTGTTTCAAGAAAGCGGCGTGACGGTTACTACTCCGCAAGCCGCTTATGAAGCGGTATTGAATAATGCTGGCGCTATAGTTCCCAAAAGAGACTCGATTGATCGTCAGATTATTGATGATGTTATTAATGGAACGGGTTCAAGAATAGATAGCCAGAGCGAGATGGGAGGCTGGCCCGTTATTTTGGGCGCTCCTTATCCGCAAGATACGGATGGCGATGGCATTCCTGACGAATGGGAAATCGAAAATGGGAGCGATCCAAACGATCCGTATGATGCCAGCAATTACAAACTTCGCGCATCAAGTGGATATACCTGGATTGAGGAGTATGTTAATTCCAAGCTCCCGATTCACCCGTAGATTGGGATGAGAGAATTGATCATGAATAATAATAATGAAGATAAGTCACATCCCAGAGCGCTGGTTGTTCTGGTTGGGGATGTTGTCAATGACCCGGAAACGCATGTTAAATATAATACATTTATTGAGGCGCTTGATCGGCGTTTTCCGGTGGTGGGGATTTTCAACGCGAAATTGCGTGGCATCCACCGTTTATTGAACGCGGCTACGGTGTGGCATCCAAACCGCGCAACGTGGAGCAGTCGCGCGTCCAAGAATGTGCCGGCTTTTATATCCCGCTCAAAAAAAGCGGCAAACTGGGTCCGTTCCATGCAGGATCAGGCGGATGTGATCATTCAATTGGGCGTGTTATTTGACGCAGGTTGGGGTGGCGTTCAATTACCCAAAATAATTTATACCGACTACACCGCACAGTTATCTGCCCGCAGGCGGGATGCCGGACGTTCCCCATTGCGCGGCGCGAATCTTCTGCGCTGGTTTGAATTGGAGGGGCTGGCCATGCAACAGTCCGCGTATGTTTGTGTGCGTTCACAACTGGTTCGTAGATCTGTTTTGGATGATTACAAACTGCCAGCAGGGCAGGTCAGCATTATTGGCGGGGGAGTAAATTTGAAGTATTTACCCAAACCTGCCGTTCGCCCTGAAGAAAGAAATCCCACCATATTATTCATTGGCGTGGATTTTTATCGAAAAGGCGGCGACCTGGTTTTGCAAGCCTTTTCAACTGCTCTCGCTTCTGTACCCAATGCCCAATTACTGTTTGTTACAAATGATGCGATTCCTGAGGGGATGCCACTCAACAATGTGAAAATAATTTCGCCGACATGGAAACGCGATGTTTTTATTCAGTTATATAGTCAGGCTGATATTTTTGTGTTGCCGTCCCGATTGGAAACCTGGGGGGATGTAATTCTTGAAGCCTTAGCGCACAGATTGCCGTGCATAGGCGTCACGGGTCAGCCCATGGAGGAAATTATTCGTCATGGCGAGACGGGACTTCTGGTTCCCCCGGAGGATGTCCATGCTTTGGCGGTGGCGTTAATCGAATTACTCAAAGGACAAGAGTTGCGTCATCGAATGGGGCAGGCTGGCTATGAGCTGGTCGCGAATGAATTTACATGGGATCACGTTGTTGGCCGCCTGGCGCCCATGATTGAAAACGCGGTTAAACAAAATCGTTAACTTTGGGTGATGTTTGGAAAGCGTGATTACTTGGCTGAATAGGGCTTATTTCCCGCGTTGCGTTGAATTTTATTTTCGAGAGCGGCTTGTTCCAATATGGTAAATCCCAATTTCATCAAATCTGATAGTTCTTGTGGCGGAACAACAATACCCGCATCCATTTGCTCCATTAGTTTGAGCAGCGTTCCCCTGACTCCGCTGGCGCGATGCGCCCAGTAAGAATCGGCAGAGATTCGTTCAAGCCGCGCCAACAGCATGTGGAGTAGTCGAGAATTCGTTTGGAAATTTTCCATGCAGGTAATAGCTAGAACTTGCGCCTGCGTTGTTTTGCGTCAATTGCCGTCAAGCCAGCCGCGTGGTTAAAGGTATGTGTAGAAAGAATTCTGCTTCTATTGGGCGGCTTGAAAGTTTGTTCGCAGGTTTCGACATATTCAGTTTTGGTGAGTGTGACGATGCGATTGAAATGAGTGGCATACCCGTATCTGACAGAACAATCTTGCGAGGGGCGGATCAGATCGCCGTTATCGGAAAAGATACAGCCTGCCGGACGCGCGGAATGTATATCTTTCACGATTGGGTTAAGTGGATGCGGCGTCCATTGGTCTGAAAGCGGATCATCTGCATAATAAAGATATAAAGTGTCCCAGGTTGAGCCGCCTTCTTTTTTTATATTTGTAAACAACCACCAAATCCCTTGCGCTTTCACCAGAGTGGAGTCAACGGCATAAACATTATGGATGAGCGTTTTTTCAAATTCCCATTTATCTGGGAAATGCGCGCAGCGATATAGCTCGATCCCGTTATTTTCTCCCGTTTCGGGGATCATGTATAACTGCCCGTCATGTTCAAAAAGAAATGGATATGAAAGGTGGTACGGTCGTTCCAATACAACCTGATTCGACAGGATGTTCATTTCCTTGTCGAGCGTCAAACAAACGATGCGTCCGCGGTTTGTCGAATAAAGCAGTTCTTCGATAAATACATAATATATATTTTCATGTATCCATATAAACGGGTCTGCCCAAAAACGGTCAATCGGCGGGATAAAAGGTTTGAAATCTTTCCACGCCAGAGATTTATACCCGGTATTGGGAGCGAATAAAATAATCCATTGATTTATAAAGAAATAAGAACCGATCCTTTTTATAATGCGGCGCAAAAGATGCGGTTTGGTAAGTTTTGATATAAGAGATGAATTCATTTGTGCGGTCACTGACTTGCTCCGATCTATTTCTCCACCACCACCCACGCGCTGGAATCTTCCAAAATGATATTTGTCTTTGTATTGGAAAACAACGCCGCGATGGAATCCGCGTTGAGGAAGTGGCTTCGCATCAACAACAATTTCTCTGCCAGCGCGATCAACTTTACGCCGAAGGTTTGGATATCCGGTTCCTGGATGACGATGCGTCCGCCGGGTTTGAGCACGCGCAACAGTTCACGCGCGGACTTGGCATGATTGATTACATGGTGCAACGCGTCTACCATGATGACGCGCTCGAAAGAAGCGCCGGGGAAAGGTAAGGATTCAGAATAACCGCCAACAGCTTGAAGTCCGGGAAAAGAAGCGGATTGTCTCAACATCCCCAGGGAAACATCCGCGATCACAATCTCATCCACATCCGCGCGCAAACCGCAAGCCACGCGTCCGGTTCCGCCGCCTACATCCAATAAACGTCCTTTTGTTGGCAATGCGGCTAACTTACGCATCAACTCTAAAGACGAATAATTTGCGCGCGCGAAGATCGGCGCGATGATATCAAAATGATCGAATGGCAATTATTCTCCCACCGTAATCAGGTCTTGGATGTTATCGAATGTTGCCGGTCCAATACCGGAGACATTCATAATATCTTCGATGCTTGCAAACGGACCATTTGTTTCGCGATAGTCAATGATCTTTTGCGCGGTGGATGGACCGACGCCGGGCAATGTATCCAATTGCTCCAGAGTGGCAGTGTTGATATCAATCAGTGTAGCCTCCGGGGAAGTTTCGGGAGTCGGCTCAGAAGGAGCGCCGTCTGGCGATGTAACAATAAAGGCAGGGTCTTCAGTTGCCGCGGCGGGAGCGGCGCCGTCTTTATATGGAATATTAAGCTGTTTACCGTCTTCAAGCCGCGCGGCAAGATTGATGGCTGTTGTGTTGGCGTCCGCAAGCAGACCGCCTGCCGCGTCAATTGCATCCTGCACACGGCTGTTCTCGGGAAATTTATATAATCCCGGACGCGTCACCGCGCCAGTCACATCCACCGCGATAGGCGCGACTGTGGGCGCGGGCTGCAAGGCAATCGTCTCGCCGCTCGGCAAACGGCTGATAAAAAAAACCACGCCAGCCAGCAGGAAGCCAGCCAGTACACCCATTAGTACATACAGAACTTGTTTCATAATTAGATTCTACTCCAATTTCATCACTAACAAAGATTCACCTGAATGTGAAAAGATATCGGCGAACCCCACCAAATTTTTGATGCGCTGAAAATAACGCGGCATGTCTTTATATTCAAGTACGCGAAAGCCAAACTTTTTATACAGCCCGCCGTTTTTAGACTCGCACATTAAATATAATGGGCGCGGACTTTCCTTCAACAGATCTTCAATGATGAGACGTCCGAGTCCCTGACCCTGATATTCAGGCTGTACCGCCAGCGAAGCCAGCTCCAGGATTTCCGCGTTCGCGCCGTGAGGTTTTAGCTGTCCGCAGGCGATGACTTGATCCTGCGCGTTCACTGCGACGACGAACCGTTTCCAATCCAAACCGGTGGGATTGATCCCGACTAAATGGATCAGGTCTTTAATCGGCTTTGAATCCGTTTCATGCGCGGGACGAAGAGTTGGTTCAACCAATTTGACCTGCCGCAACGATGATGATAAATGTGGCAATGAACCAGTGGATCAAGAAGGGCCACACAAACGATTTTGTACGCCATGCTATCCATCCAAATGCAAAGCCGCCGAAAATGGTGGAGAGTGTCTCTATTTCCGGTTTGCCGATATGAGCCAAGGCAAACGGCACAGCTTGTAACCACAACGCTTCCGGTCCGAATTTACGCGCGTAACCGAAAAGAATCCAACCGCGGAAGAAAAATTCCCAGCCGATGAGGTCGAGGAAAGTTGTCCACGGTAAACCCGCGAGATAAGGTTTGTAATACGCGTTCATGGTTTCATTCCCGTGACCGAGGTAGTAGATAACCGGAGTCATGAATAAAACGCCAAGCGCGGTGATGACGAGTCCCGCTTTCCAGTCGCCAAGCGTGAAGCCGTAGCCGCGCGGATTCTCGCGAAACAAGATCAATATGACCGCAAGTGGAATGATGAGATACAAGATGACGCGGTCAAGGTATTTATAAGGCGTGATTTGGTGATATGAATCCACCATTAATAATAAAGTACTGGCAATCGTGATGGTAACGATTTTCCAGTCAAAGTGAAGTTTTTCGCCGAGGAGAGTTTGCATGGATGGAAGAGAATGGAGAATGGAGAATGGTTAATATGGAAAGTAGGTTTGGTTTCCGTTTGGGGCAAGTAGTTGGGATATTTTATCAGCGTCGCGGAATAATTCAATGCCCCAGTTAGTGAATAATAGAATCACAGCGCATACGGCAAGGATAATGGCAATTTTACCAGTGGATGATTCCTGCCAGCGCGTGATAAGTCCGCGTTTACCGTTGACCCAAAACTGCGCGGCAAGAATGGCGAGATAAGGAATCAGCGCGAGATGGAAGCGATCTTCTGAAAGAATGAGGATGTGAGGAAGAATATAAGCGGCGAATAACAAGACGATAAGCAACGAGTTGGGTTTCCATTGAATGAGAGATAATCCTAACGCGGCGAAAATGGAAACAAATATAAAAGGTAAAAGAAAGATGGCAGAGATGATAAGCAATAATGGTTTTGGAATAAAGCCTACTATGTTGTTGGAATAGAAATACATCAATACGCGTTTTTCGAGACCGAAGAAAAACCCCAGGCGATTAATGGCAAGCGGAATAAACCGTTCGGGTTGTGCGCGGATGAATCCAAGCGCTTTTTGCGTACCAACTTGATCGCGTTGCGCGTCGTCAAGAATGGAGAGCAAATCCAATGACGGACCGAAGATAAAAGAACCGTCGCTGTCTGGATAATAACCGAGATATAAGTTATATCCCATTGAAGTTTCTATGCCGGTTAATTTATGATGCAAAAGCGAGTTGCGGATCATCCATGGGGTTATTACGATAATGAAAGATAACAGGACAAGAAGCGCGCGGCGGCGATGAATATAAAAAAGATATAAGCTGGCGAGCGCGGCAAAGGGAAGAATCACCGAACGCGTTAATGCGGTCAGTCCGAGAAAAATGCCGGAAAGCAGGAGATTTGGAATTGAGGTTTTTTCGATGGATTTCAAAAGAAATAGGACAGATAAAAGAAGCAGAACAAAGAATAAATTTTCTGTGCCGAGTCCGAGAGGATAGATGATTAACATGGGATACGCGGCGACAATCCACGCGGCGAGTTCTGGAATACGACGGTCTGCAAAAAGATGAGACGCCGTTAAATATGTCAATGGCGCGAGAGGCGCGCTGAGAAAAATCGCTTGTGCCAACCGCGCGGCGAAAAAACGCGCGAAACCTGTTCCGCTGAAAAAATATACGACCGCGAGAAATGCAGGATATAACGGCGCGCGGAATGAGGCGGCGATGCCAATCGCTGGATCATATTCTTTAATGGTGGACAGGTCAAAATCCACGTAAGGAGCGAGTTGATTTAAGTCCGCTTGCGCATACCAGCGGAATCCATTCCCCGAAGCAAGACTGCGCGCCAGCATGTCGTATTGAAACATGTCGTCGAGTCCGATGCCAAGTCCGCGCGTGAGCAGGACGGGAATCAGCCGAAGCGCAAGCGCGATCAAATAAATACGGACAGGAAAAGATGGTTTCATAGAGTCGGGTTATCGCTCCGACTTGCGCGTTTTAATTCGCCGCGCGAGATATGGAGAGAAATAACCATCGTAGCGTTTCCATAATTCTGGCATCATCCAATCACTGCCGGTGATGTGTTTGCGGCAATTGGCAGAACCGCAATGACAATTAAATTCATCGTACGGTTCGCCGTCACACATGGCATAATCGAAGCTAAGTTCTTCTCCGGCTTGAATGTCTCGGAGGGCAGTCAGACCGATCTGTCCGAAGAATCCCATGTTGGGATTGCAGGAATGGTTGAAGCAATCTGTCGGCTCTTCCGCTTCGGGAGTCAATAAATATAAACCTTCATCCAATTGAACTACGCGTTGCGCGAAGCGCGGTATGGACGTATCCAATTCGGCTTCGCTAATAATGCGTCCGCCCCATAATGAGATCAATTCATCTTTTTTGATATTCTCGCGGGCGAACACGCCGCATCCGCCCGCAGGATGCGGCGTGTTTTCGCATTTCGGGTTGATATAGGAATAATATTTACCGGTCATTGATTTTCTCGATTCGTTAATAGACCTCTTGCATAAGTAAATTGTTGTAACCCACGAAGTCACCAAGACACTAAGCCACTAAGTTTTTTCTTTTGAGTCTTCGAGACTTTGTGCCTTTGTGGCAAAAAACGGACTTCTGCAAGAAATTAAATATGTGACAGCCGATTATTATAAAGAGACTGTCACATTATTTCGGATAACGCTTACGTCGGATAAGAAAGCATGACCAACGCGCGGAACGCGGAGTAAGCCTTTGGCATATCGTCAGCCGTGAACGATAACTTTAAACCGTCGCGTGTTACGCCGGGCAGATGCGCGGCTTTGTCTGCCATATCAGACGTAGCCAACTGCACAGTTATTTTTATCGGCATCTTTACTATAAAGGGTTTGGGCGCATCCTTCTTTATCAAACGAGAGACGGCGCGCGCGGCGCTCTCGCGGATCATTTTATGCGTGACTTCTGGCGCGAGACATTCCGCAGAAAACCTACCTGAGGCTTGTTTGGTGACCGCCGTTTCAAGCGCGCCCAAGTGTTCTATCATTTGCGCGCAGGCGGTTTGATCGCCGGACGCCATGATGACCGGCACACCATAATGACCGGCAAGCGCGCCGTTCAATGTGTATTCGCCTGCAATCGAATCGTTCAGCCAAAGATTCGCCACACAAACACTTGACCATGTATGATCCAGCACGGCATTTGGCGAACCTTGCCGCGCGTGATAGCCGATGAAGAACACGCCATCCACATCCTTGCCGATTCCCTGCATCATCGAAAACGGAGAGGGCGAACCGCTGTTCAAGCGCGCGCGCGGATCAAGTTCCTCGACCAGGATATTCGAGCCGTTCCAATGACCATCTGCCACAACCACTTCTTTCGCGCCCGACTCAAATGCGCCTGCGATGGCGGCATTTACATCTTCCGTCATCAACTTGCGGAAGCGCGCATATTCCGCGTGCGTCGGCGTCACGTGATTCCATACGGTCACGCCGGTAATGCCTTCCATGTCAACAGCAATCAGGATCTTCATTTTTTACTCCTTCAAAATTAACAAGTGGACTATTTTATAAAAGATTATACTCGGATTGAATCCCGCAAAGCGGTATAATTTCGCAAGACTAAATTCCCGGAGGAACAATGAGCGACCTTGCAATTTTCCCTTTAAGTGACGAACATAAAATGTTGCGTGACGCGGCGCGTGATTTCGCGCAGAAAGAGATCGCGCCCATCGCGGCAGAGTTCGATGAAAGCGGCGAGTTTCCACACGCCACCATCAAGAAAATGGGCGGGATGGGATTCATGGGAATCGAAGTCCCAGAGCAATATGGCGGCGCGGGCATGGACGCGCTCGCGTATGTTTTGGCTCTCGAAGAGATTTGCAAAGCGGATGCCGCGCATGGCGTTGTGATGTCGGTGAATAATTCGCTGTATTGTCACGGCATCTTGAAATTCGGCACAGAAGAACAAAAGCGGAAATTCATCACGCCGATTGCATCGGGGAAATCCATCGGCGCTTATTCTTTGACCGAACCTCAAAGCGGTTCAGATTCCGGGACAATGAAATGCCGCGCCACGCGTGACGGCGACTTTTATGTTTTGAACGGACGCAAGTCCTGGGTCACAAGCGGACCGGTGGCAGAGTACATTGTCGTTTTTATGATGACCGATCCGGATAAAAAACAAAAAGGCGTCAGCGCGTTTTTAGTGGATACCAAAACTTCCGGTTTTGCGCGCGGCAAGAAGGAACCCAAACTTGGCATCCGCGCATCCGCTACAAGTGAAATTATTTTTGACGATTGCCGCGTGCCGATTGAAAATCGTCTCGGCGCGGAGGGCGAGGGATTCAAGATCGCCATGACTGTCCTCGACGCGGGACGAATCGGGATCGCGTCGCAGGCACTTGGGATCGCGGAAGCGGCTTACGAAGCCGCGCGCCAGTACGCGGGTCAGCGCGAAGCGTTTGGTCAACCAATCGGCGCGTTCCAGGGAACCGGATTCAAAATCGCAGATATGAAGACGCGCATCGAAGCGTCCCGTTTGCTGGTGTATAACGCCGCGCTTACCAAAGAAAAATCCAAAGCGTCAGGCGGACGTTACACGCTCGAAGCGTCCATGGCGAAATTGTTCGCGTCTGAAACTGCCATGTTTGTCACGCATCATGCTTTGCAAATTCACGGCGGCATGGGTTATAGCAAGGAACTTCCCATCGAACGATATTTCCGTGATGCGAAAGTCACCGAGATTTATGAAGGCACAAGCGAGATACAACGGCTGGTTATTTCGCGCAGTGAACTGGGATTGAAATAAAAAAAGTGAATGTCATTGCGATGCAATTTTTGCCGACCGCGAAGCGTGCCTTTGGCAAGCAATCCCCTGTTTTATGAGATATTTCGACTCAAAAGGAGATTGCTTCTCGAGGACTCGCAATGACATCACATAGAGGCATTATTGTTGAAACGAATCCCCTGGTTTGAGATCATTCTGGCTGTTGCCATTATGGGAATTACTTTGTATGGCGCATTTTCCGACGCGCAAAATTTTCCGCGCAACTGGTTCGACCGCGATGACGCGTATTATTATTTCAAGGTCGCGCAAAATATCAGCGAAGGACGCGGCAGTACCTTCGATGGAATCAATCCGACCAACGGTTATCATCCTTTGTGGATGTTAATCTGTGTGCCAATTTTTGCATTGGCGCGCTTTGATTTGATCCTGCCTCTGCGCGTTCTTTTCATTGTCATGGGCGCGTTAAGCGCGGCGGCATCCATCTTGTTATATCGTTTTTTGAAACGCGTCATGACTCCCGGTCTCGCCGCGCTAGCCGCCATTTATTGGGCTACCGACTATACAATTCAACTTACCTTTTATCAATCGGGATTGGAAACCGGCGCTGCCGCGTTGTGTATTATCGCCTTGCTTTATACATTGACCAAATACGAAGAAGCATGGGAGGAAAGACCCGCCGCGCGAAAAGAGATTGTGACATTGGCGTTGATTGCCATGCTGGTCATGTTCAGCCGCCTTGACTTAATCTTCCTCGCCGTTCTGATCGGCTTTCGCGTGGTCTTCCGCAATTCGGCTTTGCGCGACCTGCTTGGGCTGGATTTGCTGTTCATCGTCACATCTATATTGACCAGTTTCATTATCCGCATTGGATTACCGGAATATTATATTTATTCCAATGCCGCGGAAGTAATGATCGCCGTTTCCATTATTTTGCGCCTTCCGATATTTTATTTCTTCGGCATTTACAATCCCACTCAAAGACCGTTTGACCTGCTTAAGAAAAGCCTGCTGGCTGTAACGCTAAGCTCGATCATGCTGACAGTTGTCATGCTGCCGGTTGCGGCGCTGATGCGCTTTGACGTGTTTCCGCGCACCGCTTTGCTTTACGATTTCGGCTTGATGTTATGTATGACAATATCCAGCCGTTTGGGTGCGCATTGGTTTTCAAAAACTCAAGCCAGAGAAGAACGATCTCCGATCCAAATTTTCAAAGCAAGCTGGAAGAATTGGCTCTCGGACGGCGCGGTCTATTGCGGCATTGTGATTGGCGCGCTCGCGCTTTATATGCTCGTCAACCTGATCGTGTTTCAAACTGCCAGCCCGGTCAGCGGACAGATTAAACGCTGGTGGGGTTCGTATTCCAGCGCGGTATATGGCGGCGCGGCGCGCATCAAACTTGATTTTTACGGCGTCAGCCCCGAAACAGATTTCAATGCCTGGCCCCCGCTCACATGGCTTACGGCAAATCTTTCAGGGCATATTCCGCTTTATGCTTATTGGAATACATGGTGGCACTACAAATACGGCGCGACATTTATCGGCGTAATTATTTTGGGATTGATTCTTTTTTCGATTAACCGCGCATACAGCGCGCGTAATGTTCCTAAATTAGTCCTGCTTCCGCTTATCGCCGCGTCGGGCATTCAATTGTTATCCTACAATATCGGCGGTTATGCCGCCATGAAAGAATGGTATTGGATCACGCAATTCTTCGCCTGTATAATCGCTGCCTGTCTGCTGATAGATATGTTTACAAGGCACATCGTTTCCATCAAAGGCGGCGCGGTGTTATTTTGGCTGATCGCCGGCGCGATTGGTTTCTCAAGATTCACCGGTTATGCGGACTACATCAAAGCGACCATGCCATACAATTACTACGCGGCAGACGCGCCTTACATGGACGCGGTTCCATTTATCGAGTCGCATACCGAACCCGGTTCGCTTATCGGCATGACGGGCGGCGGCAATGCCGGTTACTTTGTTCAAGATCGTTCCATCATCAACATGGATGGACTCATCAATAGTTATGATTATTTCATAGCGTTGAAATCCGGCAAAGCGGCAGACTATCTCGCCGGCAACGGCATGGATTATATTTTCGCCAATCCAGACATGCTTGAAAGCGCGCCATATCGCGGTCAATTCACAGGCAAATACCAGATGATTGAACGCTTCGGCGGCAAAGCTATAATGAAGTTCACGCCGTAATTTGGATGAAACATTTCTCAAGTGGGTAAAGTATGCACGGTATAATTTGTCAACTCTCATCATAGGATTAACATGAAACGCTATCTGCTCTTCACGGTTTTTATCTCTGGCATGACCACCCTCGCCGCGGAATTAACCGCGTCACGTTTAATCGGAAATGTATTCGGAACGAGTAACCTCGTCTGGGCAAGCATTATCGGATTGATACTCATCTATCTCACGGTTGGATATTTCATCGGCGGAAGATGGGCGGATAAAACCCCAACAGCCGCGGCAATGTATCGCGCGCTGGCGTGGGGCGCGTTCACGCTGGGACTTGTGCCTTATATAGCGGGACCAGTCCTCAGGTCCGCGGCGAACGCGGCAGAGCAACTACAAGTTGGGATTCTGATCGGCGCGTTCGCGGCAGTCCTGGTCTTGTTCAGTGTCCCGATCACATTGCTCGGAACGATCTCGCCGTTTGCGATCCGCTTAAGTGTTGACGATACAGCCACGGCGGGAGTCACATCCGGGACAATTTACGCGGTATCCACGCTTGGTTCTTTTATCGGCACGTTTCTGCCGGTGTTGGTAACCATCCCAACGATTGGCACAAAAAATACTTTTCTCCTTTTTAGTTTATTTCTTTTGTTTGTCGCGCTTGCCGGAATGGGACAATTTGCCAGCAGGCGCGAGATGTTGATTCATTTATGGATGCCGATTGTTTTGGCGTTAGCCGCGATATTTACATCCGGTCAGCCGCTTAAAAATAATAAGGGTCAGGTGTTTGAAACTGAATCGGCTTACAACTATATTCAAGTGCAGGTGATTAGCGGCTATACACTTTTGCGTTTAAACGATGGACAAGGTATTCATTCGATCTATCATCCTGACACTTTGCAATATGGCGGACCCTGGGAACAGTTTTTGGTAGGACCTTATTTTTATGCGGATCGAAAACCTGCCGATGTGAAACGCATGGCAATTGTTGGACTCGCCGCAGGCACAGCCGCGCGTCAAGCCTCAGCCGTTTACAAGGATATTCAAATTGACGGCTTCGAGTTGGATCCAAAAATTGTGGAGATAGGCAAAAAATATTTTGATATGAACCTGTCGAACCTTAACATTCACATCGGCGATGGACGCTGGAATTTGGAACAAAGTAAAACGCTTTATGACATTATCGCGGTGGACGCTTATCGCCCGCCGTATATTCCTCCGCACATGACCACGCAGGAGTTTTTTCAAATCTGCGCGTCACACCTGACCGAGAACGGAGTCCTGACCATCAACGTTGGTTCAGTCCCCGGCGACCGCCGATTAATTAACGGACTCGCCACTACCATGGCAACCATCTTTCCATCCATTCACATCATGGATATTCCCGGCACATTGAACACGATGATATTTGCCACGAAACAAAAGACCGAGCCGGTTAATTTTGCCGCCAATCTTTTGACTTTATCAAAAGATACAAACGTTCATCCTTTATTGATCAACGCCATGCAAACGACTTTTGCCAATTTGAAACCTAACTATGAAACTACCGAGGTTTTTACCGATGACCGCGCGCCCATCGAATGGATCGTAAACGATATGGTCGTTCGCTTCGTCATGAGCGGCGGCGTGGAATATTTGCAATAGATTTTTTTATAATCTTGTCATTCTGAGCGAAGCGAAGAATCTCGGCTTTGGCATAAAATCAACCATGAAACGAGACTCTTCGCTGCGCTCACATCGTCCCGATGTCCTTCGGGAGAGCGACATAATCTTATTTGCATTACACCTTAAATAGTTTTTTTTCAAGAGGCTCAAAATGAAATCTATCTTTGCCATGCTATTTGTAATTTTAGTTTTATCGGCTTGTTCATCTCTCGCGCCTGCCCCGACATCTACACTTGTGCCGTCTCCAACGATGACTTTAACCCAAACGCCTGTTCCCACATTAACGCCAACTTCCACGATGATGCCAGGCATCATCGCCGGCATGGACGTGACCCAATACGGCTACAACCTGAATGGAAAGCAAGAAATTGAATGGGGCAAAGACTCGCACGGGACGGAAGTTTGGTACAACGTAGGTGGCAGTCCTGATAATCCTGAGGATGTCATATGTACTATCGGGACGCTGCGCACGTGTACTTTTAAGTATGACAGGGATTTTGAGCTTCATTTATTAAATATTGGAGAGCGTGAGGTGAAGTACGATGGTATTCGGGTGGGTAGTGGCTACGATGAAATTGCAAACAAGTTTGATATGAGAGGTGTAGGGATGGTGAATTTTAGTGTCTCAGAGGACTTAAATCATCGGGAACGAGACTATATTAGGGTATATTTTGCGAATAGAAATCGTGGTAGAGAAGTGGATGTCACTTCAAAGAAACCTCAATCTGGATATCTGTTCGTGAGACTGGCTTCGACAGGGGAATTTATTAAGGTTGTGGTTTCAGGCCTTGTTATCCCGATAAACTAGGCGTGAATGTTCCTATGATTTGCGTAGGATGTTTGTGGTGTGATAGTGTGGAGGTGTGAAGAAGATAGTTTTGATTGTATTTGATTTTGTGGTGGTTGTATTGATGTTGTTCTTTGGGCAGTCGGTTATGGCTCAGTGTCAGGTAATAGACTGTGGTTTGACATGTTTTGGTCCTGATGACTGTGCTACAAAATACTGTACAGGAGCGTGTGGGAAGTCGGGCGGGCAGTCGCAAGGATTTTGTGGGCCGGGGAGTTATCAATGTAATAGTGGGTGCTGTTCGTATGGGTCGGTGGGGAGTAGCAATAATGGCGACCCGGGCGGAGCTTTTTCTGGGTGTGAGTGCGGGTCTAATGTTTGCGCAGATGGGGAGTGTTGGTGCTCGCCGGCATGTAATAACGCCCACTGCAACTCGGTTTTTCCGCAAAACATAACTACCGATCAGGCAACTGGAAATTTTAAGTTGTATGCAGACGGGGTCACGCACCCATCTAATTTAAAAGCTGGCTATCCAGATTATATGGAGGTGAAATTCCGGGTAACGAATCCAAACGGAACACGTCCTAAACCTGACTACACGGGTTACATGGACACCTACAGTAAATGGCATGCCACAATCAATCTGTCTAACTATACGAGATATGGGACCATAGGTATTAAAGCGTATGTTTATCGCAGGGGAGTGCTGCAAGACACCTGTACCTCGAGCTTTAACAGACCGAGATATATCACCGGGTATGTGTATTATGATCCGGGCGGGACATGCTCGACAGCCCAGCCGTGGAGCAAGACCAGCGACTTGATCGTGGGATACAACAATACGGGGACGGCGTACGGGGCAGACGTAGTTGCGAGTGCGGCTGACGGGGTGGTGGGGAAATTTGTGCTGGGGGATGTGCCGGCGAGCAATGTATCGCTCCAGCTGCTAAATATCCCCACCGACATATATTCTTGCTCGGCGTGCAACGCATCATGTCCCAATAAAGGCACAAAGACCTCCGAGACGCTTCGCGAAATCTCGGAAGTCTCAACTTTATAAATTTTTCATGGTTTATTCGCGGTATTTGCAGATTAGCGTAATTCGCGTTTAAATATTCTCGGCTTTGCAAAAGCTATGAAATACGGACTGCTTTCTTGCAGCAATTCTCATTATGAAAACCCTTATCCGTAGATGGCGCGCATCGTCCCGATGTTTTTCGGGAGATTTAGCAGATTTTTTAATGCCTTTTCTGCGTAATCCGAGAAATCTGCGGATGAATTAATCCATATCGAGAATTGCTTGCTTTCTTGCATTTCACAGATAATACAATATAATTTAGCAAATGCAAACAAATATCAATCGCTGGAACGGGGTTATTCGCTGGATCATTCCCATCGCGGCTATGCTTGCATTAGCCGCGTGGTTTTATATCGCGCCGGAAGGCGCGCTTGGTAAATTGGACGCCGTCGGTTATGCCGTTTGTCATCGCATTGACGCGCGCTCTTTCCATATCGGAGAACGCCAATTGCCTTTGTGCGCGCGTTGCACAGGCGAATTCAATGCCGCCGCCATAGCGATAATCTTTCAGGTCATCGTCAGCGGCAAACGCAGTAAAATGCCAAGCCGCGGTATATGCGTCCTGCTATTTCTATTTTTCCTTGCTTTCGGCATTGATGGAAGTAATTCCTACCTTTATCTGATTAAGCAAACATCGCATGGCGCGCTGGATAATATCCCCAACCTTTACATTCCAAACAACATCTTGCGCCTCTTCACCGGAAGCGGCATGGGCGTCACGCTCGCGGCGATTCTATATCCTGCCATGAATCAGACTCTCTGGCGCGAAATGGATGACCGCCGCGCGCTGGATTGGAAATCGCTTGGCTTGCTCGTCGTCATCACGCTCATCGTGGACCTTTTGGTCTTGACCGACAGCCCGATCATTCTCTACCCTGTGGCATATCTCAGCGCGCTTGGCGTACTGACATTATTCACCATTATTTTTTCAATGGTTTGGATTATGATTATGCGGCAGGACAATACTTTCGACCACCCGCGTCAATTGTGGCTTGCCGCCGCGTCCGGTCTGACTTTGGGACTGATCCTCATCCTGAGCATTGACCTGCTCCGCTTCCAACTCACTCACACGTGGGGCGGTTTTCCGCTTGGATAGTTGTAACAAATTAGAAAGGATATAATCTCATGGAAGTATTACTCGGAGTCTTTTCAGCATTCGGACTTTCAGCCAGCGCCGGTCTCAACGCCTATATTCCATTGCTGGTCGTTGGCGTGATCGCGCATTACTTTCCGAACACGCTCACCCTCAACTCACCCTGGAATTTGATCGCCAACCCGTGGATATTGATTCTGCTTGGTGTGCTGGTTATCATCGAAATGGTGGCAGATAAAGTGCCGGCAGTCAATCACATCAACGACCTCATCCAAACTGTCGTCCGACCGGCGGCGGGAGCCATTGCCTTCGCGGCAAGCGCAAAGGTTGTCACAGATGTTAATCCTGTTCTGGCATTGGCATGTGGATTGCTGATCGCAGGCAGTGTACATGTCGCCAAATCCGCGGCAGTGCGCCCAGTTGTCACCGCGACAACCGGCGGCGCGGGAAATGTCCCGGTCAGCATCGCGGAAGACGTCACATCCACGGCAGTTTCCGTGCTTGCGATTATCTTCCCCATACTCGTTGCAATTTTGCTGATCGTCGTTCTGGCATTTGTCATCTGGTGGTTTTGGGAACGTTCAAACCGGTCACAAACAGCCTGATATAATCAGGCAAATCATTATCGTTCATCATGCGTATCTGATACGCAAAATATCAATTCAAAGGAGAAGAAATCATGAATGAAATGCCAGTTCCCCCCATGCTTGAAGAACCCAAGAAGAGTAACACAGGCGTCATCATTGCAGTTGTAGTTGTTGTATTACTCTGTTGTTGCTGTATCACAGCCATTGGTCTTTGGGTTTATGGCGACCAACTCTTGGCGCTGTTCAAGTAATATTAGACTCTTGAGAATTGCCATGACCGCCATATCGGCAATTCGATCTATAATGGCGGCGCTCTAATTCCTAATGAACCAAGTTAATTACGCCACAACGAAAGAATAATAAAGGCGATCTTGCCGTCTCGCGCCGTTCGCGCCGCCGATGTTCGCGGCACGAACGGCGTATTCTTCGTAATTTTGTGGCGAGAAATTATATAAGGAGTTTGTCATGAAAGATTTTTTTAATTCGCGTGACGTATTAAAAGTTGGGAAAAAGGAATACGCCATCTATCGCTTGGACGCGCTCGAAAAAGCGGGACTCACGCGCCTTAACCGGCTGCCGTTTTCGATCCGAGTCGTGCTTGAAGCCGCTCTCCGTCAATGCAACGACAAAGAAATTACGCAAGACGATGTGAAGAACATCGCCGCATGGAGTCCGACCCCCTCCCAACCTCCCCCATTTTCGGAGAAAATGGGGGAGGCGAAGGTGGGGGTCGGTATTCCGTTTTTGCCTGCGCGTGTCATCATGCAGGATTTTACCGGAGTCCCTGCCATCGTGGATTTGGCTGCCATGCGCGCGGCTGTTGCCCGACTCGGCGGCGACGCGAAAAAAATCAACCCGCTTGTGCCGGTTGACCTCGTCATTGACCATTCGGTCCAGGTTGATTTTTTCGCCACTGCCGATGCGTTAAATCGCAACGCCGAACTTGAATTTCAACGCAACCGCGAACGCTATGAATTTTTGAAATGGGGACAGAAAGCCTTTAAGAACTTCCGCGTCGTACCGCCTATGACCGGTATCGTTCACCAGATCAACCTTGAATATCTTGCCGATGTAGTAAGGACGAAGAAAGACGGAAAGCAAATTCTTGCTTTTCCAGATACCCTTGTTGGCACAGACTCTCACACCACCATGATCAACGGCATTGGCGTCGTCGGTTGGGGTGTGGGCGGTATTGAAGCCGAAGCCGTCATGCTTGGTCAGCCGATGGATATGCTCCTGCCTGATGTGATCGGTTTTAAATTATCCGGTAAATTAAAAGACGGCGTTACTGCCACTGACCTTGTACTCACCGTCACGCAAATGCTTCGTAAGAAAGGCGTTGTGGATAAATTCGTCGAGTTCTTTGGTCCCGGCCTTGCATCCATGGCGCTGACTGACCGCGCCACCATTGCCAACATGGCTCCCGAATATGGCGCCACGATGGGATATTTCCCTGTGGACGCTGAAACGCTTCGCTATATGAAGTTGACCGGCCGCCGCGCCGAAGTCATTGACTTAACCGAAGCCTACATGCGCGCCCAGGGACTCTTCCGCGGCGAATCTACACCCGCCCCGGAATTTACCGATACGCTCGAACTGGACCTTGGGTCTGTTGTGCCATCTTTGGCTGGACCCAAACGTCCACAAGATCGCGTGCCGATGGCTGACCTGAAAGAAACTTTTCGGAAGGCATTGACAGCGCCCGTCAAGGAACGCGGTTTTGAACTCAAACCCGAAGCGCTTTCTGTTGAGGCAACTTATGGAACAAACGGCGGATCGGGAAAAATGAAACATGGCGCGGTGGTGATTGCCGCGATTACATCCTGCACAAATACGTCCAATCCGTCTGTGCTGGTTGCGGCAGGTTTGGTCGCAAAGAAGGCTGTTGAAAAAGGCTTAGGAGTTCGACCTTACGTTAAGACATCGCTTGCGCCCGGCTCACGCGTTGTAGCTGATTATCTTAAGAAAGCAAATTTGCTTGAGCCGCTTTCAAAGTTGGGATTTAATATAGTTGCCTATGGATGCACAACCTGTATTGGCAATAGTGGTCCGCTTCCCGGCGAAGTGGCGAAAGCAGTGACCGGCTCCGATCTTGTGGCAGCGGCAGTCATATCGGGGAATCGCAACTTTGAGGGCCGTGTACATCCGCTGGTCAAGGCAAATTTTCTGGCATCACCGCCGTTGGTTGTTGCATACGCGTTGGCTGGCACAGTGGATATTGACTTAAATAACGAACCGCTTGGAACCGGCTCAGATGGTCAGCTTGTGTATCTTAAAGATTTGTGGCCCAGCCAGCAGGAAATTACAGATGCGATTGCATCCAGCCTGGATGTGACTATGTTCGAGGAACGTTATTCCAGTGTGTTCGAAGGTTCAGATATGTGGAAAGCCATCAAGGTCTCTGGCGGCGATCTGTATGAATGGGATGAATCGTCAACCTATATTCATCACCCGCCTTACTTCCAAACTTTGTCAATGGATGTGCCATCTGTAAATATTATTAAAGGTGCGCGCGTGCTTGGCCTGTTCGGTGATTCGATCACCACCGATCATATCTCGCCTGCCGGCAATATTGCCGCTGACAGCCCGGCTGGAAAGTTCCTGCAAGGGCGCGGCGTTCAGCCGCAGGATTTTAATCAATATGGCACACGGCGCGGCAACGATTTGGTGATGGCACGTGGCACGTTTGCGAATATCCGCTTGAAGAATATGCTGGTCGCGCCGAAAGAAGGTAACTGGACCAAACACATGCCGTCCGGGGAAGTGATGAGCATCTATGATGCCGCGCTGAAATATCAAAGTGAAGGGGTGTCGGCAATCGTCGTTGCGGGTAAGGAATACGGAACAGGCTCTAGCCGCGATTGGGCTGCGAAGGGACCGAACCTGCAAGGGGTCCGCGCGGTGATTGCCGAATCGTTTGAAAGAATCCATCGCTCAAATCTGGTCGGCATGGGAATCCTGCCTTTAAAATTTACGGATGGTCAAAACGCCGAGACGCTTGGCTTGAAAGGCGACGAAGTCTTCGACATTACCGGTCTGAGCGATAAGATGGCTCCCAAAAGTGTGATGACGGTAAAAGCAAAAAAGGTGGATGGCTCAATAGTAGAGTTCAAAGCCATTGCATTACTCAACACCGATGTGGAAGTGAACTATTTCCGCAATGGCGGTATCTTGCATACGGTACTGAGAAACTTAATAAAGTAGAAATGTCTAACAGGAGCGCGATTGGCAAACCACCAATCGCGCTCCTGTTTTAGGTAATTCAACTGTTTTGTTTGATGAGTGTAAAAGGAGCAATATCAGACTTACAAGATTGTAAAGAGTTTTCTATTGCAAGACTTGCATTTTAACGTGAAGAGGATATAATGTATTTATCTCTGATTTGGCTTCAGGGAAATTCAGAAGAAAGGAGAAATACCACCATGTTATTAGCCCGCAAAGAAAAAGGCCAGGGTCTTGTTGAATATGCGCTGATTATCGTTTTAGTATCTATCGTAGTGATTGTGGCTCTAACTCTGTTAGGACCCCAAATCGGCAACGTTTTCAACAATATTTCTAGCACACTTAGCACCGTTTAATTTTCGCAACTCATGAAGTGAACAACAGCCCCGCCGAAAGGCGGGGCTTATTTTTTTGTTTCTGAAATAATATTTTTTTGGACCCTCGCTTTTTACAGCGCTCTTCGGCATAGCGAGCGAAAGAAGAATCGTCAGCGCGAACTTCGATATAATCGGGGGACTATGCAAAAACATAACACACTCACAGGTTTATTCGCAGGTCTCGGCGCCGCGTCCATTTGGGGCGGAATGTACGTTGTCAGCAAAGTGGTACTTGAAGTCATTCCGCCTTTTGCTTTATTGACCTTACGTCTTATATTGGGGATTCTGACGCTAGGCATTGTGATCGCGCTTCGGCAAAAAACATCCATGACAGGACAACAAGCCTTACGCATATTCCTTGTCGGCGTGGTTGGGTACGGAATCTCACTTGGCTTTCAATTTGTCGGCACAAAATTATCCACAGCATCGAATGGCTCGCTGGTTACATCTGCAACGCCTGCTTTTATCCTGATTTTTGCCCCATTCCTGCTTGCAGAAAAAACGACAACGCGCCGCATTGTTGCATTGATCATTTCAACCCTTGGAGTACTAGCTGTTATTGACCCGCGCACCGCGGAACTCTCGCCGCCCTTGTTCTGGGGCAATCTGAGTCTACTTGCCGCGGCGTTGACGTGGGCGCTTTATTCCGTTCTAGTACGCAAAGTGACGCAATCAACCGATGTAATCACATCCACTGCGATCATGTTTGCCGGTGGTTTGCCTTCCGGGATATTGCTGGGCGCGTGGGAAATAAATACACAAGGTCTCGGCGTGATCACACCGGGCATTATCGGCGGGATTCTTTTTCTCGGCATTATCTCAACCGCATTCGCCATGTTTCTATGGAATTACGCATTTGCAAAATTACCCGCCGCACTTGCCTCCCTTACATTTTTTGCGCAACCAGTCGTCGGCACAATATTGGGCTGGTGGTTTTTGGCGGAAAAAATCACGCCGCTATTCATCATTGGCGGCATGTTGATCGGCATTGGATTGATAATTTCTTCAACAGAAAAGTGACGAATTATTATTTTTTTTGGAGATTGGTCTCTGCAAGTTTGCGGGCCAGATTCACTGTAGGGTCACTGCCTACTGTGCGCAACAAAGCCATATTCGGCGCGCGCATTGCTCCTACTGGAAAGCCGCAAATCAGCACCACCTGTTGCCCTGCTTGAATTCCGGAATTTAATAATGCCGCGTCCACTTGCGAGATCATATCTTCCAATGTCTTTGCATAAGGGACCAGATACGGCTGAACGCCCCACAAAAACGCCAATTGATTATAAGTATCAATCTCGGGCGTAAAAGCAAGGATACGCTTATCAGGCCGCGCCTTAGACATCAACCATGCCGAACGTCCTTGCATGGTAAATACAGACACAGCGGTTACATCTGGATCATGCGCCAGTTCAATGGATGCGCGCGCCATCGAAGCCGCATCGCTCGCGCCCAGGCTTGATCTACGATCCTGACGGCTTCCCCATTCTGGAAAGTGACTCTCGGCTTCCCGAATGATGCGGTCCATCATCAAGACAGCCTCTACCGGATATTCGCCTGAAGCTGTCTCGGCGGATAACATGACCGCATCCGTACCGTCAAAAATGGCATTAGCGACATCTGACGCTTCCGCGCGCGTGGGTAGTGGATTCTGTGTCATGGACTCAAGCATTTGAGTGGCAGTAATCACAAGTTTAGCGCGCGCATTTGCCGAACTAATAATATGCTTCTGTAAAGGAGGCACTTGTTCAGGCGGTAATTCAACGCCGAGATCGCCGCGCGCCACCATCACACCATCCACCACATCCAGTATAGATTCAAGTTCTTTCATGGCTTCAGGCTTTTCCAATTTCGCGATCAATAAGGGGATATGCCTGCCCGCTGAAAACTTTTCCATTGCAGCGCGTACTGTCTTTACATCATCAGCGCTACGGACAAAGGAAATCGCAACGGCATCCACTCCTTGGGAGATACCAAAAGCCAGGTCTGCGGCGTCTTTTTCAGTAAAACCGTCGATTCGCAAACGAACCCCCGGAAGATTGATGCCTTTATGCGCCGATAACATGCCCCCGACCACAACCCGCGCCTCAAGCACGCAGTCTTTAGCTGATAAAACCTGCAAAGCCAAACGACCGTCATCGAGCAGAAGCCGGTCATCGGTTTGAACCGATTCGAATAATTCACGAAAGTCCACGGGGATGGTTTGACGGTCCGTCTGTGGACGCGTATCGCCAGTGGCGTACAAAAATACGCGTTCATCCACTGCAAGTTGTAAAGGCACAGGTAATTTTCCAACCCGTATCTTCGGACCTTGCAAATCCTGTAATATGCCGATAGGCTTGCCTAATCGCTTTGAGACACTGCGTAAAAGAGATATGCGCGCGGCGTGTTGTTCATGTGTGCCATGTGAAAAATTCATTCGGGCAACATTCATCCCCGCTTCGATCAATCTTTCAATCGTTACTTCGTCACTACTGACAGGTCCGAGAGTGGCGACAATTTTTGCTTTGCGAGACATTAAGTTTTCCTTTTTACGTTAAAGATTGTAGTGACATGATAGACACAAATCGGCATGTTGTCAAGATAAAAAAACTGGAAACCCAATGATCTCCAGTTTTTTATCTCCTGCCGCATCTTAAAGCCATTTTAACCTTGTTTTCTTATCCTAGATCCACTTCAACGCGTTAGCTTGCTTGAGCAGATCGGCGCGGAAATTAGGATGGGCGATGTTGATTAAGGCATGTACGCGTTGGCGGATCGTCTTGCCATATAGGTCAGCTACGCCATATTCGGTGACTATATAGTGAACATGATTGCGTCCAGTGACTACGCCAGCGCCTTCCTTAAGCATTGGGACAATTTTACTAACCGGTATGCCGTCTTTCATGAGATTGGTGCTGGGCATGGCAATGATTGGTACGCCGCCCTTTGAGCGTGCTGCGCCATAAATGAAATCCAACTGACCGCCGATGCCGCTGAAGAATTTGTAGCCAATGCTATCGGCACATACCTGTCCGGTTAAATCCACTTCGATGGCTGAGTTGATTGCCACCATGCGATCGTTCTGGGCGATAACGAATGGATCGTTAACATATTCCTGACGATGAAATTCACACAGAGGATTATCGTGCGCCCAGCGGTAAAGTTGTTGAGTACCCAGAATGAACCCAACCACAATCTTGCCGGCATGTAAGGTCTTGCGAGAGTTATTAATGACGCCCTTCTCAACCAAGCTTACGACGCCATCCGAGAACATTTCGCTGTGAATGCCCAGGTCCTTCTTGTTATCCAGGTAACTAAGTACGGCATCCGGTATACTGCCAATGCCCATCTGTAAAGTCGCGCCATCTGGAATTAAATCGGCAATAAAGCCCCCAATTTTCTTGCTATCATCGTCGCCTTCGCCGCCTTGAGGCAGTTCGGCAACCGGATAGTTGACCGGCACAATGTGCGTCAGACGGCTGACATGAATAAACGAGTCGCCTAATGTGCGCGGCATCTGCTCATTGACTTCAGCTAAAATGATCTTGGCTGATTCGGCTGGCGTTTTGGTTAATCCAACTTCAACGCCCAGGGAACAGAAACCATGCTCATCCGGCGGTGAGACGTGGATCATGGCTATGTCCACCGGCAAAATGCCGTTCTTGAAAAGTAAGGTAAATTCTGAAAGTAGTACCGGCGTAAAATCGGCGCGCGCTTCCTGCACGGCTTTGCGTACATTGGCGCTGATGAAGAGCGTGTTGACGCGCAGGTGACCTTCCATTTCCGGTTTTACATAATCTCCCGGTCCAATCGAAAGCGCCTGACAAAGTTCCACGTTATTAAGTTTGGGCGCGTACTCTACCAGCGCCGCCAGTAACTTTTGCGGCACCGAGACATTGCCAGTCATAAAGATGCGCTGATTCGATTCTATTGCCCGCACCGCTTCACCAGCGCTACACAGACGGGACTCGTAGATGCTTTTCCAGTCCATGATTAGGTCTCCTTTCCAGCCGTCAGGCGCGCGAGATGGCGCATCTGACCCGCATGAGTATTCACTGCAAGCGCCAGGGCGGGATTTGTCGCGATAGCCGCGTCAATGCCTTTATTGGCGATTTCCAGAATATACGGCATGCCGACATTAAAGAATGCATTGGTTGAAGTTCGAGCTGTTGCGCCAGGCATATTGGGTACGCAATAATGCAGAACGCCTTCTTCAATATAAACAGGTTGATCATGCGAAGTGGGACGCGATGTCTCCACACAGCCGCCCTCGTCAATACTAAGGTCAATGATTACCGAGCGCGGCTTCATGGCTTGTACCATCGCGCGCGTCACCAGGATGGGCGCACGCGCGCCTGAAATCCGCACCGCGCCGACCAATACATCCACATAAGAAGTAACGCGTTCGATGTTACGCGGCGTTGAAAACATGGTCACAACGCCGGGGAAGCGATCCTGAATGCGCTGTAAGGCAAAAATATCCCGATCCAGAACGATGACTTGCGCGCCCTGCCCGACAAAAGATTGAGTGGCATACATTCCCACTACGCCGGCGCCAATGATGGCAACTTCCGCGGGCGGAATGCCGGGAATGCCGCTCATCAGAATACCTTTCCCGCCCCAGTTATTTTGCAATAAACGCGCCGCGATCTGTCCAGCCAGCATACCGCCAATCTGGCTCAACGGACGCAGGACAGGCAAAGAGCCGTCTGCTAATTGGATCTGCTCGTAGGCGATTGCAGTCACCCTTTTCTTCAGCAGGATATCAATTTTATCTTTCTGGGCTGAAGCCAAATGCAGGAGACCGGCAAGTGTCGCGCCATGCACAAGCCATTCAAGTTCTTTCTGTATCGGACGGGAAACCTTGAGTAACAGATTGGAGCGGCCGAAAATTTCTTCGGCGGCGTAGGCAATGGTCGCTCCAGCGCGTTCGTATTCCTGGTCGCTAAATCCGGCTCCGTTACCAGCTTCATGCTCAACATATACTTTGTGACCATTTTGGCATAAAATCTCGACGCCGGCCGGGGGAAGCCCAACGCGGAATTCAAACGGACGACGTTCTTTGGGTATTCCAATGTTCATATTACCTCCGTAAAAAAATCCATAAAGGTTTATCAGCCTCTATGGATTTCAAAATTACGACATGTTGAGCGCTTCTTGAATGGGTGGAAGCGCCCAATCAATCGTTTCTTTATCAATTACCAGCGGCGGCGCAAAACGGATTACATTATCATGCGTTTCTTTTGCCAGGATACCTTTTTGTTTCATGGCTTCACAGAAACGCCGCGCTCCGCCGGCTTCGGGTTTCAGTTCGACGCCGATCAACAGACCTTTGCCGCGTACTTCTTTCACATGCGGACTCGGAATCTCGGATAATCGCTCCATGAAATAATCGCCTAATTGTTGGGCGCGCTCAGCTAATTTTTCTTCGCGAATCACACGTAACGCGGCGCGCGATACTGCCGCCGCCAGCGGATTTCCGCCGAAGGTTGAGCCATGCTCGCCGGGCGTGAACAGACCGAGGACAGCTTTATCTGCTAACACTGCCGATACGGGATAAAAGCCGCCAGCCAACGCCTTGCCTATGATCGTCACATCGGGATGCACACCGTCATGTTGAGCCGCGAACAGCTTTCCGGTCCGCGCGAGACCGGTTTGAATTTCATCCGCCATAAATAAGACATTGTTCTTCTTGCAAATCTCCGCGACCTTTTTTAAATATCCAACGGGCGGAATAATTACGCCGCCTTCGCCTTGAATGGGTTCCAGCATAACCGCCGCGGTATTTGGCGTAATTGCTTTTTCAATCGCGGCGGCGTCGCCATAAGTGACAGTGACAAATCCGGGCGTGAACGGACCAAAGTCATCGCGATAAGATGGCTCGGTGGAAAATGAAACGATGGTCACAGTCCGTCCGTGGAAGTTGCCCGCCGCGACGATGATTTCTGCCTGATGACGCGGTACTTTTTTTACTTGATAAGCCCATTTGCGCGCCAACTTGACCGCGGTCTCAACCGCTTCCGCGCCTGAGTTCATCGGCAGAGACATTTCATAACCGGTCATTTCACTGAGTTCTTTATAAAGGAGCGGCAGTTGATCGTTGCGGAATGCGCGCGAGGTAAGCGTAACTTTTTTGGCTTGTTCGATCAACGCTTCCAAAATCTTCGGATGAACATGCCCTTGATTTAGCGCCGAATAAGCGGAAAGACAATCGAGATATTTTTTGCCATCCACATCATAGACCCACACACCCGCTGCTCTTTCGATCACCACGTCGAGAGGATGATAATTATGCGCGCCGTATTCTTCTTCCATTTTTATATAGTCTTGTGTTTTCATTTGTTTACCTTGTTATTGTCATTGCGAGTCTTCGAAAAGCAATCTTCCTCACATGTTGGAGATTGCTTCAGGCGGAAGAACATCGCCTTCGCAATGACGGAAATTGAGTTTACGCCACGCCAAACAACTGCGCAAGAATCGCTTTCTGCGCGTGCAAGCGATTGTGCGCCTGCGGGAAAATGACTGAATGTGCGCCGTCTGCAACGTCATCGGTCAACTCGTGATTGCGATGCGCGGGCAGGCAGTGCATAACGATCACATCTTTATCCGCTTCAGCGACTAATTTCGCATTCACTTGATAGGGCGGGAAGACCAGTTCGCGTTTGGCGGTTTCTTCTTCCTGTCCCATGCTTGTCCAGGTATCGGTATAGATTACGTGCGCGCCCTTTACCGCTTCATGCGGATCGCGCAGGAAAGTTAATTTACTGCCGGTTTCTTTGGCGATTTTCTTTGCAACTTCCACAGCCTTAGGATTGGTCTCATAACCTTCGGGAGTTGCGACAGTGAAATTCCAACCTAATTGCGCGGAGACATGCATTAACGACGTGGTGACATTGTTTCCATCGCCGACATACGTTACATTCAAACCTTTGGCTTTGCCAAATTTCTCCTGAATGGTTAACGCGTCTGCCATGCCCTGACATGGATGGTTGTAATCGCTTAAACCGTTGATGACCGGAATTTCAGACCACTTCGCCAATTCCAACACATGCTCATGCTCAAACACACGCGCCATTAAAACCTGAACATAACCGGAAAGTACGCGCGCAATATCCGCAATGGATTCGCGCTTTCCAAGCCCGATCTCGTTCGGCGAAAGATATAACGCGTCTCCGCCGCAATGACGCATCGCCATATCAAACGAAACGCGCGTACGCAAACTGGGTTTTTGAAAGATCATCCCCAATACTTTGCCTTGAAAAATAGGCTTATTACCTTTTTTGAAATATTCCTTTTTGAGCTTTAGCGCCATATCAAGCAGATCCTGCACTTCAGCGGGAGATAAGTCAGAGATTGCGAGAAAATTTTTCATGTCAATTCCTTCCTTTGTTTAGTATAGCTTGAACAGGCATTTCTGCCATGTTTCAACCATCACGGCTTCCATGTGACATATGTCGGCATTAGCCAGCCATGCGCACCTTTTTCCAATACCGATACATTCCATCCGCAGACATGCCTAACGGATTCGCCAAATCATAGGCTTTCACCACTCCTTGATTCAAGTTAAGAATGCGGCTTTGCTCAATCGTCCAATTAATAAATTGAGCGCGCAATTCATCCACAGACGGCTCGGAAGGCATCACACTTTCGAGCCATTTTTCTGCCGCGTCCAAATTTTTCTCCATTTCTCGAAAGTGCCAATCGGGGTCGTCAAAGATTCCAAAATGAGTCGGCGCAATGTGCGCGATCTTTTGCTTTTGCAAATGCGCCAGAGTCGCGCGCCATTTACCAAAATTCAACTCAGGCGGCGGCATCGGCAGCCGCATATATTGATAACCGGGAATTCGAATTCCGCCGACATCGCCGGTAAAACACACATCTTCAAAAAGATAACAATAATGATGTTCGGCATGACCCGGCGTATTAATGGCGATAAAACGCAAATTGCCGATGACGATCTCTTCCGCGTCTTTCGGGACTTTGAGCTGATTCTCAGCAACAGGCAAAAATTCACCCCAGAGCGCTTGCATCCTATCCCCGTAAATGCGCGTGGCGCTGGCTATCAGTTTTTCAGGATTCAACATGTGCGGAGCGCCGTTCGGGTGGACGATGATCTGCGCGCCTTGCCGAGACAGCCAACCCGACGCGCCGGCATGGTCAAGGTGAATGTGCGTGACCAGGACGTGAGTCACATCACGGGTGGATAAGCCTTCTTTCGCCAGACCAGCTTCGAGCGCGGCAAGAGTCGAGCCGGGTCCAGATTCGATTAATACCGCGCCATCTGAATATCTAATCAGATAGGATGCGATGGAATGAGACTTGCCTTGAAAATTTAGGTCAATGGTCACGATGGGATTTTTAGCCATGAGAGCAGCTCCTTGGATGAGTCGTTTGAAGAAAATATGGAAAGCGCTTTGGTTAGGTCGGCGCCGCAATCAATCTGACAGATCGGTATGTTGCGTTCTGAAAGTGAATGAATTAAAGGCTTTGAGTCTTTATGAATGCCGAATGTTTCGCCGTTCAATAAAACCACAATGGGACGCAGGTTTCGTCTTTGCAGATCGTCAACCGCAATGAGCAATTCATTTGAAGCCGACGGCGTGACAAGAATAACGCTGCTGCCTAACGGCAATTGCTGCGCTTGCGCGGTGATGACTGCGGCTAACGAGAGGCGACCATCGCCTTCAAGGAAAGCCAGGGTTTCGAGTATTTTACTTTCCTGACGGACACTGCGTTCGGCAAGAATGACTGTATAGGCGCGTCCCGCAGTGACCAACCCGACCGCGCGTTTTTGCATAATAAAATAATGCGCCAATGACGCGGTGATGCTGATGGAATATTCAAGCGTGGATGGCGGCAGTTGAAATTTTGGGCGTTTGCCAAAGAAGAGCGCGTCCACATGCGTTTCAGGAATTTCATAAGGCAATTGCGCCTGCACCCGTTTTTCAGCGTCAAGAAATAACCATACTTCAGCTTGCGGGTCTTGTTCAAATTCTTTCACCATTAATTTGCCGCGGCGCGCAGTGGTCAGCCAATGGATTCGCTTTAGGGCGTCGCCGGTGGTGTATTCACGCACGCCTGCCGCGTGAGGCGTAACATCCAACGATTTGCGTTGAATGGCGCGTCCGCCGGGCAGGAGTCCGTCAGGCGAGGGAAAAGCCGCTATATCAAACATCATCGGAAGCACAATCAGCGATTCATGCGCGTCGAATTTTTTGCGGACTTGAAACAACCCAAACGGGTCGCCAGATTTCAAAATAGTTGGACCCAGAGGGAATCTGCCGCGATATGCCAGCCAGGTACGCGCCACATAACTGCGCTTTTGGCGCGAGGTCAGCATGGTCAACACGCGCGAACCGGAAGCGCCGGGCATTGTAGTTTCATTTGAGACTTCCACCCACAAACTTAGCAAGCGCCCGCCATTGATGACTTCATAACGTTCTTCAAAAATATCGCCTACACTGGCGCGTAATGAGCGCGCCTGTCGTTCCACGCGTATCCAAAGGATCGAGACTTGCGCCCACAACCATGTCAAAACTGTGAGCAACAATCCCATATAAAGAATGCGCGAGTAGATTACGCCGCCGTTAACCAATGAACCGATCAAGCCCAAAGCTAACAGTAAGACAATTAGGATACGTCCCGATTTCATGTTTAGTTTTTGCCGCCGGTGTAATGGAAATCCCCGCCAGGCACGGATATCTTGCGTAAAATTTCTTCTACAATGCGGTCGGAACTTAGTTCGCGCAGACGCGCCGCCGGACTGACGATAATGCGATGCGCCAAAATTGGAATCGCCATATCTTTGACGTCGTCTGGGAGAACATACGCGCGTCCCATCAATGCGGCGCGCGCTTGCGCGGCACGCGCGAGGAATATACTGCCGCGCGGACTTGCGCCAAGATAAACATCGTCGCTCTGGCGCGTACGCGACGTCAAGTCAACAATATATCGTTTAATTGCCTGAGAAACAAATATCTTTTTAACTTCACCCATGACTTGTAACGCTTCTTCAACGCTCACTACAGACGACAAAGTTTCCAACGGATGCTGTAATTGCTGGTCGCCCAGCACACGGATTTCATCCGCTTGTGACGGGTAGCCCAGGCGTAAGCGTAATAGAAAACGATCCAATTGCGCTTCCGGTAATGGAAAAGTACCTTCATGTTCAATCGGGTTTTGAGTAGCAAGCACCATGAATGGACGCGGAAGGATATGCGTGACGCCATCCACTGTAACCTGACGCTCCTCCATCGCTTCAAGCAAAGCCGCTTGCGTCTTGGGCGTGGCGCGGTTGATCTCATCTGCAAGGATGATCTGTCCAATGATCGGACCGGGACGAAACTCGAACTCATCCTTCTTCTGGTTATAAATGGAAACGCCCGTCACATCGCTGGGAAGCATGTCTGGCGTAAATTGAATCCGGTTAAAAACACAATCAAGCGAACGCGCCAGACTGCGCGCGAGCATCGTCTTGCCGACGCCGGGAACATCTTCGATAAGAATATGTCCCTGACACAACAAGCCAGCTACCAACAGGTCCAAAGACTGGCGCTTGCCGACAATGACCTTTTCCAAATTCCCAACAATTGTTTCACCAAAAGCCTGAATATCTGCCATGAGGACTTCCTTATTTAAAAAGATAGTCTTATTTTACTGCCTCTTGCATAAATACGTGGACTAAAATCGCCAAGCGCGCATGACTTTTACAAAGTCCAAACGGTATTATGATACGGAACTTTTTAGTATCATAAGGGTTTCGGCTAATAACAGCAAAGGAGATTTTTATGGTTGCAGAAACTGAAACAAAAAGTGTGTCATTCTTTGATCGTCCCGGCGTGGAGAAAGGCGTCATACCGGTCGGGCGCGGCGTCCCGTTTGGTTTTGAACGCGTCGCCAATTCATCGGTCGGAATCGGAGGCGCGTATGGCACATGGGGCGAAAGTTACGATAATGCCAGTCTGCCGGTGTTTTTGGAGGCTCGCCTTGGGCATCCATTCCTTGACAGCGAAAAACTAAACCTGTCTGAATTGGGCTTTCTTAGCCGTCACCACATCACCGCGCTTTCCCCTGAAGAGCATATACAAGTGGAAGTTGAGCTCGGCGCGAAGTTTTTACGCGCAGCAATACAAGCCTGCAATTGGCAGGCGGCAGACGTTGAAGCTGTGTTGATCGGCATCAGCGCGCCGGTTTCAGAAGACTACCTAAACCGGATCACGCGCGCCGCGGGGATTCCGGAAAGCGCCTTGAAGGTCTGTGTGCATAAAGCCTGCGATAGCTCCATGAGCAGTTTACATCTTGCACTAAATCCCAACCTGCCCGAAAATATCCGCCTTCCGCAAAACATTGCCGAGAGCTTGCGCGGCAAAAAAGTTTTGGTGGGCGGAATCGAAGGTTTGAGCCGATTTGTCAATTCTTCGTACGACGCGAATGCCGTACAGTTATTCGGCAACGCCGCCGGAATTATCGGCATTATCCCCGGCAAGACATTGAAATTTTTGGCGGGCAAATCACGCGAAGTATTTGACGATGAAGGCGTATTGCAAGTGGCGATGTATTATCCACATTCACATCAAAAAAATGATGCCGGTACAAATGTGGAAGTAAGCGAACCTGCTGTAAATAACATCCGCGTTGCCGGTTTGATGCACGAACCGAAAGACGGTTCATCCATTTCCATGGCGGGACCGATGGGCATGGTAAAACTTTTCGTGCGGACCGGCGTGCAGATCGTCAGCGAAGTTTATGATATGTATCTTGAACGCCTCGAAGAAATAGGCACACCCAACAAAAGACCGACAGTGGCAATCGTGCATCATGCCAATTACAAGATCAATAAACTCAAAGAGAAACAATTGAACAGCCAGGGCATTTCTCTAAATATGCCGTGGTTATTAAACGACTTTGGCAACGTCAGCGCGGCGTCGAACATGATCGCTTTTTTACGGCAACTGCCAAGCCTGAATCCATTCGACCATATTTTGATGGACGGTTTCGGAGCAGGCACATATTACGATACCATCGCCGTTGAACTTGGCGGCGCATAGAAAAAAACGACGGGCATTTAGCCCGTCGTTTTGATTAACAATGCCGCGATCCCAAAACCCAGGATGACGACTCCTGAAATGCGATTAACCCAGACCATCCAACCCGCTTCAAGCCGACCCCGAACCTGTCCCACCAAAAATGACAGAGTCAGCCAGCAAGCCGCCGACCCGCAAAAAACTCCCGCGACCAACAACATCGGTGAAAGATAATTTCCGCTCATGTTGTTAATAGACCTCTTGCATAAGTAAATTGTTGTAAGCCACGAAGTCACCAAGACACTAAGCCACTAAGTTTTTTCCTTTGAGTCTTCGAGACTTTGTGCCTTTGTGGCAAAAAAACGGACTTCTGCAAGAGATCAAATCTGTAATTCAGCAAAGATGGCGATAAATGAAAGAATAGTCATCGGGTTGGTGAGCGTAAGCGCCAAGGTGGAAAGATACGCGCCAAAGATTCCGCGGCGTGAAGCCTGCGCGGTTTGAAAAAAGTGGATGTTGAATGGGGTTTGGTTTGTATCGCTCACAATTTACAAAAAGCTGGCGATCCAATGACCGCCAGCTTTTTTATCTCTTTTCCTGCTTTGTTTTCAGGGTTCAGTTCACATGGATAGCTTTTGGTTTTCCATGTGTGGGCTAATCAACTATCCTTTCTCATTGTAATCATCAGGTAACCAGCAGCATAACACCAGATCGCGCGCGGCTTTGACTTCGTCCATTCTGCCAAAGGGAGTGATATGCGGCGCGTCGTGGAGCAGTTCAGGCTGGGATTTGGATTCTTCCGCGATCTTGATCAGCGCGTCAACGAAGCGATCCATCGTATCTTTGTTCTCGGTTTCGGTTGGCTCGATCATTAATGCTTCGTGAACGATCAATGGGAAATAGTTTGTAGGCGGATGGAAGTTGTAATCCATCAAGCGCTTGGCAATATCCAGCGCGCGCACATCTGAACCTTCAAACCTGCCTTCCATCACGAATTCATGCATGCAAGTTCGGTTGAAGGGAACGGTATAGTGTTTCTCAAGTTTTGCTTTCAAGTAGTTGGCGTTCAATACCGCGTATTGCGAAATATCTTTTAATCCATCAGGTCCGTGCATGGCGATATATGTATACGCGCGCACCATGCCGCCGCCGAAGTGACCATGAAATGCTTTCATGCGTCCGATGCTTTGTTTGGGAGTCAGATAACCAAAAAGCGGCGGAATTTCATCGTCGCCCTGGTCTACGACGCCGATAATGGGAGCAGGCAAAAAGTCCACGAGACTCGAGCTGACTCCAACGGGACCAGAACCGGGTCCGCCTCCGCCGTGCGGGACTGCGAAAGTCTTATGCAAGTTGAAGTGCATCAGGTCAAATCCCAGATCGCCGGGACGCACGATTCCAAGCAGGGCATTCAGGTTGGCGCCATCGCCGTACATCAAGCCGCCGCAATCATGCACGAGTTTGATAATTTTTTCGATATTTTCATCGAACAGACCGAGTGTGTTTGGATTGGTGAGCATCATGCCGACGACGGTATCATCGCATTGAGCTTTGAGCGCTTCGACATCCACGTTGCCGCGCGCATCGGATGGGATCGTGACAATGGTCATGCCTAACATGCCGGCAGACGCGGGATTCGTTCCGTGCGCGGAATCGGGGATAAGCATCTTGACGCGTTTTTGATCGCCGCGCGCTTTGTGATAAGCGCGCATCATTAATACGCCGCAGAATTCTCCATGCGCGCCAGCCGCCGGTTGAAGCGTGACAGCTTCAAAGCCGCTGATCTCACACAGCCATTCCTGCAATTCAAACATCAACGCCAGATTGCCTTGCACGGTTTCGATGGGTTGTAATGGATGGGTGTAAAGAAAGCCGGGCAGGCGGCAGGTATCTTCGTTGATCTTCGGGTTGTACTTCATTGTGCATGAGCCAAGCGGATAGAAGCCATCGTCCACGCTGTAATTGAATTTCGAGAGACGCATGTAGTGACGGACAACATCCACTTCGGCGAGTTCGGGCAGAGGCAGGTCTGAGCGTAACAGAGCTTTATTAGGCAGAGCAGTTTGAGGTACGTCTGATGCGGGCATGGTTACGCCGCGTCGTCCCGGGGATGAAAGTTCAAAGATGGTTGGTTCAACAATCTTCGCGCTGAGCGTAGTCGAAGCGGTGTTAGTCATGGCTTGCCTCCTTCAACACTTCCACGAGCATATCAATTTCTTCTTTGCTGTTCATTTCGGTCACAGCAATAAGCATGTGATTTGGAAGCGAAGGATAATCTTGCGCGAGATCATATCCGCCGATGATTCCATGCTCCAGCAAATGAGCGTTGATTTCGGCGGCAGGTTTTGGACAACAAAGCGCGAACTCGTGGAAGAATGGTTCGGTGAAGCACAGTTCATAGCCTTTGATCTTGCTGATCTTTGACGCGGCGTAATGCGCTTTTTGATAACACAAGTTGGCAACTTCCTGCAAACCGTTTTTGCCAAGTACCGACATATAAACTGCCGAGCCAAGCGCCAGCAAACCCTGGTTACTGCAAATGTTGGATGTGGCGCGTTCGCGTTTGATGTGTTGTTCGCGCGCGGTCAGCGTCAGCACATACGAACGTTGTCCGCGATTGTCAACGGTTTCGCCGATTAATCGTCCAGCCATTTTATGAACATAAGATTTCTTTGTGGTGAAGAATCCGAGATACGGTCCGCCAAACCACAACGGAATTCCCAGCGGTTGTCCATCGCCGACAACAATATCCGCGCCCATATCGCCGGGCGTTTTGAGCAGCGCCAACGCGGTTGGATTTGCGACGATGCAAACGAGCGCGCCTTTGCCATGCGCGGTTTCGACCAGCTTGGTGTAATCGTAAATACGTCCGAAGAAATCTGGATACTGAACGATGACGAGCATGGTACTGTCGTCAATCAATGACGTTAGCGCTTCGGGGCTGGACTCCAAATCTGCTTCCGCGTTATCTCCAGCGACTGCTAAATCCATGCCTTGTGTGTACGTGCGGATGACTTCGCGGTATTGCGGATGCACGCTTGGTGAGAGGACAACCTTTTTGCGTTTCCCGCGGAATTGAGCATACGCAAGGTTGACGGCTTCCGCCGCGGCAGTCGCGCCGTCATAGTGCGAAGCATTGGATACTTCCATGCCGGTCAGGTTCGTCATCAAGGCTTGATACTCGAAAATAGATTGCAAAGTGCCTTGTGAGATTTCCGGTTGATAAGGTGTGTACGCGGTATAAAATTCACCGCGGCGGAGAATGTGGTCAACCACCGACGGGATGTAGTGGTTATAAGCTCCCGCGCCGAGGAAGGAAATCATTTGCTCGCGCACATTTTCATTGGCTTGCGCCATTTCGCCGAGGAAGACCGCGGCTTCCATTTCAGTGAGAGCAGATGGCAAATCTAACTTAGGGAAGCGATGTTTCTTGGGGACTGCGTCAAACAAATCGTTGAGTGATTTAACGCCGACTGTTGCCAACATCGCATCCCGTTCTTTGGGGGAAATCGGGATATAGGTCATAATTATCTCCTGTCATTGCGAGTCTTCGAGAAGCAATCCCCGATTAATAAATAAGATTGCTTCGCAAAGTACGCTCGCAATGACATGTGAAACTAATGGGCTCTTCCTTCACAATACTTGATATACGCGGTCGCGTCCATTGCATCGCCCGCGGATCCGCCTTCTACTTTGACCATCCAGCCTTCGCCGAAGGGATCAGAGTTCAGGGTTTCAGGTTTATCAGAAAGACCTTTATTAACTGCGGTCACTTTGCCAGACGCGGAAGCGTAAATCTCTGCCGATGCTTTGACAGATTCGACGGAGGCGATTGCCTTGCCTGCTTCAATCGTTTCGCCGGCTTCGACGAGGATTTCGATAAAGACAATATCCGAGAGTTGGCTTTGGGCGAAATCTGAAAGTCCCATTGCGCCGGATGCGGGGTCGAACCATTCATCAGACTTGGTGTACTTTAGGTTTGCGGGTGTATTCATTTTTGGAGCTCCTTGAAATAAGATGGTAACGAATCAAAAGAGGACGCAAGATTCCAGGATCGAGCGTCCTCTGTGATGTGACCTGAGAGATTATCCTTCATCTTCGGGTTTCGATACGTTCCTCACTTTGTTCGGAACTACTCAACCCTCCGTTCAGGATTTACACCGTCGGTATTCCTCGCATTGATTTTCTGCGGGGAATTTTCCAGAGCTAATACGGGAGCAGGGTCCTTTTGCCTGAGAGTTTCGCCTGACATTGCTTATTTCAGACTTGCACCTTCGGCGCTCTTGTTACAGAGTCTCTTCCCTGTTCCTGTTCAATTGTATGTCCATTCTAAGGCTCAGAGAAGATGAAGTCAAGGCTTAAATTTCATTGCAGTCCCATTCTCGCCATTGTCTACAACTTCACATTTGATGAATGGAAAAAATCAAGTATCATCACAGCAAAAACAAAGGACAATAATATGGAAGCGATCATCCTCATTATTCTTATCGGCTTGGCGGGCGGAGTGGCGGTTGGATTACAAAGTCCGCTTGCCAGCATGATCAGCCAACGGCTTGGGACTTTTGAAAGCATCTTCATCGTCCACATTGGAGGCGCGCTTGCCGCGCTGATTCCGCTCCTGTTCATCGGCGGCGGCAAACTTGGAAGCTGGCGGAGTGTCCCGTGGTATACGCTGGGCGCCGGCATCTTCGGTCTGGTGGTGATCGGCGCGATCAGTTATATGATTCCACGCGTCGGGGTCGCGGCGTCCATTGTCACCCTTGTCGCCGGTCAACTTTTAGTGGGAACTATCCTGGATCATTTTGGGTGGTTAGGCGCGGCACAAAGGTCCTTGGATATTACCCGCGCGGTCGGGTTGACTGTGGTGTTTATAGGAGTCTGGTTGACGGTGAAATAAAATCACAGGCATCTCGCAGGTCATGTTTCAAATGTGACCTGCATTTATTCAACCTTTACTGGTATGCAGACTCAGCAGGGCAGTCCGTTCGAATAAAACGATCATGCCATTAGCAATGACATCCTGAGTACCCGAGTCAAGCGGCGTCGCGATCCAATCAGGCGTGGTAAACCCATATTCCACTTCGTATCCATCACGATACCATACCCTGAGTGATATGAGTTTTCCATAATCTTCAGTTTGATATTTTTCTACAGTGCCGAATCGTTCTGACCAATCGGTATTCTGGAAATATTTTTGTGGCTGTTCGGTCAATAGCGTCAGGTCAATATCGGACTCTTTTGTCGCGGCGCCTCTGGCATATGATCCAACCAACGCAACGGCTAATATATCTGGTTGGGCAGAAGCCCAGTCTACAAAAGGGTCAATAAAAATGCGAATATGCTCAATTGTTTTCATCTCTTTTTTAATCCATCTTCACGATGAACTTGTGGATGAAATGCGCGTATCGGTTTTGTAAACGGATATAGTGATTATGTACCGCGTCTGCCTCCGCGCCATCGGGCGCGAGAAATCTTCCATCTTCCACGCCGCGGCGCGCGATCTCGCGGCAGACCGCTTCTGTAATTAATTCCGCCAGCAATATCTGTCCCTGCACGGTGGTATCCAAACGGTTTTGTTTATCCAAATATAATTTGACAGAAGGCGCGGCGGTCGCAACCACAATGCTGGAATTAACTCGGTCAAAATATACGCGTTGTCTGGGATCGGTCCTATCGTCAAAACGAATATCCGTGAACACCCCGCCGCGATTTTGCGAAGGCGCGGCGGCGATCACTTCTTTTTTCGATCCGACCTGCACCAGCGCCATGGCTTTATGACCTTTCAAATAGGCGGTAATCACACCTTCACTGCCAACCTGCCTGCCTTCGATTTTTATGTGCGCCTGCCCAATGGTTGGATCATCTTTGTGAGCTTCCATCGCGGCTTGAAGTGTTAATACAATAATTTCAGGATTATCCGAAACAATGTGAGCGACTGAACCGATCTGCGTATTGTCCGGAAATTTTGCGTGCAATGTCAACGTGACGATTTGCCCGATTTGCAAATAGACTCGTTCCGGCACAAATCCAATTCCAGAAGGAGGCAGGTCAACGCCTTTTGTTGAATCATCATCCGTATCTTTTCTGTCGCTCAATTCAGATACCGCGATTGAATTTAATTCGCGCAAAGCATGATTTAATTTCTGGCGTAATTCTTTATCCAGCTTGGTCTGCTCGTCATGGATGGAACGCTCACGTTCAGCCTGGACCAGCGGCTCGATCCGGTTTTCTACGGCTGTCTTCAAGGCTTTGGCAAACGGATGAGTCCAGTTGATCCCGTCTCTGGTCGCGGTCAGAACCGGCTCATCGTTTTTCAAAAGTTCATGCAGATAATCACACTGGATCGAACCGTAGAAACAGGAAGCATACGGATCGTTTTCGAATTTGAGCATGGTCAGCGAAATGACCATTGACCGGCTGACGACGAGTAAACCTCCGTCCGCGTAATCGCCTTCCTCGCTTCTGGTGGAGAGTTGAATATTCGACCTGAATACTTCAAGGTGAGCTGTGGCTGGAAAGCCTTCTATCTCAACCTGCTCGTCAAGAATTTTGTCGCCTTTGGGAGCTTTATAAGCAAGCACATGCTCATGCCTGATCTTGTGCGCGCCGACAATGTCCCTGAGAACGATGCGCCGCGACGGATTGCTCATAATGGGGCGAAGTTCAAAATGTCTTTGCAGGTAATTGCGGAGATTGTCAAATTGCGGCATCTTAACATCGTCACGTGAAACGATGATCTCGACTTCCGTGCCATTTCCTTGCATGTCATGTTTTTCCCTGAGCGCCGCGGTGGCAGGAATCGGTTCTTCCAATTCAAAAGTTGGCACACCCTTTTTAAGCAGAAGTGAACTTGAATAATAACTATCGCCCTGAAAAGAATATACATAACCATATCCTAATCCGAAAATAGCGTCTTTGAGTCCGCGCCCCCACATGCCGCGCACATGCTTATCCTCTTTCAAGCCGCTGGTCGCTTCCCCATAAGTTCCAACCACTTTATCCATTCGTTCATCGTTCATTCCCTCCGCGTGGTCGCGGATGCGGATCAATGAATTATTATGTTTGCGTTTAATGTCAATAATGATCTCGCCGTTTACCGGTTCGCCCGCATGTTCGAGCCGCGAATAACTGTCATTACAATTGGTAATGACTTCCACGAGCGCGCGCAAAACGTCTTTTCTTATTGCCTGATCGGCTTGTTGCAACGCGACGCGGTCGGCATATTGTAATTTGCGACTGCTGGTCATTAAATTACCTTTCTTTTATAAACGCTTCGTTGCTTTTGCTTTGTCTGCGGCGATAATAAATACAAAAATTTTTCTTCGCAAAAATCAAGGAACGCGGCAATGTCATGGCGGTTATGGATGCCCGCGTAACCCTTGAATTGCTCCACATTTCTGGCAAGCGTTTCAGGCGATGATTCCATGGTGCATAGCAATAAACTTCTAAAATCAAATTCGCTGATCTTTGAGCTTTTGCCGTTTTTCCTGTAAAGGATGTAAGCGTCCGATGTTTCCATCGCCCGCACAAATCTTCCCGCGCGGATTTTTGCTTCCCGAGTCGCATTGCTTTGCGCGGACTGAATTGCTTTTTCCACAACAACCGACCGAACCACCGGTTCAGGCGGCTTTGTTTTTTCCACCCAAATTGGTCGTACATTTTTTATCGGCGTTATCTTTCTTTTTTTTGCAAGAGGCGCCTTATCCACGCGGACCGGGCGCGTCTTTTTTATTGGCGCGGGCGAGATTATCTTAGCTTTTTTTGTTTGCATTACAACATGCGCCTTTTTGACCGCGGCAGGCTTGACTATTTTTGTCGTACGTTTAGATATTTCCATGCCCAAAATCTTCGCGACCTTTTCCGCAATTCTGACTCCTTTCGCGGTCAATTTGAATCCGGGATCGTTAGCGGCGATATATCCCTTGCTTCGGCAAACGCTCCAATGCCTGCCGACCATTGCCGAGTCTGGCCAGCGAGGGTGATTTTTGAGGGAAAATCTTTTTGGGAATAACATGAAACAAGCTGAGACAATGTCTTCAGATGCGACATCGGCGTTTTTGTTATGCAAATAATAAATGGAAAAAACGACCAGATCGTTTAAAATGATCTTTGTGTAAACAGCAGGATCGAATTTTAGCAGATCGCTTTTATTTAGCATTGAACCCTCTTAAAATCAAATCTGCCGCCGTATATCTCATCACTGAAACGGGGGATTGCTTCGCCGCACTCGCCGTTTGAGGCTCGCGGCTCGCAATGACATATACAAAGAAGAAGCGCGTAAGTTTCCATTCAGGAAATTTCCTTTCTTGCCCAGTATCTTACACTATTTTTTGAAAATGTAAGATATGAAATGGTATCATATAGATCTAACCGCGAAAGCATAACCTTATGGCGAATAACCGTCAACATCCACAATAGGAGAATCCATGGAAAGCAAGAAAATTGGTTTTACTTCAATTGATGAATATATTGCAACTTTTCCGGAAGAAATCCAAAAGATACTGGAAGAATTACGGGCAACAATAAAAGCCGCCGCTCCCGACGCAGAAGAAACGATCAGTTATCAAATGCCTACTTTCGCCTTGAAAGGTAATTTAGTCCATTTTGCTGCTTTTAAGAATCATATCGGACTTTATCCAACGCCAAGCGGAACTCAGGCATTTAAGCGTGAGTTATCAATTTATCAAGGCGCAAAAGGTTCCGTAAAATTTCCGTTAAGCGAACCAATGCCGCTAAAATTGATAAGTAAAATCGTTAAATTTAGAGTCGCTGAAAATCTAAAAAAGGCTGAGATAAAATCGAGCAAAAGGAAATAGCTGTTCACAGGTTATTCCGAGGGCTGATATATGACAAGAAAAGTTTTTTGGGAAAATCCTTATCTGACTGAGATGGAAACAACGGTAACAAGCGTTAAGGATAATGACATTACGGTAGATCAAACAATTTTTTACGCGCAGTCTGGCGGACAGGAAAACGATCATGGATTCATTAATAATTATCGTGTGATGCGGACACGTAAAGAAGGCAAAGAGATTGTTTATACAGTAGAAGACGGTCACGGTTTACGGCTTAACGATCGGGTAAAGATGACGATTGATTGGGAAAGACGTTATCAGCTAATGCGGTTGCATTTTGCCGCGGAACTTATCTTGGAGTTGACATACCGGAATCTGAAAGGTATTGAAAAGATTGGGGCTCATATCGCGCAAGATAAAGCGCGGATAGATTTTCGGTGGAACGGGAATATATCCACGATTTTTTCAATCCTGGAGAAAGAAGCGCAGAAAATTATTGATGCGGATCAAGAGATAGAAAGCGCTTTTAGCGATGAAGAATCAGAAAAACGTTATTGGAAAATTGAGGGATTTTCACAAGTTCCGTGCGGAGGAACGCATTTGAAAAGAACCGGCGAAATTGGAAAGATTTTATTGAAGCGGAATAATATAGGCAAAGGCAAAGAAAGAATTGAGATTTGCATAGATGACAATGGCGTTCAAAAGAACAGCTAACAAAGCGAGAGACCTGATATGCACGGCTGATAAATGACTTTATTTTGTTAGTATAAACACCGTCCGCTACAAAAACGTTACAGAAAAGTGGATTTTCAAAGCAAAAAACGGCGCGCTTTTTTCGTTAGACTTCCGAGATTTCACGCGAAATCCCGGAAGTCCTGTTAAATAACCTAAGTTGTTACCTACCAAAGGAAGTTGATACTGCAAGCGATCACAAAAAGAGCGACTTTGATTTCAAACCCTCTGGCAGTGACGGCATGAATGGATTTTGGCAATAAGCGTTCAATGAGACTTCCAGTGGTTTCAACGATTTTGCGAATGCAGGCTTGTGGAAGTAAGTCATGTATGCGGGCGCTGGACGAAGCGAGTTCTTTTTTCGCAAGGGGATCAGTTCAATACCTGCTTTACGCATAACATCTTCAATGGTGTAATCATTGTACGCCTTGTCACCAGTGATGAATGAATGTTCTGGAACGTCAAAATCCCAAGCGCGCTGGTGTCGCTAAACGCTCCAGGTTCCAGAAAGAATTCAACGGGTTCGCCTTGTTGAGTGACTAAAATATGGATACGGAGACCATAAAAATAACGCTTTTTACTGGCAATATAACCTCGAAAGTCTTTTCCGCGATAAATTTTCGAGCGTCTAATGCAATAGTTATCCCAAGGTAGCAATTTGGGTTATTTATCAATAATGTATTTTCTCAAGCCCTAAATATCTTGTTGTGGGGCGCTCTGATTTTAAATCACTCCAGAATTGTTCTTTGAGAATCTCCGGATGAACAGTTATTTTACGTAGATCATCTTGCGAAAAGGAGCGGACCTCTACTAGAAAACTCTCTTCTCGCTTTTTATTCGCAAGCGTGAGAGTTCCATTGAACGCTTTACATAAAATGAAGAACTTGCAGAAGTGGTACCCAGGCTCCCAAAATTCCTGAATGTAGAGAATACGGTCCAACTCAACACTTAACCCCGTCTCCTCGAGCG
>Ga0315268_10000078_pt1 | contig 106194 bp, 88 predicted proteins | sample C1_top_MG_FD_204535 | JGI IMG/M metagenome (GOLD analysis project Ga0315268, IMG submission 204535) | Sediment microbial communities from Yellowstone Lake, YNP, Wyoming, USA - C1_top | ecosystem: Environmental > Aquatic > Freshwater > Lake > Sediment | place: USA: Wyoming | collected 2017-08-01
TTCCCCTAAAGGAGGCCGTTTTATGAAGGTCAAACCCTTGAATGATCGCGTCCTGGTGAAGCGCATCGAGGAGCAGGAGGTGACCAAAGGCGGCATCGTCATCCCCGATACCGCCAAGGAGAAACCCGTGGAGGGCCGCATCATGGCTGTGGGCCCGGGCAAGATGAGCGACGCGGGCAAGCGCATGACCCTGCAGGTCAAAGAAGGAGACCGCGTACTGTTCGGCAAGTACAGCGGCAGCGAGATCAAGGTGGAAGGCGAAGAGTACCTGATGATGCGGGAAGAAGACATCCTGGCGGTCATCGAGGGCTGAAGCCCATCCCTTATTCCAACCGATTTTAATTTTTCCCAGCAATAATCAAAGGAGGAAGAAAGTCACATGGCTGCCAAAGAGATCAAGTATGACATCAAGGCCCGGGAGGCCATCCTCCGGGGCGTCAATACCCTGGCGGACGCGGTGAAGGTCACCTTAGGCCCCAAAGGCCGCAACGTCATCCTGGAGAAGGCCTTCGGCTCCCCCGCCATCACCAAGGACGGGGTCACCGTGGCCAAGGAAATCGAACTGGAGGACAAGTTTGAAAACATGGGGGCCCAGATGGTCAAGGAAGTGGCCTCCAAGACTTCGGACGTGGCCGGCGACGGCACCACCACGGCCACCATCCTGGCCCAGAGCATCTACCAGGAAGGCTCCCGCCTGGTGGCCGCCGGCACCAACCCCATGGCCCTGAAACGGGGCATCGACAAGGCCGTGCAGGTGGTGGTGGACGAACTGCACAAGATCTCCAAGCCCACCAAGGACCAGAAGGAAATCGCCCAGGTGGGCACCATCTCCGCCAACAACGACTCCTCCATCGGCAACATCATTGCCGAGGCCATGAGCAAGGTGGGCAAGGAAGGGGTCATCACCGTGGAAGAAGCCAAGGGCATGGAAACCACCCTGGAAGTGGTGGAAGGCATGCAGTTCGACCGGGGCTACATCTCTCCCTACTTCGTCACCAACCCGGAGAAGATGGAAGTCAACCTGGAAGAGCCCCTGATCCTGGTCAATGAGAAGAAGGTCGGCGCCATGAAGGACCTGCTGCCCATCCTGGAACAGATCGCCAAGATGGGCAAACCCCTGGTCATCATCGCCGAGGACGTGGAGGGCGAGGCCCTGGCCACCCTGGTGGTGAACAAGCTCCGGGGCACCCTGCAGGTGGCCGCGGTGAAGGCCCCGGGCTTCGGCGACCGGCGCAAGGCCATGCTGGAGGACCTCGCCATCCTGACCGGCGGGCAGATGGTCTCCGAAGACATGGGCTGGAAACTGGAAAACGTCACCTTAAAAGAGCTGGGCACCGCCAAGAAGGTCAACATTGACCGGGACAACACCACCATCATCGACGGCGGCGGCGACCGGGAGCTCATCGAGGGCCGGGTGAAGCAGATCCGGGCCCAGATCGAAGAGACCACCTCTGACTATGACCGGGAAAAGCTGCAAGAGCGCCTGGCCAAGCTGGTGGGCGGCGTGGCCGTGATCCGGGTGGGCGCGGCCACCGAGACCGAGATGAAAGAAAAGAAAGCCCGCGTGGAGGACGCCCTGAACGCCACCCGGGCCGCGGTGGAGGAAGGCATCGTCCCCGGCGGCGGGGTGGCCTTCCTGCGCTGCCTACCGACCCTGCTCGAGACGAAGCTGCCCAACCACGACGAACAGTTGGGCATCAACATCATCAAGCGGGCCCTGGAAGAGCCCATCCGGCAGATCGCCAATAACGCCGGGGCCGAAGGCTCGGTGGTGGCCGAACACGTGAAGAACGAGAAGGGCGCCATGGGCTTCAACGCCGAGACCGCCCAATACGAGGACCTGATGGCCGCGGGCGTCATCGACCCCACCAAGGTGGCCCGCTACGCCATCCAGAACGCCGCGTCCGTGGCTTCTCTCCTCATCACCACCGAAGCCATGGTGGCGGAGAAACCCAAGAGAGAAGCCCCCATGCCCCCCATGGGACCCGGCGGCGGCATGGAAGGGATGTATTAAAAGTAGGGGTCAGGGACCAGGGGTCAGGGGCAAGTGACACAGGGGTAACGCCTGCGGATCTTAGCCCCTTCCCTCGAACCCCCCCCCAAATTCCTTGAACATTTATCCGTAGGGGCACGGCAGACCGTGCCCCTTAGTTTTGCTGCCCTACCTGCCGTTGGTGGGACCGGCTTTTCAGCCGGTCCCCTGTTAGCCCGGCCTCCCCGCTAAAATTTACCCCTTGACCTTCTCCAATTGACCCTTAACTTAAAAAAAATCGGCATCTAATTTTTTAAAAGGAAAGGGAGCAGATTATGCAACGGAAGCGCAGCCTGTTAATCATGTTGGTTTTGGCCAGCCTCCTGCTGGTGCCCGCTTTGGCCCAGGCCCAGGAAGGCACGGTGTCCATCTCCTTCACCGGCATTGCCGCGGGCGTGGGCGTGAACTGGGGCAGCGGCGTGCTCACTTTTGAGGGCAAGACCTACCCCTTCAAAATTGACGGTCTCAGCGTGGGGGGCGTCGGCATTTCCACGATGACCGCCACCGGGAAAGTCAAGAACCTGAAGAACGTCGGGGACTTCGCCGGTAATTATGCTGCCATCGGCACCGGCTTGGCAGTGGGCGGCGGCGGCGCGGTCCTGACCATGCAGAACCAGCGAGGCGTGGTCATGGACCTCACCGCCACCCAGGTGGGGGTGAATTTCAACTTCGGCCCCCAGGGCATCAACATCACCTTGAAATAGCAGGGGCCAGGGGGTCAGTAGTTAGTGGCCAGTGGCCAGTGGCCAGTTGCCAGTGGCCAGCGGCTAGGGGCACAGGCGTCTCGCCGGGAATACCCGCCGCCTTCCCCCGCATCCCATAACAACCAAATGTAGGGTGGGCGCCGCCCACCAACACGTAGGGGCGACCCGGCGGGTCGCCCCTACTTTTTTGCCTGGGTGGCACCGGTATCTCGCCGGTGCCGCATAGGCTGGAAGCCCGTGCTACCATATCCTTGTGGTTGGGAGGGGTGCGGGGGAGGGCAGGGCAAGAGCCGGCAGGGACAGCGGCGCAGAATGCCGGCACGGAGGCCGGCGCTACCTTTTTGGCATGTGGGCCGGCACGGAGGCCGGCGCTACCGCTGGAGATGGCAGGGGCGGGTTTGACCCCGCCCCTACGGTCAGCCGGTGAGCACGATGCCGGCGTAGCCCACGAAGGAGTCGCCGGGCATGACGTCGTAGGAAGTGTAGTAGTCCACCAGCTGGGCCTTGGCGGCGCCTAATTTCTTGGCCGCGGCCACGGCCGCGGCCGCGCCCCCGGCGCTGCAGGCGCACTGGTCCCGGCCCGCGAGTTTGAGCATGGCGGAGGCGTCCAGCTTCAGGGCCGCGTCCACGAACTCCTTGTCGTTCACTTCCTTGACCCATTTCACTGCGTCCGCACCGTAGCCCTTGGGGGCAAAGCCGTAGTTGGGGCCGTAGTGCGTGAGGTCCGTGGAGCCGAAGGCCAGGAGGCTCAATTTCAGCTCCTGGGCCACGGCCACCACTGCCTCGCCCAGCTCCAGGGCCTTCTCCGAATGGGGGCCCCGCACGGCCAGGACTTTGGCCTTAGGGAAGAAATATTTGACCATGGGGAGTTGCACCTCGATGGTGTTGTCCCCGGGGTACTCCTCCTTCAGGGGGAGGCGCTGGCGTAAGGGCGCGTAAAATTCGGTGGCCAGGGGGACATTCCCCAAGGGGGTCTCCCAGGCGTCGTCCGTGACCAAAAGGGGCGGGCCCGCGCCCAGGTGGCCGCCGAAGACCGCCACCACCTGGGGGTGGGTGATCTTGGAGGCGAGGTAAAAGACCCGGGCGGCCAGCTTGCCGGAGAAATACCAGCCGGCGTGGGGCACGATGCCGCCGAAGACCCGGGTGCCGGAGGGCAGGGGGCTCACCCCGGCCACGAATTTGTCAATCTCCGTCTTGCAGCCCTGTTCGCTGGCGGGGTACCAGCCGATGGGGAGCATCCGTTCCCGGGTGCGCATGGCCTCCCTCCCTGGCGCTGATTTGAGCCTGGGCACGGCACGCGGTGCCCCTGCAAGATACGTAAACTTGTCAGTGGGCACAGCACGCTGTGCCCCTGCAAGATACGTAAACTTGTCAGTGGGCACAGCACGCTGTGCCCCTACAGGATAATTCGACTAGTTAAGAATTGCTCTTATTCCCCCCTTTTCTAAAGGGGGGTAGGGGGGATTTTATAACTGGTTGAAATCCCCCTAAATCCCCCTTTTTCAAAGGGGGACTTTAGTTACTTTTGGTTTTCTATGAGGCGATGAATTCCCATTCTTAGATAGTGTTCAACAGACTGTTAAAGTTTGTCGGTGGGGAAGTCCTTGAGGAGGAACTCCTCCAGCTGGCCGTTGATTTCCAGAAAGACCGGGGTGTATTCCTGCTCCTTAGGCAGGGTCTGGCTCAGGCGGATGCGGTAGGTGTCGCCGTGGAAGGTGACCAGGAAGTCGGGCCGGCCCTGGGGCCCGGGCAGGAGCTGCACTTCGATTTCCTCGACGTGGTCCTGGATGTTGAGGAAGAGCACCTGTTTGTCCTGGCGGTGGAAGCCCACGCCTTCCAGGCGGGCCCGGACTTCTTCGCCCTTGTAGTGGAGGGTGAGGTGGGGCTGGGCGAAGGCGGCGAAGAGAGGATACACCCCAACGCGGGGGCCGGCCGCGGGGGGGGCCGGGGGCAGGCCCTGGGCCCGCTGGACGAAGAAGGACTGGGCCTCTTCGGGGAAAAGGCTGTAGGTGAGGACGTCCTCTTCCGCCTCCAGGCCCGGCAGGGTCCGGAGCCCGCCTTCTTCCGGGGGCTCCTCCCGGGGCCCCTCTTCGGAGAGGGCGCGCCACTGCAGGTCGGCCTGGACCGGGGAGCCCAGGCGGCCGAACTTCCCCTGGAGCAGGTCCCGCATGGCAGGGATGAGGTGGTCGTAGCGCCCCCCGGTGAGGGTGTTTTCCACCGCCTGGAGGCCGACGATTTCCAGGATGCGCCCCTTCAGCGCGGGGTAGCCCAGGTCGCCCCAGACCTGCTGGGCGTCCTTGAAGGCCACGTGCTGGCGGTCCCGGGCGTCCCGGCGCTTCAGCTCCTCCCGGATAAAGTCCTTCAGGGGGCCGGGGAGATAGGCGGGCCCCAGGCGGTCGTCCAGCCGGGGGGGCGGCTGCCGGTAGTGGTATTTCTCCTTGAGGAAGTCCAGGTATTCGGAGACCTCGCCCAGGACGTCCAGGTCCAGGTGGGGGTCGTGGCTGGAGCCGCCCAGGGAGAACATCAGGGACTCCACCGGGGGCGGCCCGTAGGACCAGGAGATGGCGGCCAGGGTGGTGTCCACCAGCTCCACCCCCCGGCGCACCCCCTCCTGGTAGGAAGTGATGGCCGCCTGGTGGTTGTCGTGGAGGTGCAGCCTCAGGGGCAGGTGAAAGTAACGGCGGTAGGCGGTGATGAGGCCGGCCACCTGGGCGGGGTTCATCACTCCGGAGGAGTCGTTGATGCAGAGCACGTCCGCGCCCAGGCCGGCCAGGCCGTGGAGCAGCTCCAGGTAGTCGTCCAGGGTGACGTTGGGATTGAGGCTGAAGAGCACCGTGGCCTCCACCTGCTTTCTGAGCTCCTTGCCGGTCTCGATGGCCACGGTCATGTTGTCCAGGTCGTTCAAGGTGTCATAGACCCGGAAGATGTCCACCCCCAGTTGCGCGGCCCGGGTCATGAAGCGGCGCACCACTTCGTCCTGGTAGGGCTTGAAGCCCACCAGCATGCGGCCCCGGAGGATGACCTGGAGGGGGGTATTGCTCAGGGCCCGGCGCAGTTTTTTCAGGCGCTCCCAGGGGTCTTCCTTGAGGTCCGTCAGGGCGGCGTAAAAAGTGGCCCCGCCCCAGCAGTCGATGGAATAGAAGCCGGCCCGGTCCAGGAGGGAGCCGAGACGGGCCAGGTCCTCCAGGCGGAGGTGCTTGAGGACGAAGTCTTCCAGGCCGTCCCGGAGCGATACGTCGGTGACTTTCACGGGCTGGAGCATAAGCGCGGTCTCATCCCTTCCCGGGCCGGTTCAGGTGGCAGAAGAGGGCGGCGCCGGCCACGTAAAAGAGGTCCCAGGATTCCCGCACGTCCTCGTAGGTCAGGGAGGTGAGCTTGCGGTCCAGGAAGTCGGTGGTGCAGGCGCCGGCGCGGAATTCCTCGTCCTTCAAGAGCTTGCGGTAGAAGGGGATGGTGGTCTTGATGCCCCGGATGATGTACTCCTCCAGGGCCCGGTCCATGCGGGCCAGGACCTCGTCCCAGGTGTTGCCCCAGGCGCAGAGCTTGGCCAGCAGGGGGTCGAAATAGGGAGGCACTTCATAGCCCCCGAAGACGCAGCCGTCCAGGCGGATGCCGATGCCCCCGGGGGACTGGTAGCGGGTGATGCGCCCCGGGGAGGGGAAGAAGTTGTTCCGGGGGTCCTCGGCGTTGATGCGGCACTCGATGGCATAGCCCCGGAGGGCCACGTCTTCCTGCCGGATGGTGAGGGGCTCCCCCGCGGCCATCTTGATCTGCTCCTTCACCAGGTCGATGCCGGTGACGAGCTCGGTGATGGTGTGCTCCACCTGGATGCGGGTATTCATCTCCAGGAAGTAGTAGTTGAGGTCCTGATCCACCAGGAACTCCATGGTGCCCACGTTGTGGTAGCCCATGAGCAGGGCGGCTTTTTTGGCCAGTTCTCCCATCTCGGCGCGCTTCTTCGGGGTCAGCACCAGGGAGGGGGCGATCTCGATGAGTTTCTGGTGGCGGCGCTGGATGGAGCAGTCCCGCTCGCCCAGGTGGATGATGTGGCCGTGGACGTCCCCCAGGAGCTGGATTTCGATGTGCTTGGGCTCGTTGATGAATTTTTCCAGGTAGATGCCTTCGTCGCCGAAGGAGCGGCGGGCCTCCCGGCGGGCGCCCCGGAGGTTGTTCAAGAGCTCCGCTTCGTCCTTAACCAGGCGCATGCCCCGGCCGCCGCCGCCGCCCTTGGCCTTGATGAGGATGGGGAAGCTCACCCGGGCGGCCCAGTCTTTGGCCTGGTCCTCGGAGTCGATGACCGGGGAGCCGGGGATGGTGGGCACGCCGGCCTCTTCCAGGAGCTGCCGGGCCAGGACTTTGTCCCCCATCCGGCGCATGGCCTGAACGGGCGGGCCGATGAAGGTGAGGCCGGCGTCGGCCGCGGCCTGGGCAAACTGCCAGTTTTCCGCGCCGAAGCCGTAGCCCGGGTGGATGGCGTCCGCGCCCGCGGCTTTGGCCTTGTCGATGATCTGGGCGAAGTCCAGGTAGCCGGCCACGGGCCCGGGGCCCACCAACACGGCCTGGTCGGCCTTGACGATGTGGATGGCGTTGGCGTCCTGCTCCGTGAAGATAGTGACCGTGGGCAGGCCCAGCTCCTTGCAGGCGCGAATCACCCGCACCGCGATCTCGCCCCGGTTGGCCACCATGACTTTGTGGAAGAGCGCCATCCTGAAACCCCGGAAAGCCGTGAATTTTCTGACTATATTAAACCCGAGGGGGGCGGCTTTGTCAAGGTGTCAGGAAGAATGGGAAGGGGGCAGACAAGGGCGGTAAGACGGGGAGGTGGAGGGAAAATCTTGAATGTCCGCGTGGCTTGTAATACAAATAAGCAGGCGGCCTGGGTGGCGGAACGGGTAGACGCAAGGGACTTAAAATCCCTCGGGGTTCGCCCCGTGCCGGTTCGAGTCCGGCCCCAGGCACCAGGGAGTCTCCAGGTCCATTAAGACCTTTCAGGATAAAGGTCAAGGGAGCCGAAGCGTTAAAGAACTTTTTAACCGGGGGGAGTTCCCATCCCGGTTAAGCGCGGGAAGTCTGGAAAAATAGAGCCGGGTGAGGGCTGCCCCCACACCCGGATAACTTTTGCGCGGGCTATTAACTTTAGACAGGGGCGTCGACCAGACTTCCAGCATCACTTGTTCACTTGCACGGGAAAAATCGGGTAACAGGCTCTACCCTTCGCCGTGAAGGATAAGGCCGGACCAGAAGTAGGGATGGGGCTCTTGGGCCCGGACCGCCTGGCGGGCTGCTTTTAAGGCCTCGATCCTGGGTTTCCCTTCTTTCAGGGCCTGGTAAAAGGTGTGGTAGAACTTCATGGACTCTGCCACCGGGATGTTCCACAGGGCCACGGTGACGCTGCGGGCCCCGGCCTGCTGGAAGGCCCGGGCGAAGTTGAGCACGCCTTCCCCCTGCATCACCTGGCCCACCCCGGTCATGCAGGCGGCCAGGGTGACGACATCCGCGTCCAGCTTGAGCTGCAGCACCTTGCTGAAGGTGAGGAAGCCGTTGTCCGGGGGCTTATTCTCCACCTGGGTCAGGACCAAGGTGGGCTCCGGCACCCCGGCCAGTTTGTCCGCCAGGAAGCCGTGGGTGCCGAAGAAGAGGTAGCGGTACTGGCTCAAGTTGACCTGGCGCAGCCGGGTCTCCGTGGCCGAGACGTCCAGGAGCACCTGGGGGGGCTGGGGCTTTTCCTGGAAAAGGGCCGCCAGGTCGGTGACCGCCTGCCGGGTCTGGGGCAGGGGGGGGAACTCCAGCAGGCCCCAATCCCGGCCGGTGGCGCCCATGGTGAGGACTTTCTCCGAGCCGGCCTGGGCCAGCTCCCCGGCCTGCCCCCGGCCGGCCTTGAAGGCCAGGTAGCGGGGGCTGTCTTTGCTGTAAATGCAATCTCCCAGGGCAAAGAGGGCCTGGCCGGCGCGGGAGGCCCCCAGGTGGCGGTTCAGGGCCAGGATGGCCGCGGACTGGGAATAGGTCACGGGCCAGCGGTCCCCCACCAGGACGCTTTTGGCCCAATCCGGGCCGGTCTGGACTACCAGGGCCTCAAAGGGGAAGGCCCCCAGGACCCCGTCGGGCACCAGGATGAGCCGGGTGCCGGGGGAAACCCCGGTCAGGGCCGGGGCCAGGAGCTCCTGATACAGGGCCGCGGCCTCGGCCAGGGAGAAGCGCTGCAGGTCCTCCACCCGGAGGACGTTTTTCCGGAAAGGGGTCAACAACGCGGTAAGGCGCTTCTCGAGAGCTTCCTGGCCCAGGGCCAGGCGAAAAATCTGGACCTTCCCGCCGGGCTCCACCCGGAAGAGGTAGCTTTCCTTTTCTCCCAGGGCATATTCCAGCAGCACTTCGCCGGATTTCAGGGGCAGTTCCCTAGCCGGGTAAGGCCGCGGGTAATAGAGGGCGGCATAGCGGGGGATTCGCCGCCGGAGTTCCTCCACGAACTGCTGCTGCTCCCGGTTGAGGGCCTCCTGCTTTAACTGAAACTCGGTTACGGCCTTGCCCATCTTCCTGGCGGGGAGATAGGCCTCTTCCCTTTGGGCCTCCAGGGCCTCCTGGCGCTCCCGGAGGCTTTTTTCTTTAGAGGCCAGGTCCGCGGGAATTTCCGTGCTGCTCCGGGCCGCCCCCGCGGCCATGGCCTCCAAGAGGGAGCGGGCCTTGATGGACTCAGCGAAATAGAAGGCCGCGGCCCCGGGCTCCGCCCCTTGCGCGGCCTGGGCCGGCGGGATGGTCTCGCCCTTCTGGGCCATGTCCACCAAGAGGGCCACCATGCCCCGGTAGGCCCGGACGTAGGGGCTGATGATGCCCGCCTCAAAGAAGCTGGTGCGTTCCCCCGGGGTGCGGGCCCGCAACTCTTCGATGACCCGGATGGCCTCCAGAAAGGCGGAGTAGGCCTCCTGCCGGTGTCCTGCGCCCATCAGGGCCAGGCCCTTTTGGGTGTAGAACTGCGCCTGGTATTGGGGGCGGGCCTGGGGTTTGGGGGCGATGGCGGGCAGGAGGGACAGGGCGGCATCGGCGCGACCGGTGGCCAGGTAAAGCTCCACCAACCCCTGTTCCCCCTGCTGGTGTTTGGCCCGGCGAAAACAGGACTCCGCCTGGCTGTAATCCTTCTTGAGAAGGTAGAGAAATCCCAGGTTCTTGAGGGCGACGGAGGTCTGGCGGTGGTCCGGCCCGGAGACCTTTTCCCGGATGGCCACAGCGCGCTGGGCCAGGGGCAGGGCCTGGTCAAAAGACCCCATCTGGGTGTAGAGCATGGCCAGGTTGTCCAGGACAGCCGCGGTCTGGGGGTCTTCCGGCCCGAGGCTCTTCTCGCTGACCTTCAAGGATTGCTGCATCAGAGGCAGGGCTTTATCATGGGCCCCCATTTGGGCATAAAGGAAGCCCAGGACGGACATGCTCTGGGCGGTCAGGGGGTCCTCGGGCCCCAGGGCCTTTTCCCTGATTTTCAGGGCCCGCTGGGCCAGGGGCAGGGCCTTGTCAAAGGACCCCACTATCTGGTAACTGCGCGCCAACCTGGTCATGCTGGCCGCGGTGTCCGGGTGTTCCGGCCCCAGGGCCTGTTCCCTGATTTTCAGGGCCCGCTGGTACAGGGGCAGCGCCCGATAATAAAAAAAGAGTCCATCATAGGCGTTGGCCAGGAGCATGAGGCTGCCGGCCACCGCCGGGTGGTTCGGGCCCAGGTTCTTTTCCCGGATCTCCAGGGCCCGCTGGGCCAGGGGCAGGGCCTCCTCGAATTTCCCTGCTTTCATCAATTCCCTGGCCTGCTCCACCAAGGCGGCGGCATCTCCCGCCTCGCCGGGCCGCCCCGGGCTGGAGACCTCCAGGGGAGCCGCAGGAGACGCCCCGCCCCGCTTCCCCGCGGCCCCGGCGGGTGCGGCCGTCAGAGCGGCCACCATAACCCAGAGGCAGAAAATGGCAAACCTGCGCATGTTAACCTCCCGGGATTGGGGCAACCCGCCCTGATTCTTAAGGCTGCCCGCGCTTGCCGGACTGGGACGCCACCCAGTCTTTCAGGCGCTGCAGCGCGGGGTCGCCGGGCTTCTGGGCCAGCATGGAGTTGAGGAGCTTTTCCATCTCCGGGTACTGCTGGTATTCCGCCAGGACCCCCAGGTAATAGAGTTCCGGGGTGAAGTCGGCCGCGGGCGCCTGCTGGCGCAGGCTGCGGTAAGCGGCCTCGGCGTCCTTAAGTTCCTGGCGGGCTTCGGCGCACAGCGGCCCCATGGTCTGGATGACCCCGGAATAACGCACACTGGAGCGGGGCAGGGGCAGGGGCGCGCAGTCCATCTTCCGGCTCACCCGGGCGGGCAGGAGCTTCACTTCCGGCTGGGGCGCGGCACCCTTGGCTCCCTCCGCCTGGCTTGCCTCCCGGCCGGCGGTTAGAGTTACCGGGCCCTTCCAGGTTTCCTGGCGGCCGCTGGCGAAATACAGGAGGGTAAGGGTGCTCTCCCCGGGTAGCTTGAAGCCGTCGCCCTGGCGCACCTTCATGAAGGCCTGGACCGGGGACGGCTGCTGCTTCTCACCCTGGTTCCAGTAAGTGGCCGGGCCGCTGACCTGGGTCACCAGGGCCACGTCGGGGGCTGCAGTCTGGGCCGGGACCCCGGCCGCGGCAAAGAGCCAGGCCAGGGCCGGCAGGCAGAGCAGCGCCCGGCGGGGAAAAGTCATTGCCCTTCGAGTTCGCATCACCACTCCTCCCAGATGGTTGCAAGATAGTCGGGATCGGTCCCGTTCAAGCTTCCAGGCCCATAACTTCAAAGACCTCCACGGGTTCCCGGCGGCCCTTCACCTTAATCTGCTGCTGGCCCCGGGTGGCCACCCCCGGGCCTGCCGCGGCCACGGTGCTGCTGCTGGCCACTATGGCCCAACCCAGCTCCTTGGTCAAGCCCTCCAGGCGGGAGGCGGTGTTCACCGTGTCGCCGATGGCGGTGAAATCCAGGCGTTTGGGGGAGCCGATGCTGCCCACCACTACCTCGCCGGTGTGCAGGCCGATGCCGATGTGGAAGTCGGGCAACCCCTGGTCCGCAAAGCGCGCCGCCATCCAGGCCCGGAACTCCCCGGCCATCTCTGCCATGGCCAGGGCGGCCTGGACGGCCCGGCGGGCATGATCCGGCTGGGCCACCGGGGAGCCGAAGACGGCCATAACCGCGTCGCCGATGAACTTGTCCACGCAGCCGCCCTGCTCCAGGATGGGTTCGCACACCCGGGTGAAGTAGGCGTTGAGCATCTCCACCACCTGGTGGGGGCTGAGGCGTTCGGAGAGGGTGGTGAAATTGCGGACGTCGGCAAAGAGGACGGTCACCGCCAGGGCCTCTCCCCCCAGGTCCGGCGGTTTGCCCGAGGCCACCAGCTTCTCCGCCACCGCGTCGGAGACATAGCGGCCGAAAAGTTGCCGGAGCCGGGCCCGTTCCCGCTCCTCCCGGGTGAGCCGGAAGCCCAGCACTCCCAGGTAGCAGATACCCAGGCCCACCTGGGGGCTGAACACCGGCAGGAGCCACCAGCCCTTAAACATCAGGAAAGCCGCGGCGGCCAAGGCGGCCCCCAGCAAGGCCAGGACCGTTAGGCCCCAGCGGGGGGAGAGGCGGAAAAACAGGGCTGTGCCCAGGGCCAGGGCCGCGAGCTGGAAGGTCAGGCGCAGCCAGGGGGGCACCGGCCGGGGATGCCGGCCCGTGAGGAGGGTCTCCACGATGTGGGCGTGGAGCTCGGCGCCGCTCATCATCCGGGCCTGCAGGTACGGCAGGCTGCGGGCGTAGGGGGTCATGTGGATGTCCTGGAAACCCGTGGGCTCCGAGGCGATGATGACCACCTTGTCTTTCAGGGCCAGGACGGCCGGGTCTTCCATAGCCCCTGGGGAGAGCAGGCGCCGGAAGGAAACCCGGGGAATGGTGCCCGGGGGGCCGGCGAAGCCGATGGGGGTGAGCCCGGCCGGGGCCGGGATGCCGCCGGCCGCGGCCCGCTCCGCCAGAAGCTGGGCAAAGGTGCCCCAGGCCTCCCCGCCCCCCGTGGCCAGGGCCGGCACGAAGCGGCGGATGACCCCGTCGGGGTCGTTGTAGAAATTGACCAGGCCCACGTCCTCCAGCTTGCCGGGCAGCGACCCCCAGTAATCGGGCAAGGGGAGGAGGACGCTTTCTTTTCCCTGGGCGTCCGCGGCCAGGTTGGCGGCCAGGACCACCTGGCCGGAGGCAAGCTGTTCCCGGAAGGGCAGGTCAAAGGTGCGGCTTTGATCGCTCTCGGGTAATTGAAGCCTTTTCAGCCAGGACTCGGCGCTGACGGAGAACAGGTAGTCCAGGCCGATGACCCGGGCCCCCACCCGGCGCAGGACCTGCACCGCCCGGGCAAAATGGGGGCTCCAGAAGACCAGGGGCTCGTCCTGGTGCTCCACCCGGGTCTGGTCGTCCACCACCACCAAGGCCACGTGCTCCGCAGGGTACCGGGGACCGGCCAGCTGGTGCCAGAGGTCGTAATAGACCGCTTCCACGCCCTCCAGCCAGCCGGCCCGCCGGGTCAGCTCGCCCCGGGCGAAGATTAGGGCCACCAAAAAGGCGCCGTAGAGGAGCTTTTTCTTCAAGGTCCGCCGCTAAGGACCGGCAGTAGCCTCCGGGCCAACCCGGACCCTTCCCGGAAGGCGTCCTAAAGCCGGGACTGAAGCCATTATACTGCAAAATGCGAGGAAAACTAGGAATCTTCCGTAGCGCCCCGGGGGCCGCCCTTTTTATGGGCTCGGGCTGGCCGCGGCGGGAAGATTGACAGAGCCCCGGGCCTGTGGCATGGTGGAAGGAACGCCAACGAGGGGGAGGCCATGCGCACCTTCGCCATCGCCAACCAGAAGGGGGGCAGCGGCAAGACCACTACCTGCGTGAACCTGGCCGCGGCCTTGGGGGAGAAAGAGCGCCGGGTGCTCTTAATCGACCTGGACCCGCAGCATTCCGCCACCGCCTGGCTGGGCCTCCGGGACGCGGGCAAAGGGGTCTACGGGCTCTTCGCGGAAGACGCCCTCTTGACCGACCTGGTGCACCGGACCAACGCGCCCGGGGTGGACCTGGTACCCTCCTCCCCCTGGCTGGTGGGGGTGGAGAGGGTCCTGGCCGGGGAAGTGGGCGCGGAGACCATCCTCAGGCGCAGCCTGGAGAGGTTGCCCGGGGACTGGGACTACCTGCTGGTGGACTGCCCGCCCACCCTGGGGGTGCTGACGGTGAACGCCCTGGCCGCGGCCCGGGAGCTGCTGGTGCCGGTGGAGGCCCACGTCATGGCCCTGGGCGGCCTGGCCCACCTGCTGAACACCGTGGAGGTGGTCAAAGAGCGCCTCAACCCCCACCTCCAGGTCTCAGGCATCCTGGCCTGCCGGGTGGACCTGCGCACCCGCCACGCCCGGGAGGTGGTGGAGCAGTTGCGAGCGCGCTCCGGGGAGCTGGTGTACCGCACGGTGATTAGGGAGAACATCCGCCTGGCCGAGTGCCCCTCCTTCGGCCAGCCCATCACCCAATACGACCCCAAGAGCGCCGGGGCTGCGGACTACCGGGCCCTGGCCGGGGAGATCATGGAACAGGAAGGGAGTCGCTGACATGGCTAAGCGCCGTACTATCGGGGAGAACCCCCTGGACGCCGCGGTCACGGGGACGCCCCTGGACGCGGTGGTGCCGGACCCCAAGGCCGCGGCCCGGGCTGGCCGGGCCCAGGCAGAAGAGGAACTCAAGGAGAGCCTGGCCCAGGCGGTTAAGGAGAGCCAGGCCCGGGTGGACGCCCTGATCAAGGAGACCAAGGAGGCCCTGGCCCGCCTGGAGGCGGAAAGCCTGGGCCTGAAGGGGGAGGTGGCCCAGCTCAAGGCCGAGCTGGCGAAGCTCCAGACCAAGGCGCGGCCCAGCGACTTGCCCTTCTGGATGCGGGGCTTCAGCCGGTAGGGGAAAGTTCAAAGTTCAAGGTTCAAGGTTCAAGGTTCAAAGTTAAAGGAAGTCCCTGGGCTGGGGGATGCAGGCGATGCCCTGTTGCTCCCTTTTTTGCCCCCGCCGCGGTTGCGTCCGGGAGCGGGTTCTCATATAATATATTTTAGATAGGGAAAGCGTCCGGGGGTTTCCCCCGGAATTTTTTATAAAGGAAGACACCCATGATTGTTGGGGAACGGAAGAGCCTCTCCGAGATCAAGGAGATGGTGCGGCCCTACGCAAAGATACTGGTGGCCGGGTGCGACACCTGCACCGCGGAGTGCATGGTGGGCGGGCGCAAGCAGGTGGCGGAGCTGGCCGCGGCCCTGGACATGGCCTTCCGCCTGGAAGGCCAGGAGATGGAAATCCAGGAGATAAGCGTGGACCGGCAGTGCATCCACGAGTTCCTGCTGGACGTCATTGAGAAGGCCGAGGAGACCCAGGCGGTGGTCTCCATCGCCTGCGGCGCGGGGGTGCAGAGCCTGGCGGAGAGAATGCCGGGGAAGGCGGTGTACCCGGGGATCAACACCAAGTTCATCGGCGAGACCGCGGGCCCGGGCCTCTGGCAGGAGCGCTGCCAGGGGTGCGGCGACTGCATGCTGGGCATCACCGGGGGCCTGTGCCCGGTGACTAGGTGCGCCAAGGGGCTGCTCAACGGCCCGTGCGGCGGCTCCCAGGGGGGCCTGTGCGAGGTGTCAGTGACGTTGAAGTGCGACGTGCCCTGCATCTGGCAGCTCATCTACGACCGCCTGGGGCAGTTGGGAGAGCTGGAGCGCCTGAGTAAGTTCACGCCTCCCAAGGACTGGCGCAGCGGCGGGGGCATCGGCCCCCGGCAGGTGAAGCGCCAGGACTGAGCTCGTACCAACCCCGCCTTGTCATTTTTTCCAGGGCCGGAGCCGCTCCGGCCCTTTTTAGTCTGCCGGCAGCCGCGGCGCTTGAGCCCCCGCCGGCCTCTCCTGATTCTTCCTTACAACCCTCCGTTATCGTTTGCATTTTATCGTGCGGAGCGTATAATTGCCTCATGACGTGGTGGAAGGGAAACGAGCATCTTTGCATGAATCCTGGAACTGGAGGAGGTGAGAAACCGGCTAACAACAAAAATTCTCATAAAAGTCTTGATAGCAAACCTCCGCACTAGCCATCACAAGGAAACCTGACTAGGCCCGTGAGATAAAGGGGAGGGAAGAGGAGGCCGATATGGCATCAGAAAGTCAATGGAGCGCTCTCTGGAGCAGCGAGGACTGGCTGGCAGTATGGATCGGCTTTTTCATTATCATCGCTTTTTTATTGGGCTTTACGGTCACGACTCCCAAGTTCAAATGGACCACGGGAGGGGAGTTCGACTCGTTTATCACCGGGATGTCACCGGCCGTAGCGAAACTGGCGCAGCAGGCCTCCCAAAAAGATGAGAAGGCCTTGTCTGATCAGGCCCTGGTCTTGGTGGGAGCTATTACCGCCAAAGACCGCAAGGCCGTCGGAGACGCGGCCAAAAAGCTGGAGGAGGGCGCCAAGCAGGTCAAAGACAAGGACTTGGCGAAAAAGGCCGGCTCCTTGGGGAAGGAAATCCGCAGCGAGGCCGGCAACCTCACCGGCAAAGTCTTTTCCTGGGACAACATTCTCCTGGCCATCTACATCGGCATCGGCTACCTGATCCTGAGCATCATCGCCATGGCCCTCATGGGGGAGCCGGTGCTGAAGTTCATTGTCGGTTTTCCCATTGTCTTCATTATTGCCTGGTTGGGCCAGTTAATCGCAGGCAATTATACCGTCCTCTACTACGGCATTGAGTATGTGCTCTGGTGTCTGTTCATCGGCCTTTTTGTGAGCAATGTCATCGGCATCCCCGAATGGCTGGTGAAATCGGTGCGCACGGAGTATTACATCAAGACCGGGCTGGTCATCCTGGGTTCCGGCGTCCTCTTTGGGGAGATTATCCAGGCCGGGGCCTACGGCATTATCCAGGCCCTGTTGGTGGTGGGGGTGATCTGGTACACTTGTTTCTGGCTCTGCCGAAAGATGGACGTGGATGACGAGTTCGCCGCCATGCTCTCCAGCGGCGTGGCCATCTGCGGCGTCTCCGCGGCCATCGCCACCGCCGGCGCGGTGAAGGGCGACCCCAAGAAGTTGAGCTACACCACCTCCCTGATCCTGGTCTGCGCCATTCCCATGCTGATTTTTCAGCCCATGATCGCCAAATGGGTGGGTATGCCGGAGGCGGTGGCCGGCGCCTGGCTGGGCGGCACCCTGGACACCAGCGGCTCGGTGGTGGCGGCCGGCGCCCTCATCAGCGAAGCGGCCATGAAGGTGGGGGTCATTGTTAAGATGTCCCAGAATGTGCTCATCGGCGTGGCCGCCTTCATCCTCTCGGTGGTCTGGACCTTCAGGGGCAGAACCGCCGCCGGGGTGGAAGAAAAACCGAGCCTCATGGAAATCTGGTACCGGTTTCCCAAGTTCATCCTCGGATTCATCATCGCGTCTCTGGTCTTTTCCTTCCTCTTGAGCCCCAAGACGGTGAGCGCGGTCAAAGGGAGCCTTGGGGGCCTGCGCACCTGGTGGTTCGCCCTGGCCTTCACCAGCATCGGCCTGGAGACCAGCTTCGTAGACCTGGTGAAGATGGGCGGCGGCCGGCCAGCCGCAGCTTTCTTCCTCGCCCAGGGAATCAATATCGTGTGGACCTTGATTTTGGCCTATCTGTTGTTTGGCGGGCTTCTCTTCCCCGCTTTTAAGTTTTAACCAGCAGGCCGGAAAGCTTCAGGCACAATCGCCGCCCAGGCCCTGGACCGGGATGGTCCAGGGCCTGGGCTTTCTGGGGCAGGATGGGGGGAAGGCGCCACTTCTGGCATTCTTGACGAACTGGTAACCTGACGATGGGGCCCCCAGTCGGGCAGGCTTCAAACCCGGTGATGCAAGTCAAGACGCACGGGCCGGGGGCCGCACACCTCCCGGGCGATCTCTGCCACCAAGTGCCGCTCCTTGGGGTGGTGAATAATGCCGGAGACCACGGTGGTCCCCTCTTCGGACCGCACCTCCAAGGTGGGCACGAACACCCGGGGGTCGGTGGCGATGCTGGCTTTGAGCCGGTAAGCCAGGGCCCTGGCCTCCAGGGCCGCCCTGGCCTCGGGGGAGGCGAGGCGGTCCTTCTCCGCCAGGCCCTCGGCCAGGAGGTCCACGACCTGGTCGTAGGTGAGGCTGCCGGTGTTCAGGGTCAGGTCATAAAGCTTCTCTTCCTCCCAATCGACCCCGTAGTTGGCTTTGAGATAGCAGGCCCGGTCGCCGTCCACCTGGGAGATGAGCCGGGTCGCCGCTTCGCGGTTCAGGCGCTCCCGGGCCATGATCCTCTCGATGCGCACGGTGAGCGGGGCTACCAGCCGCACCCGCAGGCAGAAAGGCACCCCCTGGAGCAAGCAGACGCCGCCCCGGCCGATGAGCACCACCTTGCCACCGGCGGCATACTCGAGAATGAGGGCCTCTATCTGGGCCACATAGCCGCGGTATTCCCAGTCGTGCCGCTCCCAGAGGGTGGGGCAGGCTTCGTCCAGTTCCCGGGCTACCCGCCCCCAGCGTGCCCCGGCTTTATCCAGGTCTTGAAAGAGCCGTTCCTTGTCCACATACTGGTAGCCTAGCCGCGCGGCCACCAGGCGGCCGACCTCCCGGCCGCCGCTGCCGTACTCCCGGGAAATGGTCAGGATTGCCATGCCCTTACCTCATAGACCTCCGGCGGGAAGTTAACCGCTGCGGGACGGTTCCGAATCCTCGCCTTTGCGAAACATGAACTTGATCCACAGCTTGCCGACGACGATCACCCCCACCGCGAATAGCGCTTCCATGGTGTAGTTGAACCACGAGGGCAGCGCCAGCCATCGCACCACCAGGGGATCGGTGAAGATCATCTCGCCGGCCACCCGGCCCAGCACCGCCGCGCCCAGATAGATGATAATGGGGTAGCGGTCCATGAGCATGGCCAGCAAGTTGCTGGTGAAGACCACGAAGGGAATGGAGAGGGCCAGACCGAAAATCAAGAGGAAGAGGTTGCCATGGGAGGCGCCGGCCACGGCCAAGACATTGTCCGTGCTCATGGTGATGTCCGCAATGACGATCAGCCGCACCGCCTGCCAGAGGGTCTTGGCCTGCTGTTCCATCTGCTCGGGAGCGCCTTCGAGGAAAAGCTTGACGGCAATCCAGGCGATGAGGGTTCCGCCTGCCAGCTTAACGAAGGAGATCTCCAGTAATTGGGCCACAAAGAAGGTGAGCACCACCCGGAGGACTACCGCCGCGCCCGCGCCCAGTATGATGCCCCGTTGCCTTTGCTTCCGGGGCAGGGAGCGCACCGCCATGGCAATAACCACGGCGTTATCCCCTGCCAGGATGAGGTCGATGATGACTATGTTCAGGATGCCGAGGAAAAAAGCCCAATCCAGCTTCTCCAAGCCCCAGGCGGCCAGGTTCATTGGGGTAACTCCATAGTTCGCCTAACTTCCACTGGCAAGAGCGTGAACTAAACTATCTCTCCGAAAAGGCCGAAGAAGGACGCCTTTCCTCTACTTGGCCGATGCTTGGCCGAGTATAACACCGTCCTCCGGGCTGAGCGACTTAAAAACATGAGAGGCGGTGAGACCGGATGAACCTGGGCCACCGGCCTTGGAACTAGTCATAACCCCTGAAAGTAGCGCTTCAGGCGCCAGCGCTGCCACCAGCGGCGGGCGGAGCTTGGCGGGGCCGCGGCCTTGGCCTGTTGCCAATCGGGATTGAAGAGAAGTTCCAGGACGTGCAGGGCCGGGCGGCCCGAGAGGGCGAAGCGGGCCCGGCAGGTAGCGCAGTAGGTAATGAGGTCACGGGTGGCCTCGGAGAGGCGGAAGGCCGTCATTTTGGCCGCCAGGGCCGGGTCCACCGCGTACACCATGCCGCCGTCACCGCAGCAGATGCTGCGCTCCCGGGAGTGGGCCATCTCTTCGAGATTATGCCCCAGGGCCGCAAGCAGACTGCGCACGGCCTCATGGATGGCCGGGGCCTCCCGGGCGCCGCAGGCGTCGTGGACGTGGAACAGGCTTCGGACCGGAGTGGGACTCTCCGGCGGCCCCAGCTCCGCCATCACTTCGTACAGGGAGCGGGCCTTCAGGCCCGGCAGGTATTCCTTCAGGGTGTGGAGGCAGTGGGTGCAGGCGCAGATAAGTTCCTCCGCGCCCAGCATTTCCAGGTCCGCGGTCACCCGGGTAATGACCCGGGCCACCTCCACCTCCTGGCCCAGGAGGTGGCTGGGCGCGGCGCAGCAGTTGAGCATGAGGCCGGTATCGGCAAGGTGCGTCCTGAGATAAGCATACGCGGCCTTCACCAGGTGGGGGCTGTGGCCCGGCAGGGAGCAGCCGGGAAAGAAGACCCGCCTGGCCTTACCCGTAGCCGGGTCGGGGCGGGCCAGGGTGAAGTAGGGGGAGCTGCCCCAGCGCACGTAATTCCGAATCCCCCGGTGCCCGGGCAGAGGGCCCCGGCCCGCGGCCACGAGCTCGCGGCGGACCTCCAGGCAGGCCAGCCCCGCGTGCAGGTCCTTGGGGCAGACCGCCTGGCAGAGGCCGCAGAAGTGGCAGGAGTAAGGGATGAGGGGCTGGGCCTCGCCCCGAGCGGCCAGCAGGCGCACCATCTCCTTCTCGGTGTAGGGGAAGTGGTGCACGTAGTGCTGTAAAAAGGTGCAGTTCTGGACGCACTGGGAGCAGACGCAAGAGAGACACCGGGCCGCTTCCTCCCGGGCCTCACGCTCGCCGTAGCCCAGGTCCGCCTCCGCCTGGGGCCGGGCCAGGCGCGCCGTCACGGCCAGTGACGGCATAACCTGGCGGGGAGCGGGGGCCACCCCGGCGGTGTCCACGATGAGGCCCGTGGCCCGGCTCCTCAGGGGCGGCAGGTCCTCGGGCAGGGGCTCTTTTCGCAGATAATGGTCCATGGCCAGGGCGGCCCGGCGTCCCGCGGCAAAGGCCTCCACGGCAGTGCGGGGGCCGGTGACCAGGTCGCCGCCGGCGAAGACCCCGGGGGTCTCGGTCATCAAGCTCCTGGGGTCAACTTCCAGGGGCGGAAGCCCGGTGGCCTCCAAATCCGGGGCCTGGCCCACGGCCAGGATGACCGCGTCCGCTTCCCGGGTGGTGACCCGGTCTTCATGGTAGGTGGGGGAGAAGCGGCCTTCCTCGTCGAAAACCCGGGCCACGGCCTTAAGCTCCAGGCCGGAGACGTTGCCGTCCCGGGCCAGGATCTGCTTTACTCCCCAGCCGTTGCTGATTTCCACTCCCTCCTCCCGGGCCTCGGCCACCTCCTCGGGGAGCGCGGGCATCTCCTCCGGGGCCTCCAGGCAGATGAGGGTGACCTGAGAACCCAGGCGCCGGGCGACACGGGCCACATCCACGGCCGCGTTGCCGCCGCCGATGACCGCCACCTGCGGTCCTATCTGAAGAGGCTCCCTGGAGATGGCGGCCTTGAGGAACGCCAGGGCCGGGAGCACCTGGGGCAGGTCCACGCCCGGGACCATGAGCGTCAGGCTTTTATGGGTCCCGAGGGCCAGGAAGATGGCGGGGAAGTCCCGGCGCAGGTCATTTAGGGTAAGGTCCCGCCCCAGCCGGGTATTTAAACGCACCTCCGCGCCGAGGCGCTCCACCAGGCTCACCTCCCGGTTCAGGACTTCCCGGGGCAGGCGATACTCGGGGATATAGAGGCGCAGGGCGCCGCCCAGGGCGCCTTCGGCTTCGAAGAGGGTCACGGGGTAGCCCCGGAGGCGCAGCTCATAGGCGGCCATGAGGCCCGCGGGGCCACCGCCCACGACGGCGAGGCGCTGGGTCTTCTCCGGCCCCGGAGAGGCCTGAAGCACGGCCTCGGGGTCCAGGTCGGCCACGTAGCGCTTCAGCGGGGCAATGGCAATGGGGGCCTCCAGGCGCCCCCGGGTGCAGGCGGCCTCACAGGGGTGGGCGCAGATGCGGCCCAGAATGCCAGGGAAAGGGCAGCGGGTCAGGAGCAGGGCCAGGGCCTCGGCCATCTTCCCGGCCTGCATGAGGGCGAGCTTCTCCCGCACGGGGATGTTTAGGGGGCAGGCCGCCTGGCAGGGCGGTAGCTCCTCGCCGATGCACTCCGCCAGGATCTTGGCGCCGTAAGGGCTTATGGGACGCGGCTGGGTCATAAACAGAGGACGAGGGCCGGGCCGCCTTTTAAAAGAACTCGCGAAAGGAGCGGGAGGGCCCGCTCCAAATTTTATTATAACTCCGGGGCTGGGATGATGCCACCCGGGGCCATGGCGGGTCTGAAACTGCGCCAATGAAGCCACTCCCACCCCAACCCTTTCCCCTCGAAGGGGAGAGGGGATTGGTTTCATCGGCAAAACCTGAATTGTGGGTAAATTTGCTGGCGGACGCGACTTGGCATTAAGTTTGGGTCAAGGCCCTGGTCCCCCGGGGCGGGGGCGCTGCACGAAGACCTGGGTGGCGCGCGTCTCTCCGCCCAGGGCGCAGACCCCCACGCCCAGGTGGCTATAGGCGGGGCAGAGGAGGTTCTCCCGGTGCTCCGGGGACCACAGCCATTGGTCCACGACCATCCGGGCCAGGCCCCAGCTGTCGGCATAATTCTGGCCGGAGCCGGCCCAGATATTTTCTCCGGACTGGAGACCGGTAGCGCCGGTGCCCCGGGCCAGGCGGTCCCTGGCAGAGAGGCCGTCGGGGTTGGTGTGGCTGAAAAAGTCCCGCCGTAGCATGTCGTCGCTATGCGTCCAGGCGGTGAGGTCCAGGGCCGGGTCGCCCTCCAGGGGCGGGAGGCCCTGCTGGCGCCGGACCTCGTTGCTGAGTTGGAAGATCAGCCTTTCCACTTCCTGCAGGTGCAGGAAGGGACCGGGCGGGCCACCGGGCTGCCAGGGGGGCGGCCCCCAGCCCTGGCCCAGGACCTGGGGGGCGAACAGGAGCATGGCCAGGATGGCGGCCGCGAGCCAGACAAGGCCCGGTTTTGGGAGGAGCTTCATTTTTTGGTTTTCGGTTTTTGGTTTTCGGTTTGCGGTTAAATGAACCGTCCCCGTTCATTCCGTTAGACTGCTCCTGGGGGATGATAGATAACCTGAAAACGGTGGCATTGCCAGTTTTTGAGGAGGGGCAAAAAGCTGGATTATCTGGTTTGTAAACGGACCTGAGCCGGGAATGGCCCAGAATTGAGAATTTCCTGCCCTTCAGCCCCCATAATGCAGGAAGGTTTTCAGCAGGCGCTCCTACGGGACCCAAATGACGGCGTGCTCATAGCCGTTGACGTCTTCTGCACCCCCTGCCACTTGGCCCTTGTCGTTGATGGCATGGGCCCAGCTCCAATCCCCGCCCAGGGTGCCCAGCTTCTGCATGGTCTGGGTTTTGGGGTCCCATAAGAAGGCATTACTAAAGTAGTCAGGACTAGGACCACTTGAATAGCCGACGACCTGGCCCTTGCTGTTAATACCCGCGGGTACCGTAACCTTCCCGCCCAGGGAGCCCAGGTCCTGCAGGACCTTGATTTTGGGGTCCCAAAAGAAGCCGCGCTCATGGGTGGTGCCGATATATATATGGCCGGCCACCTGGCCCTTGCTGTTAATGAAAGTGGCCCAGCTCCAAGTCCCGCCCAGGGTGCCCAGATCCTGCATGGTCTTGGTTTTGGGGTCCCAGAAGAAGGCGTGCTCATGCATGGCTTCGATGGTGGCACCACTGCCTACTACCTGGCCCTTGTCGTTAATGGCATAGGCGATGCTATAGGTCCCGCCGGGGGTGCCCAGGTCCTGCATGCTCTTGGTTTTGGGATCCCAGAGGAAGGCGTGTCCCGAGCCGCCGGGGGTAACTTCTGACCAGCCGACCACCTGGCCCTTGCTGTTAATGGCAGAGGCCGTGCTGGAATCCCCGCCCAGGGTGCCCAGGTCCTGCATGGTCTTGGTTTTGAGGTACCAAAGGAAAGCGCGCCAATTGCCATTGGCGTCTTGCGCCTCCCCCACCACCTGGCCCTTGTCGTTAATGTCATTGGCATTGCACCAATCCCCGCCGAAGGTGCCCAGGTCCTGCAGGACCTTGGTTTTAGGGTCCCAGAAGAAGGCGTGCCAATTGCCATTGAGGTCTTTTGCCTGCCCGGCTACCTGGCCCTTGCTGTTAATGGCATTGGCCCAGGCCATGTCCCCCCCCCAAGTGCCCAGGTCCTGCAAGGGGTTCTTGCCGTCCCAAAAGATGGGGTGGCTGCTGCCGTCGGCGGCTTGTGATGTGCCGGCCGCCTGGCCTTTGCTGTTAATGACCCGAAACTCGGCCGAGAACCCGCCCAGGAGGATGCCCGCATCCTTGATGGTGGCGGCTCCCAGGCTCCCCGCCAAGCACAGTAGCAGGCCCAGGGTCAAAACCAACCACTGCCAGCTTTTTCTAACCATGACCTCTTCCCTCATTTTCTGGGGCCAAACAGCCGAATCCAATTTAAATCGAGATTATGCGGCATCCCTTGTAACCTCGGAAAGTTTCCACTATTAAATCCGAAATTATATCTTGAAAGGCATTATAGCAAGAATTTCGTCCGAAAAGCTATTTTTTTCCCGGATGCTTGATAAACCTGAATTCTCAGAGCTTGACGAACTCCCGGCAAAGGAGGGTTTGGCACCGTACTCCGAATAAGACAAAAAAGCGGCCGCACCACTCAGGGTTTGGCCGCCATTTTCTATTGCCAACAACCAGGCTGGTTCATACTGGTTCGTACTTAAATAGCGGGCAACCTTTACAGACATCCATGCCCGGCCACGGTTCGCCTCCTTTACCCAAAACGGAAGGACCGCCCATCTCGGTAACGCGCTTCAGCAATTGGGCGGCGCTGGGCTTGATTTGCGTTCCGGGGATAAAGAGATTCATCATGGACATATCACTTTTGCCCGAAGTTTTGCTGCCGGCGCACATGGTAGTCAGGTTGGCCGTATTGTTGTTAAAGGCCCATACCGAACCGGAGCAGACAGCCGAATTGGGGGTGTGATTGAAGGTAAGGCTGCTGCGGCCGGTGGCGGCCATGTAGTCGTTGAGGACGTGGTAAGCCTGATATGGCAGCAGCATAAAAAAGACGATATCCGGATCGATCCCCGACTCGTCGAAAGTGGCCAGAGGCGCAGTGTAGATGCCGTAGCAACTGCCCATGGGCAGTTTGGCTTTACCCACTGGCGCCTGCCAGGCCAACTCCTCGTTCCGCAGATATTTCATGTGCCTTTTGGTGTCTTTTTCCCGGTCCAACTCCCGGAAGCCGAACACCGGTTCGGCATTTTCGCACAAGAGCATGTGAGCAGGCATGAACATGGCTTTATGCCCGCCCCGGGCCATGGCCAGGTGTTGGCAATAGGTCAGTTTAGCTTTGGCTTTGGCGTTGATTTTGTACTTGGAAATTTCGCGCTCATCCGCGCAAAATTTGATGCCCACCGGATCAAAATCCACCCGGATATAATAAATGTACGTGTCCGCCACTTCCGTATAAGTCAATTGCTCCTTTGGTTTTGCGGCAATCGCCGCCATGGCTTCTTTCAGTCCCATATGCTTATTCTCCTTAGTCATTTGACCACTGAATTGGTCAATCTCTGCAGCCACGGCTTAAGACTTCTTTGCCATGACAGCCTAAACTGTTTAAACAAATAATTTTGGCTTGCCCTTCATTTCTGGAGCCGCACCACAGGGAGGTAGCTGTCCAAGAGGCTTTATCCTCCGGAAATACGAGAGCTGGCGCTGGATTTTCCTGAACAGGATATAGGCTGGGATATAGAGCAGGATGAAGATCCCGGTAGAACCCAGGGAATAACCGGTGAAGGGAATGGGGAACTCCAGTCCGCCGAAGCGGTACTGCATCCAGGCCAGGGCCAAGAAGATGGGCCACAGAAAGGCGGCGCCCATGGTGAGCTGCATGAAGAAGGATTTGCCGAAGGCGTCGTTGGCCAGCTGGTTAGCCGCCTCATAGGCCGGCCTATCCCCCGCCTTCAGGGCCTCCATGGACAGCTCCTGGTATTTCCTGGCTTCGCCGGCTACCTGGGTGAGGTGCCGCCGCACCAGGAAGGACGCCAGGAATGAGGTAAATTCCCCCAGCAGCAGGGCAAAAACGGCCACTGCCAAGTTGCCCAGCAGATAATTCAACCATGCCTGGTCCGTCAGGCGGAAGAACCAGATCAGGTACGGATCCAGAAAAAGGTAGAGATGCATTTCCTGGCTGCCTGCCGGGGAGCGGGGACCGGGCCAAGTATACGATTTCTTAAATACGGAAACGTTTTTCGGCTCCCCCTCACCCCAGCCCTCTCCCCCCGCCGGGGGGAGAGGGAGTATTACACGGGTTCCTTCATTATCCCCTCTCCCCCGATGGGGGAGAGGGTTAGGGTGAGGGGGAATTAATCACTTGCACCCTGCGGTTAATAACATACGTTACCGGATTCATGAAATCGAGCACCAAGCCGGTTCCTCTCTCCCCTTCGGTCTGTTTACTCCTACATTCCCGGTAAGATGGATTTGCCCATGAAGCCTTTGGCGATGTACCCGATGCCCACGTAGACCGCTAGGACCACGAAGAGGCGCTTCAGCCAGACCTCGGGGATCTTCTTGGAGGTGACGGGACCGAGGACGGAGCCGATGGCGATGCCGATGAGCTCGGTGAAGATCAGGATAAAATCCACCGGCACCGCCCGGACCACCATCATGTTGAAGATGTTAACGATCATGCCCACCAGGACCGCCAGGGCTGAAGTGCCGGCGACGATGAACATGGGGAGTCCGGCCGCGGAGGTAAGAAAAGGCACGTACAGAAAGCCGCCCCCCACGCCGATGAAGGCCGAGATGCCGTTGATGACGAAGCCGCCCAGCAGGGGCCAGATGGGGTTGAAGGAAAATTCCGCGCCATAGAAGGTGAAGGAGATCTTGGACAGGCCCCAGTGGGTGACCTGCACCCCTTTGGCATGTTCGGCGGAAACCTCGGCGGTTTTCTTGATATGGGCCTCTTCAAAGGCCTTGGCCGCGGCCCGGGCCGCCTTCCGCTTGGCCTGCCCCTTTTCCGTGGTTTCATAGAAGAGCACAAAGGCAACGGCAAAAACGATGATGCCGAAAAACCCCACGTAGAGGCTGACGTCAAGTTTGCCGACGGTGAGCAGGGGGACCAGGTAGCCGGCCAGGATGCCGCCGACAGCCAAACACAAGCCCAGGGGGAGCACCAGGCGTCCCATGCGGTAATAGGTAAAGGAAGAGATCAAGGCCGACAATCCCACCAGATACTGGTTGCAGGTGCGAATGGAATCAGTCAGCATCTTGTTCAAGGAGGGGCTGGTGGTCTTGAAGGTCGCGGCATAATCCGACAGCCCGAAGACGCTGATATGACCGACGCCCGCCATGACGCCGCCGAAGGCGCCCACCGAGGAGAAGATCCAGCCCACCCAGGCGCCCCACAGGATGTACCAGAGCCAGAAATGAGTAGGAGATCCCGGAATGCCCATGAAGCCCTTGTGGGCGCCGGGATTAATCATCCCCGGGCCGGTGCCCTGGGGCGTCGCGGCGATGGCCTCTTCCAGCTTGCCGGCAAAAGACGGCGCGGCCCAGAGCAGGGTGGCCGCCACCGCAATCAAGGCAAACAAGCCCAAAATTACCAACCCTTTTTTCCGCATGGAACCCTCCTTACATTAATTGCCCAAGATGGCAAGAAATAGTTCCTGAGCGCGGCAACCCACCGGCTTCCGGTTCAGGGGATGCCGCGGTCGAGCAGATCCAGGAAATCGACTTTGGTCTTCGGCGGTTTTAGCCCCAACACCCGGAAGAGGAGCACCGGCACGGTGGCATGACTCACCACCTTTTCGGCCACGCTGCCCAAGATCCAGGCCACCTCGCCCCGGCCGTGGGTGGCCATGGCGATGAGGTCCAGGCCCTGTTTGTCGGCGTAGGTGATGATTTCCTGGGCCGGGGTCCCTTTGACGCAGACCGGGGTGGCCTTCACCCCCCGGGCAGCCAAATCCTTGGCGGCCTGGGCCACGAATGATTCACATTTCTTTACTTCGGACTCGATGAGGTTTTTGACTTCCTCAGAAGTGGGCTCGCCCCAGTCCGGATAGACATTCAGCAGCACGACTTCGGCGCTTTGGCTCTTGGCCAGGTCCGCCACCTGGGGCAGGATCTTGGCGGCCAACTCGGAGCCGTCCAGCGGCACTAAAATTTTTTTGAACATGCCTTACCTCCTGGATTAATATCTCGAGGACCCAGTCCGCTCCGAGAGAGCGCACCGGTGCCGTTTCCCGGCGGCTTTCGTCAGGTGGTCCTCCTGGGAAAAGAAGGTCTTTTCCGCCTCTTCGAGGGTCAATTTCAGGGCCATTTCCGTGGTAGGCGACGGTCGTGCCAGGAAAACTTTGACGGCCCGATACAGCCTGTTAAGGGCCGACAAGTCAGAAAGAAACAGTTCCTGCTGGTGGTCCGGCGGCGGCTGTTTCATGGCCAGTTTATTCCTTTCGGGAGGAATCTTTTCCGGCACCTTTCGCCTGGCCCTTCCACCTTAATAGCGAATCGCCTTGGGCACATGATAACAACTTTGCAAGAAACCTGCCAGGTGCCCGGGCGGCGGCGCCGGAGCAAGAGGCTAATAAACCAAGTGATTTTGTGCCTGCCGGGAAGCTTGACAGGGAATGTTAATTAATTTAGCTTAACACATGTTGCTATTGTTAAAAAGAAACCGGGAGGCAGGGGGCAAGGCCCCTAGCCCGTAAGCGCCGGGAGAAGGTGTAAATGGCGGCAGAAAATCCCAGAGGGGCCAGACGCTTGGCGGCTACGGCCATGTTTGCCGAAGGCTATGACCAGTCCTGGAAGCTGGTCATCGACACCATGATGGAAGGCCTGATGCTGGTGGATAAGGAAGGAGTGATCCTCACCGTCAACCAGGCCCTGGAGCAGATTACCGGCTTCAGCCGGGATGAGCTCATCGGCCAGCCCTGTTCCATCATCAAGTGTGACACCTGTTTCGGGGCCGGGGGCAGGCGCTGCCAACTCTTCAAGAAAGGCAGAGTGCGCCGCTGCAATTGCGTCATGCAACGCAAAGACGGCACCCCCGTGCATGTTTTGAAGAATGCCACGGTTCTGAAGGACGCCTCCGGCCGGGCGGTGGCCGGGGTGGAAACCATCACCGACCTTTCGGAAGTGCTGGCCAAGGAAAAGGTCATCTCCCGGCTGCGCCGGGAATTGAGCAGGGAAGACGGTTTCCACGGCATCCTGGGAAAGTCCCCGGCCATGGTGCAGCTCTTCACCCTGGTGGAAAGCGCGGCAGCCTCCGAGGCACCGGTGATCATCTACGGGGAATCGGGGACCGGCAAAGAGCTGGTGGCCGCGGCCATCCACAAGCTCAGCCCCCGGAGCCGGGGCCCTTTCATCAAGGTGAACTCCGCGGCCCTGAACGAATCACTGCTGGAGAGCGAGCTCTTCGGCCACGTGAAAGGAGCGTTTACCGGCGCCGACCGCACCCGGGTGGGGCGCTTCGAGGCGGCCAGCGGTGGAGACATTTTCCTGGACGAAATCGGCGACCTGCCCCCGTCCACCCAGGCCAAACTGCTTCGGGTCCTGCAGGAAAAGGTCATCGAAAAGGTGGGGTCCCAAAGGCCCATACCGGTGGACGTGCGCATCATCACCGCCACCAACCAGGACCTGGAGCGTCTCATGGCCGCGGGCAGGTTCCGGGAAGACCTCTACTACCGCATCGGGGTCATCCCCATCAGCCTCCCGCCGCTGAGGGAGCGCCGGGAAGACATCCCCCTGCTGGTGGAGGCCTTCATCGAACGGGCCCGGCTCAAGACCAGAAAGGCCATCACCGGCATCAGCAAGGAAGCCATGGAGGCGCTGATGCACCACAGTTGGCCCGGCAACGTCCGGGAGCTCATCAACGTCATCGAGTACGCCTGGGTGCTGTGTCCTGAAGGGATGATTCAGCCGGGCCACCTGCCGGCGCCGCTGGGCCTGGGTGGGGGCCGCCACTTTCGGTCTCCCGGGGCCCTGCCCGCGGGGCGCCAGCAGGAGCGGCAGCGTCTGGTGGAGGCCCTGGCCGCCAGCCGGGGCAAAAAGACCGAGGCCGCCCGCCTCCTGGGGATCAGCCGGGTGACCCTGTGGAAGCGCCTCAAGGCCCACAACCTGGAGGTGGAAAAGGTCCTCAGGGGATAAAGGACGGTTTTCGGTTTTCTGTTTTCGGTAAAAGCAAGGGCCGCGTTGGTCGCGGCCCTTTTTCATAGCCAAATCTTGGGCAGGCACGGAGGCCTGCCCCACCAAAAAATAATTATTTAATTAACCATCAAAACTTCTGACCACTGACCACAGGCCACTGATCACTGGCCCCTGACCCCTGTCACTTGGCCTTGGCTCCCTTGGGGGGCCGGGGTGGGGGAGGTTCGGCTTTGATGGGCTCCTTGCTGCGGCTCCACTCCACCCAGGAGCCCCAGTAAAGGTGCAGCTTTTCCAGGGGGTAGCCCGCCAGATAGAGGCTGGCCAGGCCACAACTAGCGCAAGCCGGGGTGTGGCCGTAGAGATAGATGTCCTTATCCGGCGTGACCCCTTTGGCTTCGTAGAGCTTCCTGATTTCCAGGGCGCTCTTCCAGCAGCCTTTATCAGGTCCCGCGGCCACCCGGGTGTCATGCCAGTCCACGGACACGGCCCCGGGGACGTGCCCGGCCCGGGCTGCCCCCTCCTTATTTTCCTGGCCCAGGTACTCCCGGGGTGAGCGGACATCCACCAGGATCTTGCGGGTGGGGTCGGCCCTGGCTTCCTTCACCTCTTCCAGGGTGGCGGCCAGAAAGACCCGCTGGGGAGTGGCCGGCAGCCGGAAGGCAGTGGGCGGCAGCCGGGGCGCAGTCAATTGGGTGGCATAGCCCCGGGCCTTCCAGGCCTCCATGCCGCCGTCCAGGAGTTTCATCTGCTCCAGGGGAAAGCCCCAGTAGGCCAGGAGCCACCAGAGGCGGGTGTGGTCGCACTGGTCGGAGTAAAAGACCAGGGTATTTTTGGGGCTCACTCCCCGGTAGCCCAGGACTTTTTCCAGGTGGGCCCCGGACACCACGCCGGGCTTCTTTTCCTCCAGTTCCTGGCGCCAGACCTGGATGGCGCCGGGGATGTGCCCCAGGTAATACTTGGCCTTGTGGCGCACGTCAATAATGCGGAGATTGGGGTCTTTTCGGTCTATCAGGGCTTTGAGTTCCTCGGCCTGGATCAGGAGCCCCGGGGGGGCATAGTCGCCGTGGGGAACTCCCCGAGCCAGGCGGGTCGCGGCCGCCAGGGCCAGGCCCCCGGCCAGCACCAGGACCAGGGGAACCAGGAGCCCTGGCCACCGCCGCGGCATTGTCATCCCACCACCTCCCTGCTAAAGCTCCAGGGTTTCGCCCCGCCTGGTCTTGATTCTCTTGTAAATAAAGGGCGCCAGGCTGACCAGGACCACCAACGCCAGGCCGATGACCAGGCCCCGGGAAACCTTGCCCTGGACCAGGTCCAGGATGTTGCTGGAAAAGTAAACGTAAGCCACCGTCGCCGGCAGCATGGCGAGAAAACTGGTGGCCACGTAAGTCCAAAGCGAAATTCTAGTCAGGCCGAAGGCATAGTTCAACAAGAAAAACGGGAAAATGGGGATAAGGCGGGTGAAGGCCACGATCTTCCAGCCGTGGCGGGCCACCTGGTCGTCCAGGGTAGCCAGCCGGGTGCCGGCGATTTGGGCCGCCACCCAGTCCCGGGCCAGGTAGCGGGCCACCAGCAAGGCCAGGGTGGCCCCCGCAGTGGCCCCGAAAATGGTGTACACCACGCCCCAGAAGGGGCCGAAGAGGACCCCGCCGGCCAGGGTGATGGGCAGGCCCGGCAAAAACAGGGGCGGGGCCAGGATCCAAACGGCCACGTAAATAACCGGCCCCCAGAGGCCGAAACCCGCCACGAAGCGCTGCAGGCGCTCTTTCTCCACGTACTGCTGCAGGTGGAAGTAGTGCACTGCGGCCAGCACCGCGGCCACGAACAGGACCAGGAGGAGCGGCCGGAGGACGGACGGTTTCCGGACCGCGCCGGCAGAGGGGGCGGTGGTCTGCAACATTATTTAAGATTGCCTGCTAAAGATTAGACGGAGATTTTTAAGAATTATAACACAAGGAACCACCCTGCCCGACATCAATTCCGGGGTAAATTTCGGAGCAAGTCCCGGGCCAGGCGGTGGCTGCGCCAGCCGGGCAGCGGCGGGGCGTGGGGCCGGGCCAGGAAGGCTTCCAGGTCGGGAAAAGTGTCAATATCCCTCCAGACGGGGAGGAGGTGGACGGTAAGGGACAGGGCCCGGGCCCAATTCAGGGTCTCCTCCAGCACCCCGGGGGTGGACCAGGCCGGGCCTTGAAAGAGCTCCGGCTGGGGCCGGGTGAGGCCCACCAGGTAATAGCCGCCGTCCCGGCTGGGCCCCAGGACCACCTGGGCAAGGGCACTCTCCAGGACCGCTTTTCCCTCCAGGATGATCTCGCCCGGAAGGTCGGGCGTGTCCGCGCCCCGGAGCAGAACCGCCTCAAATCCCGCGGCGAAGGCCCACTCAAAGGCCCGGTGCATGCGCTCCCCCAGGTCCGCGCCGGTCTGGGGGAAGAGGTGGGCCTCCGGCGGTGCCAGGCCGCGGAAAAAAAGGGCGGCGCTTTCCGGGCTGTAGGCCAGGGCCAGGGAGAGCCGCGGGAGGCGCCGGGCCACCTCCAGGACGTCTGTTAGAAAAGCGTGGTAGAGTTGGGCCGCGGCCTCCAGAGACAGCGGCGGGCAAAGGCGGGTTTTCACTTGCCCCGAAGTAGGTTCCTTGGCGAAAATGATGAGCAAGGATTTCATGGCATGAGCAGGAGGCACAAATACCCGCGGCGAAAAGGGGGCGGCTCCCCGGAGTTCCTGATACCTCCCCGGCCCCTGATTTCCCTAATCATCCCGGTGCTGAACGAGGCTGCGGTCTTATCCGAGACCCTGGCCGGGCTGCCGGCGGCCCCGGACCTGGAGGTCATCCTGGTGGACGGGGGCAGCAGCGACGGCACCTGGGAGGCGGCCGCGGACTTCGCCCGGGTGCGCCGGTTCAGGTCCCCACCGGGACGGGGCCGCCAGATGAATGCCGGGGCGCTGGCCTCCCGGGGGGAGCTCCTGGCCTTCCTGCATGCGGACACCGCTTTCACGGCAGCCCACCTTACGGCGCTGCGCCGGGCCGGGGCCGCCCCCGGCTTGGGCGCGGGCGCCTTCGAGCTGGCCTTAAACCCGGCCCGGCCGGCCCTGAGGTTCATCGCCTGGGGGGCCAATGTGCGGAGCCGCGCCTTCGGCCTGCCTTACGGCGACCAGGTTTTGTGGGTGCGCCGGGACCTTTTCTTCCAGTTGGGGGGCTACGCCCACCGGCGCCCCGAGGACCTGGACCTGGTCCTCAGACTCAGGCGCCATACCCGCCTGAAAATCCTGACTCCCCCGGTGGTCAGCTCCGGCCGTAGATGGCTGGAACACGGCTATTTTAACACCACCCTGAGACACTGGGCCGACCTGGCCCTCCACCTGGCCCAACGCACCTTCACCCGCGGCTGGCCGGACTTCGGGGAGATGGCGGGGGAAGGCCGGGTAAGGGCCGGCAGGGACGCCGGCGTTACCGGCCCCTGACCCTCTCCCCAAAACCCTCACTCGGCCGCCAACTTGCCGCCGCAGGAGGAGCCGGTGCCGGCGGTGCAGCCGTAGCAGTGGTCTCCCAAGTGGATGCGGCGGCCCGCCAGGGTGGGCAGGTCGAAGTCTTTCAGGTATTGGGGCAGGCCTGCCAGGAGGGGCAGGTCCAGGGCCTGGTTGAAATCGCAGTCGAAGAGGCGCCCGTCCCAGGCGACGCTGAGGAGGTTACGGCACATGAGGCCGGCCACGGTGTCGGGGTTGAAGGACGCGGCCAGTTTCCCCATGTAGCCTTCGTAATTGCGGGATTGCTGCAGGTAGTGCTTGAAGCGGCCGATGGGCATGTTCAGCAGGGTGTAAAGCTGGTGGAAGCGGACCTGGTGTCGCCGCTCCAGTTCCTGCTGGAACCGGGCCTGGAGCGCCCCCTGCTCCGGGGGAAAGTAGGCCCCCGCGGGGTTGTACATGAGGTGGAGCTTCAGGTCCGAGTCCTGCTGGCCGTACCCCAGGCGGTTGAGGCGGCGCAGGGCCTCCAGGCTCTTGCGGAAGACGCCGGGGCCGCGGAGGCGGTCCACCATCTCCTCCTGGTAGTAGGGCAGGGAGCAGATGAGTTCCACCCCGTGGTCTCGGAAGAACCCGGGCAGGTGTTCCTTGCCCGGCTCCAGGAGCACCGTGAGGTTGCAGCGGCTGAGGATGCGGACGCCCAGGCGGTGGAGGCCCCTTACCAGGTATTCGAACCGGGGGTGCAGTTCCGGGGAGCCGCCGGTGAGGTCCACCACGGGGATGGACCAGCGGGCCGCCACCCGGAGGATCTCCTCCACGGTGTCCGGGGCCATCATCTCCGGGCGGTCCGGGCCCGCGGCCAGGTGGCAGTGCTTGCAAGACTGGTTGCAGCGCCAGCCGAGATTGACCTGCAGGGTCTGGACCTGGGCGGCCCGAAAATCATGGTAGCCCAGGTGTTCCAGTGTCCGGGCGAAGGGCGCGAAGGTCTCCATTTGCGCGGTCGGGGCGCTCAGATGCTGATCTTGGCCGCGGCGTGCTGCATCTGCAAGCCATGGATCAGGGCCGCGCCCCCCCGGATGGCCGCGGCCACGTGGACGGCCTCGGTCATTTCCTCCAGGTTGGAGCCGGCCTCCAGGGACACCCGGGTGTAGGCGTCGATGCAATAAGGGCACTGCACCGCGTGGGCCACGGCCAGGGCGATGAGGGCCTTCTCCCGCACCGTCAGGGCCCCTGCGGCCATCACCCCCTGGTAGTAGTTCATGAAATTGTCGTAGAGGTCGGGGCGATACTGGCCGATTTCCTGGAACCGCTCCAGGTCCTGATCGTCGTAATAGTGGGACATCGGACCCCCCTGAAAGGCAGTGAGCAGTGAGCGGTGAGCAGTGAGCAGTGAGCAGTCAGCAGTTAGCAGTAGAAATCATTCTCCCACATCATGTTGCACAGCCAAGCTTCCTTTTCTGACTAATAATTATTAACTGCTCACTGTTCACCGCTCACCGCTCACTGAATATTTAAAACCGCGTGAAGCCGGTGAAGCGGTACAGGTCGGACATGATTTCTTCGTATTCCCCTTTGAGCTTCTGGTAGAGCCGGGCGTTTTCCATGGCCAGCGCGGCCTGCTCCGCCAGGGAGGAGAGGAAGGTGGTCTCGTCCTCGGAAAAGTCCCGGGGCTCGGCGGTGTAGATGCGCATCACGCCGATGACTTTGCCCTTCAGGGTAATGGGCACGGAGAGGATGGAGCGGATGCCTTCTTCCGCGGCCTCCTTGGGGTAGGTGGCCCGGGGGTCCGAGGCCACGTCGTAGATGGACACCGCCTTGCCCATCATGGCTTCGGTGATGGACTTGTCGGCGGTCACCGGACCTTTGGTGACATAGCGGTCGCTGAGCCCGTAGGAGGCCACCAGCTCCATTCTCTGGCGCTTTTCGTCCAGGAGGCGCACAGCCGCGGCCTTGATGTCCACGGCGTTGACCGCGGTTTTCACCAGCAGATGCAGGACCTTTTTTACATCCAGGGCGGAGTTGATGGCCTTGGCGACCTCCAGCATGCCCTTCAGGAAATTCAGTTCCTTGGTGCGGCCTTCAAACATCTGGGCATTGGTGATGGCCTGGGCCCCCAGTTCCCCCACGGCGCAGGCAAAGTCCACCTCCTCCATGGTGAACTCCCGGGGCTCCGCGGTCACCAGGCGCAGGACGCCGATGACCTTGCCCTTGGTGACCATAGGGATGGCCACCAGGGTGGCGATGCCTTCTTCTTTGGCCGCCTCGGGGTACTGCATGCGGGGGTCGTTGACCGCGTCAAAGATGGCCACGGGCCTACCGCTCAAAGCCTCGGCCACGGAGCGGTCCATGTCCACCGGGCCCTTGTGCAGGTACTTCTCGCTCAGGCCCACCGCGGCCGCCAATTCCAGGGTTTGGGTCTTGGGGTTGATGAGGCGGATGGTGGCCCCCTTGAGAGTCATGGCCTCGGTGATCTGCCGCACGATGTGGTCCAGGATTTCGTCCACTGCCAGGGTGGAGGCCAGGACCTTGCTGATCTCCTGAAAGCTCCTGAGATACATCCTTTCTTTAAATGCCATCATGGCCGGGTCCTCCCTTTATGAAAGCATAAACATTACTCAAGGGGAATGCCAGTGGGCTCCTGGGGCAAATCCCCGGTGGAGATAATTTCCCTTTCTCCTATCATCAGATAAGGATGGTGCGCAACAGTTTCTTTGGCGAACTCAAAGTGCACCCCTTTGAGGCCCACCTGGGCGGGGGTGAGGCCGACGAGCTTCAGGAAGCGCCGGCTGCGGCCGGCCGCGCCGGGCCGGGAGCGGTCCCGCTTTTCCAGTTCATCATAGATAAAGTTCACCAGGCCCTTCTTTAATGAGAAAACCACCCGGCCATCGGGGGCCGGCTCCTCCCGGGTGATGAGGCGGAGGGCTTCCAGTCCCAGGAAGAGCTCCAGGGCGTCCACCCGGGGGTTGTCCAGGAGGTAGTGGAGGTAAGCCACGGGGAAGAACCTGAGGGACGAAGTCACCGGGTTGGGCGCGGTCTGGCCCAGGCCGCAGTTGGAGCCGGCCCGGATGAGGTCCGCCTTGCCCCACAGCATCTGCACGTCCAGGCTGGTGCCCGCTCCTGCCAGGACGCGGTCCAGGGTCGCTCCCAGGGAGACCAGGCCGTTGAGGCAGGCCGGGCACTGGCCGCAGGATTCCGCGGCCAGCCAGTCGGTGAAGTGCCGGGCCAGTCGCACCACGTTGTCGTCTTCGCCGAGAAAGACCAGGCCCCCGGAGCCGATCATAGCCCCCACCCGGTTGAAGGTGTCGAAGTCCAGGGGCGCGTCCAGGAGGTAAGAGCGGATGCCGGTCAAGGCCAGGATGGCCCCGGAGGGCCCGCCGATCTGGACCCCGGCCAGCTTCTTGCCCGGCTGCAGGCCGCCGGCGATGGCCAGGAGGTCCCTCAGGGTGCGGCCGAAGCGCACCTCCACCAGGCCGGTGTGGTTGACGACGCCGGCCACGGAGAAGATCTTGGTGCCCCCGGAGGAAGCATAGCCCAGGTCCCGGAACCAGGCCCCGCCCCGGCTCAGGATCAGAGGGACGTTGGCGAAGGTCTCCACGTTGTTCAAGAGGGTGGGCTTGCCCCAGAGGCCCCGGCGGACGTTGGAGACCGCCTTGAGGTCGGGCTCCGCGGCCCGGCCCTCGATGGCCCGCATGATGGCCCGCTTTTCTCCGGCCACGAAGGCCCCGGCCCCCAGGCGGATCTCCACGTCGAAGTGGAAATCTTCCAGCCCCATGACCTGGCGGCCCAGGAAGCCGTAACGCCGGGCTTCGAAGACCGCGTTCTCCAGACGGGCCACCGCGTCCTCGTATTCCTTGCGGACATAGATGACCCCGTAACGGCAACCCGTGGCCAGGGCGGCGATGAGCATGCCCTCCAGCACCTGGTGGGGCCGCTCCTGAATGAGGGTGCGGTCCATAAAGGCCCCGGGGTCGCCTTCGTCGCCGTTGGCCACCATGAGCTTGAGGTCCCCGGGCACCGGGTCTTCGGGCCGGACCTGGGCCCGGGCCCGGAGCATCTCCCGCCACTTGAGGCCCGTGGGGAAGCCGGCGCCGCCCCGGCCCCGGAGGTTGGAGACCGCGACCTCCTGGACAATGGTTTCGGGCGGCCAGCGTTTTTCCGGCTGGCCGTAGCCCAGGACCTTTTTCAAAGCCTGGTAACCGCCCTTCTCCAGGTAGGAGTCGATGCTCTCCGGGTTGACGCCCTCCACGAAGCCCAGGAGGACGCGGTCCTGCCGGGCCTGGAATGCCGGGGGCGGCGGCCGCCGGGGGACCCGGGTTAAGCCCCGGATTTCCTCGGGCGGGGCCTGGAGGTTTTCTTCGTCAAAGGCCAGACTTGCGTAAGTGCCGTCGGGCTTTTTCAGGGCAATGGTGCTGGAGTGGTAGTCGCCCAGGGCCGCGGCCCGGCCTTCCAGAAAGACCCGGTTATCCTGGAGTAAGACCCGGGGCCGCAAGGTGCGGCGCAGCCCCGCCTGCACCGCGGGGTCGGGGACCGCCACCGCGGCCAGGAGAAAGTCGTCTTCGTCCACCACCAAGGTGCCGATCTGCTCCTCCCCCGCGGCGTCCAGGTAAGTGAAGGAGTAGCTGCGGTCCACCAGGGTCCCCAGGAGACGGCCCGCGGGCAGGGCCAGGATTTCCCCCAGGCCGTTGACCACCAGGCCGTCAAGGCGGGCGGGCCCGTTCATCTGGGGGGCGGCCAGCACCCGGAAGGAGTGGCGCAGCACTACCTGGTCCACTTCCGCCAGGTCGTCCCGGACCGCGGCGAAAAAGTCGGAGCGGTTGGCATGGGTGCGGCCCTTGAGGAGCTTGGAGACCATCTCCGGAATCTCCTCCGGCTGCACCTGGGAGATAAAGGCGGAGCCCACCTTGACCACCGGGGACAGGTGGCAGACCCCGAAGCAGTCCCGCTCCAGGAACTGGAGACCCTCGGGGTTAACCCGCCCTTCCTGGACGCCCAGGCGTCCGGCCAGGGCCCGGGACAGGTGGGGTTGGCCCCGCAGGAAACAGGCCGTGCCTTTACAAACGTAAAGGAGGAGGCGGCCGGTGGGGTCCGGGGTGAACTCCTTGTAGGAGGCGATAACCCGCACGATTTCCACCGGGGGGACCTCCAGGGCCCCGGCCACCCGGGCCAGGACCTCCGGGGTGATGTAGCCGAAGATGGCCTGGCACTCGTGGAGCACCTGGGGGAGCAGGGCCTGGCCGGTGAGCCCCGGCAGGGTGTAGTAGAGGTCTTTCTGGCGCTCCCGGTGGATGATGGCGGCCACCGGGTCGGGCCGCAGGAAGAAGACGCGCCGTAGTTGGGCCGCCTCTTCGGCGCGGTAAGCCACCTGGGACTCGACGTTGGCCGGCCGCGCGTTGAACGCGGCGATGAGGCGCGCCAGTTGGTCCTCCTGCACCTCCGGGGGGGCATAGCAGGTGGCCAGGAGCTGGCGGTAGGGCTCCTCGTTCTCCAGGAGGAAGCGCAGGAAGCGGCCGTGGCCGGGCTTCTCCGGGAACAGCTCCGCGGCCAGGAAGAGGGAAGCCTTTTCCAGGGGCTTGAGGGCCAGACGGTCGCCCCATTGTTTCCGGGCGGCCTCTTCCAGGTGCTCCCAGGCGGCCGGGGCCGTCTCCTCGAGGCCGGGGAGGTCTTCCGGCTCCAGCCCCAGGAGCCCGGTTAGGGCCCGGGTCAGGTCCAGGGTGTCCGCGGCCTCCCAGGGGCCGGCAGCGCGGCTGGGGCGGGCAGCCAGCCGGCGGCGCCAGCGGGGCAGTTCCCCCAGGTAGCCCCGGCCTTCGTTGATGAGGGCCGCCAGGGCCCGGGTGTAGGCGGGCGGGTCCTCCTCCTGCAAGCGCTTGAAGGCAAACAGGGTGTTGAGGAGCGGCTCGTCAAACAGCGACATGCTCCCCTGGACGAAGTCCAGGACCAGGTGCAGCACGTCCCTCTCCCGCCAGTCCTGGCGGGAGAGGAAACGGCTTAACAGTTGCCGGGTCTGACCCAGGGGGTCCAGGCCGGGCTCCTGGCCTTCCTCCAGAGGAGCCAGGAGTTCTCCGGTGAGGGCCGGATCCTGCCGCGCCTCGCCCCTGATCTTCTCCAGGAAGTGGCGCAGGGGCGCGACGGTGGTGGCCAGGGGGGCGAAGCGCCTGGCCAGGCGCGTGTCCCGCACCCCGGGGTAGAGGGCCTGGGCCCGGAGCAGGTCGGCCAGATACGCGGCCCACCGAGGTCCCGCGGCCAGGGCCGGGAGGGCCAGCGCCGCGGTGAATTCGTCCGGCCCCGGTCCCGGCTCCAGGCGGGCGGCGCCCGGCGCCGCGGCCAACAGGCGCACCCGCCTAAGCCCGGTAAGCTCCAGGTCCTGAAGCAGGCCGCGGTGGAAGGCGGCGAAGGCCGGGGCCACCGAGGCCAGGACCCGGCTAAGCGGCGCCGGGAGCTCACTTAGGGCCGCTTCGGGAGTCAGGTCCGGGTGCAGGTCGAATTCCCCCACCGCTTCCTGCCCCTGTCCGGGGCGGCACTGCAATTCCAAGATCTGGGCCGTCATGGCTGCATCCCTCTCGCCTCAACCCGCCAGTGCGGCGCGGTAGCTGGCGACCATCTCCTCCAGGCGCCGGTTCACCTGGGCCGCCACCTGGGGGGCCAGGCGGGCCCTGAGGGCCGCCAGTTTCTCCGGCTGGTACTGCCTCAAGAAACGGCAGAGGTCCGGGACCGCCACCCGGGCCCGGTCCTTCTGGAAGCGCCGCAAGATATAGAACGCGGTGAGCCGGTTCAGCTCCCCCCGACGGAACGCGGCCAGGGTCGCGGCTCTCTCTTCCTCCAGGCGGTCGATGATCTGGCCGATGCGCCGGGCGAAGCTCCCGGTGCGCTCCTCCGTCAGCAGGTCAGAGAGCTTGAGGTAGAGCTCATTTCTGATCTTTCCCAGCTCCACGCCCCGGCGGCCCGCCAGGATCCCCTTGTGAAGCTCCGCGGGCAGGCCCTCTACCTTGAGGAAGGCGCTCTTTTCCTGCAGGAACCGGGCTTCGTCCGCGGCCAGGCGGGAGTGGCCCGCGGCCAGCTGGTGCCCCAGGACGTACGTGCAGATGCTGATCTTCCGGGGCAGCAGCCGCTCCCTCTGGCCTGCCAGGGCGGTGAGGGCGGCCAGCAGGGCGTCCCGGGATAGACCTGTCAGGTCATAAGGGCCGGATTCCAAGGTCGCCAGCACCTGTGCCGGCGAGGCTTCGGGAGGCGCGGTGACCACGTAAAATTCCAGCAGGGTGCGCAGCTCCCAGTAAGCCTGGGTATAGTCCCGGGGCTCGCCCCGGGGCAGGCCCTCCGCCAGAAAGCGGTTAAACCGCGCCGCCTCCGGCAGGCGTCCGGCCAGGAGGGGGATGGGTCCCCCCGGGGAGGCCGGCGCGGCAGCTGCCTGGTGGGCCCGCTCTTCGGTAAAGGAGAGCCAGGCGGCCTCGATGACGTCCGAGGTCTCCCGGATTTCCCGCAGGAGGGCCGTGAGCTTGTCCAGGTTTCCTTCCATCCGGGCCAGGAGGAACATGTAGGCCTTGAGTTTCTTGAGGTCCAGGGCCACCCTGGCCTTGAGGAGGCGGTCCAGGGCCCGGGTCAGGGGGTCCTCTTCAGGTCTGGCTTTTTTCAGGAAAGCCCGGGACTCCAGGCGCTCCCAGGTGAGGCTGAACAGGGCCGCTTCCCCCAGGGCTTCCCGGCCGCCGGGGTAGCGGTCCAGACAGGCGCTCAGGGCCTGGCGGATGTCCTCTCCGGTTTTCAGGCCCGACAGGTAAAGCTGGCGCACGGCACGGCGCAGCGCCCCGGGGGTGGGGGCCGGCAGTTCCCCTTGCTCAAAACGCGCCGCCTCCTGCTCCTGTGCGAGCAGGCTGGCCGCCGCGGCCTGGACCAGGGCCTTGAGCCAGCCCTGGCGCAAGGTGTGCATCTCCCGCCAGGCCAGGCCCCCGGCCCCGGCCTGGAGGCGGGCCAGCTCCGGCGGCGCCACCTGGGGATCGGCATGGAGAATTTGCCGCACCCGGGGGGACATCTCATCCCAATAAGCCCGGAGGTCGCCGGAAACGGCCAGGTTGGCCGTGTCCAGCAGGGCCAAGCCGCGCTCAACCAAGGGGGCCAGGCCCGGGGACCCCGGAGCCCCCGCCAACTCCTGCCAGGCCCGGGCGGTGAGTCCCTGGGCCAGGAAATCCAGGTCCGCGGCCGCGGCTACCCGGCGGCGGTGCAGCAGGGCCTCCAGGCGCCGGCGCCGCCCGTCCAGGGCCGCCAACTCCTCCTGCACCAGCCCTTCCCAGAAGGAATTCCCCAGTTCTTCCAGGCGGGGGGCCGCGGCCGTCTCCGGGGGCAAATCCCGCAGCAGTTCCCCGGGCGCCGGGGTGTGCTCCTGGTGCCAGTAGGACTTGGCCACGATGTGGGCAAAGTCCCGCCAGTCCTCGAGGCGGTAGCCGGCCTGCCAGTGCTCCGGCAGGGCCTCCTCCCAGTCCCGGAGAAAGTCCGGCAGGAACCGGTGCAGGCGAAATTCCTGGACCCGCCTCTGGTCGTCTGCGGAGAGGTCGGAGAGATAAAGGGCGCGGGCATAGGCCGCCCGGGCCTGGCCGGCCGGGTCCTTCCGGGCCAGGGCCGCGCCGGACAGCCCGGCCCGGGTTTCCTGTTCCAGCCAGGAAAAGGAATCCTCCAATTCCTGGGCTTCCGCGGCCAGGCGCGGGGAGCCGTGCTCCCCCAGAAATTCCAGGTCCGCAGGGCTGAGGCGCGCGGCCGCCTCCCGGCCCAGGTAGTCTTCCAGGTAGCGGTGGAAGGTGGCGGCATCGGGGCTCTTGCCCAGCTGCAGGATGGAGACCTCGTCGGGACTGAGAGGGACGAGGCCGCGGCCGCCGTCCCCGGCCAGTTCCTGGGCTAATACCTGGCGCCAGGCCTGGAAATAGGGGTCCAGGAGGGACGTCAGGCGGGTGCAGTCCTCCTCCGTCAGGGCGTAGGGCTCCGGCGTTAGGGCCAGGGGCGGTGCCTGGGCCAGGATTGCCGCCAGACGCTGCCGCGCCTCCGGTGAGCTCTGGAGGCACTGGGACGGCTGCGACCGGCCCTGCACCAGGAGGCGGGCGAAGGTCAGGCACCCGGGGCTGCCGCAGGAGCCGCAGTCGGTGCGGGGCAGCCAGCTTAACACCTCCTCCTCCAACCGGCGCTGGGCCTGGGAGGCTTCCGGGGCCCGGGGCCGCAGCACTTCCTGGACTGCCGCTTCCAGGCCCCCGGGGTCCAGGACTTCGGGGGGAATCTGGCACCTCTGGAGGCGGGCCGCCACCTTTTCCGGCAGGAGGGAGAGGCGCCGGCTCCGGGCAAAGTCCTCCAAACTCCGGCCCCCCATTTCTTCGTCCAGGAAGAAACGGATCAGGGAGACCAGCTCTTCCCGGGACTCCACCGCCAAGGGATAGGATTCCCACACGGCCCGCCGGGCCCGGGTCCTGATGGCGTCCAGAAGCTGATAGGAGGCCCCTTCCCAGAAGGCCTGCCGCTCCGGGGTGAACCACGCGGCCAGCCAGAAGAGCAGCTGCCGGTCGCCGGGCAGGGGAGGATGGCCGCATTCCGCCCGGGCCCGGGCCACCACCAGACGGTAGAGCTGGTGGGCCAGGTCGTCGACCAGACGGGCCGCGGCCGCTTCCCAGCGCCGGGCCGGCAAGCCCAGGTCTTCGCCCAAGGCCACCAGAGTGGGCCAGTTAAGTTTGTCCCGGAGCCATTCCCGGAACTCGTACCAGAGGGGGGCCCGGGCGGGCTCCAGGTCCAGGGAGAGACCGGCGGCCAGCTCTGTTAGGGCCGAGTCTACCCGGGCCGGGTCCAGGGCCTGCACGTGCCCGGCGGCCAATGGGGCTTCCCTCGTCTGTGCCGCCAGCGTGGCCGCGGCGGCCAGGCGGAAGAGCAGGCGTTCATCGTGGCTGCTGATGATGCGGCCCAGGCTGCGGGAACGGGAGAGAGACTCCTCAAACGCTTCGGCCTCCAGCCGCAGGAGCCGGGTAAGCTGGCCCTTGTGCTGGAGTTCATAACCTTTCCGGGGGCGGATAAGCTTCAGGAGGGCCCCAGGCATTAGCCCCGCGGCCTCTTCGGCCAGGGTCCCGGCCTTAAAGGGCTCACCCGCCCGGCACCGAGCCGCGGCCAGCCAGGTCACCGCGAACCGGGCCGCGGGCCGGATGAGCTCTACCCGGGGCAGAGGCTCCCCCCGTCCGGCCAGGAAGGCCAGGGCCTCCTCCTGGAAGGCTGCCAGCCAAAGGCGCCGTCTTTCATCCTGCTCCTTAAGCCGGTCCAGGTCCGTCGCCGCGTCCCCCGTCAGGAGGCTCGGGTCCAGGGGGAATCTAAGGGCTGCGGCGCTGCTCTCACCCAGTGCCGTGAGGGGGGCCAGGCGGGCCCGGTATTCGTCCCGGAAGTCCCGGTGCTGAATGGGGAAGCCTTGCAGTTGCAGGAGGTCCAGCACCTCCGTGGGAGGCGGCAGGGGGTCCTGGCTGGCCGCCCGGGAGAGAAAGGCCAGGAGCAGGTCTTTGAGGTCGATGAAGTCCCGGCGCCGGGAGAGCCACTCCAGGCGGGCCTTTGCCGCCGGGTCCCCATCCCCGCGGGCGAGGTAGTTCAGGGCTTCCCGGAGCAGTTGGCACAGGGCCCGGAGGTCCTGGCCCGGAAAGAGCTCGGGGTCCACCGGGGGGGCCGCCCTGGGCCCGGTAGCTTCGCCTCCGGGGCTGGCCTGGCCTTCCAGGTAGATGACCAGCTCCTCCAGGTTCTTTAGAGGGCGCCCATCGGTGACTTTCTTGACGACCCGGTGCCAGGCGGTGCGGCGTTCCTCGGGGGCTGCCAGTCCTTCCCGGTAATACAGGGCCACCGTGTGGAACAGGCGGGCGAAGGTGCCGATCTCCAGGGGCTGCCGGGAGACCAAGGCCACCTCCCGGAGCCAGGCGTCGATCCTGCAAGTCTCGGCCGCGGCCGGGCCGCCGCACCAGCGCTGGCGCAGGCGGTGCAGCAAGAGCCCGGAGAGCTCCTGGTCCGTGAGGTCCGGCCCCGGGCTCAAGGACCGGGGGGCCTCGTCCCCCTGGGCCACCTGGGAGACGGCTTGTTTCAAGTCCTCCAGCCATCCCGGCAGGGCGTCCCAGGAAAACCAGGCCCCGGCCAGGCTGCGGCCGCGGTTCACCGCCCGCTCCAGGCCCGCCTGAAAGGCCGCCTGTTGGGCTTCGGCCAGCTCCTCGGGGAAGGTGAGTTTCTGGGGGCCTTCCTGGAACAGGTCGCGGAGCCAACGCGCCAACGTTTCCCGCCGCGGGGAGGCGCCCTCCTGCCCCAGGATGGTGGCCCGGACGGCCTTGTACATCCGGGGACGCAAGGCCTCCGGGGCCGCGGCTCCCGAGCCGCGGCCGCCCTCGCCGGGCTGGCTTGACTCTGCCATTTCCCTTACCTCAAATAGTCCATGGAACCGGACCTGGGATTAATCCTCCGGCACCACCCACTCGATGTGGTTCTTGTTGACGATGACCACATTGCCCGGGATGTCCTCCGAGTCGATGTCATACACCACTAAAAAAGGGTCTTTTCTCAGGACAAAGAGGTCGCTGACCCGGGTGATGGGGCCTTCGGCGATGTTCACTTTGCCTTTGATGACGATGCCGCTGCTCATCTTGATGGTGAGGTTGCGGGGTTCGATGTCCATGGTGATGTGCTTGATGGTCATGGTCTCCTCCTTCAGGTTGGCTCGGTCTCAGGGTTCCTGGCCTGGAGTTCCCGGGCGACGGCCTGTTTGACCTCGGGCTCCACCCAGGCCTGGTAGAAATCGTGGTAGAAGCCGGGAGGGCGGCGGTGGCGGGGATAGACCTCCTGCCGCAGGAAGCGCTCCACTTCCTCCAGGACTTCCCGGGTCGCGGCGGCGCGGTCCGGCAGCCTGGCCCCCGGCCGGGCCCGGTAGGCCACCCAGGCCTGCACCATTAGGGTCAGCGCCGCGAGGCCGTGGCCGGTGAACATCTCCCGGAGCTCCGGGGCGTAGTGCTGGCTCAGCGTCTCCTCGGTCAGGGTCCGGTCCAGCACGCCCCGGTAAGTCTCCCGGTAGGCCTGGCGCCCGGCTTGGTCCGGATAGCGGGCGAGCAGCGAAGCCGGGTCCCGGGACACAGCCTCCAGGGCGTCTTGTTCCAGGTCCTCGGGGTGGCGCAGGGTCTCCCGGTAGCCAGTCTCGGCCACCAGGTCCCGGAGGGCGGCCTGCAGGCGCTGGGCCTCCGCCGGGTCAAAGGGGACCTGGGCCCGGGCCGGGGCGCCCTCCGGCGCAAAGGTGGCCTCCCCCTCTTCTTCCCGGGGCGCCGGCGGGGGCGGCGGAGGCCCGGGGGGCTCCATCAGGGCCAGGCCAAAGGCCGAGAAGCGGTCATGGAAGCCCGCGGCCAGACGGTACAGGGCCCAGGCTTCAGCAGGCGGAGCCGCGCTGATGAGAGCCTCCAGGGCGGTTAGGGCCGCCTCATAGTCACCGGGCGGGGTGCCGTATGCCAGCAAGGTCACCGCGGCCCGCCAGTCGGCCCGGCCCCGGCGCACCAGTTCCCGGGCCAGAAGCAACTCCAGGCGCAGGACCAGCATCTGGAGCAGCCGGCTCTCCTCCCAGACCTCCTTGGGACCGACAAACTCCACCGGGCCGTAATTGGCCAGGACCTGTCCATAGTCGCCCCGGACCAGGGCCTGCTCCAGGCGCTCCCGGTGGCCATTCTGGCCGGCCGCGGCCATCAGGGCCCCGGGCAGGCGGGTGTGGCGCGCCAGACTCCGTTCTTCCAGGGCCGCGGCCTCGTTAAGCAGCCCCTGGAGCAGGGCGTCTTTCTTCAGCAGGCTCTTTCTCAAGGCCGGCTCCACCTGGGTCCGGGGGGGAAGAAAGAGGTGGCTGAACTTGAGGAGTTCCTGGAACTGGGCCACCGTGATCTCCCGGCCGCCCAGGCCCCCCACCAGGGTGCGGAAGACCGGCGGCGCCCCCTCTCGGTTCCGGGCCAGGGCCGTGATCACCCGGCTGGCTAAAGGCGGCACCGCGCCGAAGCTGTTGGAGCGGTCCAGGCAGACCACCGCCCGGACGCCGGTTAGGGCCGCGGCCAGGGCCTCTTCCGGGAAGGGGTTAAAGAGGCGCACGGACACCGCGGTCAGACCCCGCCAGCCTTCCCGGGCCAGCTCCTGCACCGCGGCCACCGCGTTGGGGTAGAAGGACCCGGTGAGCACCAGGGCGGTGGCGGGCGCCTCCCCCGGCGCGGCGGCCGCCATCTCCAGGGGCTCAAAGCGGTAGCCGGTGAGCTCCTCCACCATACGGGCGGCGTGGGGGAAGACCTGGAGAGCCAGGGCGTGAGCCTTCTCCACCTCGGACTGGGTCTCCTGATAGACCTCGCCGGTGCCGCTGGGGCCGTGGACGATGACCTCCCCCTGGCGGTTCACGAGCTTGTCCTCCAGGAAATCGAACTCCTTAAAAGCTCGCTCCAGCCAGGCCCGTACCTGCCGGTCGGGGGGCACCTTCACCAGGCCGATCTTGTGGGTGTCGGTGATGCCGCCCAGGGAGGCCACCACCGGCAGGCGGCAATAGTGGGTGAGGAGCCGGGCCAGGTAGAGGCAGGGCACGAACTCCTGGGTGTCCTTGGGGGAGAGCATGATGGCCCCGTCGTCCCGGAAGGTCATGAAGTCGGTGTGGCTCTCCTCGATGTTCAAGACCGGCGCGGCCAGGGCCCGCTTGGTGAGGACGAAGAGGCACTCGAGGCGCGCCCCCACCAGTTGGGGCATGATTTCGGAGAAGAGCCGCCAGCCCTGAGACGCGGTGAAGGTCACGGGCAGGGCGCCGCCGGTCCTGGCTACGCCCAGGAGCTTCTCCGCGGCCACCTTCTCCGAGGGGTTGTTTTCGTCCACCACGATGTAGGGGTGGCCGTTGGCATAGGCCTGGGCCATGGCGTAAAAGGGGTTGCCCGCAGGGGTGATGGGAAAGCCGATGTAAAAGAGGGGGTGGCTGGGCAGGGCCAGCTGGCTCATGACCATGCCCGCCAGGGTGCCGCCCATCTCCAGGTAGTAGTCCCCGGGGTCCGGGGCCACCCCCTCCGGGCGGGGCTGCACGGTTTCCCGGCCCTGAGGGAAGCCCCGGGACTCCCGGTAGGCCAGGCGCATGGCCTCCAGGTACTGCTGCAAGAGCTTTTTGTTCTTCTTCACCGCGGCCGGGAAGCCCTGGGTGAGCTCCTTCAGGTCGGCCTCAAAGTCAACGGGCAGGCCCAGGACCTCCAGGGCACGCATCATGGGGGCCACGGCCACCAGGTTGGAGACCACCCGGGTGGAGCCGGAAACCCGGGCCATGATGCCGTCCATGTCCGTGGTCACCACCCGGGCCCGGGCCAGGGCCAGGACCTTGGTGACCGTGGCCTGCTGCTCCGGGTTCAGGGCGCGGCAGGAAGAGGCGAACAGGAAGCGGCTGGCCTCTTCCCGGTCTTCCCCCGCGGGGGCTTCCCGGGCCCGGGCCACGGCCTGGCGCAGGTGCTCGTCGTAGCGGCTGAGCAGCTCCCGGTGCACCTCCTCCGGCGACACCGGGGTGTTGATGATGAGGAAGCCATGGGGGTGGAGGTTGTCATAGAAGACGTCGGGCTGGGACTTCAGGTCGCCGTAATTGGTCACCGTGAGCACATAGAAGGGGAAGCTCTGGAGTGCGTCTTTGCGGCTGATGGGCCGGGCCGAGAGGAAGGTGCCGGAAAAGACCGGGGTGCCCCGCTTGGAGGAGCTGAACTGCCAGGCCATGCCGGCCCAGGCCCCCTTGCCGGTGAAGTACTGGGAGAAGAGGCGGTTGATGGCAATGCCCCGCTCGCCGGCCAGGGAGGCCACCCCCAGGGCAAAGTCCCCCAGCCCGGCCAGGGCGGCGCGGAACTCCCGCCGGGCCGGCGCCGCCGGGGCCGCGGCTGCCTGGGTGAAGAGGCCGCCCTGGGCCTCAAAGTCCCGGGTTAGCTCCTGTTTCAGGACATATTGGGAAAGCTGGGCCTGCTTGGCCAGGGCCCGCTCATCCAGGAGCCGGTCCAGCACCCGGTAAAACTCCGCCTGGCGGGCTGCGGCCACGGAGGCGTAGCCGCCGGCCTCCACCTGCTGGCGCAGGCCCTGGAAGGGGACCGGCGGGGGCAGGAGGTCCCCGGGGGCCGGCCCGGGTTCTTCGGCCTGGACCGCCTGGGCCAGTTGTTCGTCCCGTTTGACTGCATATTCCACCACATAGTCCTGGCCCAGCACCGCTTCCAGGAAGTCCCGCGGGAAGGATTCCCCGAACTCCGGCTTGAGCCCGCCTGCGTCGTTGAACAGGAAGTGGTAGGGGAACTCCTCGGGCACGTGGCGGTGGCGCTGCCATTCTCCTTGCAGGTGCCGGAAAAACTCCTCCGTGTATTCTTCGGCCTCCCGGACCAGCCGGTTTTCCAGGTCGATCTGGCGGTTGAGGCTGTCCCGGAAGCGCTCCAGCTGGGCGATGATGGCCCGGACCGCGGGGCTGACGGGTTCCCAGTCGCCGGTGACCGGGTCCCGGCGGATGAGGGGCCGGTAGCGGGGGTCCCGGGCCAGCCAGTAGTAGAGGGGCTGGGGTGGGGAGGTCCACTCCCGCCAGTTCTTCTCCCGGTCCCCGGGGTTGATGGGCGCCACGCGCTTGCGCAAACGGCCCACGAAGACCACCTCGGGCAGCATGCCCGCGTGGGCCATGACCCGGGCCAGGAGGTCCGGGTCTTCGCCGAAGAACTTGCCGGTTTCGGGGCAGGGGGTGACGTCCCAGCGAATGGCGCTGCGGCCCAGGCGGTCCGCCAGGGCCCAGAACTCCTGCATGGCCGGCTTGTTGGCGGAGTGGCCCTGGCCCACCAGGATGCCGGGAAACTCCGCGGCCAGGTTGATGAGCTGCCACTGGATGCGCTGGTTGCCCACCAGGAAGCGGCCCAGGGGCGTGGTCAGGGTGGCCATGCCCAGCATGGAGGTGGCGGAGGACTCCCCGCCGGTGTTGGAATAGACCTGGGTGTCGGTGACGTTGATGAAGTGGAGGACCTGGGCCTCTTTGTCCTTGATGAGGAAGGCCCGCTGCCTCAGGGCGTTGAGCCAGGCGGGGAGCCCGATGACCGCGCCGCCGTCGCCGCTCTGGCTGACCACGTAGCGGCGGCCCCGGGGCAGGTCCCCCCGGGCCATGGCCCACTCCTCGCTCAGGGCCGCGGCCTCTCCGAAAGCGAAGCCGCCGCCGAAGACGGTGCGGCCGCCCTTGACCTTCTGGGCCGCTTCGTTCACCTTGTTCAGGGTTTCGCTCATGCAGCCCGTCTCACAGGTGAAGGTCACGTCGGGGACCTGGCCCCGGGCCAGAGAGAGCACCATGGCCATGTACAGGGGCACCGCCAGGGTGGCCACTTCGGCGCAGGTGGGGCAGGCGCTGTGCCCCGGGGCGATGCCCCAGGTGCGATAGCGGGCGTGGATGGCGGCCCCGTGGCGGGGCAGGTCCGCCAGATAGGTCCGGGCCAGCTCGCTTTCCGCGGCCAAGAGCTCCGGGAATTGGTGGAAGACCACCAGGCAGTGCTCCCGGACCTCGTTGAGCAGCGGTTCATGGCTGAAGGTGAAGGCCTGGAAGACCTGGGGGGCCAGGACCCGGGCCAGGGACCCGGTATTCTCCAGGAAATAGGATGACACCGCGGCGGGCAGGGCCTCCCGCCGGGGAGACACCACCACGTCCACCTGCCCTGCGGCCGTTAGCTCCGTCAGGTCTCCCTGCCCCAGGCGGCCCAGGCGGTGCAGTGCCGGCACTAGGGGCAGGGCCCCGCCGGTGCCCAGCCTCTCCCGGTCCACCACCCCCTGGTAGAGCACGCCCAGGCTCTCCAGGCGGCGCAACAGCTCGGCTTCGATTTCGCCCGTCGCGGTGGTGAGGAACACCGCCGCCCGGGCCAGCAGCCGGAGGATTACCAGGTCCGGGCCGCCGTCGCCCTGGAAGACGGTGGCCAGCAGCGGTTTCAAGGGGCCTTCCGGGCGCCGGTCCTCCAGGACGTACTGGCTAAGTTCCCGGTCCGGCCGGGCCAGGGAAGGGCCCTGGTAGGCCAGGCTCAGGCGCCAGTGGTTCAGCTCGCCCCCCGATTCGGCCAGATGCCGGAAGAAATCCGCCGCGGCCCGGGCCGCGGCCCCGGTGAGAAAGGTGGCCTCGCCGCCGGTGAAATGGGGCGTGATCTGCGGCTCCTCTTCTTTGGGCGCTTCCTGAAGATGGGGGCAGTGCTGCCGGCAGAGGCCGCAGACGGTGCAGTGGTCGGCGGCCGGCCCCAGCACCTGGAGGCCCTCGGGGCTCAAGGTAACCCGCATCTCGCTGCAGGAGACCGCGCACTTGAGACAGTTGGTGCACTCTTGGGGGTCGAACTTGACGCGGCTGCCCAGGTGCTTGCGCACCAGCTCCGAGTTGTGGCGGTCCACCAGGGAGAGGGCCCCCAGCCGCATGAAGTCGCCGTAGGCGTCGAAGCGGTGGCGCACGAAGGCGGTGTTGGCCTGGGCCAGGGCGTAGAGGGCCAGGGAAAAATAGAGCTCCTCCCGGCCCGTGAGGTCGGGGTTGAGCTCCACCACCACCGCCTGGCCCGCGTCGGTTTTGGCCAGAGTGAAGAGAGGCAGCGGGTTGCCGGCGCGGTCCCGGAGCAGGTCCCGGGTGATGACGGTGAAGCGGCTGCGGGTCTGCTTTTCCCGGAAAAACCGGGCCAGCGTCGGGGACAGGCTGGCCAGCCAGGCCGGGTCAGAGAGGAAGCGGGCGCCGTACCCCGCGCCCAGGAGCGCCTCCTGGAAGCCCAGGGTCAGGTGGTCCCGCCGGGCCACCGGGTGAAAATGCTCCCCCAGCCAGACCCCGGCAATCTCCGGTTCGCCCCTGAAAGTGCGCCAACGTGGCTCCTTAAGGTCTTCCCGGGGCCGCACCCCGGGTGCCAGGGCCCGGCCCCCGGTGGGCTTGGTTACGCGCCTGCCGCCCATGGCTTATAGCCTCCCTTGCCTGGGACTACTGTCTGGGCCCGCAAGAAACAGTGGGGCCCAGGTTATTTTCTTCCACCAGGGTCCGGCTGGGACTGCTGGAAGCGGTGACTTTAAAGATAGGGACTGTTTGGGAAGGGGCAACTACAGGGTCAGCCGTTTCCGTCCGCGCCGGGCCTGCGGGCCTAGCGTACTTTGGTTACGGATTTAACGGCGCCCCAACAGTTTGCCATAATCGGGTAGCTGAAGCCTTTATCCGCCTGAGATTCCGGTGGCCCGGGGCTCGTCAGCCTCATGACCACCTGCTAAATAATTATGTAACATAATTTCTGGCCCGCAACAAAATTTTTTTCCGGCCCCGTTAGGGGCCTCCCCCCGTCTTTGCCCTGGGGGTCGGATTTTGTTATAGTGGCCCCCGACATGGAATTCATTCCGCTGTACTTCCGCGACCGCCTCACCGTCATCAACCCCCGGGGGCCGGTGGGGGTGGTGACCCTGTGGTCCAAGGTGGACTACGTGGTGGCGCGCTGCCGCCAGGCCGGGGCGGACCTGGACCCGAAGACGAGTCCCATCGCGGCGTTCGGCAACCTCTATGGCAACGGCTTGCGGGAGATGCTGCGCAACCTCTTGTATAATCCCCAGATCCAGGTGCTCCTCATTTGCGGCCACGACCGCTCGGGCTCCCGGGAGGAACTGGAGAATTTTTTTACCCTGGGCCTGGAGCCGGGGCGCCGGGCCCTGGTGCGCTACCGCAGCCCGGAGGCCGGGGTGGAGGTGGCCCCGGCCCGCATCCGGGGAACCCGGCGCCTGCTGGATGACCTGGTGAAACCGGAGTTTTTTGTCAGGGCTCCCCGGCGGGTGTGGTTGGGGGACCCGGGGGAGGAGGCCACCGTGGACGGCCTCCGGGAATTCTTCGCCGCCTGGCAGCCGCCGCCGGAGGCGGATTGGCCGCGGCGGCAGGTGCCGCTGCCCGAGGTGGAGCTGCAGTACTTTCCTAGCAACCCCCGGGCTCACCAGGTGGTCAAGGACACCCCACTGGAGGCCTGGAGGGAGGTGCTCTACCTCCTGACCCGGTTCGGGCGCCGGGTGACCCTGAAGAAGGGGGACCGCCTGGAGCTGCAGCACGTCAAGGTAGTGGTGGAGAAGCCCCGGTTTGAGCCGGAAGAGAAATTGCGGGCTGCGAATTTCGACTCGGAACGGCTCCGGCGCTACCAGGCGGACATTTTACAGGGGGAACTCAGGCCCGATGAGACCTACCGCTACGGCCACCGCCTGCGCCGCCACTTCGGCCTGGACACCCTGGCGGCCTGCGCGGCGCGCCTCAAGGACGACCCCGAAGACCGCAAGTCTTACGTGACCTTGTGGGACAACCCCCGGGACCTGAGCGCTAAAGAAGGGCGGCCCTGCCTGGTGTCTCTGTATTTCCGCAAGTTCGAGGGGAAACTCACCTTGAGTGCCACCTTCCGCACCCACAACGCCCTGGACGCCTGGCTTCTTAACGTTTACGGGCTCATGGCCATCCAGGGCTGGGTGGCGGCCGGGGCGAGGCTCAAGCCCGGGGCCCTCACCGTGGTGAGTCACTCCCTGGGCCTGGACCCCCGGGAGCTGGACCGGGCCCTCACGGTGATGGGCAAGCGGCCTTTCAAGATGCGCCTGGACCCCATGGGCTACTTCCGGGTGAGCCTGGATGGGGACATGATCCTGGTGGAGCACCGCTTCGAGGACGTGACCCTGAAGGAATACCGGGGCCGGGCGGCGATTTCATTGCAGCACCAGGTGGCCCGGGACTTGGCAATCTCAGACCTGAACCACGCCATTTATCTGGGGCGGCAGTTGGCCAGGGCGGAGGCGGCCCTGAAGGAAGGCCGGGAGTTTGTGCAGGAATGAGGCATAGACTTTCCAAGGTAACAAAGTTTTGTTTGTAGGGGCGGGGTCCCCCCGCCCGAAGCGGGCGAGGAAACCTCGCCCCTACGAAGGCATAACTGGGAGGGAACCTGGGTTTCCCTCCCCGTTGAGTGGGGAGGGTCAGGGTTGGGGTGAATATGATTCCCACTCCCCCTAACCCCCTCCCGCCAGGGGAGGGGGGAAATAAGGCCAGGGGTCAGGGGCCAGGGGTCAGTGGGGCGGGCCTCCGTGCCCGCCACCGCCAGCCAATAGAAATCCCCCGTAGGGGCGGGTTTTAAACCCGCCCCTGCAAAGCAGTTTAAGGCCTGAGGCTCCAGAAAGAGAAGACGCACAGGCTGGAAAGCCTGTGCCACCGGAAGAAATGAGTTACTCCGCCAAGATAACCCAAGCCGCTTGCCAAACCCTTACAGGGGGTGGGGAGGGGGTGTGGGGGAGGGCGGGGGAATCGTTTTTTCCCGTCCCTCTCCCACTACCTGATCACCTCCCCAACCTCGTCCTCGTGGGCACGGTGCATGGGGATCCCGCGGGATACGCCCGGGCCTGGCGGCTGCTTTCGCACTTCCAGCCGGGGTTCATCACGGTGGAGATCAGCCCCTTTTCGGTGCGCTACCGGCGGAAGCACGAGGGGCGCTGGCGGCGGTTGCTGTGGCAAGCCCTGGCGCAGCTGCCGCCTTCCGCCCGGGGGCACCTGGCCATCCGCCGGCTGCAGGCGCAGGTGGAGATGCCCTTTGAGCTGCGGGCGGCCCGGGACTGGGGTGAGGCTTACCGCGTCCCTTGGCGGCCCCTGGATCTGGAAGGCCCGGCCCGGCGGCATTTGCCTCGCTATGAGACGGAGCTTCTCAACCTGGAAAATCTGCACGCCTTGTCCGCCACGGAGGACGTGTCCCTGGAAGATTGGGTGGCCGGGGAGTATCGTCGGGCCCGGGGAGATTGGCGGCGGGCGCCCTGGCGCGTAGGTCCGCAGGAGGACGAGGCCCGGCGGCGGGAGGCATTCCAGGCCCGGCGCTTGCGGCACCTGACCTCCGGGGGCGTAAGAATCCTGCACCTGGGGGGCTGGGAGCACCTCGCGCCCTGGCGGGACGGCTCCGGCCTGACTGCGGCCCTGGCGGACCTGAGGCCCCTGGCCCTGCTCCTCGCGGACGCGGACGGACTCGGGACCACTGCCATGGACCTGCCTGAGCCAGGGTTGGACGCGGCGGCGATTTCGTGCTAACTTACCTTCACTGCGCCCCATTGGGGGGCCGGAGTCATTGCTGGCAGGAGGTGGGCGGTGGCCGCCATTGAGCTGCGCCGGGTGAGTCTGACCGCGGGAGACCGGGAGGTCCGGGCGGTCCTGGGCGTCCCCCGCACCCCGTCCATGGACGCCATCCTGGTCCTGGCCCACGGCGCCAACAACAACATGGACCACCCCCTGATTGCCGGCCTCCATGAGGCCCTGGCCAGGGAAGGCCTGGTGACGGTGCGCTTCAACTTCCCTTACATGGAGGAGGGCCGGAAACGCCCCGACCCGGACGAAGCCCTGGAGGGGGTCTTCCGCCTGGTGCTGGAATACGTGGGGGGGCTGGGGGAATTCCGGGGCCTAGAGCTGTTTCTGGGGGGCAAGTCCATGGGAGCCCGATTGGCCGCGCAACTGGTGGCCCAGGACGTGGGCGCGGGGGGCCTGGTCTTCCTGGGCTACCCCCTGCACTCCCCGGGAAAGCCGGAAAAGCTCCGGGACCAGGCCCTTTACCGGCTCCCTTGCCCAGCGCTGTTCTTCGCCGGCGCGCGTGACCCCTTCTGCCACCTGAATCGCCTCGGGGAGGTGCTGGGAAAGATGCCGGTGCGCACCGACCTGCACCTCTTCCCCGGGCTGGGCCACTCCTTTGAAATCCCGGGGGGGAAGATGCCGGCAGAAGTGCTGGACGAGACCGCCCGGGTCATCCTGGGCTGGCTGGACAGCCTTTAAAGGCAGTTTTCGGTTTTCTGTTTTCGGTTTTCGGTAAATGAAATGATAATGTTGAGGAGGCCATACCTCCACTATTGGAAGATTTTAACTGGCCACTGGCCACTGACCACCGGCAACTGAATCATGAGCGTCATTTTGGTAGTGGACGACGACGCCCCCACCCGGGAGGCGCTGGGGTCCGGCCTGGAGAGGCTGGGCCACGAGATTCACCTGGCCGGCACCGGGGGCGCGGCCCTGGACGAGGTGCGCCACCATGCGGTGGACCTGGCCATCATCGACCTGAAGCTGCCGGACATGACGGGCACCGAGCTCTTCGGGGCGCTGCGGATTTTGCGCCCCGAGGCCATCGCCATCATGATCTCGGGCCACGCCACGGTGGACGAGGCCATCTCCGCCCTGAAGCGGGGCATCTACGACTTTATCACCAAAGACTTCCGCATGCACGAGCTCAGGAAGGTGGTGACCAAGGCCCTGGAGACCCAGAAGCTCATTGCCGAGAACCTGAGGCTGCGCCAGGCCCTGCAGGACCGGGGCCCCACCGGGCGCATCATCGGCCGGGGCCCGGCGCTCCTCAAGGTGATTCACATGGTCAACCAGGTGGCCCCCATGAAGAGCACGGTGCTGCTCTCCGGGGAGAGCGGGGTGGGGAAGGAGCTGGTGGCCGAAGCCATCCACTATCAGAGCCCCCGGCGGGAGCGGCCCCTGGTGAAGCTCAACTGCGGGGCCCTGCCGGAAGGGCTTATTGAGTCGGAACTCTTCGGCCACGAGAAAGGAGCCTTCACCGGGGCCATCCAGCAGCGCAAGGGCCGCTTCGAGCTGGCCGACGGCGGCACCATCTTCCTGGACGAAATCAGCGAGATGCCGCCGCCCACCCAGGTGAAGCTGCTGCGGGTGCTGCAGGCCGGGGAATTCGAGCGGGTGGGGGGCAGCCAGAGCCTGAAGGTGGACGTCAGGGTCATTGCCGCCACCAACGTGGACCTGGAGGCCGCGGTGGCCGGGGGACGCTTCCGCAAGGACCTGTTTTACCGCTTAAACGTCATCCACCTCACCATTCCGCCCTTGCGGGAACGGGTGGAGGACATTCCCCTGTTGGCCCTGCACTTCCTGGACAAGTTTTGCCTGGAGAACGACCGGCCGCCCATGGGGTTTTCCCCCATGGCTATGGCGGTGCTCAAGAGCTACGCCTGGCCGGGGAACGTGCGGGAGCTGGCGAACGTGGTGGAACGGGCCGTGGCCCTGACCACCGGCCCCACCGTGGAGCTGGAGGATTTGCCTGACGAGGTGCGGCGCCACTCCCCCGCCAATGACAAGATCGTGCTGCCGGTGGGGGCCACCATGGACGAAATCGAGCGCGCGGCCATCCTGCAGACCCTGAAGAAAACCGGCGGCGACAAGGAGCTGGCGGCCCGCCTTCTGGGCATCGGCCTGGCCACCCTGTACCGCCGCCTCAAGGAAATGGAAGGGAAGGAGGTCCCGGAGGCCTGAGATGGCGCCGTTAAATTTTTTAGATTTGCCCTTCTGCCCGGTAAAGGAAGCCGAGGCGGTGGTCCTGCCCATCCCCTACGAGGCCACCGTGACTTTCGGCGGCGGCACCCGGGAAGGGCCCGAGGCCCTGTTGGCCGCGTCCCGCCAGGTGGAGTTGTGGGACGAGGAGCTGCACTTTGACGCCAGCGCCCAGGTGCGCCTGGCCACCGCCAGCCCCATCACCCCGGAGGTCTCCGGGCCCCAGGCCATGCTGGACAAGATCCGGCGCCTGGCGCAGGGCTGGGTGAGCCAGGGGAAGCTCATCTTGGCGGTGGGGGGCGAACACACCATCACCGTGGCCCTGGTGCAGGCGGTGCAGACGCGCTACCCGGACTTCTCCGTGGTGGCCCTGGACGCGCACGCGGATATGCGGGAGAGCTACGACGGCAGCAAGCTCTCCCACGCCTGCGTGCTGCGCCGGGTCTACGAGCTGGGGCGGCCGCTGACGATATTGGGGGTGCGGAGCTACTCACTGGAAGAAGACCAGCTCATGCAGGTGGCCCCCCGCTTTACCATGTTTTCGGCCCGGGACCTCCACACCCCGGAGGGTTGGGAGAAGGCCCTGGAGCACTTGCAAAAGCTCCCCGGGCCGGTGTACCTGACCATCGACCTGGACGCCCTGGACCCCGGCATCATGCCCGGGGTGGGGACGCCGGAGCCGGGAGGGCTGAGCTACTACCAGGTGCTGGCCGTCATGCGCACCCTGGCCCGGCGGGGCCCCATCGTGGGGGTGGACCTGACGGAACTGGCCCCCATCCCCGGCCAGCGGGTGAGCGAATTTACCGCGGCCCGCCTGTTGTATAAGGCTGTAGGGTATATTTATAAGAAGTGATTCAGTCCCGGGTCCCGGGTCTCGAGTCCCGGGTCAAAAGATTGGTTTCCCTGACTCGGGACCCGGGACTCGAGACTCGGGACATTCCTTCAAGGAGCGCCCATGCGGCGGAAGCCGGAAGATTTTCATGACGGGGCCCAGGACGGCTTGGAGCCATTGGAGCCTTTGGACCTGAATAAGGTCCGGGACTTCGACGAGCTGCTCCGGGCCATGGGCCGCACCGCGTTCGGCGGCCGCAGCCTGGGGGAGGCCGCGGACGTGCTCACCGCCATGGTCCAGGACCCGGACTGCCTCATCGTCGGCACCTTCTCCGGGGCCATGAGCGTGGCCAAGATGGGCCTCCTCATCTGCGAGATGGTGGACCGGGGGATGCTCCAGGTCATCATCAGCACCGGAGCTTTGATCGCCCACGGCCTCATCGAGACCCTGGGACGGGTGCACTACAAGGCCCCGGAAAAGGCGGTGGACCGGGACCTCTATTTCCACGGCTACAACCGCATCTATGATACTCTCGAGATGGAGGCCAACCTGGACTACGTCGAAGGCGTCTTCCGGGAGGTCTTGTCAGGGCTGGACCGGGAGCAGGTCTGGTCCTCGGTGGGCCTCTGCCGGGAGTTGGGGAAATACCTGGCTGAGCAGACCGAGGCCTCGGGGATTTTGCGCAGCGCCTATCTCAAAGGGGTGCCGGTGTTCATCCCCGCGTTCACCGACTCGGAGCTGGGGCTGGACGTGGCGGTGCAGATGGTGGGGGAGGCGGTGGCTCAGGGCCGGGGCCTGTCCGGGGCCCTGACGGAGCTGTCGCTGCAGTTCAACCCTTTCCTGGACCTGGGGGAGTACGCCCGCACGGTTCTGGGCGCCAAGAAGCTGGGCATCTTCACTATTGGCGGTGGCGTGCCCCGGAACTGGGCCCAGCAGGCAGCCCCTTACCTGGAGCTGCTGACCACCCGCCTGGGGCTGGCGGTGCCGGAGCTGAAGTTCCGCTACGGGGTGCGCCTGTGCCCGGAGCCGGCCCACTGGGGGGGCCTGAGCGGCTGCACCTTCAAGGAGGGGGTCTCCTGGGGCAAGTTCGTGTCCCCGGAGGACGGGGGCCGTTACGCCGAGGTGCTGTGTGACGCCACCATCGCCTGGCCGGTGTTGCTCAAGGCGGTGATGCAGCGGTTGGAGAAGGCCGCGTAGGTTAGAGGTGCCCAAGCGGAGCTTGGGCAAAAATATGCGTTCCCAAGCAGGAGCTTGGGAACGAGATAGAAAGTTCGAGGTTCATAGTTCAAAGTTTTAAGTGTCTTCAACCTTGAACCTTGAACTCATTCCTTCCGCGGCAGGCCGCAGGCCGCGCAACTGCAAAGTTTTTCTTCCTTCAGGGTCTCGTAGCCCTCCCGTACCAGGAAAACCGCGATGACCAGGCCGATGACGGGGTCCGCCTGCCAGACGCCGTAGGCGTAATTCAGGCCCAGGCCGATGAGCAGGGCCAAGGAGAGCCAGGCGCAGGCCAGGGTCTGCTTGGCGTCGGCCATGAGGCTTAAGCTGCCCAGGGACTTGCCGGTGCGGTACTTGACGGAGAACAAGAGCGGCATGACGATTAAGGAAATGGCGGCAATGACAATCCCCAGGAGGCTGGGGGCCGGGGGTTCCTGAAAGTAAAGCTTCTGCCCGGACTCATAAAGGACGTAGGCCGCCAGGGCCAGGAAGGTCCAGCCCACCAGGCGCACGGCCCGCCGCTCCCGGCGTTCCTCTGCCGCCGCGTCCAGGCCGGGGGCGTGGCGGAAGCGCCAGATCATGATCCCGCCGGAGAGGGACTCCACCAGGCTGTCCAGGCCGAAGCCCACCAGGGCGATGCTGCCGGCCAGGTAGCCGGCGAAGAGGGAGACCAGGCACTCCACCAGGTTGTAGCCCACGGTCAGGTAGGAGAGGGAAAGGGCCCGGCGCCGCAGAGCTTCGGCTGCTATCATTGCTCTCCACCGCCGGCCCCGTGGATAAAGGCCCGGAGCCGGTCAAAGTAAGCCCGGCCGCCCACCAGGTAAGTGTCGTTGTGGTGGGCCCCGGCGATGAGGTAGAGCTCCTTGGGCTCCGGCGCCGCGGCAAAGACCCGGCGGCCCATGTCCACCGGGATGACTTCGTCCTGGGTGCCGTGGATCACCAGCACCGGCACCCGGACCTGGCCGATTTTGCCGATATTGTCGTAGGGCACCTTAGGGCGCCAGTCGAACATGAAGGGCGCGAAAAGTTTGGCCATGTCCGAGGAATTGGTGAAGGGGCTCTCGAGGATGAGGGAGCGGCAGGGCAGCCTCAGCGCCAGATCCACGGCCAGGGCCGTGCCCAGGGAGCGGCCGAAGAGAATCAGCTCATGGGCGGGGATTTTCCGGTCCTCAGTGACATAGCGGTAGGCCGCGGCCGCGTCCTTGAAAGTGCCTTCCCGGCTGATGCGGCCCTGGGATTTGCCGTACTCCCGGTAGTCGAAGATGAAGACCTGGACGTCCGTCAGGTCGTGCAAGAGCTTGAGGTTTTCCAGCCGGTGGCTGATGTTGCCGGCGTTGCCGTGGAACCACAGGAAAGTGGGGCAGCCGGGCTTGGGCACCCACCAGCCGTGGAGCTTCACCCCGTCTGCGGCGGTAAACCAGACTTCCTCGTACTCCAACCCGTAATCCGCGGGAGTGCCGATTAAATACGGGTCGGGGAAGAAGACGATGCCTTTTTCGGAAAATTCCCAGAACATAGTTGGTGCTTAATAATAACAAAGAAGCAGGGGGAGGGCCAGGGATAGTCACGAGTCCCGGGTCCCGAGTCCCGGGTCGAATAATAAACCCCCGTGACTCGAGACTCGGGACAGACCCCTAGCCCACAAAGAAGCCCGCGATGTAACGCAGGGCCAGGGCGGAGATAATGATCCCTAAACCGATGCGGATGAGGACCGCGGAGAAGAACTTCTGTAAGCGGGCGCCGATGTACATGCCGGCAAACCCACCGAGGCCGAAGAGGGCTCCCAGGGCCAAATCCGGGGTGATCCCCATGGCGTGGTAGATGCCCACCCCGGCCACGGAGGTAACCAGGGTGCCCAGGAGCGCGGCGCCGGCGATGGTGTACATGGGCAACTTGAAGATGGCGGCCAGGAAGGGAGCGATGATGGCGCCGCCGCCGATGCCGTAAGTGCCGCCGATGAGCCCCACCACCAGGGCCAGGACTAACAAGGCCGGAGCGTTGAAGGTGAAGGTTTCGCCCAGGAAGGTGTAGGAGACGCGTTTCAGGCTCCAGGCGGCGACCTGGACCCGGGCCGCGGCGGGCAGGCTCCGGCCGGTGGCATGACCTGCTTCTTTCAAGACTCTTTGCAGGCGCTCCTGGACCTGGGCCTCGAATTCCTGGATTTTCGCCTTCTTGCGCTTGGCCCAGGGAGTCTGGTCGTAAAGCAGCCTAAGGCCAATGTAGAGCAGCACGCAGCCGACAAAAAGTTTGAAGTTCCTGGGGTCCGGGAGCCAATCTTTGCGGATCACCGCCCCGAACCAGAGCCCGGGCAGGGTGCCCAGGATGGTGGCGCAGGCCACCGGCCAGTTCATGCGGCCTTCCCGGAGGTAGCGGTAAACCCCGCTGGGGATGGCGACGATGTTGAAAACCAGGTTGGTGGGGCTCACCGCGGGGGTGTGGAAACCCAGGACGCTCACCTGGAAAGGCAGCAGCAGGAAGGCCCCGGAGACTCCCCCCATGGAGGTGAAGGTGGAGACCACCAGGGCGATGAGGGGCGGAACGAGGGGGTTGACCTCTACGCCGGACACGGGAAAGAGCATGGCCCACCTCTTGGGAAATTTTTCACAATTCTAAGTTGCGAAAGCAGAAATTGTCAATGTAAAAAGTGGCATCTTCATTGCCCTTGAGGGTTGGATCAGGGGAGAGGGAGAAAAAAAGCGACCCGGGGGGTCGCCCTTTCTTAAGAGATTGGGGGGGGGGAGGATTGTAAGTGGGCCGTGGGCCCCTGCCCCCTCCCCCAAATCATCCTACTCCCAGGCTTCCTCGATGTCGGTGAGGACTGCCAGCCTGGTGGCCTGGACCTTGCGGTACACCTGGTCCGGGTGGCGCCGGTGGCCGTCCACCATAAGGAGGTCCTGGTCGATGGAAATGCCGAAGAGGCGCTCGTTTTCCTGGAGGTAGGGGAGGATGAGCTGCCAATCCGCGGCGCCCAGGTGGGCGAACTCACCGCCGTTCAACTGCTCTGCCACCACCTGCTGGTAGGGGTCCCGGATGTAAATGGCCCCGCCGGAGGCCAGGGAAAAGAGGTTCTGGCCGGGGTAGGGGGTGGCCTGGGGTTTGGCCCGGCCCCGGGTGTCGAACTCCAGGCCGTTGACGATGATGAAGCCGCCGCCTTTCAGGGGGTTGCCGGCCATGAAGGACTCGGCCAGGAAGTCCAGGGCGGTGCCGTTGATGACGGCCCGGGGGCGGCCCACGGCGTTGATGAAGGGCCGGCCCGCGGCGTTGCCCAGGATGTAGACCTCGCCCCCCTTGGCGCCGTACATAAAGGTCTGGCCCACGTCGCCGTAAACCACCAGCTTGCCCCGCTTCATAATCTGCCCCAACTGGTCCTGGGCGTTGCCGTGGACGTACAGGGACATGCCGTCGATGCCGGAAGCCAGGTAGTCACCGGTGCTGCCGTAAGCGTCCAGGCGCACCTCGTCGGTGTCGGGGCCGAAGCCGCAGCCCAGGAAGCGCTGCCCCTTGTAGCCGTAAGCGAGGAACTGCCGCCAACCCAGCCCATAGGCCCGGCACAGCAGCCGGGCGTCGCAGTCCTCCCCTTCCGGAGGGAAGCCGGAAGCGTCCAGCACCAGGACTGCGTCGGGCCGGTGGGGTGGAGCGAGCCGCGCCCGGGTGTCCCAATCCAGGCGGCGGTAGCGGCTCCCATGAGCCGGACCCAGCGGCGGGGTGTCCTGGAAAATCCTGGTGAGGGTGTCCAGGAGCAGCCTCAGCAGGTGGCTGCGCTTCTTGTCCCCCGGGTCGTAGCGCCGGTCCAGGAGCAAGGTCAGGGCGCCCACGGCCGCGGCCTTGGAGGCGTCGCCCCGGCGGGCCTGGTCCGCCACCACCTCCAGGGCCTCCCGAAAGGAGGCATAGGACCAGGTGGGGACCCGCACCCGCATCCACTCGAAGAGTTTTTGGCCGGTGGCATCTTCCAGGTGGGCCTTGACCTGGCGCACCACCTCCGAGTCCTCGCTCAGACTCACTTCCAGAACGGTGCCGTCCCAAGGGCGCTGGTACCAGGGCACGGTCTTGGCCTTGCCGTACTTGTCGTGGCAGGTGAGGACCCGGCCGCCGTTCTTGGGCTCGAGGGAGAAGATGAAAGCGCCGCCGTCGGTGGCGCTGCCGCCCCGGGCGTTCCAATAGAGGTCGGCCACGGGGCAGAAGCGGTGGTCCTCCGCGGCCAGGGAGGCCAGGGTGGCGTCGATGGCCTGCTTCTCCGAGCAGATGAGGCCCACCTGCACCTCGCCTTCATGGAGCGCAAATACCTGGGGCCGCAGCATGGAGGTGTCGGTGATGCCGATGAGCTCAAAGCGCTGCCGCTCCGGGTCGTTGCGGGCGATGATGAAGAACCAGGGCCCGTCGGGAGAGCCGTGGATGTTGGCGGCCTGGAGGTGCCGGTAAAGGCGCTGGCGCTCCGGGGGCAGGAGGTCAAAGTCCCGCTCCGTGGTGGGGGCCATGGACTCGATGACGTATTCCAGGGGGTAGCCGTAGAGGCGGTGCCACAGGTCGAAGGTAAGGACCGCCACTTCGGTGTCCGTCAGGAACTGAGGGTAAAAGTGGCGCTGGCTCAGGTACTCGCTGACGGAAAAATAGTTGGCGAAGTCGCCGTTGTGCACCAGGGCCACGTTCAGGGCCGCGAAGGGGTGGGCCCCGCCGGGGTGCCACACCCGGCCCCGGGTGGGGTAGCGCTGGTGGGCGATCCAGACGTGGGCCTGAAAGTCCAGGAGCCGGTAGTACAGGGCCGCTTCCTCGGCGTAGCCCACGATCTTCAAGATCATCAGGTTGCGCCCCTGGGACAGGACAAAGGCCTTCTTGTCCCCCAGGGAGGCGTAAAAAGCCTGGTTGAGCTGGTAGCAGTTCTGGGCCACGAACTCGTCTTCCACGCGGCGGCTGGGGACGTCGTAGAGCTTGTGCTGCTGGATGAAGTACTGCAGGACCTCGGGCTTCACCCTGACAAAATAGCGCCAGACCTCCGGAGGCTTCACCGCCAGGCCCGGCACCTCCCGCCAGTCGTCGATGGTGGGCAGGCGCTGGGCGTGGTCGATCTTGAAGACCGGGGTGATGAACCGGGCCTCCACTTGGGGGCGGGACTGTTCGTCCAGGTAGGCGAGGTGAATCAGGTAGTTCTCGTCCAGGATCTCCTGGGAGACGCCCAGTTGTTCCGGGACCATACCCACCGCGGCGATGCCGCCGCCCTTGCCGTTGCCCCGGTTGTGCATCTGGCACGACGGAGCAAGGATGTGGCGGCCGGCCACGGGCACGCTGGCGGCAAACCCGGTGACCCCGCAGCCGCCTTCGTCTTCCGACTTGATGACGTGGTCCCGGGGATAGGGCGAAGTAAACTCCCGACGGGTCTTGAGGAGTTGTAGACCCGGATGACCGTGTTTATTAGAGCAATTCATGGTTTTCTCTTTATAAAGCAGCGTTATTTATTTCAAAAGACCTGGGAGATTACCAAGAATTCCACCAACGATTGACGAAACAAGTGGATGTTCAATAAAAGATTTTATGCGTGATTTTGCTTCAGTCTTTTCTTCTTCCGAAGCGTCAATATCATTAATCCTCATAATAATTTGTTCAATATCAAAAATAAATGATTGATTAAAAATATTACTAGTAATAGTAATATTAATAGGCGATTGCTTGCCTTCATTTCCAACAACATCTACTCCATAGGCAGTAATTTGACCCATACCCCCAAGATATCCACCCAGGGTTTTAAATGGATTCCAATGAATTAATCCGTGCTCATGTAATTGATCACAAATTCTATATAAATCTTCTGGTGGAATTGGCGGATTAAAATTATCAGGCTTAGGCTGGAAAACCCGTTCCCTTCGAACTTCAAAAAATTTTTCGAGGATGATTCCTCTTAGTTCGTTATCTTTCATAATCTCACCTCTGTTATGTAGCCGCAGGCTTTAGCCTGCGCTCATTTCTCGACAAATTTCGCAAGCTAAAGCTTGCGGCTACATTTCAAAAAGACGCCGGGTTTAAAGCTGACTGCTGATCGCTGAACGCTGATAGCTATTAAGTTCCTCTCCGCAAATCGTCGTCCACCGGGCGGTCCTGGAAGTCCAGGTGGACCAGGGTGTCGGTGCGGCCCGTCAGTTCCCGGATGCTGCGCATGCCGAAGCGCCGCAGAATTTCCTTAAGCTGCCAGGACCAGGAGTAGTACAGGTTGCTGACCCGGTTCACGCCCCAGGCCGCGGTCATCAGGTCCGCCAGCTCCGGGTCGGTGGTGGCGATGCCCCGGGCGCAGCCCCGGCCGGACTCGCAGTTGTGGCAGCGCAGGCACTCCAGGGCCACCAGCTCGGCGGTGCCGATCTGCACCCCGTCCGCGCCCAGGGCGATGGCCTTGGCCACGTCGAAGGCGGTGCGGATGCCGCCGGAGGCGATGAGGGTGACCTGCTCCCGGATGCCTTCGGCCTTGAGGAACTGGTGCACCTTGGGGATGGCGTACTCCACGGGCATGGCGATGTTCTTCTTGGCGATGTCCGGGGCCGCGCCGGTGCCGCCGTAGCTGCCGTCCAGCTGCACCACGTGGGCCCCGGCGTAGTAGCTGCCCACGGCCACCATGTCCACGTCCGTGGGGGTGGAGACCTTCACGGACACCAGGGCCCGGGGGTTGATCTCCTTGATCCAGTCGATGTGCTTCTTGTGGTCCTCCACGGAATAGACGCTGTGGAAGGGGAAGGGCGAGAACAGGGCGGTGCCCGTCACCGACTCGCGCATGCGAGCCACCGCGGGGGTCACCTTGTCCCCCAGGAGGTGGCCGCCCAGCCCCGGTTTGGCGCCCTGGGCGTATTTGAACTCCACCATGCGCACCCGCTGGATGGTTTCCTCCCGCACCCCGAAGAGGCCGGTGGCCACCTGGGTAATGACGTGGTCGTCGTAGGGGTAGAGTTCTTCCGGGTAGCCGCCTTCCCCGGTGCAAAGCAGGGTGTTGAAGCGGGCCGCGGCCTGCACCCGGGAGAGCATGGTGTTGATGGAGACCGAGCCGAAGGACATGCCAGCCGCGTAGAAGGGCACGCCCAGGCGCAGGTGGGGGCGGCCGTCGCCCCGGCGGTTGAGCTCCAGTTCGAGAGAGATGTCCTCGGGGCGCAGCTTGAAGTCCCGGCGAGGCGGCGGAAAGGAGAAGCGCAGCCGGTCAAAGCCGCCTTCGGAGCCGCCCAGGCGGTACTCCAGGTCGGCATAAGGAAGGGTGCCCCATTCCGCCTGCCACCAGGTGGCCAGCAACAGGTCCGGGGGCCAGCGGCGGTCCCCGAGGGTGGAGTAGACGGGGTGGATGCTGACCCGGAGGGCCTGGCCCGGACACTTGTTGACGCAGTAGAATTCCTTGTCCCGGCATGCGAAGCCGAGGCAGAGGTGGCTCTTGGGGCGCCGCAGATACGTGCCGGCCTTGGTGAAGACGCCGTAAGGGCAGAGCTCCACGCACTTGCCGCACTTGATGCACTTGGACTCGCTGCGCCACACCCGGTACTTGCTTAAAGGGTTGCGGAACCGGGACGGCGTGTGCACCGGCTCATAGGGCTGGCCCGGTTTGGGCTGCAACGGGATGACTTTTTTCTTTGCGACCGCCATGACTTACTCTATTCGCGAGTTTTTAGTTTCGAGTTTCGAGTTTCGAGAAAAAAGAAAGCTGAAAACTCGAAACTCAAAACCCGAAACTCGAAACTGTCTTTATTCACCTTCCCGGCGCACGGGCTCCCCTTCCCGGGGCGCGAAGAGGGGGGCGAACACTTCCCGGTCCAGGTCCTCTTTGAACATGGCCCGGCCCACTTCGCCCCTGAGGCGCCTGACCTCCCGCATGCCCATGGCCCCCAGGACTTCCAGCAACTGGTTGTTCCAGGCGCCCATGAGGTTCACCATGCGCTGGGCCCCCCGCTTCACGGGAAGGTTTTCCAGCTCCACGGGGCAGGGGCCGTCCTCCCGGCATTCCCGGCAGAGGCGGCATTCCAGGGACAGGAGCAGGGGGATGTCCGCCACCACGCCGTCGGCGCCGCAGATGATGGCCTTGGCCACGTGCTCCGCCAGGGCGATGCCGCCGGAGACCACGAGGGTCACCGCGTCCCGGCAGGCCGCGGCCACCAGGCGCAGGTGGCAGCGGCGGATCAGGTCCTTCAGGTGCAGGTCCCGGCAATCTCCCAGGCCCTGGGCCTCGTCGGTGCCGTGCAGGTGGATGACCTCGGCCCCGGCCAGGGTGAGGTCCGCTAGCCGGGCCTCGGCCCGGCTGTCCGCGGGTACCTTGAGGAAGACGATGAGCCCGGGATGGCGCCTTTTCAGGGCCTCCATGTCCTCCAGGACCCCGGGGTGGTCTGCCAGCTCCACGGCCCTAATCCGGGGCAGGAGGGGGTCCTTGAGGTCCAGGCCGCGGGGGGCATAGCTGGGCACCAGGTGGGCGGCAAACTCGGAGAACCCCGGGGTCAGGTTTTTCCGGGGCATCAGGGCCAGGGTGTTCAGGGTCCGGGCCGCCTGGGCCAGCATCTGCCGCAATCTGGGCAGGGCCGTGCCCACGGCAGGCTCGCCCAGGAGCACCGGCAGGGGCACCTCCAAGAGGGGCGGCGGCGTGAGCAGCAGTTCCCCCTGGTCGTCAAAGGCCAGAAACATGGGTTTGCGGCCCAGGTCGACGCTGGTGCTGATGTACTCCCGGCCGTGGATGCCGTCCCGGGTGGGCCGGACGATCTCCGACATGTCCGTCCAAATGGCGTCGAACCCGGGTCCCGCGAAAGGACCGCCGTAGCCCGCGCCGGAGACGGGAATCTTGCCGCTCTCGGCCTGGTACCAGGTGAGGGTGATGATCTCCGGGGTCCAGTAGTCGTCCCCTAAGCGGCGGTACTGGGGATTCAGGGCCTTGAAGATGAGCTCCCGGGGGCAACCCTGGACACAGCGGAAGCAGTCCCGGCACATCTCGTCGATGGTGTCCACCAGTTGGGCCCGGTCGAAGTCCCGCTTGCGGTAGGCCTCCACCGGGCACATCTCCTTGACGCAGCGGGCGCAGCGCAGGCAGCCTTCGCTCCAGTCAATGATGGTGCTCTTGGCCTGGGGGCTGAAGCGGGGCGCCGCCCGGCGGACGTGTATGTGATACTTGGCGGGCAAAATCCCACCTCCTTAGGGGTTGGCCTTTCCCTTAAGCGCCGGGCGCTCCGCCCGGCGCAGGGGACTGGGGCCCAATTCCTTGATGCGGGCCTTGATTTCCGCCACGGCCGCGGCCAATTCCTCCGGGTCTCCGGGGGTGACCACGGTGCGGCCCACCCGGGCCGGCTCCAGGCCGATTTCCTCCAGGTAGGCCCGGGTGTAGCGGACCCGGCCGCCCATGCGGGAGCTGCCCTCCTGGTAGCGGCACAGCTCCTCGCGGCAGCCGATGACCCAGACCAGGTCCGCAGGCATGGCCAGGGTCCGGAGCATCTGGAAGACCTCCACTTTGCTGCTGCAGGGCTCGGGCATGAGGCGCAGCCGGGTCTGGTCCCGGCCCCACAGGGCCCTTAAGCCTTCCGGGTCCGCCACCGCCTGCTGGCAGGCAAAGACCACCACTTCCATGACCATAGGCTTAAGCCCCCAAAAAACCGGCGCTCCCACCGGCCCAGTGGAAATGGAGGCCAGAGAGGACGCGCCTCCCTGGCCCCGAATAAGCAAGATTAATTATAGATTATCCTATCTATAGATTCTCTGCAAGAACTAAGCCTCAGCCGGAGGTGGGGCCTCTTTTATCAGGGGGCGGGAGCTTTGCCCCGGCCCTTGCGCTCATCGATGTCCCCGGGGTACATCACCGCCTCGTGGCCCCGCTCCCGGGTGCGGATGCGCACCACTTCCTCCACCGGGTAGACGAAGATGAGGCCGTCGCCCGCCTCCCCGGTATAGGCGGACTTGAGAATGGCCTCGATGGTGTCCTCCAGGTTGTGTTCGCTGAGGATGATGTTCACCTGGATCTTGGGCAGCATGTCCACCGTGTAGCTGCCGGAGCGGCCCACCAGCTTGATGCCCCCGGAGCGGCCGTGGCCGCGGATCTCGAAGATGTTCAAGCCGACGATGCCGATTTCCCGCAAGGCCTCCTTGACGTCATTGACCTTGTCTTCCCGGACGATGGCTTCGATTTTTTTCAGCATGGCGATTACCCTCAGGAATAGGCCCGCTCGCCGTGGGCGCTGATGTCCAGGCCCACTTCCTCTTCCATGGTGGTGACCCTGAGGCCGATGCTCCAATCCAGGACCTTGGCCACCACGAAGGTCATGGTGAAGGTGAAGGCCATGGTGACGACCGCGGCCAGGGCCTGGATGCCCAGTTGGGCGGGGTTGCCGTGGAAGAGGCCGTTGGCGCCGGCGGAGTTGACCTCCAGGGTGGCGAAGAGGCCGGCGGCGAGCATGCCCCAGGTGCTGGCCAGGCCGTGGCAGGCAAAGACGTCCATGGATTCGTCCAGGTTGCGGTTCTGGCGGAAGCGGATGCCGTAATAACTGATGGGCGCGGCCACCGCGCCCAGGACCAGGGCCGCCAGGGGGGTGATGTAACCCGAGGCCGGGGTCACCGCGGCCAGGCCCACCACGAAGCCGGTGGCGATCCCCAGGGTGCTGGGGCGGCCGTCCAGCCAGCCCAGGAGCATCCACACCAGCCCGGCGGCGGCCGCGGAGGTGTTGGTGGTGAGCAGCGCGTTCACCGCCACGCCGTTGGCCCCCAGGGCGCTGCCGGCGTTGAAGCCGAACCAACCCACCCACAGGAGGCCCGCGCCCAGGACGGTCATGGGAATGTTATGGGGCTCCATGGGGAACTTGCCGAAGCCTTTGCGGGGACCGATGGCCAGGGCGAAGGCCAGGGCTGAGAAGCCCGCGGCGATGTGCACCACGGTGCCGCCGGCGAAGTCCAGGGTGCCCAGAACCCCCAGCCAGCCGCCCTTGCCCCAGACCCAGTGGCACAAGGGGTCATAGACCAGGGTAATCCAAATGAGGCTGAAGAGCAGGAAGGACTTGAACCGCACCCGCTCCACGAAGGCCCCGGTGATAAGGGCCGGGGTGATGACTGCGAACATCATCTGGAACGCGGCGAAGAGGCCGTGGGGGATGGTCTTGGCGTAATCGGGGTTGGGGGCCGCGCCTACCCCGTGCAGGCCCAGAAAGTTGAGCCCGCCGATGAAGCCGCCGATATCCGGGCCAAAGGCCAGGGAGTAACCGTAGAGCACCCACTGCACCCCCACCAGGGCCATGAAGGCGAAGCTCAGGGTGAGGGTGGAGAGGACGTTCTTGCGCCGGGCCATACCCCCGTAGAACAGGGCCAGGGCCGGGGTCATCATCAGCACCAGGGCGCAGGACACCAGGAGCCAGGCGGTGTCTCCGGGATTAATGGGCTGGCTCACGACTGCTCCTTTCTGGTCGGCGTTATAGTCAGCATTTTTGTAGGAAGGGAGACCAAGCAAACCTGACCGCAGGCCAGGGGGCTGGCCCTGGCCTGCGGTTCCCATCTGCCAGGTTACCTAAGGAGCTGTGAGGCCGCTACAAGATGGGCAGGTAGCGGTCGATCTCGTACTGGCTCACGTGAGTGCGGAAGCGGTCCCACTCGATCTTCTTGTTTTCCAGGAACTTGTTGAAGATGTGGTCGCCCAGGGCGTCCTTCACCAGGGCGCTTTTCTCCACTTCCTGGGTGGCTTCGTAGAGGCTCCCCGGCAGCTCCGCGATGCCCAGGCGCAGGCGTTCGGACTCGGACAGGTGGTAGATGTCCATCTCCACCGGCTCCGGCAGGGGGTACTTGCCCTCGATGCCTTTGAGGCCCGCGGCCAGCATCACCGCATAAGCCAGATAGGGGTTGCAGGCCGGGTCCGGGGCCCGGTACTCGCAGCGGGTGGCGGCTTCCTTGCCGGGCTTGTACATGGGCACCCTGACCAAGGCCGAGCGGTTGCGCCGGGCCCAGGAGATGTAAACCGGGGCCTCGTAGCCCGGCACCAGGCGCTTGTAAGAGTTGACCCACTGGCTGCAGATGCCGGTGATCTCCCGGGCGTGCTTCAAGAGGCCGGCGATGTAGCTTTTGCCCGTGGCGGACAGGTGGTATTTGTCCTTGGCATCGTGGAAGGCGTTCTTGCCGCCTTTGAAGAGGGACTGGTGGGTGTGCATGCCGCTGCCGTTGATGCCGAAGATGGGCTTGGGCATGAAGGTGGCATAAACCCCGTTGATCATGGCGATGGCCTTCACCGTGGCCCTGAGGGTCATGGTCTTGTCGGCCATGCGCAGGCCCTCGTCGTAGCGCATGTCGATCTCATGCTGGGAGGCCGCCACTTCATGGTGGCTGTACTCGATGCGGACGCCCATCTGCTCAAGGGCAAAGATGGTATGGCGCCGGAGGTCCATGGCCATGTCCAGGGGCGGGGCGTCGAAATAGCCGCCTTCGTCCAGGATGTCGGGGCACTTGCTGTTGGCGAAGTAAAAGTACTCCAACTCCGGCCCCAGGTAGTAGATGTAGCCCTTTTCCGCGGCCCTGGCCAGCATGCGCTTCAAGGCATAGCGGGGGTCCCCCGGATAGGGGGAGCCGTCGGGCTGGAGGATGTCGCAGAACATCCGGGCCACCGGCCGCTCCTCCGGGCGCCAGGGCAGGATGGCGAAGGTGGCGGGGTCGGGCTTGGCAATCATGTCGGACTCCTCGATGCGGGCAAAACCCTCGATGGAGGAGCCGTCAAACCCCATGCCTTCGGTCATGGCCTCTTCCAGCTCGGAAGGGCGGATGGAAAAGCTTTTCAACACTCCCAGAATGTCTGCAAACCAGATCTGGATGAAGCTGATCTCCTTGTCCTTGACTACCCGGAAAACATCTTCCACGGTTTGGCAGGTATGGCAGTGCACAGTCAGTCCTCCTGATAAAATTTTTATAAGAGACAGCAATTAGTATACCAAAAAATATTTGAGGAAAATCCAAAAGTTAACCGAAGCACTAATTACATTATTGTAAATCTCTAATCAATATTTAAACAGAAATGTTATTTTCTCCTAGCCTCGGTCTCTTTCAGGTCTTTCATTTGCTTGATTTTCCTTGACATACACCAGCACCTAAATTAGGCTTTTTTTGTCCATAAGCTTAGAAAAAGGTTTACAATTTTGGGGGGACGAGTCCTTAAGTACCTCGACTTCCCGCGGGCACCTGGCCAACTCCACCCTTCCACTGAGCGCCCGTGGCCTGACCCCGTCTCTTTACCGCATCAGCCCCCCGTTTAATGGGGGCCTCGGCAAACCGGGTCATCCCTGATCTTTCGGAGGTCAGGCAATCCGCTTTTCCGAATTCTCAAAGCGCCCGATGGTTCGCGATGAGGGCCATGGGACCCACTCGAAGGAGTGCAGGCAAACCGGGGTCAATTTCCGCGGGAGCGCACCCTTAGAACCGGCACCGACATAACTGAAAAGTAGAAGCGTCATGGGTCTCAACCGGAACCGAGAACCTCAAGGATGGGAGGAACGCGCAATGATGACGGCAAGACGAAGCTTTTTGATAATCGGCCTGGTTTCCCTGGCGCTGATTTTATCGCCCCTCGCGGTGCAGGCGGCCAAGGCCAGGCAGGGCTCGTCCGTAGGGACCGGGGACCCCGGCCCCGGCTCCAGCATCGACAACATCATCCCGCCGCCGGTGGGCCCCCCGGGACCTACGGGTCCACCAGGTCCCCAAGGCCCTGAGGGACCCCAGGGACCAACGGGACCTGCCGGGGCCACGGGGCCCACGGGGGCGCAAGGGCCTACAGGCCCCACAGGAGCAAAGGGAGCCACCGGCGATCCGGGATTTGTGCCGGCCTATACGATGGTTCATGGCCACAGCGGGCATGTGCAATTCAAGGACCGCATAAAAGGGGTTACGTTGCAGGATTACAACAACTTTGAATTAGGCTGGGGGTTGGATTTTATGCAAAATACCGGAACGGATAATTGGATCCAATTTTCCGTTCCCGTTTCGCAACTGCCGGTGACCCAAATACAGCTATGGTTCTGGACCGGTGCTGATGCCGGTGTGCCTGCAGTCGATATCTGGGATGGAGGTTCGCTGGTTAAGGGGTTTTTAGGGCCACCCTGGACGGGGTTTAACTCCCTGACCTTAACTCTGGATGAACCCAGGGTTTTTTCTGTTGCCCTTGGCATCTCGGCTCAGGTAGAGGCCGGGACCGAGCCGGAATCAGGGGACAACCACCGCATCACTTTTTCCGGAGCCGGAGCTCTTTACTGATAACCATTACCTCCTGGCGCCCCCAAAGCCCGGCAAGAATAAGGGAGGAAATCGGCCCGGAAGCCGGCTTCCTCCCTTTAAGTCCGGAAAGGGCAATTAGCGGCGGTAGCCCAGGATGTTCTCCACCTCCCGGGCGTCCGCATCCATGATGTAAGGGATACCGGAGATTTTGGCCGCCTCTTCGGTGAGGGCCATGAGGTCGTCCCGGGCGATGTAGCTGAGGTTAAACTTCCGGGCCCCGGCCATGAACTGCTGCAGCCCCTGGGTCAGGCGGCTGAGGTAACTGTACATGCCCAGGGCGCCCGCGGGGATGCGACCGTATTTGCCCAAGGGGAACTTGCGCCGGATCACCGCGGCTTCGGCGAAGTGCTCCACGTAGGCCTCCTTGCAGTCCGACTCTTCCCGGAGGCACATCTCCTCCAGCTTCCGGCCTTCGTTGGTGCCCACCATGGCTGCGGTCATGATGGAGCGGCCCATGCACACCAGCTTGACGAAGGGCGCGCCCAAAGCCAGGGCCTTGAAGATATGGTCTTCCAGGGACAGGCCGCCGGCGATGGCGCAGTCCGGGACAAATTCCCCCTGCTGGCGCAGGTGGCTCAGGTACTCATGGAGGAGGCACTCGATGTAAACCGTGGGGAGGCCCCATTCATTCATCATGCGCCAGGGGCTCATGCCGGTGCCGCCGCCGGCGCCGTCCACGGTGAGGAGGTCGATTTTGGCCTGGGAGGCGCACTTGACGGCCCGGGCCAGGTCCACCGGCCGGTAGGCTCCGGTCTTGAGGCTGACGCGCTTGGCCCCTACCCGGCGCAGGCGTTCCACCGTCCGGTAGAAGTCCTCTTCGTCCACCATCCCCAGGCGGGAGTGGCGTTCGAACTCCCGGATGCCCTTGGCCTGGTAACGTTCTTCGGTGGCGGGGTCCAGGGGGTCGGGCAGCACGATGTAGCCCCGGTCCCGCAGCAGCCGGGCCCGTTCGATGGTGTGGAGCTTGACCTCGCCGCCGATGTTCTTGGCCCCCTGCCCCCATTTGAGCTCAAAGAACTCCACGCCTAACTTCTCGATGACGTACTCGGGCACACCCAGGCGGCCGTCTTCCACGTTGGCCTGGACAATGATGTCCCCCAGCCCCTGGTACCAATGGCGGAAGATCTTTATCCGGCGTTCCATTTCCGGGGACCGCACGACCCGGCCTTTCTTGATCTCGGCATTGGGGTCCATGCCGCAGACGTTCTCGCCGCAGACGATGATGATGCCGCTGATGGCCGCGCCGATGGCCATGGATTCCCAGTGCACCCGGGCGATCTCGGTGGAGCCCAGGGCCCCGGTGAACGCGGGAAAGGCCAGCTTCACCTTATCCTTGACGCCGAGCTGGGCACTCACGTCCACCGCCGGGAAGGTGGCTTTGTCGGAGTCGGCCTCCATACCTAAGGCGCCGACGCAGGTGCCCTGGATGTTGAAGTGGGAGAAGTCAATGGGATAGTCCTTGTCGGCTCCGGCGGTGACGTTGCCGAAGGGCTGGGGGTAGAGCATCTCCCGCCCCCGGATGGCCGAGCGGCCGATCTCGCAAGGGCCGGGACAGCTGTCCAGGCAGGTGACGCAGATGCCGGAACCGGGGGAGGGTTTCACCCGGTTCTTGGTAAGCGTGGCCGGGCTGCGGTTGGGATTGCTGAAAGTCATGTCTGCCACTCCTTTCAAAAGGGACTTTGAAGATAAGGAGTGGGATTTGGAAGCCAAAACCTCTAATTTATGCAAAAACTGAACCAAATAGGTTTAAAGCTGAATTGCTCAGGAAATTGAGGACTTACCCAGGAGAAGGCAGATTTGGCAGAAAAAATCTACGACATTCTTGTTAGTTTAACTTAATTTTACCCTCATATTTGTAGAATTTCAAGAATTAATTTAAGCCAAAATTATAAATTAATAATTTTTTAAGTCTGGAAGGACCATTTTCTTTCCCGGCAATCATCTTCTTGACGTAAGGCTACAATTTGCCTAAGATAATCACGAAGAAGTAGTTTTCGTCGGGGATCTCATGGTCTTGGACAAACTCAGGGTGCCCTCGGGAGTCAGCCGCCTGGACCTGCTCCTGGGAGGGCTGTTCATCGGCGACAACGTGGTCTGGCACGATGATGCCGGCAGCCTGGCGCCCGTTTTTTGTCTTAATTTCCTGCAAGCCTCCCAGCTGCAGGAAAAACCCATCATTTATGTCAGTTTTGACCGGTCCCCCAGAAACCTGCTGGACAAGTTGGGGGGCCTGGCCAACTATGGCGGCCTCACCATCCTGGACTGTTTTACCAACGGCAAGGGCAACGGCTCCCCCTTTTTCCTCAAGTTCTATGAAGACCAGGAAGCAGCACCTCCCTGCCGCATCATCAAGGCCCAGGAGCCCCAGAACCCTCAGGAGTTTATGGACCTCCTCTATGGGGTCCACGCCCACTTGCAGGGAGACGTGCGCTTTATCTTTGAGAGCATCACCGGCATGCAGGAGCTCTGGGGCAGCGAAGAGAAGCTCCTCACCTTTTATGCCCACTCCTGCCCCCGGCTGTACGACCTGAATACCATTGCTTACTGGGTCCTGGAAAAGCATGCCCATTCCTCCCGGTTCCGGGCGCAGATCAACCAGATCGCTCAGGTGGCCATCGAATTGACCATCAAGCGGGGGACCACCTCCTTAACCATTCTGAAGGCGGAAAACCGCAGCCCGGAAGAATTCCACAAACCCCATACCTACTGGACCAAGGACCTCACCGTCATCTTTGCGGACGAAAAGCGCACCACCAGAAGGATTGACCTGGGCCTCAGGATCAAGGAATTCCGTTTGAAAAGGGGCCTGTCCCAGACGGAGCTGGCCAAGCTGGTGGGGGTCACCCCCAGCACCATCTCCCAGGTGGAGAGCAACCTGATTTACCCGTCGCTGCCCGCGCTCATCAAAATGGGGGAGGCCTTGTCCGTGGACCTGACCTCTTTTTTTGAGGAGCGCCAGGGGGGGAAGGGCCGCCTGATTTTCACCGCCGCGGACGCGGTGGAGGTGAAGCTCCCGGACATTCCCGAGGGCAAAGCCTTTGCCAGGCTCCTTTACCCGGTGGATTTCGAGGTCAAGGCCGAACCCTACCTCATCGAGATTCCCCCCAAGGCGACCCTGCCGGCCCACTTCTTTTTCCACAAGGGGGAAGAAACGGGCTACGTCCTAGCGGGGAAATTGCAGGTGCGGGTGGGCAAAGCGGTGCACAACCTGAAAACCGGAGACGTCATCTACCTGACCTCGGAAGTCCCCGGGGAATGGCGCAATCCGGGTCCCGCGGTGGCCCGGTTGCTCTGGATCAAGGTGAAGTAAGACATCCTCACCGCCTGACTCATTATCAGTAGAAGCCTCCATTTTTTTCCCTCATCCTGACGGCGGCCGGCGGTTCCTCTTCTAAAGGTGCCAGGAGAGCAGATTTCTGCTACCATCAGGGCAAAATTCGCGCCTCTCATCCCAAGCCGCACTCCATGAAAAGTAGCGCCCGAGCCAGGAAGGTGGGGCCCCAGGCAGGGGTCGCCCCCGGAGAGCCGTTATCGCCGGGCTTTCTTTCAGACGCGTCCCGGTGGTTGGAGAGCCACCGCCGCCTGGTCCTGGCCGTCCTGGTGGCCGCGGCCCTGCTGCTGCGCCTGGGCTGCTTCCTGGAGCTTAACCAGGGGCCCTGCCTTTGGCAGCATCTCTGGGACCAGATTGACATGAATTTCTTCGATTTTTGGGCCCGGGACATTGCCGCGGGGGATTGGCTGTCCAATAAATCTCTGCACCCGCATCATATCTGGCATCAGCAAGTGGCCGAAGCTTACTTCCGCCTGCATCCGGACGCGGCTGCTGCCCTGGGGAAAGCCACCCTGGCCGACGGCGCCCCGGCCGACGCGGCCCGGGTCCTCTGGGACCGCTGGTACGGCGGCAAGACCTTCCACCAGGAGCCCCTGTACCCTTATCTCGTGGCCCTGACCTACTGGGCCCTGGGGCCCGATGTCCGCTGGGTCTTCCTCTGGCAGCTGCTGTTGGGAGCGGCCGGCGTGGTCCTGGTGTACCTCCTGGCCCGGCGCTATTTCGGGGAGCTGGCGGGGGCGGTGGCCGGCCTCTTGGCGGTGCTGTGCGGTCCCTTGCTTTTCTTTGAGATGATCTTGCTCAGAGAAAGCCTCACCACCTTCATGTGGTTGAGCCTGGTATATCTGGGGGGTCTGGCCCTGGCCCGGGGCAGTTGGCGCTGGTGGGGCTTGACCGGCCTGGCCTGCGGCCTGGCGGTGGTGTTAAGGATGAACTTCATTCTTTACTGGTTGGGGCTTGGTGGCCTGTTATGGTACCGCCAGCGGGCGGCTCCCCGGGTTTTGCGGCGCTCCCTGGCGGCGCTGTTGGGCGGATTAGTTTTTTGTCTGCTCCCCGTGGTGGCTCGCAATGTGGCCGTGGGGGCCCCGCCCCTGAGCCTGCAGAGCGTGGGGGCCATTACCTTCATTTGCGCTAATGCCGAGGACTATCACCCAGATTCCGAGTTTGGTTTTTTCATAAGTAAGCACAGCCTCTCCATTATGGAACACAGCGGAGGCCGCTTCTGGCCCGCGGCGGTCGAGACCCTCAAAACCCATCCCAACCTGTGGACTTATCTTAAACAGCTCTGGGGCAAGTTTGCCATGGTCTGGCACTGGTACGAGGTCCCCAGCAACGAAAATTTTTACTATTATCGACTGCACTCCGATGTGTTGCGGTACCTCCCCATCACCTTTTCCCTGCTGGCGCCACTCTCCTTGGTGGGGCTGGCCCTGGCCGCGGGCCGGCGACTCCCCTGCGGCCCCCTGTATCTGGCGGTCGCCTGCAACCTGGTCACCCTTCTGTCTTCCTATGTCATTTCTCGCTACCGGCTGCCCCTGCTGGCGCTCCTGTTGCCCTTTGCCGCCCTGGCCCTGGTGCAGACCAGCGAGTGGCTCCTAGCCCGCCGGTGGGCCCTCAGCGCCGCGGCGGTGGCGGCGCTGGTTGCCTTGTCCTTATGGACCATGCGTCCGCTGTCGGCGGACCAGCCCCTCATCCGGCCCGAGGATTACATGGTGGATTTCTTGATCTTTGATCCTTCAGGGCGGCGGGCCGTAGAGCAAGATGACTGGCCTCAGGTGGCGGAAGTGCTGAAAAGATCGCTACAGTTTGAACCGCCAGCGGTGCGAGAGATGGGGAAATGGCGGCTCCCCAGGGGCGAGGGGGAGCTCAAACTGGCCTCCTGGTACGCCGTGGTCCATAGTCAGTACGCCCAGGTGTTGCAGAAGGTGGGCCGGGAGAAGGAATTCCAAGAGCAGGAGCAGCGGGCCCTGGAACTGTTCAGTGCCGCCTATGCCAAAACGACGCGGTGACGGCGCCGGGCGGGCCGGCAGGGCGCGACAATAGGTCGTCGCGAGGGGCCCCGGTTAAGGCCTATTGCCCGCGGTACGAGCCCGTGTCGAGGTGGTACTTCTTGATTTTGTAGCCCAGGATGCGGAGGCTGGTATCCAGGATCTGGGCCGCTTTGCTCTGATTGCCCCGGGTCTGGCGCAGGGCTTCGGCAATGAGCTCCTTCTCCAGGGACTCCACCTGGGCCGTGAGGCCGCGCCCCTGCTGCCCGGGCTCCACCCGCTGCAGGCTGGAAGGCAGGTGCACGGTGAGGATAGTGTCCTCGTCGCACACCAGCACGGCCCGTTCCAGGACGTTTTCCAGCTCCCGGACGTTGCCGGGCCAGGGGTACTGCATGAGCAGGTCCAGGACCGGGGCGGACAGGCGGGTTACCGGCTTGTTATGCTCGGACGAATACTTGGCCAGGAAGTGTTCGGCCAACAGGGGGATGTCGGCCTGGCGCTCCCTCAAGGGCGGCAGGTAAATGGGAAAGACATTGAGGCGGTAATAGAGGTCCTCCCGGAAGCGGCCCTGGGACACCAGTTCCTCCAGGTCCCGGTGGGTGGCGGCCAGCAGGCGTACGTCCGCCTTCAGGGTGGTGGTGCCGCCCAGGCGGGTGAATTCCCGCTCCTGAATGACCCGCAGCAGCTTGAGTTGGACGTTGGGGCTCAAGTCCCCGATCTCGTCCAGGAAGACGGTGCCACCCTGGGCCAGTTCGAAGCGGCCGGGTTTGCGGGTGAGGGCCCCGGTGAAGGCCCCCCGCTCGTGCCCGAAGAGTTCGCTCTCCACCAGGGTCTCGGGCAGGGCCGCCAGGTTCACTTTGATGAGAGGTTTGTCGGCCCGGTTGCTGTTGTAGTGGAGGGCGGAGGCCACCAGCTCCTTGCCGGTGCCGGACTCGCCCCGGATGAGGATGGTGGCGTTGCTCTTGGCCACCCGCTCAATCATCTCGAAGACCTGGCGCATACGGGAGGCCTTGCCGATGAGGTTGCCCATCTGGTAGCGCTCCTGGAGCTGGCCCCGGAGCTTGATGTTTTCGTTCTTGAGGCGCTCTTTTTCCCGGTCGATGAGCAGGAGGTTATTGACGTTCTGGGCGATGATGGAGGCGATGATGGTGAGCAGCCTGAGGTCGTGGTCCAGGTCCAGGTCCCGGTGCAGGCGGTCCACGCTCAAAGCGCCGATGGTCTTCTGGTTGATCTTGACGGGCACGCAGAGAAAGGAGAGCTCCTCTTTTTCCTGGCCCCGGGAGCGGGTGCGGTTGAGGAACAGGGGCTCCTGGCTCACCCGGGGCACCACCATGGGCTGGCCGGTCTCCACCACCCGGCCGGTGATGCCTTCCCCTAACTTGTAGCGGCCCCGGCGCCGGGCTTCGGCGGTGAGGCCGTGGGCCACTTCGATCTGCAGCTCCGCGGTCTCGGGGTTGAGGATGGTGATGGTGCCCCGGCGCATGCCCATGCGGGAGGCCAGGATCTGCAGGACCTGCTGCAGGGTCCGGGGCAGGGGTCCCGGCGCGGTGAGGGTGGCGGTGATCTCGTAAAGAAGGGACAACTCGTCCATGGCTCGCCCCGATTTCAAGATATCTTCCATTTTCGTATATTTTTCTCCGAGACGCCAGAAAAATATTTACGAATTTGTGATCTTACCTGAAATGAGGCTGGCCGGCGCTGGCTTTCTCCTTGACACTGTCCCATTTCATAGGTATTTTTAAACAGTTGAGCATAGGGAGAGGGCCTTGCGCGACGGTTTTTTTTACCGGGCCGGCCATCAGGCCGTAACTTTTATGGACTACATGGGGAACCTGACCCTGTTCCTCCTGGACGCGGCCCGGACCCTGGCGCACCCTCCCTGGTTTGTCCGGGAGGTCATCGCCCAGATGTACCACCTGGGAGTGAAGACCTTCCCCCTGGTGGCGGTGGCCGCCTTTTCCACGGGCATGGTCCTGGCCATGCAGGGCATCAAGGTGCTGTCCTGGTTCGGGGCGGCCAACTACATTGCCACCAGCGTGTCCTTCACCTTTGTCAAGGAGTTGGGGCCGGTGTTGGCCGGCATCATGCTGGCGGCCCGGGGCGGCGCGGGTATCGGTGCGGAGCTGGGCTCCATGCGGGTCACCCACCAGATAGACGCCCTCACCGTGACCGCGGTGAACCCCATGAAGTACCTGGTGGTCACACGCATCCTGGCCTGTATGCTGGTCCTGCCGTTGCTGGCGGTGTTTGCCAATCTCATCGGCATCCTGGGGGGCATGGTCATCGGCGTTTTCCAGTTAGGCATGACCCCCACTTACTATTACTCCTTGACCATCAAGTACATGGAACTACGGGACGTGCTCCCCGGCATCGGCAAGACCAGCATCTTCGGAATTATTGTGGGCGGAGTGGGGTCTTTCCACGGCTATTACACGGAGCATGGCACCTTTGGCGTGGGCCAGGCCACCAAGACCGCGGTGGTGGCGGCTATCCTTCTGATCCTGGTGTCCGATGTCTTCCTCACCAAGCTCACCATTATCCTCTGGCCTTGAGGCCCGGGCCCAGGCGCCCCGGGTCGTCCCCGCGGCCGGCACTCCCCTGATTTCCTTCCGGGGGGTGTCCAAGTCCTTCGACACCAGGGAGGTGCTCTCGAACATCGACTTGGACGTGTACGAGGGGGAGACCCTGGTCATTCTGGGCCGCAGCGGCTCGGGCAAGACCGTGTTGACCAGCATGCTGGTGGGGCTGAACGAACCCGACACCGGCACCATCACCGTGGGAGGGGTGGACATCACCCATCTCAAATCCGAATCCGACTGGCGGGAGCTGCGCTTGAAGACGGGCTATCTTTTTCAGGGCTCGGCGCTCTTCGACTCCATGACGGTGGGGGAGAACGTGGCCTTCCCCATGGTGCACCACCTCCACCTCCCGGCCCGGGAGGTCGCCCGGCGGGTCCACGAGAAGCTGGAGCAGGTGGGGCTGGCGGCCACCGAGGGCATGGACCCCTCGGAGCTGAGCGGGGGCATGCAGCGCCGGGCCGCCCTGGCCCGCAGCCTGGCCCTGGACCCCAAGATCATCATCTACGATGAACCCACCTCGGGTCTGGACCCCATCACCGGGGACGAGATCGGCCATTTGATCCGCCATCTCCAGGAGACCCTCAAAGTCACCTCCATCGTCGTCACCCACGACCTGCGCCTGACCCGGCAGGTGGCCGACCGCCTGACCTTGCTCTTTGGCAGCAGTCTGGTGTTTCTCGGCACCTTTGAGGAGTTTCTCCGCTCCACCCACCCCGAGGTGCAGCGCTTTCTGCTGCAAGAGACCCAGGAGGAAGCTCCCCCATGATGCAGCGCCGCTACGAAACCATCGTGGGCTTTTTTGTGGTGGCCTCCCTGGCAACCCTGCTGGTCATGGTGGTGATCATCGCCCAGCAGGAGCGCCTCTGGGAGGAGAAGGTGGAATACCACGCCATCTTCAGGAACGTCGGCGGCCTCAAGGTGGACTCCGAGGTGCGCCTGGCCGGGGTCACCGTGGGCAATGTTAAGGGAATCACCATCGACCGCCAGGGCCGCATCATCGTCACCTTCAACGTGGTGGGCAAATACAAGGACCGGGTCCGGGAAGATTCCAAGGCCACCATCGGTTATATGGGTCTCCTGGGAGATAAGGCCCTGGATATCAGCGCCGGCTCCCCGGCCAGCCCGGTGATCCCTCCCGATGGCCTGGTGGCCTCGGTGGAGCCCCTGGACGTCACCGAGATGCTGGCCCGGGCCGGCCCGGGCCTGGAGAACCTGCAGAAGATCCTGGCCAACCTGGCGAACCTTACCGAGGCCATGGCCAATCCTGAAAGCGACTTCAGCAAGTCCCTGCAGGAGTTCAAGGATATCATCAGCAAGATCAACGGGGGCCAGGGCTCCCTGGGGATGTTCGTCAACGACCCCACCCTCTATCAGGAAGCCGCCAAGAGCGCCACGGAGGTCCGGAAAATCACCGACAGCCTGGCGGGGAGCCAGGGCCTCCTGGGGGCCATGCTCAATGACCCGGCCATGAAGGGGGAGGCCCAGAAGACCCTGGACGCCATGCACGGGGCCTTTGCCGACCTGCAGCAGAGCGCGGCCCGCCTCAAGGAAGCCGCGGCCCGGCTGCCGGAGATGACCAAAAAGGGGGAGGCCTTCTTCGACAACCTGAACCGGGCCGGCAAGGGCCTGCCCGGCCTGGTGACCTCGGGGGAGGAGATGGTGAGCGACGCCGACAAGGTGGCCAAGGCCGCGCAGAAGTCCTGGCTGCTCAGGAGCAACGTGCCCAAGCCCCGGGAGCACTCCATCCTCCTGGAAGGGGAACCGGGAAAGGAGTAAGGTGAAGCTCGACTGGCGCTGGCTGGGGGTGCTGTGCCTGGTGGCGTGGGGCTGCGCCGGGCCCGCCCAGACTACCGGGGTGGGGCTCAGATCCCAGGCGGTGAGCGCCAATGACGCGGGTTACCAGTACTGGCGCCAGGGCCGGTGGAACCTGGCGGAAGAGAAATTCGCCCAGGCCCTGCGGGCCAACCGCCTCATGGACGACCGCCGGGGGATTGCCCTCAACCTCAACAACCTGGGGGCCATCTACCAGGAGCGGGGGGAGCTGAAGGAGGCTGAGGCCAGGTATCGGGAGGCCTTGGAAATCCACCAGGAATTGGGGGACCCCGGGGGCCTGTGCCAGACCCTGAACAACCTGGGCGCGCTCTACCAGACCCAGGGTAAGCTGAAGGAGGCCCAGGAGGCCTACCAGGAGGCCCTGGGCTACGCCCGCCTGCTGCCGCCGGGGCCCCTCTACACTCTCACCCTGACCCACCTGGGGGATGCGGCCCGGGCCCGGGGGGACCTGGGGGAGGCCCTGGCCCTGTATAACCAGGCTTTGGAGCAAGACCAGGCCCGCCGGGACCGCCAGGGGCAGGCGGTACGCTGGCAGAGGCTGGGCCGCACTTACCTGGCCATGCGGGAATATCCCCAGGCCGGCCTCTACTTCCGGCAGGCCCTGACGGAATTTCGCCGCCTGGAGGACACGGGCGGCATCGTGGACGCGCTGGAAGGCCTGACGCTTTTGGCCCTGGCCCAGGATGACCGGGAGGAGGCCAGGGCTTACGGCGAGCGCCTCCTGAAGATCTACCAGGCCCGGGGCCAGGACCAGGAGGCCCGGAAGCTGGAGGCTTTGCTGTCCCCGCGGCCAGGCAGGAACCCTTAGCTTTAAACAAGCTAACAGCTAACTGACCATGCTATTTGCCACGCCCAGCCGGGCGGCGCTCATCAGCGTCGTCTCCAACACCGGCCTGGTTTTGGCCAAGGCGGTGGTGGCGGTGCTCTCGGGCAGCGCCGCGCTCTTGAGCGAGGCCCTGCACTCCGCCCTGGACCTGCTGGCGGCCTTCCTGGCCTGGGTGTCCCTGCGGTTTTCCGCCCACCCGCCGGACTGGGAGCACCCCTTCGGCCACGGCAAGTGGGAGAATCTCAGCGCCTTCCTGGAGGGCCTCCTGATCCTGGCGGTGGCGGTGGGGGTCTTTTACCAGGCCGTGCCCCGGTTGTTTGCGCCCGTGCCTTTGGGCTTCATTCCCCTGGGTCTGGCGGTGCTGGGGGCCTCCGCGGGAGTCAACCTCCTGGTCTCCTGGGCCCTGCACCGGGCCGCGCACCGCTTCGATTCCGTGGCCCTGAGCGCCGACGCGGCGCATCTGCGCACCGACGTTTACACCTCCGCCGGGGCCTTGCTGGGCTTGCTGGCATACCAAATCACGGGCCTGGCCCTCTTTGACACCCTGTCGGCCCTGGGGGTAGGGCTGATCATCCTCTGGATCGGCGTCAAGGTCACCCACGGCGGCCTGCACGGGCTCCTGGACACCCGCCTGCCCGTGGCGGAGGAAGAGGCGGTGCGGGAGCTGGTGGCCGCGGCGGACCCCGTCTTAGCCATCAAGGAACTCAGGAGCCGCAAGGCCGGGCCGGTGCGCTACCTCAACCTCACCCTGGTGGTGTGCCGCTGGGAGTCCCTGGAGCATGTCCACCAGCTGTGCGACCGCCTGGAGACTTTGATTCGCCAGCGTTTTCCCGGGGCCATGATCTTCATCCACCCGGAGCCCTGCCTCATCAAGCCTGCGGGCGGCGACGCCAGCACCTGCGAGTGCCCCCTGCGCCTGAACATCACTTATCCGGTTGCCCCTGAATAAGGGACGGACCGCCCGGCCATCGGGGTCATGGACATCATCATTCACTGGATTAAGGCCAACCGGTACCTGGGGATCTTCTCCTCCCTGATGCTGGGGATGTTCGGCCTGCCGGTGCCGGACGAATCCATCCTGACTTTGACGGGGTATCTCATTTCCAAGCACCACCTCCTGCCCCTCAGGGCCTTTGTGGCCGCGTATCTCGGCACCACCTGCGGCATCACCCTGAACTACGTGGTGGGCCGCACTGCGGGTTACCACCTGGCCATGAGATACGGGCGCCTGCTGCGCCTCACCCCGGAGAAGCTGGAGCGGGCGCACGCCTGGTTCGCCCACCACGGCAAGTGGGCCCTGTTCATGGGCTATTTTTTCCCGGGGCTGCGCCACCTGGTGCCCCTGGTGGCCGGCGCCTCCCGCCTGCAGTGGCCGACCTTTGCCCTGTGCACATACTCTGCCGGCGTTATCTGGGCCGCAACCTTCATCATCCTGGGCTTTATGGTGGGGGAAGAAGGCGGCCAGATTCCCATCCGGCTGCAGCTCTATGCCCTCATGGGCCTGGGCTTTTTCTTCACGGGCCTGGCCTTCTACTGGCTGCTGCGCCAGAGGAAGCGTTAAGGGCCGGGAACTCTGATTGACGCCCGCGGGGCCGGGGATTAATTGACATCTGGCCCCCCGGCTTATAAACTTAAAAATTACCAGGGACGCAGGAGCGGGGGAGGTCTCCCGGGAACCGGCTCAGGCTTTGTGAGGCATGCTTTTCCGTCCGAAAAAATCAGTATCAGAGGCCTCATCATGAAGCGGATTTTGCTTTTTCTGGAGGACGCGGGCAAGCGTCGGCGGTTGGAAGAGTGGCTGGCGCCTGCCCACGAAGTGACCCTGGCCAGGAGCGAGACCGACCTGGCCGGGACCTTTGACCTGGCCATTATTGACGGACCCGGGCTGCGGCGCTCAAAAGAGGCGCTCAAGGCCCGGAAGGCGGCGGAAGAGCCTGCCTTTCTCCCGGTGCTTCTGGTGGGCGCCCCGCCGGGGGCGGGGCCGCAGCCCCCGGAGCTGTGGGAGGCGGTGGACGAAATCATCCGCCTGCCCCTGAACCGGGATGAGCTGGAAGCCCGGGTGCGGAACCTGCTCCGGGCCCGCGCCCTCTCGCGCCAAGTGGAGGCCCGGGAGTCACTGGTCCGGGCCAAGGAGGAGTGGGAGGCCACCTTTAATGCGGTGCCCGACCTCATCGCCATCCTGGACCAGGAACACCGCATCGTCCGGGTGAACCAGGCCATGGCCGCGGCCCTGGGCCTGAACCCGGAGGACCTGGTGGGGCGGCACTGTTATGAGGTCATGCACCGCCTGGACGCGCCCCCAAATGCCTTTTGTCCCCATTCCCAAACCGTGTGCGACGGCCGGGAGCACACCGCGGAAGTGCACGAACTGGACCGGGACTTTCTGGTCTCCACCACTCCGCTCAAGGATCAGGAAGGGCGCCCTATAGGTAGCGTCCACGTGGCCCGGGACATCACCGAACTCAAGCAGGCGGAGGAGGTAATCCGCCGCCTGGCCAACTTCCCCTTGCTCAACCCCAACCCCGTTCTGGAAGTGGACGACGAGGGGCGGGTCCTCTATGCCAATCCCGCGGCTCAGGGGGTGGCGAAGAAACTGGGCCTGCCGGAAGGGGTGGCAGCGTTTCTGCCCCGGGACCTGCAGGAGAGGTTCGCCGCAGCCCGCCAGGGCGGCTCCCGGGAGCATACTTTTGACCTGGCCCTCCAGGGCGCCACCTATGCGGCTCTTCTTTTCTTTCCCCATGACCTCCCCACGGCGCGCCTCTATGCCACGGATATCACGGCGCGCCGGCAGGCCGAGGAAGAACTGCAGCGGGCCCTGGAGGAGGCGGAGCGCCGCCAGAGAGAAACCGGGGCCTTGCTGCGTGCATCCCGGGCAGTCATGGAGCATTCCACCTTTGTGGACGCCGCCTGGGAAATCTTTCAGGAGTGCAAGGCCATGACCGGGGCGCCCGCGGGCTACATCGCCCTGCTGAGCCCGGACGGTTCAGAAAACGAGGTCCTGTTTCTGGATGCCGGCGGCCTGCCCTGCACGGTGGACCCCGATCTCCCCATGCCTATCCGGGGTTTGCGGGAGGAGGCCTACCGCACCGGTGCGGTGGTGTTCGACAATGATTTCGCCGCCAGCCGCCACGTCGCCTTCCTGCCCCCGGGGCACGTGGACTTGGAGAACGTGCTCTTCGCCCCTCTGGTTAATGACGGCAAGGTGGTGGGATTGATCGGCCTGGCCAACAAGCCCGGGGGCTTCACGGCCCACGACGCCCGCCTGTCGGCCGGCTTCGGCGACCTGGCCGCCATCGCCCTGGTGAGCAGGCGGGCCGAGGAAAGGCTCAAGCAGGCCCACGACGAACTGGAACAACGGATCAAGGAGCGCACCGCGGCATTGCAGGCCACGGTGCACGAACTGGAGCGGGAGGCGGCCGAGCGCCAGCAGGCCGAGGCGGCGCTCCGGGAGAGCGAGGCCCACTTCGCGGCGTTCATGCGGCACCTACCGGGCATCGCGGCCATGCGGGACACCCAGGGCCGCTATGTTTTCGTCAACGATGCCTGGGAAAAGATGGCCGGCAAAACCCGGGACCAATGGCTGGGGCAGACCGCAGCGGACCTCTTTCCGGAGGACCAGGCCCGGCGGATTAAGGAGATGGACCGGGAAACCATCACCCGGGGCCAGCCCCTGGAAGCCGAACTGCTGCTGGACCTGGGAGGTGGGCCGCATTGGTGGCTGTCGCACCGCTTTCCCATCCTGGGGGAGGACGGCCGGCCCGCCATGGTAGGAGCCATTGCCATTGACATCACCGCGCGCAAGGCCGCGGAAGCAGCCCTGAAAGTGGAGCGGCAGCGGTTCTACGACGTGCTGGAGATGCTGCCGGCCTATGTGGTGCTCCTGACCCCGGATTACCAGGTGCCTTTTGCCAACCGCTATTTTGTGGAGCGCTTCGGCGAGTCCGGGGGCCAACGCTGCTTTGAGTATCTGTTCGGGCGCACGGAGCCCTGCGAGATTTGCGAGACCTATACGGTCTTCAAGACCAATGCCCTCCACCGCTGGGAATGGACCGGCCCCGACGGCCGGTTCTATGATATTTACGACTACCCCTTCAGCGACGTGGACGGCTCCCCCCTCATCATGGAGATGGGGATCGACATCACCGAGCGCAAGCGGGCCGAGGAGGCCCTCAGGGAGCAGGCCAAGATCATGGAGGCCTTCTTCACTCACACCATCACCCCCATGGTCTTCCTGGATAAGGACTTCAATTTCATCCGGGTGAATGAAGCCTACGCCCGGGCCTGCCGGCGGGAAGTCTCCGACTTTCCCGGGCAAAACCATTTCGAGTTTTTCCCCGACGAGGAAAACCAGGCAATCTTTGCAGAAGTGGTGCGCAGCAAGAAGCCTTACCAGGCCGTGGCCAAGCCCTTTGTCTTCCCGGACCACCCGGAGTGGGGCGTCACCTACTGGGACTGGACCCTGATGCCCATTCTGGACGGGGCCGGGGAGGTGAGATTTCTGGTCTTCTCCCTGAATGACGTCACCGAACGGGTGCGGGCCGAGGAGGCCAGGTCGGATCTGCTGGAAATTCTGGAGGCCACCCCCGATTTTGTGGCTACCGCGGACATCCAGGGCCACATCCTTTACACAAACCGGGCCGGCCGGCGAATGCTGGGGATGGGAGAGGAAGAAGACCTCTCCGGTATGCGCATTCCGGACGCCCACCCCGGGTGGGCCGCGGACCTGGTCATGAAAGAGGCTTTACCCGCAGCCTGCCGGGAAGGCATGTGGCAAGGGGAAACCGCGTTCCTGAGCCAGGACGGCCGGGAGATTCCTGCCTCCCAGGTGATCCTGGCCCACAAGGACCCGGCGGGGCAGGTGAAGTTCTTCTCCACCCTGGCCCGGGACATTACCGACCGCAAGCAGGCTGAAGAGCAGCTGCGCGGCCTGTCCGCCTATGCCCGCAATCTCATCGAAGTCAGCCCGGACCCCCTGGTGACCATCAGCCCCGAGGGCAAGGTCACCGACGTCAACAAGGCCACGGAGGAGGCCACCGGCGTACCCCGGGCGCGCCTCATCGGCAGCGACTTTTCCGACTACTTCACCGAACCCGACCAGGCCCGGGCCGGCTATCAGCAGGTGCTGGCGGCAGGCCTGGTGCGGGACTACCCCCTGGCGCTGCGCCACACTTCGGGCCGGATCATGGACGTCCTGTACAACGCCGCCATTTACCGGAACGAGGCGGGGGAGGTGCAGGGGGTCTTTGCCGCGGCCCGGGACGTCACGGCGCGCAAGCAGGCCGAAGAGGACCTGCACCGGGTCAACCGGGCCCTGCGCACCCTGAGCGCCTGTAACCAGGCTACGGTGCGGGCCACCCGGGAAGCGGACCTGCTTAAGCAAGTCTGCCGCATCATCGTGGGGGAGGGGGGCTACCGCCTGGCCTGGGTGGGCTATGCCGAACACGACCCGGCGAAAACCGTGCGCCCCGTGGCCCAGGCAGGTTACGAAGAGGGCTACCTGCAGACTTTGAAGATCACCTGGGCGGACGAGGAGCGGGGGCGCGGCCCCACGGGCACGGCCATCCGCACCGGCAGGCCGGCGCTGGCCCGGAATATTCATACAGACCCCCACTTTGAGCCCTGGCGGGCGGAAGCCATTAAGCGGGGCTACGGCTCCTCCTGTGTGCTGCCCATACATTTCCACCGGCAGGTGTGGGGGGCGCTCAACATCTACGCGGCGGAGCCCGAAGCCTTCAGTCCCGAAGAAATGAAGCTGCTTTCCGACCTGGCAGCCAACCTGGCCTTCGGCATTGCGGCCCTGCGGACCCAGGCGGCCCGGCAGCGGGACGCGGCGGCCCTGCGGGAGTCTCAAAAGAAGCTACGCCACCTGGCCTCCCAGCTCCTGACGGTGCAGGAAGAGGAGCGCAGCCGCCTCTCCCGGGAGCTGCACGACGGCCTGGGGCAGACCCTCCTGGTCCTGAAGCTGCAGATGCGGGCCCTGGAAAGGAAGCTCGGGCCGGAGCAGACGGCCATGCGGCAGGAATGTGGGCAGACCCTGGGCCAGATTGACAGCATCATCGAAGACGTGCGGCGCATGGCCCGAGCCTTGAGCCCCTCCGTCCTGGAGGACCTGGGCCTGGCTGTGGGCCTGCGCAACTTGTGCGAGGAATTCACCCGGCTCAACGAGGACCTGACCCTGTCCCTGGACCTGGACGAGGTTTCGGGCATTTTCCCCAAGGAGGCGGAGATCAATATCTACCGAATCTTTCAGGAATCCCTGGCCAACGCCGGTAAGCACGCCCAGGCCAGCCACATTAACCTGGCCATCAAGAAACTGCACCGGGAGGTGGCCTGTGCCATTGAGGACAACGGCCAGGGCTTCCGTGTAGAGGAAGTGTCCATTCGGCCGGGAGACGCCCGGGGCCTGGGACTGGCCACCATGACGGAGCGGGTGCGCATGCTGGGCGGGGAACTGCACATCTCTAGCAAGCGGGGGACCGGCACCAGGGTTTCCTTTAACGTCCCCCTGGGGCTGGCGGGCTGAAGGGGCGTTCGCGGGCTCTTACTTCAGGTCCAGGGAGGAGAGCCCTTCCCGGATGGCGTACTTGGTGAGTTCGGCCACGCTCCGGAGCTCCAGTTTGGCCATGATCTGCTGCCGGTGGGTTTCCACGGTCTTGACGCTGACGTGCAGGCAGTCGGCAATCTCCCGGGTGGCTTTGCCTTCCGCCAGGAGCTGCAGCACCTCCCGTTCCCGGGGGGTGAGGAGGGAGTAAACGGAAGCCTCTTCCTGGGGGCCTTTGACGTAGTCCCGGACGACGATATCCGAGACCTCGGGGCTGAGGTAGACTTTGTCCGCGGCCACGGTGCGAATGGCCCGGGCCAGCTCCTCGAAGGCCGAGTCCTTGAGGAGGTAGCCCGAGGCGCCGGCCTTGAGCATGTTGGCCACGAAGCGCCGGTCCGCGTGCATGGACAGGGCAATGACCTTGATGCCCGGGCACTCGGCCACGATCTGCCGGGTGGCCTCGATGCCGTTCAAGTCCGGCATGGCCACGTCCATGATGACCACCTGGGGGGAGACCTCCCGGGCCAGGCGCACTGCGGCGCGGCCGTCTTCGGCCTCGGCCGCCACCTCCATGTCGGGCTCCTTCTCCAGCAGGATGCGGAGCCCTTCCCGCACGATCTGGTGGTCGTCCACCAAAAGGATTCTCAGGGCCATACGCCTTCCCCCCCATGCCCGACGGTTGCCGGTGACCGGACGCTCAGGGGCCGTCCCTGGACGCCCGGGGGCCTTTGTTTCCCTGGCATCCACTTTAGCACACTTGTGGGCAAAAGTAATGGTGGATTTAGGGCGCGGCCGGGTCTGATAAATCTTTTTGCAGCCGGGCATCCAGGGAGAATTTACCCCCGCCGGCGATGAGGGGCTTGAACTGAGGGATATTGGTCTTAAATTCCGGTCTTGGGGACCTAGGCTTTCGGCCCGATGGCAGCCATGGCTATGGCTGGCGTGCAAGGCATCAATAATGCACAGATCAAAGCCCGATAAGCCAGTTTATCGAGACCCATAAATATCCGTGGTCCTATTCGGCATCCAGGGCCCGCCAACCGAAGCTCTCCAGGTAGGCCTGGAGCTTTTCCCGCTTCTCCCGGTATTTCTCTTCCCAGAGGGGCGGGCAATCATTGAGGCCGGTTTCGCCCTCCCGCAAAGCCGCGGCATAAGCCATGCAGGTGGCGTAGCCGCAGGCCTTGCAGTTGGTCATGGGCAGCAGCCTCAAGATGTTCATGACCTTGAGCCCGGCCTGCCCGGTGTAGCGAGGCGTGATCTCCTCCCGGCGCTCGTAAATCTCGTTGATCTGCCCCTTGATCCACTTCAGCAGGGCATGGGATTCTTCGATATCCCGGGCCCCCTTGATGGCGATCTCGTGCCGCTGCAGGGTGATCCCCTTGCCGGCGGAGAGCTTGAGCAGCAGCACGTGATTATCCCCATCATAATCCCAGCCGCCCAGTTCGGTGTTCAGATAGGGGAAGACCGGGGAAATATCCGCGTCAAAGGTAGCGATGGCATGCAGGATTTCCTTGCTATGGTCGCACTTGGGCCGAAAGATCTCGTAGTTTTTGATCTTTTCCAGTAACATCTTGCCTCCCGGGGGTTATGGCTCCTGACTCAAGGGAGTTTCAAAATTCATCCAGGGCCCGCCAGCCGTAGCTCTTAAGATAGGCCTGGAGCTTTTCCCGCTTCTCCCGGTACTTCTCTTCCCATAATGGGGGGCAGTCCTCCAGGCGAACCTCGCCCTCCCGCAAGGCCGCGGCATAAGCCATGCAGGTGGCATAGCCGCATAGTTTGCAATTGGTCATGGGCAGCAGCTTCAAGATTTCCATGATCTTGAGCCCGGCCTGGCTCACGTAGCGAGGGGTGATGTTTTCCCGGTGCTCATAGATGTCGTTGATTTGCGCCTGAATCCAGGTGAGGAGCGCATGAGCCTCTTCTATGTCCCTGGCCCCCCGCATGGCGATTTTGTGGGGGTGCAGGGTGATCCATTTGCCGTCGGAGAGCTTGAGCAGGAGCACCTGATTGGCTTGATCGTAGTCCCAGCCGCCCAACTCCGCATTCACATAGGGAAAGGACGGGGAGATGTCCGCCTGGAAGGTGGCGATGGCGTGCAGGACTTCTTTGGTGGCGTCCATTTTGGGGCGAAAGATGTCAAAATTGTCAATCCGGTCCAGTAACATGTTAAGTTCGGTGACTTTGGCGCAGGGCGGCAACCAACCCTTTCAAACGAGTTAAGATCATCTTTCCATACTGCCACAGGCAGGCGAAGACGCCCCCCACCAGGGCGGCTCCGCCGATACCCACCGGACAGCCCGGGGTGCCGCAAAAAGGACACACGGAAGAGGAGGCGTAGATGCCGAAAAAGGCCAGGAACCATAACAGCCAGCGTTTGAGAAAGCTCAAAAGGGACCCAGCCTCGTTTTTCAGCCGTTCCGGCAAAGCCCCGGACGGATTTTCGGCGGCAGCCTCCATCCCAACCGCCTCATGGCCGCAGCAATCGTGGTAGGCGCCAGGGACGCTGAGTTCAGGCTGAGGCGATTTTGGAAGCATCAACTTTTCTCCCTGCGCTCCCTGAGTTTCTCCCGGAGTAGCGGCACCAGTTGCTCCCGTAAAGCGTCCCGCACCCCACGGAAAGCCGTCATGATCTCCTCTTCCGTGCCCGTGGCCCGGGCCGGATCCGGGAAGCCCACGTGCATGACTTCGGTTTCTCCAGGGAACAGAGGACATTGTTCCCGGGCCTGGTCGCACACGGTGATGACCAAGTCAAATTTCTCTCCGGCCAGGTCATCCACGGACTTGGACCGCTGGTGGCTGATGTCGATGCCCAGCTCGGCCATAACCTGGATGGCCATGGGGTTGACCCGGGTGGGCCGCACTCCCGCGGAAAAGGCTTTCACCTGCCCGGCCAGGTCGTGGTTCACCAGACCCTCGGCCATCTGGCTGCGACAGGCGTTTTCGGTGCACAGGAATAAGACTTTCAGCATTGGTGGCCGGCCTCAAGAGATCATCTTCTTGATTTCGTCCACGCTGGGCACTTTGCCCACCACTTTCACCTCACCGTCCACCACCAGGGCCGGGGTCATAAACACCCCGAAGGACATGATCTTATTAAGTTCAGACACCTTTTCCAGTTCATAGTCCACTCCCGCGGCCTTGGCGGCTTCGTCGGTGCGTTTGGCCAGTTCCACGCACTTGGGGCAGCCAGGCCCCAGTACCTGCAATTTTTTCATGACGTTTACCTCCTCTCCAGGCAGTCAGCCTCCGAATTGCGCCAGCTTCTCCTCCACCTGTTTGGCCTCCACGTTGCCGATGGCGCTCCACAAGGGGTTCCCCTGGGAGTCCAAAAACAGGAGCGCCGGGAGTTGAATCAAACGAAACTGGCCGATGTAAGGCACCGCGGCCTGTCGATCGGTGGAGTAATCAATGCGCTTCAGCAGGGCTTGCCGGGGCCCGGTAAATACTCGGTCCACCAACGCGTCCGCAGTTTTAAAACGTTTGGCGTTGCAGCCGCAGGCGTCACTCATGGTGATGTAGACCACCTGGCTCAACTTGGCCGGTTCGGCGTGGGTCAGCACCGCCGCACCCAAGATCGCCAGGACCATGATACCTATGAGACCGATTTTCCCTTGCGCCATTTCTCCTCCTCCTGTTACCTTTTTGAGTAAGTCCTCTTTCTTTGAGCCCCGGGGGCGGCCTGATGAAGAAACCGCCCAAGCTCTATTAGATAGACTCAAACCCCGAAATTATATTCCCGGTTCTTCCCAGGGAAATCTGGGTGATGTCCGGTTGGGACACAATGCTTTTCCTCCTCCTGATTGGCCAGGTCCCGGGCCAGGGACCACTCCCCGGCGCTTAGCTCCCCCGGTTGCAAGTGCACCCCCAGCGCCTGGGCCATGCCCTGGCGCACGGCCTCCTTGAGCTCCGCCAGTTTGGGCGTTCGCCCCAGGATTTCCTCCACGGAAGTCAGGCGGGCGGCAAGTCTGGCCCGCAAGGCCGCAGGAGACTCGTCCTTAGCCTGCACCAGGGTCAGCCAGGCCTCCACCTGGGGTCTGACGATGATGGAGCCGTGTTGGAGCAGGGAGGAAGCGTGCCAGGTCTGGGCGCTGCCCACCAGTTTCTTATGCCGATAGACGATGGCTCCCCGGGCACAGCGGAGGAAGCAGATGTCCGAGGACTGCGAGTCCCCCCGCTCCCGCCCCATTTTTGCCTCGATCCCCAGAAAGCGAAAGGCGTGGAGCAGTCCCTGGGCGATCAGTTGGTAGGCTGCAGTAACCGCAGAAGGCATCCCCTCGGGGGTGCCGGCGATAATGGCATAAGTCAGATCATCCAGGTGCAGCACCGCCTTGCCGCCGGTGGGCCGCCGCACCACTTCGAAACCCAGGCGCCGGCAGGCCTCCAGGTCCAGGTCGTGCCGCTTTTGGAAGTACCCCAGGGACACGGCCGGCGGCCGCCACTGGTAGAGACGCAGGGTAGGCGGCGACTTGCCATTGGCATGGAGGGCCAGCAAGGCACGGTCAACGGCCATGTTGCAGGCGGGGGACAGAGCCCCGGTGTCCAGGAAGCGCCAGGTTTTCATGCCAGCTCCCGAAAGAAAATGGGCGCCTTGTAGGAACTGCGCACCAGGGCCCCGGCGGCCACGCTCTTGAAACCCAGGGCCTGGGCAGACTTAAGCCAGCCGTCAAACTCTTCCGGGTTCACATAGCGGGCCACCGGGACATGGTGGAGGGAGGGGGATAGATATTGTCCCAGGGTAAGCATGTCACAGTCCACTGCACGCAAATCCTTCAGCACCTCGTCGATTTCTGCGGATTCCTCGCCCAGGCCCAGCATCAGGCCGGACTTGGTGATGATCTTGGGGGAAAGCTCCTTTGCCTGTTGCAGCACCTTGAGGGAACGGCGGTAATCAGCACCCCGCCGCACCTGGAGGTAGAGCCGGGGCACGGTTTCCAGGTTGTGGGCCAGGATGTCCGGGGCGGCGGCCAGCACCTTGGCCAGAGCCTCCCTGGACCCGGCAAAATCCGGCACCAGGAGTTCCACCCGGACGCCTGGGCAGTGTTCCCGCAAGGCTTTCACCACCGAGGCATAGTGGGCCGCGCCCCCATCCGGAAGATCGTCCCGTGTCACGGAAGTGACGACCACATGGCGCAGACCCAACTCAGAGACCGCCCGGGTCAAACGCCGGGGTTCATCCGCTTGCGGCGGTAATGGTCTTCCCTTTTTCACCGCGCAGAAAGCGCAGCCCCGGGTGCAGACGTCGCCCAGGATCAAAAAAGTGGCCGTGTGATGGGAGAAGCATTCCCCCCGGTTGGGGCAACGGGCGCTCTCGCACACCGTGGGCAAACCAAGATGGGCCAAAAGGCCGCTGGTTTGGGAGATCAGCGCCGCTCCCCGGCCTTTCCTGGCCTGGCGCACTTCCTTTAGCAACCACGCTGGCGCTGGGGTGCTCATCAACCTGCTCCCGGCGGCGCACTGTGAATCGCTTGGCCGTGGAGGGCCTGGGCCACCTCCGCGACGGCCTCGGACAAGGTGGGATGGGCGTGAATGGTCTCCATGATCACCCGGCTGGGAAGGCGTCCCCGCATGGCCAGGGCAAGTTCGTGAATCAGGTCCGCAGCGTGAGGCCCGATGATGTGCGCCCCCAGGATCTGGTCGGTCTGGGCATGGGCAATGATCTTCACCAAACCTTCGAGTTCCCCCAGGCACTGGCCCATCCCTAAGGACTTGAAGGGAAAACGGGCCACCTTGACGGGGTATTGGGCTTCCGCCTCCGCTTCCGAAACCCCCACCGCGGCGTACTCCGGGAGGGTGAAGGTGCAGCGAGGGACGACCTGATAGTCCATCTTGCTTCCCAGACCCAGGGCGTGCTCCGCGGCGCAGATGCCTTCGGCAAAGGCCACGTGAGCAAGTAACCAGCCGCCGATGACGTCGCCGGCGGCATAAAGGCCCGGGACATTGGTCATCATATGTCCGTCCACCAGGATGCGGCCCTTTTCCAGGTGGACGCCCAGGTCTTCCAGGCCGAGGTCTTCGGTGTTGAAGCGTCTTCCGGTGGCCAGGAGGATAGTGTCAGGAGTCAGTTCGGTCCTGTCGTCAAGGCGGCTGGTAAAGTTCCCTGCCTCTTCTTGAACCTCGCACACCTGGACGGCACACTTGACCGTGATCTTGCGCCGCTTGAGCACGCCTGCCAGGTACTCCGCCATCTCGGCGTCGTCATAAGGCAGAAGGCGGTCCATCACCTCCACCAGGGTCACCTGGGAGCCCAATTCCCGGAAAATGGCGGCCATCTCCACCCCTACCGCGCCGCCGCCCACTACCAGCAAATGCTGAGGGAGGTAGTCGAGGGTGAGAATCTCGTCGGCCAGGAAGACCCGGGGACTCTGGGGAAACAGGGGCAGGCGGGCCGGTCGGGACCCGGTGGCAATCACCACCTTGGCGGCCTCAATGAGAGTAATCTGTCCATCCTGCTCCACTTCTATTTTATTAGCTGCTATGAACCGGCCCTTGCCATCCACTAGAGCGATGCGCCTGGCCTGGAAAAGTCCAGCGATGCTACGGCGCAGCCCCTGCACCACCCGGTCTTTGCGAGCGATGATGGATTTGATGTCAGGGTTTGCCTCCACTGGTTGGAATCCGAACTCCCGGGCCCGGCCCATGGCCCTGCCCACTTCGGCGGAGGCCCGCACCGTCTTGGTGGGGATGCAGCCCCAGTTGAGGCAGACGCCGCCCAGGAAGCTTTCTTCCACCACCGCCACCTTCGCCCCCAGTTGAGCCGCCCGGATTGCTCCCTGGTAGCCCGCCGGGCCCCCTCCCAGAAAGGCAATGTCATATGTTTCCGGCATGGTGTTTCCTTAGTGCATGATTTCTTAATATGGTAACGTTTTACCTCGCCCCCCTCACCCCAGCCCTCTCCCCCCAGAGGGGGGAGAGGGAGCACGGGGGGAGAGGGAGCATTACCTGGATTCCTTAATTTATCCCCTCTCCCCCAACGGGGGAGAGGGTTAGGGTGAGGGGGAATAAATAACTTCACCGCTCCCGTTATCGAATTCTTTTTAAATCGGGCGCTACTGGATCACGATGTCCGGTTTAATAACGAGTTTGGACTTGAAGGACTGGTTGATGGTGGAGTATTTCATGGCCATGTCCAGGGCCCGCTGCACCATCTCTTTGGATCTGCCCTTGACCACGATCTTGGGATAAAAGGTGACCCGTTTGAACCAGGAGGTGCGGTCCAGGTGTTCCTCCACCTCGCCCTCGGCTTCCATTTCCAGGGAGACCAGGTCCATCTTGAAGCGCTCCGCGGCCCTGACCACCATCATGAAATAGCAGGTGTTGGCCGCAGCCACAAAGGCGTCTTCGGGGGTGAGCACCTCGGCCTTGCCGAAGAGGTCCGGCGGCGCCGAGAACTCCATTTCCACGCCGTTCTGCATCCAGGTGTAGCCCAGATGCTCCCCCCGCCATGCCACTTTATTTTTGTATATTGCCATGCATAGCTCCTCTAAGGATTAAACAACCGGGAATGATGGTACGATTTCCGGAAGGTATTCTTGCCCCATCTTTTTGCCTGCGGCGAATACCGCGGTAAAGATGTTCTCCAGGGTGGCCAGGACGGATTCAAAGCGCACCGCGAACAAGTCTTGGTCGGGGTAGTAGGTCACGGCCAACACACCCTTGACCTTGAGCAATTCGGCGCGCACCGCGTCGGGACAGCCCATTCAGACAAATCCTCCCTGTTGCACCATCCCCTTGACGCGCATCCGCATGTCCGTTACCAAGGTTATTCTTCCTCCAGCACCTCGTCCACCGCCTGAGCGATTTCCGCCGCCACCGCCTTGACCGCGGCGTCCTCTTCCGGCCCGAAGTGCCGCACCTTAGTCGGAGCCTTCAGTCCATGTTTCTTGAGAATCTCAGGGATGGACAGCGACTTGCTGGGTTTCCCCGACAGCATTTCCGTGGCCTTGGCGGCGCACATCTTGTCGCAGCCGTCCACCGTGATGGTGGGGTAATTGCTGGCAAAGGTGCGCTCCTCCTCGCCTCCGGCGATAAAGAGAGGGAGGCAGATGGTGACGGTTTCGCCGGGACGCTCATCCAGCACTTGGCGGCAGGCCAGGCGGCACAGGGTGCCCTCGGGGATCTCCTCGCCGCTGCAGGAAACCACACCCACCTTCATGACCTGGATGTCCATCACTTCTCCTCCCCGGCGGCCAGTTCGTCCACCACCTTGGCCACTTCCTCTGCGGCCACCGCCGCCAGCTTTCGGCCCGTCTCGTTCACTTCGGCAATGCCCTCGGGCTTGAGGTCCTTGTGCTCTTTGTAGAACTTGATGGCCTCGTAGGCTTTATCCACCACTTTGCCCAGGGCCTCCACGCTCTTTTTGGCGCAGTCCTTGGGGCAACCGTCGATGGTGATGACCGGGTTCTCGGTCACCAGGGCCACCGCCTCGGGGTCCTTGATCACCAACAGCGGCAGGCAGGTGGTGGTGGCCAGGCCGGGCCGCAGCTTCTCCACCAGTTCATAGGTGGTCTCCCGGGACAGGGCGCCATAGACCTTGCCGATGCCGCTGCAGGGGAGCACCACCACCTTTTTATGCTTTTTACCCATAAAGCTTCTTTGCCTCCTGGGCGATCTTGTCTTTCATTGCCTCGAAGTATTCCTTGGCGTCCATGAGTTGGGCCTTGTCGCCCTGGGGGTCGCTGAGCTCGATGCGATAGATCCAACCGGCGCCATACGGGTCATGGTTGATCAGGTAAGGGCTGGCGTCCATCTCCGGGTTGACTTCCGCGACCTTGCCGGACACCGGCGAGATGATGCCGAAGGTGGCCTTGATGGTCTCGATCTTGCCGATCTCATCCCCTTGCTTGACAACCGTCCCCGGCTCCACGGTCTCCAGAAAGGCCACGTCGCCCTTGGCCTTTTGCAGGAAGTCGGTCAACCCCACGGTGGCCGCGCCATCCTGGAAATTTGCCCAGAATTCCTCCTGACTGTACAGATAGCCCACTTTCACCTTAAAGATGAACTTCTCGTAGGTGGTTTCCAGGAATTCTCCCATCATCGCTCCTTTGCGTTATCCTAAGAGGGTGCCAACTTCCTTGACGATCTTCTTGACCTGGATGGAACCGGCGAACTTGGGCTCCCCATCGATCACCACCAGGGGTGGCGGATATTTCTTGGTAGCCAGGAGTTGACCCGGTTCGCTTTCTTTCTCAGCCTGGTTCTCACGCACGTCCACGTATTCCACCCCGGTCCGGCCGGGATAGCTTTCCTCCAGGGCCGTCCGGAGTTCCGCCACTTTCTGCTGCAACATGGCGGCGTATTCCGGCGTCAGCGTCGGGTTGCTGCAAGCGCAGCCGCCACCCACCCCCGGCAGGTCGAGGATCTTTACTTTGACAAAAGCTTTGTCTGCCATCTTGCCTTTCTCCTTGAACATTAATTATTATTATAACCGGATAAACGATTTTATCAATAAATTATTGGCTCCCTTAGAGACATAAAAAAAGCTCCGGTGAAAGCGGTTCAGATCGACAACCATCCCGGCCATCATTGACCTTTTAAAGCGCGCACTTTTACGCTGATGATTTTCCCGCGTAAACGCTCGTCCATCCCTGGAGCCTCATAGGCGGACTCCGAAACTACTGTCACTTCCGAAAAACCGGCGCGCCGGATGGTTTCCAGGTAAGTCTCCTTCTCCATGGCCCCGGCCAGGCAATCGGCCCAGGCCGCGGCGCTGGCCCGCACGTCCGGCGGCAGTTCGCCCGCGGTCACCAGGTCGGCGATGAGGATGCGCCCGCCGGGTTTCAAGACCCGGTGGACCTCCCGGAAGCTGGCCAGCTTGTCCGGGGTCAGGTTGATCACGCAATTGCTGATGACCACGTCCACGGTTCCCGAATCCAGCGGGAGTTGCTCGATATCGCCCAGGCGAAAATCCGCGTTGCGGAAGCCATGTTGCTCCGCCAGCAGGCGGCCTTTGGCGACCATGTCTTCGGTCATATCCACGCCGATGACCCGGCCGCGCTCCCCCACCTTTTTGGCCGCCAGGAAGACATCGATGCCCGCACCGGAGCCCAGGTCCAAGACGGTTTCACCTTCCTTGAGTTCCGCCAGCGCGGTGGGGTTCCCGCAGCCCACTCCCAAAACGGCCAATTCGGGAACTAACTGCAAATCCTCGGCGGTATAGCCCACGGCCAGGGACTGGTCAGCCACCGTGGGGCCGCAGGAAGGACAGCAAAATACGGTTTCTCCCCGGGCAATCTTGCCGTAACGTTCCTTGATAACTTCCTTGAGATCCCGATCTTTCATAGCCTGATCCCCTGGTGAGCCGCCCCCCGGACCATCACCAATTCCTGATTCCCTGGAAAAAGATATAGCACCCGGCAAAGAAGATCAGCCCGCCGGCCGCCTTTTGGAGGATGGTGCCCACCTTGGCGCTTTTGGATTGCAAGTAACTCTCGATCACCCCGGTGAAGGTGCCGGCCAGAATGATCAAGGTCCCCTGTCCCAGGGCGTAGGCGAACAAGAGAGTGCTGCCGTAAGCTACCTTTCCCTGGACCGCCGCCAGGGTCAGGATCACCGCCAGCACCGGGGACGCGCAGGGGGAGAGCACCAGGCCAAAGAGCATACCCAGGATCAAAGCCCCGATGAGACCCGTGCGCTGGGGGAGAAACTTTTGGGGATTGCCGCCCAGGTTCAGGTTGATTACTCCGGCCAACTGCAGCCCCATGACGATGAGGATTATGGCCACCACAAAATACCAGTAAGTCCCCACCTGGCCGAACATAGTGCCCATGAGAGAGGCCATGGCGCCAAGGATGGACATGACCACGGCCAGGCCCACCACAAAGGTCAATGAGTAGAAAAAGGCCTGCTTCTTGTTGCCCCCGGCATAACCGCCGACGAAGCCGATGACCAGGGGGATGCTGGCCAGGATGCAAGGACTGGCGGTGGCGATCACCCCGCCCAGGTAAGAGGCCCCATAGGCCAGGATGGGACGGGTCTGCATGACCTGGCCCAGAGATTCACTCCATCCCATGAAATTTCCTCCTGTTTCTGTTTTAGCGGATGAATTTCAATTCCTTGAGCTTCTTGACGACTTCTTCTCTGGCTAAGGCGCCCAGATGGCGGTCCACCTCTTTGCCTTCGGTATTCAGGAACACCTGGGTGGGGATCGCCACAATGCGGTATTGTTCAAACAGGGGCCGTTCCTCGTCCACATAGACCATGCGAAATTCCACCTGATCGCCAAGGCTGGTTTTCAAATCCGCCATTACTTGTTGCATCTCCTTGCAGGGTATGCACCACCTGGCGCCGAACTCATAGAGAGCCGGCTTGCCCTTGGGCGGAGCCGAACCTTGCGCCTGGGTCAGCAAGGGTTGCCAGACCGCCAGGAATCCAAGTACCAGGCAGACAAACCCGATAACAGAGTGACGCCAAAGTTTCATAGGTTTCCTTCCTTTTTCGAAGTTTGAGGCCACATGCCTGAGCCTTGCCATTAAAAAACCGTCAGAAGGCGTATTCCGGCGCCGAAACTTTTACCATCCTCAGTTAATCTAGGCCGTACTCATCGCGTCGCCGGAGGAACCAGCAACACCGGACACGGCGCTAACCGGGAGACATTATGGGCCACGCTGCCCAGGAAAATCTCTTTGATAAAACCCTTCCCCTGGGTGCCCATGACGATGAGGGAGACGTCCTGGGATTCCAGAACGCGGAGAATCGCCGGCAGAGGATGGCCTGGATCGAAGGTTGGGTGCACCACCGGGATATGGGCGCCTTTCAGCAACGTCGTCCAGGCCGCCAGGGAATCTCGGGCTTTGGCTGCCGCCATCTCCTGAAAGCCCGGCGGATAGTCTTCCCCCCCGGGCACGTCCATGGCGTGCAATACCGTGACCCGGGATAGGCCCCGGCGAGCCAGGCGGGTCAGCAAGTCGCCGGCCCGCGCCGAGATCTCGGAAAAATCCGTGGGAAAGAGGACATGGCGGAGCAATTGAGTGGCTTGCAAACGGCAGGAGCCTCCCGGCAGGCCCTCTTTCAGGAGCACATTGAGCAGCAGCGTGGGATACTGGGTGTGAAACAGCACGGAGCAGGTGAAGCAGCCGAGCACCGCCTCCCGCCACAGGGACTTGCCGTGGGAGCCCACCACGAGGAGGTCGGCCCCGTGGCGCCGGGCCACGTCATTGAGGGAGAAAGCGGGCAGGCCCACGGGCATCTCCACGCTCACCTTAAAGCCCTGGCCCTGGAGAAATTGTTTCTGCGCCTCTAGCTTGGGTTCCGCTTCGGCCCGCAGGGTGGCCTCCAGCCCGCCCAGGAAAAGGACGGTGACCACGTGGGTCAGGATGATTTCAGAGGCGCCCAGTGCCTTGAATTCCCCGGCGCAAGCAACGATTTCGTCCCAGGCGGGCGATATGTCGGTGGCCAGCACGACTTTTTCAAACATGGCGACCCTCCGTCATGGCTTGGAAACGCCCCGATTATTCGGGCCGCTCTTGAGAATGAATGGCGGTATGGGTGCAGGCGGGACAGAGATAGGCGTCGTTTTCCTCCCGCCGGGCCCCGGAGAAGAAGCCAGGGCTTGCCTCGACGCCACACACTGCGCATACCGGCGCAGTGAAATACTTCTGCTTGAAGCGCAGGGCCACGTGCACCAATCCCAGCAGCACGGGCACCTCCAGGAGCGGGCCGATGACGGTGGCGAAGGCCATGCCGGAGTGAATGCCAAAGACGGCGATGGCCACCGCGATGGCCAGCTCAAAGTCGTTGGACGCGGACGTGAAGGACAGCGTGGCGGATACCGGATAGGTCGCTTTAAGCTTCATGGCCAGGAAAAAGGTGAGGAAAAACATGATGAGGAAGTAGAGACCCAGGGGGATGGCGATGCGCACCACGTCCAGGGGCAAGCTGACGATATATTCCCCTTTTAACGAGAACATCACCACGATGGTGAACAGCAGCGCCACCAGGGTGATGGGGCTGATTTTGGGGATGAATTTTTCCTCGTACCACTGTCTTCCTTTGATGCGCCCCAGCAAGAAGTAGCTCAACAGACCCGAAAAGAAGGGGATGCCCAAATAGATGAGCACAGTGACCACCACATCCAGGATGGAAACCTGGATGTCCCGGGCGAAGGCCAGGCCCAGCCACTTGGGGAAAACGGCAATGAACAGATAGGCATAGACGGCGTACAGGGCCATCTGGAAGATGGCGTTGAAGGCTACCAGGCCGGCGCAGTATTCCCGGTGGCCGCCGGCCAGCTCATTCCAGACGATGACCATGGCGATGCAGCGGGCCAGGCCCACCAGGATCAGGCCCACCGCGTATTCCGGGTAGCCGGAGAGAAAGGTGATGGCCAGGAGAAACATCAACACCGGCCCCACCGCCCAGTTCATAATCAGGGACAGGGCCAGAATCTTGAACTGCCCGAAGACCCGGTGTAGTTCCTCGTATTTCACCCTGGCCAGGGGCGGGTACATCATCAGGATAAGGCCGATGGCGATGGGGATGTTGGTGGTGCCCACCGTGAAGCGGTCTATGAACTTGGCGGCTCCCGAGATGAAGTAGCCCAGAAGCACCCCCAGGACCATGGCCATAATGATCCAGAGCGTGAGAAATCGCTCCACAAAGCCCAAACGCTTGGCAACCGTGCCGGCCATATCAGTTCCCCTAATTTAGATTTTCGTATATCCGTTTTATTGGATATGTGTTGGCAAAAATTTTTCCGTTAAAGAGAAGGCTCTATCGAGCTCCCTTCTTTTTCCTCGGGCGCGTCCTTAACCTTGGCTTGCCGCTTTTTTCCCAGCCAGTCATGGAGCCGAGCCCTCAACGCCTGGGCCTCCGGATGAGGCGCAAACATTTCCGCCAGGAGTTGGAGCTGCTTTTCTCCAGGACTCCCCGGGGGCACACACAGGCGGTAATTCATTAACATTCCCTCCCGGCGGTCGGTGACCCATCCCAGGTTAAAGAGATAGCGCAAGTGGCGGGAGGCCTTGGATTGGGTGATGCCCAAAGCGCCGATGATATCGCAGACGCAGAGTTCTCCCCCTGCCAACAGGAGCCACAGGATTTTCAGGCGGGTCTCATCCGCCAGGGACTTGAAAAACCGGGCCTCCGCTCGCATGATATTCCTTTATATCCGGTTAATCGATTAAGTCAACCTAAAAAAAAATTGATTAAAAATTGATACGGATCATCGGCTTCAGGAACACTGGCAGACCGCGGCGCCCTCGGAGGCGGCTCCCTCCTTGCTCTGCCCTTTGGCCGCCAGCCATTGCTCCAACCGGTCCTTGAGCGCCTGGGCCTCGGCGCGGGAACTCAGGATTTCCGCCAGCAGTTTCAGCTGCTTTTCCTCCGGGCTGCCGGGGACGACGCTCAGCCGGTAGTTCATCCACACCCCCTCCCGGCGGTCGTTGACCCAGCCCAGGTGATAGAGATAGCGCAGGTGCCGGGAGGCCTTGGACTGGGTGATGCCCAGGACCCCCATGATATCGCACACGCAGAGTTCCTCTTTCGCCATCAGCAGCCAGAGAATCCTGAGGCGAGTTTCATCGGCCAGGGATTTAAATAGGGCGGCTTCGGTTTTCATATATTTTTTATAACCGTATAACCGGATATTGTCAACAAAAATTTTCCGGGAGTCGGAGCTCTGCTGGCCGGAAGTTTTACCAACAAACACGGATTGAAAACACGCTGGCGGAATACCCTCCTGGATTGTGATTACCCCCAATTAGGCATTTCTGCCTATCCCCCAATAGGTATTTTAGCCTATTGATTCGATGGACCCCTATATAGAACATATGACCGTAAAATGACTATAAAGGAGGGAAAGTATGCTATGTAAGCCCCTGACCATTTTTGCACTAATCGCCTTCATGCTGTTAAATATCCTGGCCCCGTCCATGGTGCAAGCGAATGATCTCCCGGACCTGACCCTATTGGGTAAGTTTCTGTTTTTCGACCCCAATCTGTCCAGCCCCGACGGCCAGGCCTGCGCCACCTGTCACCGGCCGGATTACGGATTCGCCGACCCGCGCCAGAACCAGCCGGTCTCCCAGGGGGTTCTCAAGATTTTCTATGGCAGCCGCAATGCGCCGAGCGCGGCTTATACGGCTTACAGCCCGCCCCTCTATTTCGACCCGACGATGCGCCCGGGCATCATGGAGGGCATGTACATAGGCGGCCTGTTCTGGGACGGGCGGGTTAATACCTTGGAAGAACAGGCGCAAAAACCTTTTCTTAATCTCCTGGAGATGCACAGCCCGAACCAGAAGGCGGTGGTTCATGCCATTCGCAAGTCCGAATATGCCGATCTCTTCCGGCAGATATTCGGTCCCGATGCCCTGGATGACGTGGAGACCGCCTACCAGTATGCAGCCCAGGCCATCGCTGCCTATGAACGGTGCGGCGAAGTGAATCCTTTCACCTCGAAGTACGATTATTATTTGGATGGCGCCGTGCAATTATCCGAGGCCGAGGCCCGGGGCCTGGCCCTGTTTACCGGCAAAGCCAAATGCATGAATTGCCATTCCCTGGCCAACCCGGATCCGGACGCCTTTCCGGGGATAAAACCGCTTTTCACCAACTTCGGCTATCAGAACGTCGGGGCTCCGAAAAATCCGGATAACCCTTACTATGGCATCCCCCGGGGGTTCAATCCCGAAGGGAAGAACTACGTCGATCTCGGGCTGGGCGCGGTGTTGGGGGATCCCAAGCAAAACGGCAAGTTCAAGATACCCTCACTCCGTAACTCTGCCGTAACACCGCCCTACGAACATAACGGGGTGTTCAAGACCTTGCGGGAAGTGGTCATGTTCAACAACACCCGGGACGTCGCAGGAGCGAATTGGCCTCCGCCTGAGGTGCCCGAGAATGTGCACCGGCATATGCCCCCAATGCCCGGAACCTTCGGCCAACTGGGCCTGACCGATCAGGAAGTGGACGATATCGTCGCTTTCCTTCAGACGCTGACTGACGGCTACCAGCCGCAGTGAGGTCTGCACTTTGAATCTGGCTCTGACCCAGGCTCCGAGAATGGGACGATTAAGCGGAAGACCCTATCTTGGGTCTTTACGAATCAACTGATCCGGGAGGAGCTGCGGATAGCCAGGGAATGCCTGAGTTAAAACCCGAAAACTTGTCAGGGCAGGCTGGCCAAATTCCTTGATGGCATCGCCTGCCCTGGGTTTTCTGGAGATTCCTCTCTTTAGCCGCCGGGGTTTTCGTTGGTGAAATAGGGCGGCGTGTACCAATGGCTCATGGCCGGGTCATTATCATACCAGCTTGGGGGAACCAGCGACTGCCCGGAATCTTGGGTCTGGTAAGCAATGGAGCCCGCCTTTGTCTGCCAT